>Ga0207667_10000030_pt1 | contig 327226 bp, 254 predicted proteins | sample KBSCornC52_FD_184301 | JGI IMG/M metagenome (GOLD analysis project Ga0207667, IMG submission 184301) | Corn rhizosphere microbial communities from Kellogg Biological Station, Michigan, USA - KBS Corn C5-2 (SPAdes) (version 2) | ecosystem: Host-associated > Plants > Roots > Rhizosphere > Soil ...
CTTAACAATTATCGAAAGAGAAACAGCCTCTAAATCTAGCAAACCACAAAAAAGAAAGCGTGCCGCGCTCGACGATGAATACAGAAGCGTTCTTTTAGCTGGCTAATTTTTAAACGCGATTTCCCTGCTTTGGTTATGCCTGCAGCATTACCCTGCTGTTGATCGCCGTACTTTTATGGATCATTTCAGGTGAAATTTCCACGAACATGCGGCTGGTTAAAAAGATGACCATTGTTATCGGTATTGCCCTGCTGGTTTGGGCCGCAGATGAAGCGGTTTATTTTTCCCCTTTTGCCACCGGGCTTAGCTTTATTGCCGGTTTGTGCTGTTTTTGGTCAGCCTATTTACAAAAGAAATAACAATAAAAAAAAAGGCTACCCTGTTAGCAGGCAGCCTTTCGAGTTAAGGAAGACCTTAAATGTATTTACAAGGGTTTAACATCAGCGGCATTTAAAGTCACTGCCGTTTGCGCCAATAACCTGCCATGCACCTGTGTGCCGGTGTTTACCGAGATGAGCGTCTTGCTCAAAATGTTCCCGCTGAATTTAACACCCGTTCCAAGTGTTGCTTTTCCTGAAACTATCCAGAAGATGTTTTTTGCCTGCGCTCCCCCTACTAATGTAATAATAGCGCTGTTGCTAACGGTTAGGTTTTTTGCTATCTGGAAAACCCAAACATCATCAGCCAGTCCTGAGATTGTTACGCCTGTACCGGTTACCAAAACACCAGTACTCCATTTATACAGTCCGGGGGGCAGTGTCCTACCACTCACATCCCCGGCGTATTTGTTGACAATAGGAGGAGGCTGTATGCGGCCATTGCCTTTAGTAAAGGCCGTCGTCATGTCGTTTATGGCTGTTGTCATCCTCGACGGGCTGGGCGTGGCATAGTTAGAGGCAAAAACTTCGCCGACTATAAGGTGTGAGCGCGAAAACTTATTAGTCGGGTCCATGATCAGCGAGAAACCAGTGATTCCCGTCGCTGCAATAGGGCTAACCCCCATATTACCGGTAACTGATGTAACGCCAGTTGTCGAAATTCCTGTTTCCGCTAAAATTGTAAAATCAATGGCGGTCCCAAGGTATAAACGCGGGGCATCCACGTCAGTGTCGGCGGCCAATGAAGTTGTTTTGTTCAGTGTTATCGCCGGGCCAGGCTGGGTGCTTTCTGAATGGTCTTTCTGGCAGCTTGTTATAAAAACTGTAAAAAGTAAAAGTAAGGGTACGAAGGCAACATATAGCCTGGAATAACTTTTAACTTGCAGTTGCTGAACTTCCATTGCGGATTTTATTTTTTTATTCATGATAAATTTTTAAATATTAAATGATTTGATCCCGGGCCTCTCCGGGAAATTTCTTTTGAGGCAGCTTCGAAACTTATTAGTACTGTTAAATATTATTGTGGCTTAACATCAGCAGCATTTAATGTCACTGCCGTTTGTGCCAATAACCTGCCGTGCACCTGTGTGCCGGTGTTTACCGAGATGAGCGTTTTGCTCAGGATATCCCCGCTAAATTTAACACCCGTGCCAAGTGTTGCTTTTCCCGACACTATCCAGAAAACGTTCTTTGCCTGTACCCCGCCTTTTAGCGTAACAATGGCGCTGTTGCTAATGGTTAGGTTTTTAGCTATCTGGAAAATAAAAACGTCATCAGCCAGGCCAGATAACGTTACGCCTGCACTGGTTACCAAAACACCTGTACCCCATTTATACAGTCCCGGCGCCAGTGTTCTGCCGCTAATATTCCCTGCGAATTTGTTAATTACCGGCGAAGGATGTATCAAACCGTTTCCCTTAGTAAACGCAGACTTCATATCGCTTATAGCGGTGGTCATCCTTGCAGGGGTTGGGGGAGCATAGTTTGAGGCAAAAATTTTGCCAACCACAAGACTTGAACGCGAAAATGTATTGGTAGCATCCGCTATTAATCCAAATCCTGTAATGCCGGTTGAGGCAATTGGGCTAACGCCCATATTACCGGTAACTGACGTAACGCCTGTCGTCGAAATGCCCGATTCGGATAAAATTGTAAAATCAATGGCCGTTCCAAGGTATAAAGGCCCGGCGTCAATATCGGTATTGGTTGCCGATGCGGTTGTGCTATTTACCGGTATTGAAGGATTGGGCTGCGTGCCTGCTGAATTGTCCTTCTGGCAGCTTGCCATAAAAATAGTAACTAGTAAAAGTAAGGACCAGGAAGCATTCCATTGCTTTGAATAACCGTTTACTTGTTTGTGCTGGAGTTCCGTTGTGTCCCCGATTTTTTTTATCATGATAATTTTTTAAATAGATATTTAATGGTACAACCTACCTGGTTCTTTAAAAAACAGACCGGGCATGAGTTATACCAACCCTTACTTAATGCAAAGCGAGTGCCCTTAAAAATAGCCTTTCCCTTGTTGTGCGTGTTGTTCAACCTATCCTGTGCTGTAGTTTTCGAAAATTGGGGCTTGTCGTGACCATGAGGGTGTTTTGCAGTTATGTGGCAAGGTAACTGCCCGAGATTTATTCCTGATAAATAAAAATGCCTAAGTATTTGACAACCTGTAAATTAAATCTACAGCCGCATTGTGATTAGTATATAGGAATATACTGTAGCTTATTAACTAAAAACCTTGCGCGAATTTGTTGCTTTTCTTAAAATTTCAAAGGCCTGGCATCCTGCCGCTTGGAATTACGGACAAGGACACCGCAAAAACAGGGTACAAAAAAGGCCCCGGGTTAGGGGGCCTTTTTTGTATATGGAGATTCTTAAATCAGTTATTTAACCGGCACGATATCAATAATCACAGTCCGGTTATAAAAACGTTCCTCCGGCAGGTTATTTTCAAACGGCGCCCGGCCCGCATCTTCACCAAAACCGGCAGATTCAAATTTTACGTGGTCGCGGCCGGAATTGGCCAGCGCCCCTTCAATTATTTTCTGAGTTTGCTGCGCCCTGTCATCCGATAGTTTTTGGTTATACGCATCAGTGCCGATGATATCGGTATGGCCGTGTATGGTAACGGTTGCCCCGTCAACAATCAATGGCGCTACTATGTTAGTTAAAAACTTTTCATACTCAGCTATTGATTTTGCTTTATCAAAATCAAATACAATGCTATAACGGAACCCTTTAGTTATCGTTGGTTCCGGGCGTACCAAATGAACGGTGCTTTCCTTTTTTACAGTCGAGCCGTTATTCATCTCAGCCTGCATGGCTATGGTATAGTCACCGCTCGGGCTGCTGCCCAAAATGGTTGCTACAGGCAAGCCTTGCTGATCGGCCACGAAAGGCCCGAAATGCTGGGTCGTTCCCTTGTCGTCGGTTGCATCGACTGACCATGATTTTACCAGTTCCCTGGCGGAATCTACGTTAAATACTACTTCGAAATCAAGCGGGTTTTGCTGTATAGTGATGATTTGAACCGGCTTCATCATTCCGCCACCGATTTCAACCAGTAATTCCGGCGAGGCGCTTTCAATATCAACCCTGCGGTCTTCAGCACGGAGAAGAACAAGCTCTTTGGTGCCGCCTGCATGTTCCGAAGAAGGATGGGCTTTAACGCTGCCGCGGGTGGCTATTCTCGCCCCGTCAATTCCAAACACGTTTACAAGATATAGTTTTATTGATTCCGCAAACGCTTTCGCATCCCGCATACCCTGGCCGGACGAACCTTCGAGGGTTATCGTTGTGCCCGGGTTTGCCCGCATCCGGTCGCCCAAAATATTAAGCACATTATGGTACACAATCAATTGGCCTGCAGACCGGCCCGTTCCCGAGGCTGATTGTTCGTTCTGAAGTTGGTCTTCCCTGAAGCCTGTTGCCTCGCTGGCGGTTAACAATACATAGCGGCCTGGGATTTCGGTTGAGCCATCATCAAAAAATACGGAATTAAGTACCGGGAAAGTTTCACTTACCTGGCGAATCGCAGGGGAAGCAATAGGCCCGCGTACCGTAAAACTAAGGTCATGCGCTGCGCCCACAATTACGGCAGTCGCAACCGGCGCATCTTTCGCAACAGCTTTGTGTCCCTTTCCAAATTTTAGTGCGACTCCGACCCTTATCGTTGTAACCGACAAGCTTTCGATGCTGCGCGGATCCTGCCCGAAATACGGGTGATAAGAAATGAACGGCGACAGGTTAACCTTTGATGGGTTGTTGGCGGCCGAAAGTGGAATATCGAAGCCGGCGCCAATCTGACCGGAGAAAATGGTGCTTTGAACGGCACTGAAATCCGCTTCGGTATTTGGTTGTCTCAGCTGTGTATAGGCAAATCCTTTATTTACATTGAAAGCGAGGCTCGGCCCGCCAAAGAAATATAAGCCTGAATTTGAAAAGCCCAGGCGTAAGCTCGGCTCAACCGAAACATAGCTGAGCTCCGATCTTAATGTAGCCGGGCAATCGCAGGGTGCGGTAACGCCGTCGTACTTTGCCCCCAGACCATCGTAACCGAGGTTAAGCATAAAACCCCAAACGGGACCTGGACGGTATTCGATAAGGAATGAGCCGTACGGAGCTACCCCGTTTCCTTTGTGAAAAGCCGTAGGAACGATCAGCCCGTTATTAAGCCGCTGCGTCGTGCCCGTGTAAAAATTAAAATTAGCAGCGCCCGAGGCGCCGAACCACCAGGTAGGTTGGGTAGTTTGCGCATTAGCGGTGGCGCCTGCAAAGAATACCATCATTAAGCCAATGATAAGTTTTCGCATTATTTTATTTATTGGTAACATAGGATGTCGTCTTTAAAATTAATGTTGTGTTTATATTATATATTGAAAGTAACCGTCCGCGTCTGGTAATTACCCGGACGCAGACGGTAGAAATATGGCTATTATGGCACATTGATGGTGGTGTTTACCATAGTAACCGAGGCTCCAAGGGAAATTGCCCTGCCGTTAAGAACGGTTTGCACATTATTCCCGGCCGTGGAGATAGTAACACCTGCGGAAGCGATGATAGTTCCCGTCATTACACCGCCTCCTGCGCCGTTAATGGTAGCCGCGCTGCCAACATACCAATACACATTTTTAGCCAGCGCACCATTTTTTAGTTTTACGCTTCGCGCCCCTGCAGGCCCTGCAATACCAACGGTAAGAGCAGCCGAAGTCTGGAATACCCAAACGGCGTTCGGATCTCCTTGTGCATCTAGCGTCAGGTCTAAATTTGATATTTTAAACGTTCCTCCAGCTGCCATGTAAGTACCTGGCGTTAAGGTCAAACCACCTAATTCGCCGGCGCCAGGATCGGTTCCGCCCGGCCTGCTTGCAGGTGATATACTCAGATAAAAAGCAGTGGCATCAGCAAGGAACTGCGTTGCAATTACAAATTTGGGAGCAGTTCCGGGAAAAGGAGGAGCAGTATATATTCCCTTCGTAACGAGTCCTACATTAAGTGGTGTTTCAGTATAGACGTCAGCTGTTAAGCCATCATGGAACCCGGTAATTTTGGTAGAGACCGCTGTGGAGCCGATAGCTCCATTGTTAATTACGGTATTTATTCCCTGGTTGGTCATCCCGGCTGTTCCGCCAAAGCCACCAAAAATGGAACTGAACAGCGGCGGTAATATTACAGGTGTAAAGTTAGCGGTGATGTTTTTGTTCGCTTTCATCACAATCGTTAGCGGATTTACTGATCCCGAGGCATCGCCGCTCCACGACTTAAATGTAAAGCCGGTATTTGGTGTTGCCGTAAGCTTTACTGAACTTCCATAATCGTAAGTTGCCTGGTTAGGGGCTTTTAATACCGTTCCGTTTACTGCCGTCACATTTAAGGTAAAGGTGTTAATTGCATAGTTGGCCACAAGCGTTCTATTGCTGCTGAGCGCGAAGGTATAACTTGCACTTGTCGACACTATGTTTGCGCCTTCGGTCCAGTTAATAAACGTGTAGCCGGCGTTTGCGGTAGCTGCAACGGTTACCGATGCCCCGGCGTTATACGAGCCCGAACCGGTTGTTGTACCGCCGGTGGCTGGTTTTGACAATGCTGTCACAACAAACTGTGATGCCTGTACAACTTTAAAATTCGCAACCAATGTTCTGTTACCCGTCAAAATGAACTGGTAATTGGGGCTTGCTGATGCGATGTTTCCGTTATCCGTCCAGTTAACAAAAGAATAACCGGCGTTCGGTACTGCGGTAACCGCGACAACTGACCCTGCTTTATAGGAACCTGATCCGGCGGTCTTTCCGCCTGCTGCCGGGTTCGATGATAGCGTTACTGCAAAATTACCAGGTATCACCGCTGCGAAGTTTGCTACGAATGCTTTATTGCCTGCCATGGTGAACTGGTAGCTGGCACTCGTCGATACTACAACGCCGCCGTTTGTCCAGTTGGTAAATGTAAAACCGGTATTCGGCGTTGCAGTTATTGTAACTACCGAGCCCTGGGCAAACAAACCCCCACCGGCGGTTGTTCCGCCTGCCGCAGGGTTTGATGACAAGGTCACCTGCGGGATGGTAGTGAATGTCCATACAAAATTACTGACCATCGACGTTCCCAGTGTATCCTTTGCACCTGTACTGATAGTACCGGTATAAACGGTAAAGGGGAGCAGCGCTGCAGCGGGTGTAAAAGTAAAGACTGCATTATTTGCAGTTGAACCTACTGTACCGGTAACGACTGTTGAACCCTGCTTTACGGCGAACGTGGCAGTGTTAATGGCAGAAGGCATCATTGCCGTGTTAAAAGTAGCTGATATTACCTTATCGAGAGCAACGTTAACCGCTTTATTCAGCGGATCGGTACTCACTACCACGGGGCAAGCGCCCTGGATGGCGCCTTTATAATCGTCCTTTTTGCATCCCGTTATAAAAACGGCAAGCAACAATATAAGGCTACATGCGCCCGCAATTATTTTTGAATACCTCCGGCCTTGGTGCACGTGAGGACACTCCTTCAACGGAGTAAGTTTTTTGTTCATGATTAATTTATTAAGTAAATGAATGTTGATGGCCCAGGATTCTAAATTAATGGGATTCAGGACAGTACAAACCTACCTCATGCATGTGCTCCGCATGTTACACAATTCTGAAAATAAGTTACATGATTCACACATTTTGGAGCGCTGTTTGGTCTGCGCGTTCCATTTGTTTAAAATGTGATGGGGTTATACCGGTAACCTTTTTAAACTGGGTAGATAGATGTGCTACGCTGCTATAGTGCATCTTCCATGAAATTTCGGTCAGGTTAAGTTCGTCAAGCTCTATGAGCTCCTTTATTCGTTGAACTTTATTCAGGATAATAAAATGCTCAATGGTTGTGCCTTGCTGCTGTGAAAACAGGTTGGCAAGATACGTATAGTCAAACTCGAGTTTTCGGCTAAGGTGGTCAGAGAAGTTTGTGTTTATCCGGGTTTCAGAATAACGAACCATTTCTACTACTACATTCTTTATTTTCTCTATCAGGATATTTTTTTTATTGTCCATTAACTCCAATCCGCATTGCAGGAAGGCAATCCTGATTTTGTCGATTTCCAGGGCTGAAAGGGTTTCTTCAGTCTCGGCGCTTCCCAGGTTGACGACAACACAATGTAATCCTAATTTTTCCAATTCATATTGCACCACCAGTTTGCAGCTGGCACATACCATGTTCTTTATATAAAGTATCATTATGCACCAGCTTAGGCAAAGCAAGTGCCGCGTCTGCCAATCTCAGAACATGCGTAATTGTTCGCGGTATTATATTTTTTACCGCTTTACAATTAGACCCTCTGCATCGAAAGGATGGACTTTTTAAAACTTTTGCCTAAAAATTTAATTTTAAGTTAATAAATTATAATTATTATTTATCTTTGCCAGCCTGTTTTTTAATTGGGCTTATGATTAGTTAAAAGGAAAAACTGTAGCGTACCGACTAAGAAGCTTCGTGGTACAGCTTTCAAAAAAAAAGACTACTGCCTCATTTTCCCGGGAGGAATCCGTTTAATTACTTTAAAAGCAACCAACTGTATCGTTTGCATCGTATATCCCGTACGGTTACTGATGCTGACACAATTTTACAACAGGTGTGTTATTATTTGATTCTGTAACGACTTATACAATTTAGGCGTATAATTGCGTTATAGCTCTTCTTATTTATATGAACGTTAGAAAATGATGGGAAAATTATACGCTAAATATCTTCCGCTGATTGCCGGAGGGTTATTTTTAACAATATTCATAAGCTCCTGTAAAAAGGACCGTAATACGCCTCCGCCGCCTGTTGTTACCCCGGTCCCGCTTGCGACGCTTGGATTGTACGAGGTTGACAGCAGCATTTATAAAAGAATTTTTATCCCTATCACCAAAATAGGCACCGTAAACGTTACCTATTACAGCGTGTTTGATACAGGCTCGGCTGGTATGACGGTTGACGCCGACGGCCTGTTGCCAAAATCAATGATCACAAGCAGCGGCATTACCGTTGCCGGCGATTCGGTTAACGTAAACGGCATAACTGTTACTTCGCAGCAGGCAGTGGTGGCATACGGCGATGCGCAAAGCCAGATCAGGGAATATGGCAACCTTGCATACACTACAGTGACCATCGGCGACCAAAACGGGAAGATCACCACCAGCAGGATACCTATATTCCTGTATTACAAAATTGTTGATTCGCAAACCGGGCAAAAGGCACCTGTACATTCAAACGACGTTTTTGGCGTTGGACCGGGACTTAGCTTTGCCAATAACGCCATCGGAAGCCCGCTGAGCTATTTTAAATCGCCGACAGGCGCCACCAGCGGTTTTAAGCTTCAAACACTTGGATCGGCTTTTAGCCTTGGCGGCACATTTGTCCCCAACCTGCTTACCATTGGCCTGGTACCCGACGACCTGAATGCATCGTCGGGCTTTGTTATGCACCAGCTCAACTATTTCAGCCAGGGCGGTTATTCGCCCGATATACCCGCCCAGGTTACTTACAACGGCCACAACGTTTCAGCTACATTGCTTTTCGATACAGGCACGCCCGCTATCTCGACAATTGAAAATAGCGGCGCTGCAAGTAATATCGCCCAGTTGCCCGCCGGTACTACGGTAACGATGACCACCAACAGCGGCTTTACTTACTCATACGTTACAAGCCAGGCTGATAATTTAACGCAGGTTGCAAAACCTTCGTACACGGGCGACCCAAGGACCATTTTCAGTATCGACTTTTTCAGCGATAACGAATTTCTGATGGATTATAAAGGCCACAGGATTGGCTTGAAAAATAATTGATCTAAGTCTCTGAATTTAAAAGCGGGAAGCCTAAAGTCGATTTTGACCTTAGGCTTCCCGCTTTTGAATAAACTTATCTTTCGGATTAATGCTTATTGCCTTTGCCGTCGCTGGTATAAGCACCGATATCCGCATTGTAGGTCGGGTTGCCTTTACCAATGGCGGGCGAGCCTGCCTTTAAATGGAAATCATTGTTGTTGAATGCCCCGTTCGGCTTCAAAAATGAACCGTCAAAACTTATAAACAACGGGTCGCCGTTTCCAACAGCTGTTGAAATAATGTCGCTTCCCTGGGGCGTGCCAAGCGAGCCTGCAGGGTAATAACCGTCTCTTAAATTAACCGTAACAGATGGAGTAACAGTATGATCGACAAATGTTAACGCTGTTGAATAAAACAAGTTATTACCATAATGTATATTGCCTGTTCCATCGTCGGTAAATATTTCCAAACCGTGGTAGCAGTTTACGATAATATTATTGTAAACATTGCCTTTGGCGCTAACCCCTGCTGATACACCCCTGCCCGGCTCGGCGGCGCCCCTTCTCCACCCGCACGAAACAATAGTATTATTATAAACGTCGACATTGGTGAGCGGGCCGGCAACTACCGCGGCGGTTTCTAACTTAATTCCGGTACCCGCCTGGTTGAAAATAACGTTATAAGCGATTGTCCCGGTTGATCCATTTTTAATATTAATGGCTTCACCATCCGTGCTGCCGCCGGAAACAATGGTATTCCTTAACACAGTGATCTGAGCGCCGCCAAATAAACCCAGGCCATCATCCTGGCCGTTTTCAACCCAGCTATCCTCGATGTCCACCGGGATAGGCTTGTTTACGACCAATGTGCGCCTTGCACTCCCTGTATTGTCGGGGCTCCCGGTGTTAAATATTTTGGTCCATTTTATGGTTACTGACTGCGCGCTGTCACAGGCAAAACCTCCCCAGGTGCCGGGAGTATTTGAGTCAGAATTAAACAATACTGGTTTAGTCTCGGATCCTAATGACTGAAATACGCCTTCGATCAGAAATTGCGAGTTGTTTTTCACAACGATAATAGCGCCAGGCTGAGCCAGCAATGTATCCCCTGCCTTCACGTGTATATCTGCGGTAACGTTATAAGTTGAACCCGTTAATAAAGTTCCCTTTACAAATCCGCTGATATTGCCGGCGGCAATGGGGTGTGATGGCGGGATTACCGGCGCAACCGTTTTAGTGTTTTCCTTCTTTGAGCAGGAAGCCAGTGAAGCCACTAATGCGATAGCGGCTATCCAGGAAGAGAATTGTTTGGTTTTCATATTGATAAATTTTAATTTTTGAGTGCTAATAATTGTAACGCAGCCCCGCCAGGTAGGTGGCCTTTGTTACCTCGTTGCCATTTTGAAAGTTGTGCAATACAACTGTCGTATGGGTGTTTAGGAGGTTATTAAGTTTGGTGAATATTGTAAAGTGCTTGCCAATGCCTTTGTCGGCAGAAAACGCCATGAACGATAAAGGCTGCTGTATATAGTTGTCGCCATTGTCGGGGTAACGGCCGACCAATGTTTTGCCCAAATACTGAAAGGCTACCTGCGCATTCAACTTCGTTTTGCGGTTCCTGTACAAAAAGGAAATGTTCAGGTCATGAACGGAAGCGCCGGTTAGCATTCTGTGCTCGCTGATATAATTTGTTTGTCCGTTCGGCTTAGCGGGCATCAGGCGGTTTATCTTCAGCGTATCGAGCACATCAGAATAATTGTAAGCATAGTTGCCGCTTATGCCGAAATTGCCTACGTATTTGGTTAGGACAAGTTCGATACCGGCAACTTTTGCCGAGGCGGCATTAACCGGTTGGATTACACTGCCGTTTCCGCCAACATAGGAAGATTCAATAGGATTGGTTAGTTCCTTATAATATGTCCCGACAAAAAACTGCTCGTCGGCTCCCGGGAAAAACTCATATCTTAAATCATAGTTATTCGAAGTAGTGTGCTCCAGGTGAGGGTTACCCTCGGTGATCACGCCGCTGCTGGCCCCTGTAGAGCTTGTGGGGACCAGTTCGAAATAAGCTGGTCTGGCAATACCGGCTGAATATACCAGCCTCAAATTACTCTTTTCAGTTAGTTTGTATTTGAGCGTAACGCTGGGTAATATGTCGGTATAGTCCTTTGTTATCTCGTTGGCTTTGGTAATATCCTGAATTACATGAATATCTTGTGAAGTAGTTTCTGATCTGATCCCTCCCAAAATTTCCAACCTGGGCCAGGTGACCTTGATCAATCCGTAGTAAGCAGATACGTCTTCCGACGCGGTGTAATTATTTATATTATAGGTGCCGGCGCCATACACGTTGTAAACACTCCATTGAACGGTATAGATATCGGTAAACGCTGGTTTACCGCCGTTGGCATCCGGAACGTTCCTGAGAATATATTCATCTTCATAGTTATACCTCGTTTTATGCCGGAATAAGCCGCCCGCTTTAATCTCGATCGATGCGTTTTTTATGGTTGTTTTATAGGTAATATTGCCGTTGCCGTCGAAATCCTTGTCGTTATTATGGGACCAAGTACGGTCGATATCATCAAAGAATTCCGCTGTTTTATTAAATTGACCGGTGGAAGGGTCATAGCTGATGGCAATATTGGAATTGATTGCGGCCTGATCGGGTGTCCTCACAAAAGCATCCGAGAAGGCGCCATACCAGTCGAACAGAAAATGGCCGCCCAGGGCATGGTTACCGGATAGCTTCAAGTTTTCGATGTACTGGCTGGTGACCGTTGATTGCCTGCTAAGGGCTACCGGCCCGGTACCCGGAATGGTGCGGCCGCCGTTACCCCCGGTTAGCGAAGTATCGGCATTAAATAAGGCCTCTTCGATACGCGAATACAGGAAAACGTTGTCGACAACAATTTTGTTTCTATCGTTTATCTTATAATCCAAATGGGTGATCAGGTTATCAAGCACCTGCCTACTCGATATGGCGCGGTTATAAATGTCGTTTATACGCGGCCTTTTGTCAGGGTCATTGGGGTCTGCGTTCCCAATGTTACCTTCGGTATTTAAACCGAAATAATTGTTTTGAAAGCTGTTGCCAATTATAAAACCAAGTTTGTCTTTTAAAAATCTTTCGCCATAGGTTACAGTGAAAGTTTCTGAAGGAGGGGCCTGTATGTTTCTAAAATCAAGATTTGAGCGGGTGAAGTCGGCCGGCTGTGCAGCATAATTCGGGCCGTTAGTTTCCGATGGGCTATAGGTATGTATATCAGCTTTTGAAAAGTCAAGAAATTTCCGGTCTATAAAAAGCTGCTCATAACCAATTGAACTGGTTGCCGAAATTTCCCTTTTTTCCGGGGCGTCTTTAAAAACCAGGTTCACTGTTCCCCCAATCGCATCGCCCTCCATTTCAGGGGTTAAAGTTTTGTCAACTTCTATCCTTCCCAAAAGATCGGAAGGCACGACGCTTAGGGATACTAATCTTGTCTTATTGTCGGGGCTGGCAATCTGTATCCCGTTTATTAGTGTATTGTTGTAGCGCGGTTCGAGCCCACGGATAATAGCATAAGCGTCATCGCCGTTTCCGTTACGTTGAATTGTTACCCCCGAAACGCGCTGCAATACATTAGCCGCGTTAATATCAGGCGACTTTTCAATAGCCTGGGCGCTCACTACATTTTTTAAATTATCCGAGTTCTTTTCGTTCGCCCTTGCGGCAGCTTCGTATTCGGTAGGCAGCCTGCCGATTACGTTTACAGTATCAAGGCCCTGCGTGCCCGGGGACAGCCTTATATTTAAAACTGCCACCTGCCCGGCTTGAATCCTGATCTTCTTTTCGTAGCTTAGATAGCCGATAAATTTAACTGAGACGATATATTCTCCCGGAACGATATCCGCTAATTCATAATTGCCATTAGCATCGGCCGCAACGGCTTTTTGGGCGCCAAGGTGTATTATTGCACCTGGTAAAGGGTCGTGCGAAGCCGCCTCGGCAACCTGCCCTTTCAGGGCGCCGTTCTGCGCAAAAACTATCGTACTGAGAAGCAAAAAAAGGGTAAAAAGGTAGAACTTTTTGGCCATAAAATTTCATAGATATGACCAAAACAGCAAGCAGATTCTGTAGAAATACTGAATTTTTGCCCCGAAATTTATCGCTTAATTTTTTGATAATACCCACTTAACACCAGGCGGCTAAACGGCGAAAAACGAAATATTAAGAAAGGATTATTTAACGATTACTTAAGGCTGATGCCAGGCAATAAACCTCCGGAGCGGAAGGATTGCAGCTTTTTTCTTACCATAAAACCGGGCCGTTGAGGGCGGCCGATTTTGATAAAAAATCATTTCAGCGACATAATAATACATTGGGGCCGTTATGTCATTATAATTTGTTTGCGTTTCCCTAACTTTGCAGTCCCGAAGCCCTAACGGCTATCATGTCGGTATAAAGTTTAAAACAAGAGATGCTGCAAAGACCAAGAAGAAACAGGAAGAGCGAGGTGATCCGCCAAATGGTGCAGGAGACGCATGTCAGTGCGGCAAATTTGATATTTCCGCTATTTATAATCGATGGTACGTCGCAAAAATCCGAGGTGGCTTCCATGCCGGGCATCTATCGTTATTCTATTGATAATTTGCTGCGCGAAATTGAGAGCTGCCTGAAGCTTGGGCTGAATTCATTCGACCTGTTTCCGAATATCGACGAGGGCTTGAAAGACAAGTATGCCACAGAAAGCCATCGCGAAGAAAGCCTGTACCTGCGCGCCATCCGCGAAGTAAAAAAGAATTTCCCGGAAGCCTGCGTCATTACCGACGTAGCCATGGACCCCTACAGCAGCGACGGGCACGATGGCATTGTAGAAAACGGCGAGATATTGAATGACGAAACGCTGGAGGTGCTGGGTAAAATGGCGCTTGCGCATGCACAATGCGGCGCGGATATTATAGCGCCCTCGGATATGATGGATGGGCGCGTTGGGTATATCCGCAAGGTGCTCGACGAAAATAAATTTACCAATGTTTCCATCATGTCGTACACGGCAAAATATGCCAGCGCTTTTTACGGGCCGTTCAGAGATGCGTTAAACTCGGCCCCAAAGTTCGGCGATAAAAAAAGCTATCAAATGAACCCCGCCAACCAAAGGGAAGCGCTGATTGAGGCAGCCCTGGACGAGCAGGAAGGCGCCGATTTTTTAATGGTGAAACCCGCCCTGGCTTATCTTGACGTAATTAAACTGGTAAAAGACAATACCGAACTTCCCGTTGCCGCCTATAACGTCAGCGGTGAATACGCCATGGTAAAGGCTGCTATTCAAAAAGGCTGGCTTAACGGCCAACGCGCCATTACCGAAGTACTCGGCAGCATAAGGCGGGCTGGCGCAAGCGCTATATTAACTTATCACGCTAAAGAAGTGCTGGAGAATAAATGGTTGTGAGAAGAGGTGAAAGCTTAAAGCGTAAAGCAGAAAGCTGGTGGGAAAAGGTAAAAGCTTAAAGCGAAAAGCAGAAAGCTGATGAAGAAATAAGGGTAAAGGCGGACGGCCTTTTTGAAAATATTATAATTGAAAGCTTTCTGCTTTTCGCTTTAAGCTTTCAGCAAAATACAGGCTTTCAGCAAAAAAATATGTTTAATTCGTTAAAAAAGAGATTTACAGCAGAGGGGGAAGAGCCGGTTGGCACCACTGGTAAGCCGGACATCAGCAGGGAGAAGTCTGCGGAATTGTATGCCAAAGCGCAAACGCTTTTTCCCGGCGGGGTTAACTCACCGGTAAGGGCGTTTAAATCGGTTTATGGTACGCCTCTTTTTATTAAGAAAGGCGATGGCAGCCACATATGGGATGCCGATGACAACGAATTTATTGACTTTTGCTGCTCGTGGGGACCGCTGATCCTGGGGCATAACCATACTAAGGTACGAGAGAAAGTGATGGAGGTTATGCAAAACGGCATGTCGTTCGGGGCGCCTACCGCGCTTGAAAATGAGCTTGCAGAGCTTATTTTAAAACATAACAAGTTTGTTGAAAAGCTGCGTTTCGTAAGCTCGGGCACCGAGGCGGTGATGTCGGCTATAAGGCTGGCAAGAGGTTATACGAAACGCGATAAGATATTAAAATTCGAAGGCTGTTATCATGGCCATACCGACTCGCTGCTGGTAAAGGCCGGGTCGGGTTTGGTTACTTTTGGCGAAACGTCATCCGCTGGCGTCCCAAAATCTTTTGCGGATGAAACCATTGTTGTGGCGCTTAACGACAAAGCAGCCGTGCAAAAGGTATTTGACGAATTCAAGGACCAGGTAGCAGCCATCATTATTGAGCCGGTGCCCGCCAATAACGGTTTGTTATTGCAGGACAAAGAATTCCTGCAATTTCTACGCGACATCTGTACAAAAAATAAAACCTTGCTCATATTCGATGAGGTAATCTCGGGCTTTAGGATAGGCTTTGAAGGGGCCGCCGGATATTACCAGGTAAAACCCGATATTATCACCTATGGTAAAATCATCGGTGGCGGCCTACCGGTCGGCTGTTATGGGGCGTCATCCGAAATTATGAGCAACATCTCTCCCGACGGCGCTGTTTACCAGGCCGGCACATTGTCGGGCAACCCGGTGGCCATGGCTGCGGGCATAGCGCAATTAACGGAACTACTGCGTTCGGGATTTTACCGTGACCTTGAAAAGAAGACAGAGGAGTTTGTAACGGCTATCCAACGGTTTGCAACGGCGCGCAACTATAAGTTCAAAGCATTTACTATCGGCTCTATCTTTTGGTTTGCATTTACCGACCAGGAGACAATTTCGAGGGCCGATGAAATTGATGCCGCAAGTATGGAGCTATTTAAAAAATTCCATCGCGAACTGCTGAACCGGGGCGTTTACATCGGCCCGTCCGGTTATGAAGTTGGGTTTGTATCATCGGCCCATAGTAAAATAGATCTGGAAAAGGCGAAACGGGCTATATTTGACAGCCTTGAGTTTGTGTATAGGGGGAAATAAGACAGTTTCCAGTTGGCAGTGCGCAGTTTGCAGTGAGAAGAGAAAAGTTGGCAGTTGGCGATGCGCAGTGGGAAGAGAAGAGTTGGCAATTTGCAGTGCACAGTTCGCAAAGAAAAACTGACCACGGAACAATTAAACGCATACACCTTGTACTGCGAACTGTAAATTAAACGTAAACTGATAGAAAACTGCAAACTTATAACTGCAAACTGGGAACTGCAAACTGGAAACTGATATGAGACGATCATTCATAATATTCTATGCGCTTATCATTTATGCCCTGTCCGAATTAGTATGGTGGGGCTACTTGCTGGTCAAGCACATGCCAAGCAGCATGGGAATGATAATGGGCGAAGGGTCGATGTTTATCATCGTGTTTTTTTTCGGGGCTTTCTGGCTGCACCGGTCTATTATCAGGGAGCGTAAGTTACAGGAACAGAAAAAGAATTTCCTGCTCTCGGTAACCCATGAGCTTAAATCGCCGCTGGCATCGATAAAAATATTGCTGCAAACCATTCAAAAAAGAGACCTCACCAAGCAGCAGGTGCTTGATTTTATAGGAAAGGCCCTGATGGATATAGAGCGGCTCGACGATATGGTGGAAAATATGCTGCTTGCTTCAAAAATTGATAACCGGTCTTACACCTTTCCAAAGGCGCAGTTTAATTTATCAGTTTTGGTAGATAGCATCGTAAACCGTTTACAGCTTACCAAATGCGAAAGCAACCAGCAAGTGATCGATGCCGAGATTGAACCGAAAATTCAAATCACAGGCGATAAGTTTGCCCTTACCTCCGTAGTCACCAACCTTATCGAAAACGCTATTAAGTATTCGGGCCCATGCGAAATTGTGGGGGTAAAACTGTTTTCGAAAGATGGCAGGGTTTATTTGCAGGTGGCCGATCATGGCATTGGCATTGCCGACCAGGAGAAAGGCCGCATCTTCGATAAGTTCTACAGGGTGGGCAGCGAGGATACCCGGAACACAAAAGGGACCGGTTTAGGTCTGTATATTGTAAAAGAAGTGCTCGAGAAGCACCAGGCCAGCATAAAAGTGAAGGATAACCGTCCGTCAGGTAGTATATTTGAAGTGGTTTTCGATTAGAAATTAAATTGACACGAATTTCACGAATGGAAGCGAATTAACACAAATTAGCTTTGGTAATTGAATTTATAATTCGTGTAATTCGAAATAATTCGTTGAACATTAGTGTTTATTCAATTCCTATCAATTCGTTCTCATTCGTGTAATTAGTGCAAATTAATTTATTATGCAAAACAAAAAAAGAATTTTATTAGCCGAAGATGAGGAGCATCTTTTAGAGGCTATAAAACTTAACCTCGAGCTGGAAGGTTATAAAGTATCAACCGCCACCAATGGCCGGAAGGCGCTGCAGATATTTAAGGAAGAGCGTTTTAACCTGGTGATATTGGATGTTATGATGCCCGAAATAGACGGCTTTGTAGTTGCCGAAACCATCAGGCTCGAAAATTCAGAAGTGCCCATCATGTTTCTGACGGCAAAAAACACGAACGAGGATAAGATATCCGGCTTGAAAAAAGGCGCAGATGACTACCTGACCAAACCTTTCAATCTTGAAGAACTTATTTTGCGGGTAAATAACCTGGTAAAACGGAGTCTTAAGGGCGATGAGCTTAAAGAGTTTAACAGTTATAAGATCGGCGATAAAACCATCCATTTTAACTCGTTCGAACTTGTAAACGGCGACGGGTCCATCACACCCTTAACAAAAAAGGAAACCATGCTGTTAAAACTGCTCATTGAGCGCCGTAACGATGCGGTATCGCGTGAGCAAATATTGGAAACCGTATGGAACTATGACGTTTATCCTTCAACCCGTACCATCGACAACTTTATCCTCACCTTCCGTAAATATTTTGAACCTGACCCGAAAAACCCGGTTTATTTTCATTCTATCCGCGGCGTGGGCTACAAGTTTACCGACAATCAACACTAAATGTTTACCAACAGGACGCGGTTATTCATCGGCTTTATTTTCCTTTTGTCGCTGATCTTATTGGTTGATCTGCGATATTATACAATAGCGTCCCTTGCATTGATGATGATCATTTTGCTTGGCTGGGACTATTTGCGGCAGGGAACACTCGTGGTAGCGGCCAGGTATTTTCACCACAAAGAATATGATAAAGCTGGTCGCGTTTTGATGGAAGTATTTAAGCCCGAATGGCTGAGTAAAAACCGCCGCGGTTATTATGAATTCCTGATGGGGGGCGTTTGCCTGCAAAAACAGGACTTTGAAGATGCCGAAAAACATTATGAAATAGCTGCCCAATATCCATTACGGTCGGTAAACGACCATGTGGCCGCGTTGGTGCATGTAGCGAACATCAGCATACGGCAGGGCAATTATGATAAGGCAGACGCCTACCTGAAGCTCGCTGAGAAACACCAGGAAAAAATAAACGCCAAAATGAAGGATGTAATAAACCGCCTTCACGAGGAATTAAAAAATCACAAAAAATAGAGCCAGGAATCAAGAATCAAGAATCAAGAAAATTAAATCTTGGATCTTGGTTCCTGGTTCTTGACTCTCGAAGCTATATGAGAGATTCATTACTAATAAAAGCCGCATTTTCAGAAAAAACAGAACGCCCGCCCGTGTGGATGATGCGCCAGGCAGGCCGTTTTATGAAAGAATATTGGGACATCAAAAACAAATATTCTTTCCTGGAAATGTGCAAAACGCCCGAACTGGCCGCCGATGTTACCATGCTTCCGGTTGACCTGTTAGGCATCGACGCCGCTATTTTATTTTCAGACATACTGGTCACAGCCGAAGCCATGGGCGGCGATCTGAGCTTTACCCAGGGCACCGGGCCAAAGTTTGCCAACCCCGTGCGCACACAGGCTGATATTGATAAACTGGATACCGAAGTTGTTCACAAACTGCAATATGTTGCCGATGCAATAAACGTGATACAGCAAAGGTTGAAAGGGAGCATCCCGTTGATCGGTTTCGCCGGCGCGCCCTTTACGGTGATGAGCTATTTGGTTGAGGGCGGGTCCTCAAAAGATTTTAAGCTAACCAAACTGATGCTCCATAACCAGCCGGAACTTGCCCACCAGCTTTTGTCAAAAATAGCAACAGTTACCGCCGATTATCTTAACCTGCAAATTGCAGCCGGGGTAGATGCGGTACAGATATTCGACAGCTGGGCGCAGGCATTGGCCTGGGATGACTATAAAGAATTTTCGCATAAATACATTTGTGAGATCATCAGCAAGCTGAACCGGAAAGACATTCCCGTAATTTCATTCTGCAAAGGCAGTTCAGTATTTGCGCCGTTGATGGCCGGGGCTAAGCCTGACGTAATTTCAATCGACTGGAACGTAGATTTGCTGGATATTAAGAAACGCCTGCCCGCGGGCATAGCGGTACAAGGCAACCTTGACCCGCATATTTTGTACGCGGATAAAAAAGTTATAAAAGAGCGCATCTACCGCCTGTTCGACAGGATGAAGGATGAAAACGGCTTTATATTTAACCTGGGCCACGGCATTATGCCCGACATCCCGTTTGATAATGTGAAGTACGCGGTTGATATAATAAAAGAATATAGAAACACGAATTTTCACGAATGAGAGCGAATTTTCACAAATCTGCTTTGTTAGTTTAATTCGTGTAATTCGATTAAATTCGTGAACATTAGTGCTAAATTATATTCGTGTTAATTCGTCCCTATTCGTGTATAATTATATTTTATCCATACATATCATATTTGTAGTCTGCTGGATGGCGGGGCTGTTTTATATGGTGCGCCTGTTTATTTACCATACCGAGGCGCAGGACAAGCCCCAGCCCGACCGTAAGATACTGTCAGGCCAGTTTGAGATCATGGAACGCAAGCTATGGTATATCATCACCGTGCCATCCATGTGGATCGTGCTGGCGGCAGGCACTACCATGATTTTTCTCATCCCGGCATGGCTGCAGCAACCGTGGCTCCAAATTAAGCTGGCTTTTGTGGCCGGCCTGGTGGTTTACCATTTTATATGCCAGCATAAAATGAAACAAATGGCAAAAGGCATCTTCAACTGGACATCCACGCAACTGCGTATCTGGAACGAGGTGGCCACGATATTTTTGTTTGCGATAGTGTTCCTCGCAGTGCTTAAGGACGGCGTTAACTGGATATTCGGGCTCATTGGGATAGTTGTTTTGTCAATGATCCTGATGTCGGCCGTGAAGATTTATAAGTACTACAGGATGAAGAAGTGATTAATGAGCATTTTCATTCACTAAGCTCAAATGTAATTGAATAGCCACAAATAGAAATTTTTAAAAGTTTATTTTTAATTTCTCTTTTAAACTTTATCTTTGCAATCCCTAAAAAGGAAGTCAAAAGTACTTAGTTTTTAGTCCAAAGTCATGTGGCGACTTTAGACTACCGACTTAAGACTTTGAACTTAGAAAAAAGGCCCGTTCGTCTAGGGGTTAGGACGTAAGATTTTCATTCTTGAAACAGGGGTTCGATTCCCCTACGGGCTACGGAAAACAATACCAAAAGATGCTAAAACCCTGCAAATCCACCATTTGCAGGGTTTTTTGTTGGTGTCAAAACTCCATATTATGCACCAAGACGCAACAAAAATGAGCGTAATCCGGTGCGTAACTGATGGTAAAACACTACGCACCTAATTGCTTTTAATTAATTGATTATCAGCATGTTCGGCGAGTGAACATCTTGATAAAGGCAAGCTACAACTTACTTTGTTAACACATTAAAGAACGGTTAGAATTTTTTTTACTGTTAACACAAATTGATGTTCAACGGCGCATGGAATGGTCTATTCCAGGCATGCAGAATTTTCATATTTGTTCAAAAGTATTTTTTGTTTATTTCATGTTAAATGTGGCGACCAATCCAAATTCGTTTTTAGGTGCTTCACAAACCGGGCAATAATAATCAGTTAAGGTAATAAACTCAACATCTTTACTAACACCGTTTATGGGGTCTCCGTAACGCTTGTCGTACCTTGTTAAACAATTATTACATTGGTAAATCTCCTCCGATTCTTTCTCTAAATATGCACCTTTACTTGGATAAATCGATATAGAAGGCAAATTACTGCTTTGCATGTCGTAGAATTTTTTACAAAGCGAAACCAGGTTGGGCGTTAGTTCGCCGGCCTTTAGCTGTTCCAGATAAACCACGAAGTCTTTTGAATTCGGATTAAAATCTTTGGTGTACAACAGATCATACCATCCTTCTTTAGTCTTCTTTAAAACGATTGAGCCAAACAACCCGGTTTTGGGTTGCGTTTTAATAGCAAAGCACAGCTGATAGGTACGTAAGTCGGCTTCTTCAAATTCGCGCACCAATTGCTTTTTTAACTCCAAACCTTCTGAGCAAAGGTCTTCAATCTGCCAGTTCAATTCGTTTGCAGCATGCCTTACGTTAAGGTGATATTTACTCAATATCAAACCCCATTCATTCCGGTCTGTCGTTTCAATACCTTTAATAATAATGGATTTCCATGGGGTAGTATATATCTGCCCGATCCTCGTTTTAAGACAAAGTAAACAGACATCCTTCAGGAAATCGAGCGAAAAAAGCTCATTCCGGCGGTAGATACCTAGCCAATACCGGTTATTATATTTATTAAACCCTTCGTAATATGGCAGTTGAAAGCCGGGCAATTTCAAAGCTTCTGTAATTTTCTGAAATTCACTTCCGGTTTTTTTGGCAAGCATTTTAAAAAACAATTGTCCGTCAGCATTTTTCTGATCGTAAAAAAGCTTTTGGTTATCCAGGATGATCTCTTGGGCAGTTTTTGCAATTGCCGGAATATCATCCGAATAAAACAGCCACGGGCAGCAATAATGTGTGCCTGATCTCGGAAAACGCACGTACATAAACCAATAGTTGCTGGTTTCGGAGGCAATAAAATTAATATTGCCGCTAAAAAACGGGACGAATGATTGCTGATTATCGACAAGGTTTATTTTTAGCCGCGGCTGAAAATCAAACGCATCCAAAATATCTTTGTAAACACCCTCGCGAAGCCAGCTTTCCGTGTTAAAAATGGTGTCGGCAACGTATGAACTGACGATATTAGGGTACAAATCAGTATCTGTTTCATAATGAATTTCAGTACGCAGCATCTCGGTTTCCAGGTCCTCTAAACAGCTCTCGTCTATTGTGAAATACAGCTGCTGCCGGTTGCCGAAACGGATATGTTGGGCGCCGGCATTTTCAGCTATCAGCAGTATCTCATACAGATCTCCTGCTGATACGAAGCCTCCCGGAAGGTTTATTTTGATCAAATGCGCCATATCCTTATTTGATTATGAATTAACGGGAACCATATTTTTCAACGCTTCATCCAGCAGCCGTTTTATCTCGGGCCGACATGAACCGCAGCCAGTGCCGGCACCCGTAACGGCACACAATGCCGTCATGGTATTACAACCTTCTTCAATTTTTGTCTTAATATTTTCGGCGCCCACATTGTTACAGCTGCAGACCAGCTTGCCCAATACCGGATCGGTCTTATTGCCGCTGCGCAGTAATTGCAACCTTTTTTCGCTGAGTTCGGTTTTGTTGGCGATCAGATCTCTGAATTCAAGAAACTCGCCTTTATCGCCTATCAGGATGGCGCCCACCAGCCTGTCCTGGTGGATAATGCACTTTTTATAATAGCGTTTGGCTTTATCAATAAATACTACTTCTTCATAATCTTTATCATCCGGGCATTCGGGCATGCCGATACTGCAAAGGTCGAAACCATGAATTTTGATGATATTCATAAAAAGGCTGCCTTTGTAATAGCTGGCTATATCACCATTCATATAATTAGCAACTACTTCGGCCTGTTGTTCGGCGGCGGCTGTAATGCCATATATCGTGCCTTTAAATTCAGCTATTTCACCGATGGCATAAATATCGGGATCGCTGGTTTGCAGGCGCTCATTTACGGTTACCCCCCTGCGGCAGTCGAGGCCGCAATCCTTGGCCAGCTCCAGGTTAGGCGTGGTGCCGATGGCCAATATCATGGCATCACAATTTATTTTGCGGCCGCTTTTTAAACCTATCCCCGCTAATTTCGAACGCCCATAGTAAAGCTGTACTTCATCGTCATAATAAATATCGCAGCCCTGATCAACCATTTCCTCGTGCAATAACCGGCTCCCAAGGTCATCCAGTTGCCGGTTCAAAAATTTCGAGGTGCGTTGGATAATGGTGATCTTGATGCCCATTTCCCTTAATGAAGCCGCCATTTCGAGACCAAGCAACCCACCGCCAACAATCACCACATGGCCGTCGGCCGGGACATGTTTTTTAAAGTTGTCCGCATCTGTGCGGTTCCGCATGGTAAATATACCCGGCAATGCAGGTACATTTTTGGGGACGGCGGCCCGGCTTCCCGTGGCGATCAACAAAACATCATAATTTGTTTTTATCCCGCGCGAATCAGTTACCTGTTTATGGGCTCGATCTATTTTTTCTACGCTTATCCCGCGCAGCAAACGGATATTGTACCCGGGTTCGTCCTCATCCCTCATTTTTACCAGCTGTTCCCATTTTTGCTGGCCGCTGATGTAATCAGGAAGCATTACACGGTTATAAAACGGAAAATTTTCTTTGCTGAAGATGATGATCTCGTCATTTGAGTTAATTTCACGGTACGATTTCACAAACCCATAAGCCCCTGCCCCTCCCCCAATTATTACAATACGTTGAAAAGGTTTTTTGTATTTAATCACATTTACCGCGCAATATTTAAAATCGGGTTCTTTTGAAATGGGATCGACCTGATTCGATGTTAAATTATTTACCCTGTTGAGATCACTGCCTAATATTTTCCCCCAGTGCATCGGTAAAAAAACAATACCTTGTTTTATTTGGGTTGATATTTTGGCTTTCACCTGCACTTCGCCCTGCCTGGAAGTGATGATGGCAATATCACCTTCGTTTATCTGCAGCATTGCGGCATCCTGCGGGTGTATTTCAATAAAAGATTGGGGACAGTGCTGGTTAAGCTTATTTACCTTCCCGGTTTTGCTCATGGTATGCCACTGATCGCGAATGCGCCCCGTGGTTAAAATAAAGGGAAAGTTATCATCCGGTTTTTCACTCGTATTGGTATCTGAGACAGCATGTATAATGGCTTTCTTTGATGGCGTATAAAAGCGTTTATCAGTAAATAGCCTTGCGGTACCTTCCGCTTTGGTTTTCTTGGTGTACGGCCATTGCACCGTTCCTTGTTCTTTCAGGATAGCATAACTTAATCCGCTGATGTCAATATTGGTTCTGGCCGTTAAACGCGCGTACTCGGCATAAATAGCGGCAGGGTTTTCAAAATCGAATCCTTTATAGCCCATTTTGCGGGCAAAACGGCAAATGATCTCAGCATCGGGCAATGCCTCGCCCGGCGCTTCAACTATCTTATTCAGATAGCTGATCCGTCGTTCCGAGTTCGTCATCGTTCCTTCTTTTTCGGCCCAGGCGGCGGCGGGTAATATCACATCGGCATAGGCCAGGCTTTCGGATTTGTTGCTAATCTCCTGCACTACCACAAATTTGGCCTTCTTTAGCGCCGCTTCGGCAAGCCGCACGTTGGGCAAACTGGTTAACGGGTTAGTACATAAAATCCAAATGGCTTTTAAACTGCCATTGTCCAGCGCCTCAAACATTTCGGTTGCTGTCAAGCCAGGTTTTGGGTTAATAATGGTTCCACCCCAAAACTTTTGAACTTCAGCGCGGTGAAGGGGATTGGCCAGGTCGCGATGAGCCGGTAATAAATTTGCCAGGCCGCCTACTTCGCGGCCACCCATCGCATTAGGTTGGCCCGTGAGGGACAATGGACCGGAGCCTGGCTTCCCGATGTGGCCCGTGATGAGATTAAGGTTGATCAAACTCAGGTTCTTATTTACACCGACCGCACTTTGGTTCAGCCCCATCGTCCACATGGAAATAAAGCCTTTTGCTTCGGCAATATATTTGGCCGCAAGTCGGATCCTTTCTTCTTTTACCCCACAGATCACTGAGGCTTCAGCAAGGCTTTTCTCAAATACTAATTTGCTGTATTGTTCAAATCCTTCGGCATGATGGGTGATAAAATCCAGATCAATGTCGCCATTTTCTATCAGTACCCTCCCGATGGCATGATTTAGGGTAATATCTGTACCGGGGTTCAGTTGTAAATGCAAATCAGCAATGCTGCAGGTATCGGTAACTCTCGGATCAACAACAATGATCTTTATGTGGGGGTTAGCCACTTTATGGGCTTCAACCCTTCGCCATAAAATAGGATGGCACCAGGCAGCGTTGGCGCCTGTTACGTAAAAGCAATCAGCTAATTCAATATCATCATAACAAACCGGCACACTATCCTCACCTAACGACATTTTATAGGCGGCAACCGCACTGCTCATGCATAAACGGGAGTTGGTGTCGATATTATTACTGCCGATAAACCCTTTCATCAGTTTATTGATTACATAATATTCTTCAATAAGGCACTGACCCGATGCATAAAAAGCCACCGAATCGGGCCCGTACTTATTGATAAAAGTTTTAAAAACGGCAGCGGCGCGGTCGAGCGCTTCATCCCAGCTAACGCGCTGCATGGGCGTATTTTTATTATACCGCATTTGCGGGTAAAGCAGCCGGTCGGACTTGTCATTCACGGTATAGTGGAGGTTAAGGCCTTTACTGCAAAGCATCCCGCTATTAACGGGATGCGCTTTATCACCTTCGACCAAAATATTGCCGCTTTTATCTTTATGAACAAGCACGCCGCAGCCCACCCCGCAATAACAACAGGTTGAACTGGATGTGTTTATATGCTGCTTTTTTATAGTCATTTACTAATTCGTTCGGTGTAACTTTAGTTTTTCATACCGAAAATCAGTTGCAGCTTCTTCGGACTTTACTGACTTTCGGACTATTCTTGCCTATCAGGCCATGCCACCAACCAAAACCGGTTCGCTTTCCGTATTTTCGTTTAAAGCCGGCTTCTTATTAAACCTGGTTATCAATACAATTAATGCTACTGCAATTACCGCGTAGCCGATGTAAGTAAATGCCTGCACATAAGTGATGGTTGATGATTTAAAAAGGAAGCCAAAAAGCATCCCGCCAAGGTTGCCACCTGCGCCTACAATGCCGCTTACGATGCCTACATTTTTTGTGTTTACAAAGGGCACAATACCATAGGTAGCGCCATTCGACATTTTAAGGAACAAGGCGAACGAAAGCATAGAGATTATGGCCAGCATTAAACTGCCTGCCTGGGCAAATAGGATCAGCCCGCAGCCTTCCAGTAATAACACGCCGGCCAGCAAAAGGCCTTTTCCGCGCATGCCAAATTTTCCGCCGACTTTATCCGATACAATACCGCCAAGCGCCCGGGCAAAAAGGTTCATAAAACCAAAAATACCTGCCCAAAAACCGGCCATACTTTGCGTTAGATGGAAGGAATCGACAAAATGCAGGGAAGCCACGTTATCAAAAGTGATCTCCATACCAAAGCACATGGCATAAGCTATGGTTAAGGCCCAAATACGCCAGTCCGATAAAATTGACCAATCGGTTTTTGATGTGGCCTTCCGGTAACCCACCTCATCATAATTCCCGTCTGGGGTATCTTTCGTGTATTTGTAATACAAAAAGGCGATGATGAGCATCATTGTGCCGGGGACGATCATCGCGTAACGCCAGGCTTCAGCTTTTGTATAGCCAAATCCCACAATGGCAGCAAAAATTAAAGGCATTACCATATTGGTTACACCGCCGCCCAGGTTGCCCCAGCCACCGGTAACCGCATTTGCTGTGCCTTTTATTTTAGGCGCGAACATCATCGAAGTATGGAACTGGGTGATGACAAACGATGCACCGATTACTCCAATGGCCAGGCGGAACAACAGAAAGGTAGCATACGAGTGTGCCAATCCAACAAAAAATACCGGCAGTGAGCCGACCAGCAAAAGCCTGACAGCAGTTTTGCGCGGCCCCCAGGTGTCGCAAAGTCTGCCGATAATTAAACGCGCAATAATGGTTGCTGCCACCGAGGCAATGATGGTATTACCTACCTGTCCCTTTGTTAAATGCAATTCGGCCCGTATGGTCGGCATCAGCGGCGCGAGGCCGAACCAGCCGAAAAAGCATACAAAAAACATGAGCCAGGTGATATGGAAAGTGCGCATTTGCACCCCCTTAAGCGAAAATATATTGAGTTTTGTGAGTTGATTCTTCATGATTCTTTCCTCGTTTTGTTATTTGCCAAAAATGAAATAGAACGTTAGTCTGTAAACCAGCACGTGGCTGTCGGGTAGGTAGCCTGTAGTTGATGGATCCCGCTGATCCTTGTATTGTACCATCCAAATATTTGGCTGGAAGTGTACATTTTTAGCAGGTGTAAAGTCGAGGCCCGCGGTGTAAAAATGCTCCTTGGTAAATGGGCTATATGCAGGTAGATTTGTATTGACCGTATAGGCATCCGCTGGATTATAATCGTTATCCGGATTATAGCCGTCATACCGGGCAAAGAATCCCAATTTGTCTTTGTAAATGGCCCCGTGGGCGTAAACCGAAAAGGCCTCTACCGTAACGTCTTCAGGTAATTTGGTCGTAGTATTGGATACGCCATTGGCTATCTTTTGCGTAAATGCCTCCAGGCCGAAAGTTATTTTAGGTACGGTATAGGCAATAAAGCCTTTGATCATACTGTGCGACTGGCCGCCAACAGCAGCCGTGGCCGGTGCGGTCTTCATAAAGTCTGCATACAGGTCGAAAATCAATGCCTGGTTTAAAAATTTAGCGTAAACGTCTCCATAAAAGGCCTTGTAAAAACCGGTGTTGGCGTTTGCCGCCGACCCTAAGCTGGCGGGGCTGCCTGCACTGTTATTGCCAATTAAAATATTATAACCGAAATTTTTGGTGGAGGGGTCAAAAACGCCTTGCAGGGATGCGCCAACATCATAAGCATTGGTCCGGTGAAAGTCGGAAATGGTGCGTTCGACAGAGCGGTAAGCCCATATCTTTTCGGTAAGCAATGGGAAGGCCGGTGTAAGCATTTCACCGATCACGAAATCTGTACCGTTCCAAACGCCATGCCATCTCAGGTCGAAGTTTTTGATATAAAAGGCCATTTTATTGTCGGCAAGGTTATCACTACCAGCTATCGATGTAGTACCCGAAACTGCGGTATTTGCATTCGGCTCTGACGCGAGCAAAACCTCAGCGGTAAACTTTTTATTTATATCATATTCGTATCCTAAATAGATACGGCGAAACTGGAAAGCGTTGCGGTAAGTTGGCACCCCATTGTAGTTTGTTTCGGGGCCCCGATTGCCTGCATCGGCGTGGGCGTCATAATAAAAATCGCCGAAGGTATATCCCCATAAGCGTCTGACAGGTTTCCAGGCGGTATCTGTTTCTGTTGATTTGGAGGTGATGGCTATTGCCGCCGGGGGATGTTCTGATTTTAGATCAGCATTGGCATAATTTATTGCTGAATTTTCACCTGATATTTGCGCGTTTGCAGTAAAATACGATGAAAATAATAGAATTACGCCAATAATGTGTTGGTTTAATACATTTTTGTACATTTGATTTAGTTTTTTTATTGTTAAAGCGATAAAAACTGTTTAACCCTGTCCGGGAATGCGACCTCCCGGCAGGGCTTTTTTATGTTTATAGTGTTGTCTGTTTTTTCATAGGCGTCATTTTTTTGAATTAATTCTTAAAACTGATTTAACAGTCATAAATATAGCACATTTAATACAAAAAGTAAATTAATGGTGTATTATTTACACACTTTTATGATTTGAATTATATAAAAACATGTTTTTTATCAAAATATTAAAAACATAAAGCTATTTTTTTAAGAAAATATGAAATTCACAATGAATTTTTGGCATCCAACTTAAAATAAATGTGTCATTTATTAATTTAGATATAAAAATCCCATATTAATTGTCATTAAAATCGCTAAAATTGCTGTCAACCTAAAAATTGGCGATCATTTTATAATAATTTCGCCTTTTAAAGACATTTTTATTGAGCGAAATCTATTTCAAACCTGCACTTCAGACGTGTTCTTAAATAAATGAAGAAAAGTAAAAGCGAATGTGATATAAACAGCTGCTTCATGTGCCAAAGCTGTTTAAAGCAGTGGCAGCCGGCTATCGCTGCCAATAAAAGGAATTTTAAGGTAAAACGCGGCGAAGTGATCTTTCATGAAGGCGATGCCGTTAAGGGCGTTTACTTTGTTTATGAGGGTGTTGTTAAAGTGCATAAAAAATGGGGCGCCGAAAAGGAGCTCATCATCCGGTTTGCTTCAAACGGCGCCATTTTTGGGCACAGGGGGCTTGGTGGCAATAATGTTTATCCTATATCGGCGACGGCACTTGAAGACAGTGTTATTTGTTTTGTGGAGATCGACTTTTTTGAATCGACTTTGAAGGTTAATACCGATTTTACCTATAACCTGATGATGTTTTTCGCGAGCGAGCTGCAGGAATCTGAAAAGAAAATGCGCAACCTGGCGCATATGTCGGTTAAGGGACGGGTAGCCCAGGCGTTAATTTCGCTGCAAAATCAATTCGGTACGAAAGAGGATGGATCCATCAATATTGAACTTTCAAGGCAAGACCTGGCCTCATACGCCGGCGCCACCTACGAAACCGTATTCCGTGTTTTATCCGAAATGCTGAAAGAAGAGATCATCGAAGCGACCGGAAAGAAAATAATTGTAAGGAACCAGCTCAGGGTTTTAGCGTTAACGGCCGAACAGGTGTAAAAAGCGAAAGCCCGATGCCGGGCGGCAGACAGGCTTAAACTTCATTCTCAAACTAAAATAGGTCCGGAATGTTCGTTTCAAACCGAAATGTCTTTATTTACCCAGTCAAGCGAAGCCGATAAAAACTTTGCCATTGTCTACCATCACCGGGAAGGTTTTGATGGATAATTCATTATCCGTTAAACATTGCCCGCTTAAAAGGGAAAAAGTGTTTTTATGAAAAGGGCAGGCAACTTTTGGCTCGCACATTTCGCCGGTGCTGCCGATCATCCCCCGCGATAAAACCATCTGCTGCTTGTGCGGGCATAAATTCTGGGTTGCATACCATTCGCCGCGGCGCGAAAAATTATAAACGGCTATTTGCTCGTCCCTTAATTTTACACAGGCCCCCCCATTTGCCGGAACGTCGTCGGCGTAACAAGCCATAACCCATTCAACTGCTGTTATTGTTAATGTTTCCATGTCTTTCTTTTTAGATTATATTATGATTTTTTATCTCATTACCATTTTGCCTTTACCTGGTCGCGCATCGGCTCAAATTGCACGGTTGGGTCTTTTTCTTCTGGTGCATTAATAAAATGCGTAAAGCGCTTGCGCAAAGCCGGGTCGTCTACTACTTCTTTCCATTCACAATGGTAGGTATCCACCAGCGATTGCATCTCCTGTTCCAGTTGATGGCCTAGTCCAAGGCTGTCATTTACGACCACATTTTTCAGGTAGCTCAAGCCACCGTCCATTTTATTCAGCCAGGTTGCGGTGCGTGATAGCGGCTCAGCGGTTTTTATGTAAAACATCAGGAACCGGTCGAGGTATTTGACCAGAGTTTCTTTATCGATATCAGCTGCCAGCAATTGGGCATGCTGTGGTTTTGATCCCCCGTTGCCGCATACATACAAGTTCCAGCCTTTTTCGGTAGCAATAATGCCAAAGTCTTTGGATTTCGCTTCGGCGCACTCCCGTATGCAGCCGCTTACGCCGCCCTTAATTTTATGTGGCGCGCGGATACCCTTATACCTTTCTTCAATTTCAATGGCAAATGATACGCTATCATGAAGGCCAAACCGGCACCAGGTGCTGCCCACGCAACTTTTTACTGTACGCAGCGCCTTGCCATACGCATGGCCGCTTTCAAACCCTGCATCTATCAGCTCCTCCCAGATGGCGGGCAGATCATTCAAATGCGCACCGAACATATCAATGCGTTGCCCGCCGGTAATTTTGGTGTACAGGCCGTAGCGTTTTGCCACCTGGCCTAACACAATCAGTTTATCAGGTGTGATCTCGCCGCCCGGGATGCGTGGGACCACAGAATATGTACCGCCTTTTTGAATATTCGCCAAAAAGCGATCGTTACTATCCTGTATGGTATCCTGCTTAACAATTACATCATTCCACAAGCTGGAGAGTATGCTGGCAACCGCAGGCTTACAAACCTCGCAGCCATCTCCCTTGCCGAAATAATCCAATACCAGGTCGTAATTTTTTAGCACATTGATCTTTACCAGGTCGAAAAGCTCCTGTCTTGAATAATCAAAATGTTCGCACAACACATTTTTGATATACTGACCATTGGCTTTCATGGTCCCGGCAATCAAGTCTTTAACCAGCGGCACACAGCCGCCACAACCTGTTGCGGCTTTGGTACATTTCTTTATACCATCAACGGATGTTATGCCTAAATCACTCACCGTCGAGCAAATCGTTGCTTTGTTAACCGCCTCGCACGAACAGATCAGTGCATCGTCCGGAAGGCTCATCACCCCGGCGCCTTCGCTTTCTGAACCGCCTCTTGATCCTAATATTAGGTCCTCCGGGTTTGGTGGAAGCACAATTTTGTTATTAACCGTTTGTAATAACATATTATAAGCATCGGCGTCGCCAATTAAAATACCACCCAACAGTTGCCTGCCGTCGGTGCTTAGGTTTATGCGTTTGTATACGCCTTTGTGGGTGTCTTCAAAAACGATAGTGCGGCAATCCGGCTCAATAATAAAAGCATCGCCAAAACTGGCCACATCCACACCTATCAATTTTAATTTGGTGCTCATGTCGTAGCCATGAAACAGCTTGCTGCCGTTTGTTAACTGGCTCACCACAATGTCGGCCATCTCGTAGCCGGGCGCTACCAGGCCATATATCACGCCTTCATATAAGGCACATTCGCCGATGGCAAAAATGCAGCCGTCGCTGGTTTGCATTTTTTCATCAACCACAATTCCGCCGCGGGTGCCGGTTTGTAAGCCGCAAAGTTTTGCCAGTTCATCGCGCGGCCTTATCCCTGCAGATATTACCAGCATATCAACGGCCAGTACACTTTCGTCGGTAAAATGGAGATTTTCTATTTTATGTACTCCGCCGATATAAGCGGTACTTTTATTTAAATGGACCGACAAGCCTAACTCCTTTAGTTTTGCCTGCAGCATTGCGCTTCCTGCTGAATCTATCTGCCTTGGCATCAACCTCGGCGCAAACTCTATTACATGAGTATCGGCAACGCCTAAATCCATGAGTGCTTTAGCAGCCTCAAGGCCAAGCAAGCCGCCTCCCATTACCGCCCCGGTTTTAGCTTTCGGGGCGTAGGCTTTCATCAATTCCAGATCCTCTATCGTGCGGTAAACAAAAACACCTTCTTTTTCTACTCCGGGTATGTCCGGCACAAATGCGGACGAGCCTGTCGCCAATACCAGGAAGTCATATTTATAGGTAATTCCTGATAAGGAATGGACGGTTTTTGCGGAGCGGTTTATATCCTGGATGGGGTCGCCAAGGTGTAGGGTGATATCGTTTTCCTGATACCAGGAAAAGGTTGAAAGAGAAAGATCATCTGCCGATTTTCCGCCGAAATATTCGCTGAGATGAACGCGGTCGTAGGCGTGGCGCGGCTCCTCGCCAAAAACAATGATCCTGAAGTCTGCCGATCTTGCTACAAGCTTTTCGCAAAACTTATATCCTACCATCCCGTTTCCAACTATAATAACTGTTGGTTTGATCATACCGATTTTTTAATTGTTAAAGCTTTTAGCGCTGTAAATACAACAAGTGCGACCTAAAATGTATTTCCGATAGCAATTTTAAACAAAAAAACCAATACTTCAAATATTTTTATTAATTTAGTCATAATTTAAGTCATTTAAATCAGTTTTATTTCGTTTTTGGATGATTTAAATCATGTTTTGTTTTGTTTTATTGAGAAAAAAATCATAATTGATTGAAATTTTTGCTTTTTTATCGAAAAAAATGAAGTCAATTTTGACAATTTGCTAAAAACAATGAAAGATATACCCATTATTCCGGAATTATATGTTTTAGGTGCAGGACCAGGCGACCCGGAGTTAATTACGGTTAAAGGCTATAAAATACTCCAACAGGCTGACGTCATTCTGTATGATAACCTGGCCAACCAGGAACTTTTGAGCCTGGCGCCCGAAAGCTGCGACAAAATATACGTGGGCAAACAGCCCTATGGTGAATATACCCCCCAGGAACAAATTCATAAGATGATCAAACACTTTGCTTTTACCCGGGGAAAGGTAGTGCGCCTGAAAGGCGGCGACCCTTTTATATTTGGCAGGGGCTTTGAGGAAATTATGTACGCACGTGAGCAGGGCATTAAAACCCATTTCATTCCCGGCATTACCAGTATGCAGGCATCGGGTTTTGAGGATATTCCGTTAACACACCGTGCGTTAAGTGAAAGCGTTTGGATGGTTACCGGGACTAAAAAAGATGGCAGGCTGTCGGCCGACCTAAAACTGGCTATACAAAGCAAGGCTACGGTGGTGATCTATATGGGAATGAAAAAGCTTGCCGAGATCGCCCAAACTTATATTGAAGCAGGTTACGAAAACATGCCGGCGGCAATTATACAGAATGCTTCGCTGTCACATCAAAAATCGGCACGGGGCTTGGTCAAAGACCTGGTTCAAATGTCGGAAAGCAAGCAGCTAACCTACCCGGCAATTATTATAATTGGTGAAGTAACCAGCATCTTAAGCTAAAGAAAAAAATATGAAGATCAGGATAAAAGGAAACTCTTTACGATACAGGTTAACAAAATCTGATGTCCGGCAATTTGCAGAAACAGGTTACCTGGAAGAAATTACAGATTTCGGTACACAAACGTTAGTATACGCTTTACAGCGATTTGTTGGAGATCATTTAACGGCTAATTTTAAGAATAATAAAATAACCCTTTATATGCCTGAATTAATGGCAAATGAATGGACTAATAGTGAACGGGTAGGCTGTGAATGTAATAAGAACGGATTTTATTTATTAGTTGAAAAGGATTTTAAGTGCCTGGACAACGTGGCCGACGATCAAAGCGATAATTACCCCAATCCTTTAGTTGAAATACAAAAGGTTGAATAAAAAAAATGTTTTGTTTAACCGTTGAAAATGGGATGATGTGCCTCTACCTTGCAGGACGGTTGGCCAATAATGGTTTATTAAAATTGTATGAATATCTAATATTTCGCATCTTTATATCGTAAGATTTGTAATTAATCTGCATCAAAAAAATGGTTAGTAATTCGGTGCGTAGTACCATAAGGTATTGTGAGCCAATAGGGTTATTGCTTTGGCCTGCCCGCAGCCAAATATCAAGTCGCTTCATCAACCAGGTAAAGTATCGATTCGTAATTTTGTTTTACGGCTTGCGACATGGCCATTTCACAGGTTTTTGTGGATGAGTAGTACCCGTCATAGACGCATTGACTTACTTCCAACGCTTCGGGCAATGCTGCTGAGGCAGTAAGTTCCGGGAATAAAAAGCCCCTGTCGCCGGCCATTCCGCAGCAACCGGCCTGGTGCGGAACGGTCACTTGTTTTGCGAATGCATTTGCTAATTGAATAAATTTGTCCTGTGTTTGCATTTTTTGGAGCGAACAGACGGGATGAAGTACGATGGATTGCTTTTTATTTTTTATCTGCAATCCGGGCATTATCCGGTCATGCAAATATTCCACGCTGTCAAGGATAGTTAAGAGGTCGAACCTGGCAACATTTTCTGCTGTCAGTACCGGTCGTAAATTTTTCAGGGACCAGGCGCACGAACTTACATCGATCACAACCTTTATTTTTCCGCCATTGCTGCTTTCCCAAAGCTGTTCAATAACCCGGTTGGCAGTGTAACTATAAGCGGCCTGGTAACCTTTGGACGAGAATACCTGGCTGCAGCAGCTTCCGTTAATATTTTCGATCAGCTTAACGCTGATATTCGCCTTCCGGCAAACGCTGAGGAAGGTTTCCATAATATTTTTCTTTCCCTGGCCGCTGCCGCCGAGCATTCTCGAAATGCAGCTCGGGAAATAAACGACCTGGTCTGCCGGCTGATCAGGGTTAAACAGGCTGCCTGATTTTAAAGCTGCCAGCCTTGGCGGGCGCGCTATTTCAGTCGACCAAACCGCCATTCCCGGAAATAGCCTTCTTATTCCCAGCGTAAGGGACGTCATTGCCCCTTTGCCAAATATTTTATTGATAACATGGCCGGCTGCCAGTGCAGCTCTCGCGGCCCAAACCACAATTTTAAAATTCCGCGCGACCGCTAATGCGACGGAATTGGCCAACCTTGAATGGTTTTCCCGCCTTAATCTTTTGATTAAATCTCCCGTATTGATATCCACAGGGCAGGCGGATGCGCACAAACCGTCTACGGCGCAGGTATCCATGGCATCGTATTGGTATTGTTCCAATAAAACCTTATATTCCTTTATATTACCGGCGTCGCTCAGGTTTTTAAGTTCGCGCCTTAGCACTATCCTTCGCCTGGGCGTAGTGGTTAAATTCCGGCTTGGGCATTTGTGCTCACAAAACCCGCATTCAATGCATTTATCAACCTCTTGTTCAACGGTTGGCAGGCTTTTGATATTTTTAATATGTGCTTCCTTATCCGCATTGATGATGACCCCCGGGTTTAACAAAAGTTTGGGATCGATGGCCAGTTTTATTTTTTCCATCAATGCATATATCTCGTGCCCCCATTCGGCTTCAACAAAAGGCGCCATGTTCCTCCCGGTCCCGTGCTCAGCCTTTAATGATCCATTATATTTATTGACAACCAATGGCGCCAGTTCCTGCATAAACCGGTCATATTTTTTTACTTCATCGGCATTGTTGAACGATGGGGTAATAACAAAATGAAGGTTGCCGTCCTTTGCATGCCCAAAAATGATGGCGTTATGATAAGCGTATTTTTCAAAAAGTATTTGCAAATCGGCTATGGCGTCACCTAATTTCTCTATCGGGAAAGCAACATCTTCAAGAATTACCGTAGAGCCTTTTAAACGGACCGCTCCAACAGATGGGAACAAGCCTTTTCTCACTTTCCAATAATTGGCCTGCTCTTTAGGGTTGCTGGTAAAGGCAGGGGCATGCAGCAGGGAGATTTGGTTTGCAAGGCCAAGAAAATGGTTAACATTCGTTTCCAGTTTTTCATAGTCATCTTCCTGGAATTCGATCAGCAGCGCAGCGGCGCTATCCGGCAAATCCTTAATGACCGAGGGCAGGTCCGGCAGGTGCTCGATTGCACGCAAAGCAGGCCGGTCCATTAATTCAACTGCCCTGGCCCCGCATGAGGTTATCATGCCGATAGCATCACACGCGCTGCTGATGTCCGGGAAATAAAGCAGGGCAGTCGAGCTAAATTGATAGTTGGGCACCGTTTGCAAAACCGCCTCCGAAATAAAAGCCAGGGTCCCTTCGGCGCCTATTATAAGATGCGCGAGTATATCCAGCGGGTGTTCAAAGTCAATAAACGCATTAAAGGAATACCCGATGGTGTTTTTTATCCGGTATTTTGCGCGGATCTTTTGATGCATCGTATCATTAGCGATAATGTCCTTCCGGGTATTTCCAAGCAAATTATAGAGATCCGGGTATTCCTGCTCAAAACGACTATAATCACCAGGTGTTTCTGTACTGAATATATTGCTGTCGGGGAGAATAAACCTGATAAATTTGATGGTGTGATAGGCATTCAATTTCACGCCGCAACACATTCCGCTCGAGTTATTAGATAAAATTCCGCCGATCATCGCCGAATTTATGCTTGCGGGGTCCGGGCCGATCTTCCGCCCGAACTTCTTAAGATAAGCATTGGTCATGCCGCCGGTAATTCCGGGCTGCACGCGAACCAATTCCCCGTTTTGCTCAATTTGTATGCGGTCCCAATACTGACTTAAATCAACCAATATCCCATCCGTTATTGATTGCCCGGACAAGCTGGTGCCGCCCGTACGGAAAACCATGGGTATTTGGTGCAGATTGGAAAGCTTAAAAATGGAGATAATTTCTGCTTCGCTTACCGGTTGTACAACAGCTTTTGGTATTAAACGATAAAATCCGGCATCCGCTGCATAACCCAGCAGATCGATCAGGCGTGTTTTTACACGTTGCGCAGGTAATATTTCTAACAGCAGTTGCCCCGGATCCATATTATTTAAACTTTATTTTCAAGCTTTACCACCCCGGTTCCTATTTCAACGGAATCTCCAGGCGTTAAATATAAAGTTATCGGGATAAAACCCCTGCTTCGTATCGCAAAGAATTTTAAAAAAACTGCAGCGGATGCCGGGCGGGCGGCCGCTGCAGTTGGCCATATCTAAGCTAATTCTTATTTTAACGTGCCATTACTTATTACTGCGATTACGATATTGTTCCATAGGAACATTTGGTTGGTAGAAAAACGCCGCCCCTTATTTTTTCGTTCCATAGGAACGATTGGTGGTCGTCAGATATAAACTCGTTTGAAATAGATCGGGACAAGCGGTACATCTTTAAAGAACTGGATTAGCGCCCACCATGCGTTCCTGACGGAGCGCTTTACTATAATTATTTATTTTCTACCAACGAGTTGTTCCGCTGGAACAAAGCCTCAAGCAATAGCACCTCAAACTAAGGATGACCCCATATCTATAATTTACTTGTTATCTGGTTATAATAGGCTATCTCTTCAATTACCGATGGCAGGTTGCTTGGCCTGTAGTCGGCATCCCTTTCAATATAAATATACCCCTTGTAATTTTGCCTTTTCAACTCTGCAAAAGCCGCCTTAAAGTCCACAACGCCTTTGCCGAGGTTCACGTCGTTCGCTTTGGGGTTGTTCAGCTGGTCGGCATCCTTTAAGTGTATGGCCAGGATATGCCCCTGTAATTTCTTTAAGCCATATACAGCGTCGATGCCGCTTTTCGGCCAATGCCCAAGGTCGGGGCAGGCGCCAAAATTGGGGTGGCCTTTGATTGCCGCCAAAACCGAATCCGGATGCCAATAGGCGCTCATGCCTTTCCAATGATTATGGATGGCGACTTTCACATGGTAAACGCCGGCAAGGCTGTCGATGCCGTCCCATAGTTCCCTTGGAGGTTCGGCGGTCACAAACTCCAGCTTCAATCTTTTTGCAAGCTCAAACCCGGGCTTCCAGCTCGCCAGTGTTTTCCCGCCAAAAACATAGATGGACTTCATTTGGATATGATGGTCGTCCAGGTACTTATTTAGTTTGACGATTCCCTCGTCGGAAATTTGCGACATGCCGGTGCTTTCTATCTCGTCACCGACCTTTTGAAAAGTCGATCCTTCAATGTAATGCACACCTGCACTGTCAGACTTCCGGATCGATTCTGCTACCGTAAACCGGTGAAAGGTCCAGAGCGCAATCCCCAATTTCCAGTTTGCAGGGGCTTTCGGGCCTGGCATGGTCCAGGCGATAAACAGGCTGGAGCACAACACGATGGCAAGTACCCCTGATACTTTAATTTTTTTCATAACGATGGTTTACTATTTCTTTCGGCCCGTACAGGCACGCGGATTTAATTCAATGCCGCTTACTTAACAAAGTAAGCTCTTACTTCTTCTCAAACGCGCCGGTGGCCTCACCCTGCCCTCTCCAAAGGAGAGGGTTCTACAGAAAGCCACCGGTAAAGTCCTCTCCCTGGAGAGGATGAGTGACGGTTACGCTGTTTGGCCGACTACTTGTTCTCCTTAACGCGCACGCCCTTTGCGTCAAACATGCCCATTAAGCTGCCCTTAACATGGTCGTCGTCTAATGGTTCCAGGGTAAGCGTAACATCATAACTCTGGACAGTGAAAGCTGCGGTTATTGTTTTGTCCTTCTCGTCGATCTGGGTGATTTTTGTTATTTCTTTACCGGTTGAATCCTGTACCGCGCCTCCTAACTTGCCATCCTTTCTTTCCAGGATGAAAGTCATCTTCGCATCTCCATTGGGCGTACCCATAATAACAACATTCCATTTACCCGGAAAATAATCGGTAGTGGCGGTAACCGCGGCGGTGGTTGCCGTGGCAGTAGTTTGCGCTTTAACAGTCAATGAGATCATTAGCCCCACAACTATAGTAAAAATTAAGCTCAGCTTTTTCATGATGATTTGTTTTATTGGTTTAATTGTTTGTTTAGTTAGCATTCCGTAAAATGAACAGAATAAAAGTAAATGGTATTTTGTTAACATCCAAATCTCAATGCGTATTTTTTACGTAATAGATTTTTTTTACCTTAGCAGGTGTATTTATCAAATGTTTATTTATAATTCCGCATAAATTATGGAACACAAGGACGTTGCTGAATTTTTTAGAGGCTCCGGCCAGTTTCTCCGCAATGTTGGGGTCGATAACGTGATTTTCGGCTATCACGAAAAGGAGCTGAAAGTATTGTTGCAGCGTCCCGTTCCCTTAAACAAGTGGACTGTAACCGGCGGATATATCAAAAGGACGGAATCGATAGAGGAAGCTGCTAACAGGATAGCCTATGAGCGGACCGGCTTGAAAGGCCTTTTTTTCCAGCAATTCCGGTCATTCGGGAACCCTCAGCGGGTTGTTGATAACGGGTTCAGCGCGGAGCAGCTGCAAGAAATGACGGGCGTGGAGGTGACATCCGATTCGTGGATATTTGATTATTTCGTATCGATAGCATTTTACACGCTTACGGAGTTCTCAAAGGTTGAACCTAAAAAAGGGGAGCTTGAAGCGGAGTGTTTATGGTGGCCTGTCAGCGACCTTCCGCCGATGATGTTTGATCACAGCCTCATCATAGCCGAAGCGTTAAAGGCCCTGCGGTTGCACATCGCGCATTTTCCAATAGGGTACGAACTTTTGCCTGAGAAATTCACTTTACCCGAAATACATAACTTATATCAAACGATTTTAGAAAAATCGCTGGACGACAGGAACTTTGCCAAGCGTTTAATAGCCAGCGGGATTATTATTAAATTAAACGAGACCAAACGCATTGGCCCGCACCGGTCACCCTTCCTTTATAAGTTTGATAAGGAAAAATATGCGGAAGGCCTGAAGAGCGGGGTGGCGCTGGTGTTTTAAATAACGGCTAGAGGGTTTTCTTAAACAAGGGCGGCATCTCTGAATCGATCTTGATCCCTCACAATTTTAAGGCATTACTATGAGATACAGGCAATTGCTTTCGCCTGTTTTCGTGTGCAATTGTAATACGGCCAGTGCTCCGGCGTTAATCTTATTATCGTAATCTGGAAGTTTATCCAAGGCGGCCCCACGAGTTACCGTACGTACGGGGCTAAGCCTGCGGGAGCGGTGGTGTGATGTCAATATCCGGGAAGTAGCGGCGTGCACAGCTCAAGTAGCCTATATCAAAAACAAAATGCTGTAATAATTTTAGTTGGTGACAATATTTTGTCACCATGAAGGGGTGATTTTTTGACAATTTTTTCTTGTAAACCAATGAAAATAAGTTGTTTACAAAAACACTGGCGTGATGAACATGAACATGAGCACCAATTTAAAGGCCACCGGCTCCGCCTGTGAACGCGCAGCCAATTAAGCGGGCGGAGATCATAACGCAAGCCATCTTCGAGAGACCTGCTTAAACGAAGACCCCAGACAAAAATCTAAAATCTTGATTCTTGGTTCGCCTCTGTGCATGTTTCAGACGCTTCAACCGGGCGGAGGCTAATGTTGTTGAAAAAACAGAGCCGCTATAGACTGGATCAGGAAGAAAAGGAAGTAAGGCATCGTCATAGTCATGAATTGCCAGTATTTTGCAAATAAGTCCTTAATTTCAACATTGGCCCTATTTTCCGGATTGTAAAGTCGTCGTGTACTCATAACCCCAAAAAAATGCATTACCAATATGAATAACAAATAAACAAGGCATGTAAAAAATGTCCCAATTGACATCAAAAAGCTTATTTTAAAAAGGCTGGTATGAAGAATCGAGATTAAGACAACTAAAAAGGTACAATAAAAAATTACCTGTTTGCTGATCCGGTTTTTTTGATGCAATAGCGAATAAAGTATCAAATCAGCGCCGCCGAAAAATAAAATATAAAATAATCATACCAATACAATCATATTAGGTTCATGTTATATGCCCCCCAAATCCATTTGGGCTAAACCTTTTATTCACCCAGGAAAATTCGGACCCTGCGCAGCAAATCTTGACTCTTGGTTCTTGACTCTTGATTCTTTCCCCTACCTCTTCAACGTCGTTTCAAACAACTTGTAAATGCGCTTATACTCATCCGTCCAGCTGCTGGGCTGTTCGAAGGCATGGTCTTCGACAGGGTAGGACGCCAGTTCCCAATTTTCTTTATGCAATTCTATCAGTTTTTGCGTAAGGCGGATAATATCCTGGTAATTTACATTCTGATCAACCATACCATGCAGCATCAGCAGGTTTCCTTTCAGGCCACCGGCAAAATAGATAGGTGAACTTTGGCGATAGGCCTTTTCATCATTGTACGGCTCGTTTAAAATATCGTCGGTATAGCCGTGGTTGTAGTGTGCCCAGTCGGTTACAGAGCGGATTGCCCCGCCGGCGGCAAAAACATCAGGCTCGGTAAACATGGCCATCAGCGTGATGAAGCCGCCGTACGAGCCGCCGTATAAGCCTACATGTTTGGGATTAACACCATATTTATCAACCAGCATTTTTACGCCGTCCACCTGGTCCGTAAGGTCTTTGCCGCCCATATGACGGTAAATGGCGGTGCGCCAGTCGCGGCCATAGCCTGCGCTGCCTGAGTAATCCATATCAAGCACAGTGTAGCCATTATCAGCAAGCATATTGTTAAACATAAACTCGCGGAAATAATAGCTCCAGCCGTAATCAACATTTTGGAGGTAGCCCGCGCCGTGCACAAAAACTACCGCCGGTTTAGCCGGATCGGCCTTTGCGGGAAGGTATAAATGAGCGTAAACATCGCCGCCATAACGGTTTTTAAAAGTAATAACCTGCGGATCGCGCCATGGGTACGATTTAAATTCATAGGACGTAGAGTTAGTTACCTGCACGGCCGCCGCTCCCGGTTTATTGGGCTGGACGTATAACTCCCAGGGCTTATTAGTGTACGAATAACGGATAGCCAGCCATTTTTCATCCGGCGAAAGCGATACCTCGCTCATGCCTTTCATCGTGGTAAGTTTAACAGGTTCGCCGCCGGCTACCGGGATACGATAAAAATTGGTAATTCCCGGATTTTCCATATTCGCGGTAAAGTAAAACGTTCTTTTATCGTTTGATAATTGCAGCGTCTGCACTTCCCAATTTCCGTTGGTAAGCTGTTTTTTTGTGCCGTCGGTCACATCCACTATGTAGATGTGGGCATACCCGCTGGCTTCGCTTTCGAAGTAAAAATGAGCATTATCAGTCCATCCAACGTTGAACCTCCCCGGGCCGCCAACCCAGGCGTCATTGTGCTCGCGATCAAGCAAGCTTAAGCCACCCGTTTGGGGATCGAGCTTCATCAGCCACTTATCTTTATTATCCTGCGCGGTCACTTCTACAACGGCATTTTTACCATCCTCGCTCCAATACGGTCCCCGGATGGCAACTTTACGGTCTTCATTGCGTTTTGTGCGCTCCTCCAGTTCTTTCGGGTAATCTTTTACATAATCGGGCAGGTCTTTTATGCCGGGAATATTTGAAGTGATGATTTTGTAAACGGAATCGCGCTGTGTATCAAAAACAAATGATTCGAACGTTCTTTGCGGACCGCCGACCTTTTCGCGGTTAGGGATATCTTCGGTAAAACCTGAGGCAGTTACATAACCTGGAACGATGGTTCTTTTTTCGCCTTCGGGAGATTTTGTCAAGCGATAAGTTATATAACGCCCATCCGGACTAAGCTCCACGGCGCCCACCGACATGTCGCCGACCGCAATTTCCTTCAATTTTTTTGGCTCGAATTCCTTGCGCTCAATGGAATCGAGCTTACGGTCCTTCTCTTTTACTTTTATGATGTCGAAAAGCTCAAGCTGCTGGGCTTTTAGCCAGCGTTCCTGCTCATTGGCTGATGCACTTTGATCAGTTTTTCTGCCGGCACCCCGTCTCCCGCCGGTCGGTGCAGTATTTGCAGCCGCTGAATGTACAACATTGGTTAATTGAACCAACTGCCCTCCATCGAGTTTCAGGGAAAATAAGTTATCGCCACGCATAAATAATACTTTGCTTTCGTCGCCGCTGAACGAGGGGTTGCTTTCGCGGTCAGTAGTGCTGGTCAATTGCAGTGTTTTGCCTGTTTTTGGCTCCGAAAGATAAATGTCCCCGTTTTTTTCATAGAGCTTTAGCGTATGTTTTTTATTCCAGGTGCCAAATTGTGGGGCCAATTCCCGTTGCTGATCTATGCTTACTTTAACCGGTTTTGTATCGGTTGGGGTAATGGCGAACAATTCATCACGGTCGGCGTTTGCCGGGTCCCAGTTAAAATAAATCTTTTTGCTGTCGTCGCCCCAGTAAATATTTGACGGCGATACGCCTATCCATTTAGGGTCGCGCATTATTTTTTCGACAGTGAGGGTTTCAAGCTTTTGAGCAAATGCGCTTGCAGATATTGTTAGCAGCAGGAGGGTAAAAAGTTTTTTCATGTTTAAATTGATGAGTGGTTGATTTGCTTAAAGTTGCCGGCCTGATCAACCATTCAACTTAAAAATCAACAAGCCAAGATAACAGTTTCGATAATCATTGCTGTTTTTAGCGACTGTTTTGTTACAAAAGATTTTAGCCGTTTGGTTGTCGAATTGCAGACCACGTAATTCTACGCAGCTAAAATCAGTAATAGTACCATGCAGATCAGGTACTTTCCCTAAAGGCTGCTCATTCCGCGCGGCTTAACTTTATTCATGCAACGGGGCGCTCAATTCTATGCTCTGCTTGCTTACTTATTTAAAAAAGGGCAGGGAAATTTTAACACGAATACCATGGAAAATGAAGGCGAATTTTCAAGAAAAACTACCATTTATGTATCCACATCATCAAAGCTAAACGTTGAGCAAACCCAAAGCATAACCGGCGAACTGCTGCGCATTATAGGGTATCCCGCCGCCAGTCCGGCGGTACAGTTCCAGTTTATCGATGGGGGCGAGCTGGTGCAGGCAAACGCATCGGTGGACAGCGAATTTAGGGTTTCGATAAAAGATTAATGATAAGTCAATGGTCTTTAGCCGCACGTCTTAAGTCAAATATTTCTCATTTTTGACTTAGAACCTAATATTTTCGGCTTAAGATTGAACCTCAACTTGCGAATGACATTACCATGTTTAATGCCTTGACATAGTTAACCGAATCAATTCACCAGCCTGCCCTGCAAATCTACCGTCCTGGCAAAGGGGTTTAAGAACTTGTTGGTTAAAACGGCAAACTCCCGCCGGGTCACAGCGCGGTTAAGATCAAAGTTGTTTTTGAACGCATAAAGGGTTTTCCAGTCCCTTTGTGCCCTGAACCTTAACACATCGGGCTCGGTCAGTGTATAATCGCTTATAAATGACAATAGATTGCCAACAGTGAACTTTTCACCGGGTTTTTCCTTATTGAACCATAAAAAAGCGCGCGTGTATATTTCTTTCAAGCCTGGTTGCACTTCGGCAGTATTTACTGTGGAGTCCGGCTTAAATACGAACCGGACATCGTTGCCTTTTATCTGCTGAGCGCCCTTTAATAAACCGGCTGCACAAACTTGTTGGATAGCGCGCCAATCCCGGTCGTCGGAAGTAATGTCGGAAAACGGAAGCAGGTAGCTTTTAAAATCAAGCAGCTCGCCCTGGATTATCCGTACTCTTAAATTATTTGTAGTCGTTTTAAAAAAGGCGCAGTAGGCAGCTATTGCCCCAGCGCCCTGGCCGGTTTTAAGTTGAAGGGGCAAAAACTGAATATCTCCGCCGGCGGGCAACGCCTTTGCTATGACAAGCAGGTTACCGGCGCCTGGCAGCAACACCGACTGCATCGGCATGCACCAGGCCGGACGAGGCGGATAGCCGGTTGTCAATCCCGGGGTATTTTGCTGGCCAGGTAAAAATTCGCCGCAGGCAATTGATGTACGGTACAGGTTTGCGATGCCATTTTTAATGTTATCCTGCCCTCTTGCAAATTTTACACCGGCTTTTAATACGATGTTGCCGTTTTCGGTGGCATCAATTATTATCCGTGCTTTAATTGTTTGCGTTTTGCCGTTTTGCAGCAAGTTTACTTCCCAGCGGTCGCCATCCTTTTTAATGGAGTTGAATGGTTCGTTAACGATGGTGAGGTTCTTTACAGTATCGGCAATTCTTTTCAGGATGGCGGCCCCGGTGTCGCGGTGAAGCGCTAATGGTGCGTTAAACGCGGTATCATAGCCTGGTGTTTTTTCATAAACTGCGCGTACCTGTTTGCGAAATTCGGCCCAAATGCCCGAAGGATTATCACGATCTGCGTTTATAGATAATAGCCCCCCTGTTTTTTTTTCGCCCGCCCCATCATAGTCTGACAGCACGGTTTTCACCTTGCTCCTTGCCGACTGTATCGCCGCCGCAAAAGCGCTTGCATTGCTGCCGATAACCAGCACATCGGTTTTTATAGTTTGGGCATACAGAAAGGAGCAATTAGAAAAAAAGAATAGAACAACCAGCTTTTTTATCATCAGAATTTCAAATAACAGGTACAAAACGCTAAAATAGACCAAAAGCTTGTGGCTGATAAAAATATTACCTAATTTAATTTTTTTTTAAGGCTATGACAGACGAACTACTGAAATATCCGACCGGGAAATTCAAGGCGCCGGTATCTTACACTTCCGAAGATATGAGGCATTGGATCACGACGATCAAAATGTTCCCTGGTAAATTGCGCCATGCGCTTATCGGCTTAAATGAAAGGCAACTCGATACGCCTTACCGCACCGGCGGATGGACGATAAGACAGGTTGCGCACCATGTTGCTGACAGTCACATGAACTCGGTTTTGCGTTTTAAATGGGCCCTGACCGAAGAAAATCCTACTATAAAACCTTACCAAGAGGCTGATTGGGCTTTATTGGCGGATTATCGCATGCCCGTTGAATCCTCATTAAAGATAATCGAAGGACTCCACCAACACTGGGTGGCCCTGTTAGAGACCTTTGCCGAAGAAGAATGGAACCGCACCTTTGTACACCCGGCCTCCGGCGAAACCATGCAGCTAAAAAAGGCGCTGGCACTATATGCCTGGCATTGCAAACATCACCTGGCTCACGTTACCGAAACGATCAAAAACTTTTGAAAGATTGTGTCAATCAGCCCGCAGGCTCCCGACCGGGTTATATACGGCCACTTTGTAGCACTGTATAATTATAATTGCAACAATAGCTGCAAAGGTAACAAGCCCTGCAATAATAAATGGCGAAACTGATGGCTCTGCCCGGTAAGCATATGTTTGCAGCCAGCTGGCGGTAATAAACCGGGCAAGGGGCCAGGCTATTATATTGGCAATGAGCATGGCTGCGCCATATTCCTTTATAAATAAAAGCAAAATTCGCCTTGTATCTGCTCCAAGCACTTTCCGCACTGCGATTTCTTTTCTCCTCTTGAAAATTGCCAGGGATATTATACCAACCACCCCTAAAAAAACAATTACCAGGTTTAAAACGGTTGCAATTACCGAGGCCCGCTGCAATTGCATATCTGATTTATATAGTGACTGAAATTTGTCGTTCATAAAAAAATATTCAAACGGTATTCCTGGATACAATTCGCGGCACTTGTTTTGAATTGCAGTGATAGCTTGATGAATGTTGCTGGTTGCCAATTTAACCGAAAGGTAATTGTAAAACCCCAAGTCCCTGATGTGCATAATTGCAATAGGTTGTATTTTATCGTGTAATGATGAGATATTAAAATCATGCACCACGCCGGTTACTTTTAGCGGCACGCCCGCCACTTCGCTGAAATTTTGCCCGGTGGCGGATTCAAGCCCCAGCGCACGTTCGGCAGATTCATTCAGAACGACCTGCCCGGGAATGTAATTGTCGCTGAAAAACGCCCCCTCTTTTATATGGATGCCATAAACCGCCGCAAAATTGCGGTCGGCCGCCACAATAGGGCAAATTATTTTTTTGCCGTTCGTGAATTTTGGAATCAAACTGGCCGACCCTGTGGGTTTTCCATCAAGTATGTTTGAAGATAACGAGGCGCTTTTTATGCCAGGTATTTGAAGAAACTGGTCTCTTGCGCCTTCCATTTGTACTATGCCCAACGAATCCCATTTGGCCGGGATCGAGGATATGATAAGCACCTGGTCTTTATTGTACCCCAAATCTTTTTTAAAATAATATTTTACTTGGTTCGAAACGATCAGCGCACCTGCAAATACTACGATGGCAACAGTAAACTGGAGAATTAAAAGCAATTTCCGCAAGTTTATCCTGCTGCCGCTTTCTTCTATTTTACCCTTCACAGCGTTCGTTAGTTTAATTGCGCTCAATATAAAAGCAGGATAGGCGCCGGCAGAAATTCCGACCAAAAAGATGAAGGCCAGGAAAAAGATCAATTCCCTGGCGCCAAGTTTATAAAAAGGGATCAAGGTTGTATTGAGCACCGAATTAAATACCGGGCGAAAAACTTCATACAAAAAAACTGATATCAATGCGGCAGCAGCCGTGAGCAGGACCGACTCAATGAGGTGCTGAAAAATCAACTGCGTCCTGTTGGTGCCAAAAATTTTTCTTAAGCCGATCTCTTTGAGCCTGTAGGATGATAAGCCGATATTTATATTCACAAAATTTATAACAGCCATCAGCAGGATAAACGCGGCAATTAAAATGAGGGCAAAAATTATTTTTTTTATTGTTCCATTGTTTTCGGTGAGATGGTACATTTTTAAACCTTCTGGCGTAACAGTAAGGTTATGCTTTATCTCGTCGGAGGTATTCGCGAGTATTAGCTGGCGAAGCGCCTTTGAAACCTGCCGGATTTTAGCATGAGGCTTTAATTTTACAAAGCTGGCGACGAAAACGTTAGACCAATCATTGGCAGCATCCGATTGACCGAAAAGGGAGTCACAACTTATCGGGAGGAATAAGTTGTATTGTCCGCCTCCATTTAAATCCATGATCGTATTATGGGGCTGATCCTTTAACACAGCCGAGATAGTAAACCTTTGTTTGGAACTATTATGCGCCTCCACGTCAATGATCTTGTCAATAACATCGGCATTGCCAAATAGCCTGTTGGCAAGCGACTCACTGATCACGGCTGAATGGTTATCTCTGAATGCCCTGGATGGATTGCCTGATAGGAGGCTAAAACCGTACATTGAAACGAGGTCGGTATCTGCCAGCGCGACATTCTGCCTGATAAAATTACTCCCTGCGGAAACGACGGTATTGAGGTCAACATAACGGTAATAATTTTCGACCAGGCCCGGATATTGCTCTTTCAGCCTTTTAGCCAGCGGGCCAACGGTTGTTGATTCGGGTGCAGTATTGGCATTTTTCCAAATGCTTTTCAATACGTATTGCCTGTCTAAATCTTTTAAACCGGAATTAACCCTTTTTTCAATATGAATATAGATGCCAATAATAAGGCAGAAGGTAATCCCAACGCTTAAACACAAAATGTTTATCAGCGAAAACATTTTATGGCCGGCAAAATGCCTAAAAGCTATTTTCAGGTAGTTTAAAAGCATAAAAATAGATTTATGAATAAATCCCTTCACACACAATGCCAACTATTTAATTTGCTGTAAATTAAATGATTATGGCCTGATCCGCACAACAAATGTACGTTTCTGTTGCAATTTATGCACGCTTTTATTACAATAAGCAAATAGAAAGAAAAGTGCCCGGCTATGGTATTTATATGATTACATGATAAACACGGCCCGATTTTGTGGCGGCCGCATCATTGTCCTGGCTGCTATACTTCTTTGTAACCGACCGCGGCGCAAAACCTTTATCGACAATGGTTACCGCAACTTCGCCGTTTAGCGGTTTATCATCCCCGTTCATTAGCTGGAAAGTATCGCCGCCGGCGCTAAAATAATTGCCGGCAACCTTTACATTAGCGAAATTAAATGTGGCTTTAAGGCGGTCAACAAAAAAACCTTCATCGCGCATTTTCTTGCAGATCAGGTCGAAGTTTACCGGCTGATTATCTTTAAAGATAATCAAGTACATATTATGGGCAGGGTCGGGTTTAACATCGCCAACAAAAGGAAGCGCCCTTAATGACCGTTCCGTGCTTTTTGCACAAAGGGCGCAATTAAGTCCGCTAACCTGCAATTCGGCACGGGTGAACTGTGCTCTGGCAATTCCCGTGGATAGTAGCAGCAGCGCTGCGAATGCTTTTAGCGTTTTCATTAAAATAGGCGGGCTGCAAGTATGGTAAATAAAAATAACTGGGACGTAGCATGGTGGGTCTCAGCCCTTGGTTCAACATGCTTCTTTACAATGCATTTTACCCGGGCCGGGCAGCGCATATTGCAGCTTCTTGCCGCTGAATTACTCTTCGTTGTGGCTTCAGGGTTTCCGCACAAGCCGCGGTCGCGGGCGAGGCCCATCATCGTAACAGCATACAACGTAATCAGTAACAGCGTTATGGACCTTTTTAGCATAAACAAAAATACATTTTAACTCAACGTTCGCAAATAATTTTTGTGGGATAAAAGTAAACAAAAAACCCTCCGGCCACGCGGGAGGGTATCTGTTTAATCTATAGTCAGTATCGCAAATTTATGCGCCTTTTTCATCATCGGGTAAGCTAGCAATCCGGTAAGCTACGTTTCCATTCGGATCGGTCACCTTTTCATAATAAATGCCATCGGGCGATACATAGTATTTTTTACCGTTCAGTATTACTTTGCGGCAATCGTCGGGCAATTGGTTTACCAAATCGCCTACTTTCGGCATTGCTACATCGGCGTTGGGGTCGGTAGCGTTATCCCCGGTATTTAAAACCCCGTCCCTGCCGGCAACAACGTATATTTTTTTTCCTTTGTCGTTAACGCTTTCCTTATAGTAAACGCCATCTGCTTCATAATACTGAACGCCATCTATCTTGATGGGCTGTGCATTATCGGGCAGCGTTGGAACGGCCGCGCCTATCGGTGGCGCTACAACCTGGTAGCCTCCATTGTCATATGGTGCATAAAATATGCCGCTATAATAATAATACAACGACGAACCCCAGTAAAACGGATAATAACCGAATGGCAGTACGCCTAAATAAAAACCAATATGCGGATAACCCCAGTAACCAAAGCCGGGCCTGTAAAATGCACCGCCGTGATAACCACGGCCAGCAAAATAACCGGCTCCCCCTCTGTAGCCCACAACACCCCTGGCGCTAATGCCCGGGCGTGCATTAAAGCCTCCTCTGAAACTGCCGCGGAAACCACCGCTTAAGCCGGTGCTTCCATGAAAACCGCTCCCGCCGATATGAGAACCGCCTCCGCCGAAATGGCCGCCGCGCTGGGCGCTGGCAGTCGAAATAAGTGCCATTGCTAGCAATCCGGATAAAAACAATCCGGATGCATATTTATATATCGTTTTCATTTTATTTATTGAAAAATTAATTAATCAACCTTTCGTGTTCAAAAACTGCTTATCTAACAAATTCAACCATTAGACCAAAGCAGGCCGCAAAGGTTTAATTTGCAGGCATAAAATTACCTATAATTTTTATTCCTTTCGCCCCGGCGCCACTGCTAATATATACGTACGATAGCGCACCGGTGTAATATTAGATTTCCATTAAAAATGATGGAAAAATAAGCTTAAACGTGCTTCCCTTGTCCTTTTCTGATACTACTTCAATTTTTATGCCGTGAAATTCGGCAATCGACCGCACAATGGGCAAGCCCAGGCCAAAGCTATCCTGCTGGAGCGATTGCCTGAACTTTTTAAACCGGTTGAAGATATAAGGCAATTCGTCCGCGCCGATGCCGATGCCGGTATCGGTTATGCTGACAACATAGGCATTGTTTTCCCGGGTTGCCGTGATTGTTATTTCACCGTCCTCGCGGTTATATTTTATTGCGTTATTAATAAGGTTGAAGAAAAGGTTGAACAGCAAAAATTTGTTTACGTTAACTAATATCCATTCGTCGGGTATCAAGGCGCTGTAATGGATATTTTTGTCCTGCAGCCTTATCGATATCTCGTCGTACACTTCGCGAAGCAAAGCTGCGAGAGGGATTCTGTCCTCCTTTAAAAATTGCTCGTTTTCAATTTGCGATATCAACAGCAAGGTTTTGGTAATGCTTTTTAAACGGTTCAATATTTTTTGCATCTCCAGCAACCGCGTTTTAAACTCGTCGACAATATCCTCGCGCTCAAACATGTTTTCGATCTTCGACTGCAGGATTGATATAGGCGTCATGAGCTCATGTGAGGCATTTGAAATAAACTCCCGCTCTTTTTGAAATGTGCTTTCAATGGTTTCAATCATCTTGTGAATACTAATATCGAGGTATTCAAAATCCGAGGTGGTAGTCTTTACCTTATCGTAAGGGCCGAAGTTTGGAAATTTATGGCCAATCAATTTGGTTTTAATGATCAGCCCAAGCGGCCTCAACACATAATTCGAGTAGAAAAGATCGGCCATAATGGTCAGCAGTACCATACCCAGCAATACCGCCAGGGCAATATTTTGCAGGGGCTTGGTGGTTTCGCCGATACTATCCACGCTTTTGCCTATTTCGAGCAGGTAGTTTTTTTTATTAACAGAAAAGTTGTAACTAAGTATCCTATAGGCTATCGTATCCCCTTCAATTTTACGTTTCTCATTTTTTATGGTATCAAGGCTTTCATCCAGCGAGTCTTCATCAAGGCTGTAATATTCCTGTTTGAGCGGCGAGTATGCAGCATATAAGTTGGCTTTTATGCCAGATGTCCTTATAATCTCCAGTACTTTATTTTTTTGCTTTTGAAGTTTACTGTCGGTAAAATTTTGATTGATGTTTTTAATTAAAACAGGCAGCAGCAACACAAACAAGGCTACGATAACCAACTTGGAGATGGTATTAAACAGCGTAAGTTTAGTTTGCAGCTTCAAAATGCGATTGATTTAAGAAAGTCAGCAGTCAAGAGCCAAGAATCAAGAGCCAAGACAGAAATAAGAAGAATCAAAAGTTGAAACGGAAAAAAAATTCAAGCATTAAATTCTTTTTCTTCCTGCATCTTGATTCTTGATTCTTGGCTCTTGATTCTAATCAATTGTTTATTTTTATTTTATAGCCTAAGCCGCGCACGGTTTCAATCCAATCCGGCGAAGCATAAACGTTTAATTTTTTCCGGATGTTTTTTATATGGGCGTCGATATAGTTTGAGTCATAGTCATCGTTCACTACACTTCCCCAGATGTGCTCACTTAGCTGCGACCGTGTCAGCGTCCTGTTTTTATGCAGGATAAGGTATGCTATCAAATCGAATTCCTTTTTTGTTATCGTGGATATTTCGGTATTGTAATAGCTAATGGTACGGTCGGTAAGGTTGATCAGGAACCCGCCCAAATCAACCACGTTCTGTTTCAAGCCGAATTTACGGCGCGTTATGGCCTGCATCCTGCTTTGCAGTTCGAGCAACGAAAAAGGCTTCGGCAAATAGTCATCGGCGCCAAGGTCCAGCCCCTTCACGCGGTCATAAACTTCGGCGCGGGCGGTTAATATCATGCAAATAGCTTCGGGATTATTTTTTTTGGCTTCCTTAAGCAAATCAAGACCATCATAGTCGGGCAAGCTCAAATCGATAAGTATAAAATCGTAAAGATTAACCGCAATTTTTTCGGATGCGGCTGTCCCTGTGTAGCAGACCTCGCATATATAATTATAATTGGCCAAAAATATTTCCAATTCATCGGCCAGCGCTTTTTCATCTTCAATTATCAAAACATTCATTTTTTCGTTTAATAAAAGAGGTAATAGAATGTTAAATTAAAAAAAAGCTCGTGCCGGTTTTTTAGCGCGCCTTCCACATTTACCGGTATCGAGTATTTCCACGACGCTTCGAACGTGTAATGCGGCCGGTTATAAGCAATCGGCAGCTTTACACTATAATTGAGCGCGTTAAACCTGCCGTTGTTAAAGTTTAAAAACGGCGGGGGTACATCCAAGCCCCGTACATACGCCTCGTCGAAATCCAGCTTATCAGGGTGATCAAGCGAATATCGCCGCACAAAGTTTTGTGTACCGAAAATAAAGCTTATGGTTGGATTAAATGACAGGTAATCATTATCGTCAAAAATGCTCCAGTCCGTTTCGATATATTTTGAAGTGTTCAGCGTAATAAAATAGTCGTTCTCCTTGCCAAAAAGGTAATCGAATGTGACGCTTGATTTTGCAAATTTCCAGTCGTACGAATTTTTAAAATTTATGTCGTTTGATGATGCGGACTTTATTACATCAGCGGCATTTTTAGTAAATAAGAACCGCGTATAGCTGATCAATCCCGAAAAACGTTTTGAATATTTGTACAAATAGCCTGTTCCCAGGTCAACTTCATCAACCAGCGGCGTATAGCCGAAAACCTGGACGGCAGATCCGTAAACGAAAAAGCCCGATTTAAAATTGTATATCGCATCGGCGCTCATGTAAGGATAGCTAACAGGGCCGGTGCGGCCAAAGAATTGGATATCGCTGCCATAATTAACCCCCAATGAAACCGACCTTTTCCTCACAACCGTATCCGTATCGGCAACATTGTGCAAGGGACTGCCAGTGTTGTGATTAAACATCGGCAACGCCGCACCTGCAGTGCTGCACATTATCAGGAAAAGCAATACGGGAAGATATTTCATTATGATCAGTAAGTTGTTGGTTGATTTTGTTAATTGCCATTTCGTCTCGGTATTTCCGGCGGCCTTTCCAATCCTTCGGGCCTGCGCTGGCGTTTGGGCCGTTGTTTTGGTTTTGTGCCGGCACTATTACCTGCAGGTTCAATTTTTTCGGGCTTTGGCTGTTTTTTGGCCCTGGCTATTTCCTTTATTTTCCTTTTTTCATCGACTTCCTGTTTTTTATTGCTTTTTGCCGTAGTGTCATTCGTATGCTGTATAAACGACAAACTTAGCCCCAAACTGTGCCGAGAGGTAAAAAAATGACGATTTTTTATTTTAGCAGATGAAAAACATGGTGCAAATATCAACAAGACCACAATATACGCAAACCACTTTATCATTGAGAGGGAGAAAATATTAAAAATCTATTCAAATATTATCCAATTAAATTTTTCGATTTAATTAAAATAGGGCCTGTATAGTATTAAAATGCAATTTAAAAAAATGCATTAAATACCATTTCCCTGAAATTGATTTGAATTATATAATTGGGGTTTATAAAAATTATTGCCGGTAATATTCATGACCATCCTGACGAAACTCCGGGTTTCGTCCAATAGCTAAATTTAGCTTTTATTTATTTACTAAAAGGATAAAATACTGCCAATTTTATTAATCAGTTCACGACGCTGACATCTTTCGATGTGTAAATACGGTCGTGGTCGTCAATAATAATACAGGCCATTTGGTTTAACTGGTTTATAAGGTATAAACCGGCATTTACGCCGATAGCCATTACAGGCGTTGCCATTGAGTCGGCCAGTTCAGCGCTCACGCTAATTACACTTACGCTTTTTATGCCGCTAACCAGGAAGCCTTTTTCCGGATTAATGGCGGTTGCATATTTTTTATTGATAGTGGCAGTTTGATTGCCTGCATTTACGGATGTGGCGATAGCCATATTGCTGATCTCTACATTCGCAAAGGGCTGTGATTTTTGGCCGGGATCGGCTGTGGCAATAGTCCATGGGGCGGCGGCCGGGGTTTGTCCCCAGGCCAGCAGATCGCCATTTGTATTGATAACGCCGCTGCAAACGCCCTGCATTTGCAATAGGTATTTCGCCCGGTCGGCGGCGTAACCTTTTATATTGGCGCCAAAACCAATGCGCATACCTTTTTCTTTCAAAAAAACCGTCTGCTCTTTCGAATCAAGGGCTACATTTTGATAATTGATCTGCCTTTTCGACCTGGTGTTTGCTATATTTTCGCCGGTGGCTGTATCAGCATCTTTGTCAGCACAATATGTAAGGTCAAACACCCCATGGGTGAGCTCGGATATCTGCATTGACCGGTTCACCAGGTTAAATATCTCTGCCGATGTTTTAACAGGTTTTATGCCCGCGTTGCGGTTTATTTCATTAATAGGGGTATCATCACTAAATGTACTTAACAGTTTTTCGATCCGCGTTATTTCGGCAATAGCTTCGTCGATCCGCTCATCGGCCCAGTTTGGGTCGTTACCAACTACACTGATTTCAAACCGGCTGCCCATCAGGCGAACATCGCGCCTGAAAATGACCGGTTGTTGACTTAAGATTCTTACAGCTAACATAAGCGGATAAATTTAATTGCCAAAAACTGATTTGAACAAACCCTCGCTTTATACCTTCACCAACATGCCAATGCGGAATATCGCTAATGTTTATGGTCCGAAAGTAGCGGCTTATAATGAAATTGAGATGAAAATTCGATTTCGATAAATGCAATTGGGCTTTGTGTGCCTGACAGGAATTTTTCTCTTTCTCAGGATATTGCTTTAGCAGGACATTCCCGGCCTGATCAAAGTGATGAAGCCAGATAAGACGGAATATGGCTTATGTTGAGATCGCGCCTTTTTGAAAGGATGGCATTGTCTAAATGCGTTTCTTTTAAAAGCCGCGTGCGTGGATATTGCCACAGACACCGGCTTTTTGTAGTTTTGCAACCAATAATGCATTGCGCTTTTTGCAGCGCCAGGGCGGTGTTAATATTTGTTAAAATTGTTTAATCGAAGCAATAATAAACCTATAATTGCAGTTAATTATGCGCCCGTTTGGTGTTATGGTTAAAAAATTTACCCCTTTATAATTTTGTTTGCATGAAAATTCTCTACAGACGCAATATTTCTCTTTGGTCAGTTCTTTTTTTGTTAGTGGCACTGGCAGCAGGCTGTAAAAAATCGTCCACACCGGTAATTATGGTGCAGCTGCCTACCGTAAGTACCACAAGCGTAATTTTGAACGTGACTTCAACCAGCGCGCAGAGCGGCGGCGTTATTTTATCGGCCGGAAATGGAACGATAACTAAAAACGGCGTTTGTTATAGCGCGACAAACAAAACACCGACAACTTCGGACAGCAAAACTTCCGATTCGACGGTAATAGCTACATCTGTTACAAGCTTCATAAGCCAGCTGACCAACTTAACGCCAAAAACAACCTACTATTTACGGGCATACGCTACCAATAGCGCCGGAACGGGTTATGGTGCGGTTGTACAATTCACCACCAGCGATAACTTATCAGTCTCAATAGCTACGGTATCAACATTTGCCGGGAATGGCACAGCAGGCTATATTGATGCATCTGGAGGCAGCGCCGAGTTTAACAATCCGCAGGGGATATCGGTTGACAGCAAGGGAAATGTGTACGTTTCCGATTCATTTAACAACCTTGTACGGAAAATTACACCCGGAGGCGACGTGAGCACCCTCGCGGGAATACCAACACTCGGCTATACCGACGGCCCCCCGGCCACTGCCCAATTTTACGGCCCCGCAGGCTCAGCAGTTGATGGCCAGGGGAACGTATATGTTGCCGACTTTGGCAATAATGTGATCCGGAAAATTACGCCTGCAGGTGTTGTAAGTACTTATGCGGGCAACGGCCAGGCGGGCTATGTAAACGGGGCTGCTACCTCGGCCAGCCTTACCGGCACTTCGGATGTTGTAGCAGAATTTAGTAATCCGCAGGCGGTGGCAGTCGATGCTGCCGGCAATGTTTATGTTGCAGACCACGGAAATAACGCCATTCGCGAAATTACGCCGGCCGGCCGGGTCACCACTTTGGCCGGCAGGAGATCAAGGGGTTATATCGATGGCACCGGTGCCAGCGCCGCATTTAATAACCCATCAGGTGTTGCAGTGGATTCGAAGGGAAATATATATGTAGCGGATGGTGGAAATTCATCCCTGCGTAAAGTAACACCGGGGGGCGTAGTGACTACTTTAGTTGGTAATCCCTCGCAATCAAACCTGCTAAATTTTCCATCTGCCTTAACAATTGATACAGACGGCAGCCTTTATATTGTTGATGAAGGCGGACGCATACTTAAGTTTACCAGCAATAATGTTTTATATAACATAGCCGGAAGTTTAAACGCTGCAGGCTTTGTTGACGGAACAAATGCCAACGCACGATTTAATAACCCTCAGGGTATTGCTATCGACGCCAATCACAATATTTATGTCGCCGATCAATACAATAACAGTATCCGTAAGATCGTATTTTCAACAGGGCCGATATAGAAGGCTTTTGGTTTTAAGCTAATTCCCCAAGCTTTACGAGCGCATAAAATAGCCCGGTACAATGCAGCGCCTGGGCTATTTTATTTTCGGCCAGCAGTTGTTTTACTTCCTCGATGGTGAAAGTTTGTACGATGATCTCTTCCTGCTCGTCTAATGATTGCTCCTGCACTTTTTTGCCTCCGCGCGCCAGGTAACAATACGTGCGGTTATTTGCGGTGGACGGATTAGCATAAACGGTGCACAATAACTCAAAATCATCAAAAAGATAGCCGGTTTCTTCAAGCAACTCGCGGCGGAGGGCTTGTTCGGGTAATTCACCCTCATCAATTACCCCGCCTGGTATTTCAAGCGAAACGATCCCGGCCGCATGCCGGTATTGGTTTACCATTAAAACTTTATTGTCGTCGGTAATGGCCACGGCATTTACCCAGTTGCTGTACTCCAAAACATAATAATCCTCCACTATATGGCCGCCGGGCATTTCACACCTGTCGGACCGCAATGTAGCCCAGGGGCCTTTGTGTAAATAAATTGATGAAAGTTTTTTCCAGGTAAGGTCCCGCATAAATGTTCCTGATAAGTTAATTCATGCAAAGAAAGCAATATCCGGTCATCGAAGAGAATAATTAAACGTTTATCAGGCCCGTTTTGATAGCGAAGATTACCAGGCCTACCAGGTTTTTTGATTTGGTTTTTTCAAAAAGCCGGGCACGGTAGCCCTCCACGGTACGCACACTAAGGCATATTTTGTCGGCAATTTCCTGGTTGGAGCATTCCTTGCAAACCAGTTTTAGTACCTCTATTTCGCGCTCGTTAAATTCCGACAAATTTTGAGGGGCATTACCGGGCTGCGAATTTCCGGCAAGTTGTTTAATAAGGGTTATGGAAAGGTGTTCGTTAAAATAATAATCTTTGTGGTAAACCGTCGAAATGGCTTCGATGATCTCCTCAGGCTCGGCATTCTTCAGCAGGTAGCCGGAAGCCCCTGCTTTCATCATGTCAACGATATATTTGTCTTCGTTAAACATCGAAAGCGCGAGCACTTTAATATTTTTATGATGCTGCCTAACCCAGGCCGTAGTTTGAATGCCGTCCAGTTCGGGCATCTTAATGTCCATCAGTATAACATCGGGGGTTATGGTATTTAACTGGGCAATAAGCTGCTTGCCATTCGATGCTTCTAATACCAGGTCGAAAGCATCAGAATCCTCCAGGGTGGCCTTTAAGCCGTTCCTGAAAATCTTGTGGTCATCTGCAATAGCCAACCTTATTTTTTCCATGCGTAGGTAACTTGGATAAATATAGCAAATGTTTTAGATGTGAGATATTAGATTTTAGACGTGAGATATTAGATTTGAGATATGAGATTTGAGATTGAGAAGGCACCAGGGTTACCCGCCACGAACACCCTGTCTCACGTCTCATATCTCAAATCTCATATCTCATGTCCAACCTCACATCTTCACCCTAATAATTGTAATAGACCCATTTTGGGGCTTCGTATAAATATTAATTTCGCCGTTGATCAAATGTACGCGGCTTTCCAGGTTCTTTAAACCGTACCCGTGTTTCACATGGCTGATATCGAAGCCCTTACCGTTATCTTTAAACTCCATGATAAGCCAGCCCGATTCGTTCGTCAAAGTCAGATGGATAACGGTTGCCGCCGAATGTTTGATGGCATTGCTAAACAATTCTTGCGCAATACGGTAAAATGCAAGCTCAATGTCGGGTTTGAAGCGGATATTTTCAACTTTTTTATTAAACGCGACCTTTACGTCCGTACCTTGTTCAATTTTCAGGCATAAGCCCTCCAGCGCCTCCAGCAGCCCGTAATCGGTAAGCACCGGGGGCAGCACATTTTGGATTATATTACGTATTTCAACAATGCACTCATCCGCCAGTTTACGTGTGTCACTAAGTAAGGGCTGCATGGATTCATCGCAGCTTTTTTCAAGGCGGTGCAAGTTGAGCTTGACTGCCGATAAAACCTGCCCGACGCTGTCGTGCAAGTCCTCGGCAAGCCGCTTTCGTTCGCTTTCCTGGGTTTCGAAAACCGCATTAAGCAGCTCCGTTTGCTTGTTGTCGTGCAATTTTCGCAGTTCTACCTGGTTCTTTATCATTTTCCGCTGGTAGATGATCACGAACAGGAACAAAAAAACCAGCAGGATTACAATAACAATCGTCCCTGTAATTAATACAGGTACAAGGTTGTTCTCCGTGGTTGGCAAAGCCGACTTAACGATCAATGAACCGATGAACCCTTTATGTATCAGGCTGTTTTCTGGGGCTTGCAAAGTAATCCTACTGAATATAAAATGTTGGCAATAATATTGGTTATGATATGGATCATGTATGAATCTTCCTGGTGCGCTTTTATAAGGCTGTTAAAAAGCATAAACAGGAAAATGTTTATTGAAAAATAAAACAATATGCCCGCGTTTATCCAGAATAAGCCCTGTTTTTCAATGTGTATAAATTCCTGCCGGTTTAATAACTGGTAAAAATAAGCTAACGAAAAACATATCAGCAAGATGCTTAAAACCGTAGCCGATATAGAAGGATATTCCCAAATCCCTTCTATAAAAATACTGTTAAATATTACGATAAGCAAGGCAATGCCTGAAAGTATGAGTGCAATTCGTTTTAGGCCAGGATCAAAAAACGCGTGGTAATAAATCGCTGCAAAAAAAAGGATGCTTATCATGGTAAACAAATGCAGCAGCGGGTGATTATTATGCATACCGAATGCGGCGATCTTTGTTAATTCGAGCATCCAGTCGAATACACTGGATACCAGGAAAAATAAACCCGCTATACGCAGTACTTTGTCCAGGGACTTATAGTTAAATAAGGCGGCGAGTACCGGTAACAGCCCCGATATTGTGGAAGAAATATTTAATACATACGCTGCAGACATTGCCTTGATCTTTAAAACCTATTTAGTGCCCGTTAAAACATTGGTAGGGCATCCGGGCGAACCGGGACATGGTGAAGACATTTCTCCTACCGTATAAATGACAGGTGCCGTGCCGGCCTTTAGCTTGGGCGCCGCGCCCGGTGCAATTGCTGCCGCGGGTGCTTTTGTATGTCCCTCGATTTGGTCCGTGCCGTCGCTCATTGCGCCGGTTATGATCAGGTGTTTTTTGCCTTCGCGGTCAAGTGCATAGTAAAACCTTATACCCAGGCAATGTTCCTGCGACAGGATCTTTTCCAATATCTCTTTTCCAAAAAATTGAGAAATTGTTTCGCCGGGATGTTTGTCCCTGTAATTTTTTGTCCAACTGGCGGCCAGCTCAAGTTCGATCGGGCTGCCTTCTTTGCCGGTGATCGGTGTTCTTTTTTGTTTTTCCATTGTTTTGATTGTTGTGGTTTAGAAAATAGTTTTGCTAAAACTAAGGTAAATTACTGGTTATTTCAAAGGGCAGGTAAATCCGGATGAAAGCCTTGGTCTCGTTTTTATGTTTGTAAAGTATTGACTATCAATACATTTATTATTACATGACATTTAGGCCGTTCAAAAAATCGCGTAGTTTTACGCAGCATAAACCGTAGTACTACGGTTTGGAGAATGTGGCCGGCAGGGAGGAGAACAGCCTGGTAGCCGGCATCAGCCTCTTGCAAGGGCGGCAATGGCTTCGCATCCCATCCATGTCATAAATAGTACAACGGCTGTCCCCGTAACGGTAAGCCAAAGTGGCTGCTTATAGTCACCAATAACCCGGGTACGATAGGCAGCAAATAGCATAATAGCCAGGGCGGCCGGCAGTATCAGTCCGTTTAGGGCGCCAACCGTAATTAATACCTTTATCGGCTGGCCAATAAGGATAAACATCGTTGTGGAAACCAGTATAAAAACGATAATGATCTGCCTGTTTAATTTGGCGACGAGCGGATGAAAAGTTTTAATAAATGAAACCGAGGTAAACGCTGAGCCTACGACAGAGGTAATGGCAGCCGCCCACATTACCAGGCCGAACAGCTTATAACCAATTTCGCCGCTTGCCAGCCTGAACATGGAGGCCGGCGGGTTTGCCGGGTCGAGGTGTCCGCCTGCTGTAATAACACCCAGGGCGGCCAGGAAAAGCAATATCCGCATTACCGAGGCTAACCCTATGGCTGTTAAGGCCCCCTGGTTAACATCGCCGAGTTTGGCCTGCCCGGTTACCCCAGCGTCCAGTAACCGGTGAGCGCCGGCGAAGGTAATATAACCGCCAACGGTCCCGCCCACTATGGTTAATACGGCACCAAAACTAAAATGCAACGGTGCGACAGACCTTACAACCGCCTCGCCAACCGGCGGGCCGCTGGTATAGGCAACATAACAAGTGAGTGCAATCATCAGCAGGCCTAAAATTTTCGCGAAAAGGTCCATTCCCTTTCCTATCTGCCTGTAGATAAAAACACCGATGGCGATAACAGCGCTAATGATAGCACCTTGCGTAACGCTGATGCTAAACAATACATTAAGCCCTAATCCTGCACCGGCAATGTTGCCGATATTAAAAGCAAGCCCGCCCAGGAAAACCAAAAACGACAATACATATCCCAGCCCCGGGAAAACCATATTTGCGATATCCTGCGCCGGCTTGTTGGCCACGGTGATAATACGCCAGGTATTAAGCTGCGCGATGGCATCCAGCAAAATAGAGAGGAGGATAACAAAAGCGAAACTGGCGCCAAGTTGTTCGGTAAAAACGGAAGTTTGCGTTAAAAACCCCGGGCCAATGGCCGAAGTGGCCATTAAAAATGCCGCTCCGATCAAAACGCTCCTGTTATTCTTTTTCATGTGAGCCGGCTTGGGGCTTTAATGGTGATCCCCTCTTTCGTCAGGGTTTCATGAATGGTTTTGGCAAATTCAACGGCATGCGGGCCATCGGCGTGGAGGCATAAGGTGTCGGCCCTTAATGTGATTGTTTTTTTACTGGTGGAAATTACTTGTTGTTTATTTACCATCATCAGCGCCTGGTTTAAGGATTGCTGTTCATCGGTTATCAAAGCGTTGGGATGCGAGCGTGGCGTAAGCGAGCCATCGTCCTGGTAGCTGCGGTCGGCAAATACTTCGGACGCACAGGCCAGGCCGGTTTGTTTTGCCGCTTTCACCATTTCGCTGCCAGCCAGTGCAAATAATATCAGCCCCGGATCGAAATCATGTACCGCATCAACAATCGCCCTTGCCAATGCGGGGTCGCGGCCGGCCATATTGTACAAGGCCCCATGGGCTTTTACGTGATTTAAGCGCCCTCCCGCGGCTTTTACAAAGGCATATAAAGCACCGACCTGGTAAAGCACCATTTGGTAAGCTTCTTTTGTGGTGACCTGCATTTCGCGCCTGCCAAAACCCTGCAGGTCGGGGAGGCCGGGGTGCGCGCCAATGGCAACACCTTTTTTTATGGCCGCAGCCACAGTATTTTGCATCACATTCGGGTCCCCGGCATGAAATCCGCAGGCTATGCTGGCCGATGAAATATAATTCATCAGCGCATCGTCGTTCGGCATCGGGTAATTGCCGAAGGCTTCACCCATATCGCAGCTGAGATCAATGGTTGGCATGATGATTAATTGTTAACTGACTTCGTCGTTTGGACCGGGCAACGAGGGCGAAAACTTACACAACCTGCTCATTGGGACAGACAGGCGGGCTATGCAAAGTTTGAAAAGTTTTCTCGCTATCGCTCGAAATGACATGAATTTCTATTGTTTTTATCACTAAAAGTACAGTTTTTAGCCGATTGAGAAAATTTATAAAACTAACCTACACCATATTTCTGCTCAACAGCCAATGACAATTTATGCATATCAAACTTAAATTGAAGATACAACCTTTCCGCCTCTTTCCAGCTGATCTCTTTAAAATTGATAGTATCGGCGGGTTTTAACTGCGCGCATAACGGCATATCAACGGCGGCAACCTGGGCTATTCGCGGATAGCCTCCTGTGGTCTGGCAGTCGGCCATTAGCAAAATCAAACAGCCATCGTTGGTAACCTGTATTGTTCCTGGTGTAACTGCAGTTGAAAGGAGCTCACCATCGATTGCCCGGTTTAAAGCCATGCCCTGTAAATGATAACCCATCCGGTTGCTGTTATTGCCGATGGTGTAAGGCTGCGTTAAAAACGCGGTCTTCGAAGCTGCATCAAACCAGTTGAATTCCCTTCCCGGCATCACACGGATAATTTTTTGATTTCCGGGTAAAAATAAATTCCGGGCAATGCTCCAGTTGGGATAATTTATGGTTTCGCCTTTTAAGCTATCTAAAATTGATTGGGTTAAGTGCGTTAACTCACCGGTGTTGGATAATTTGTCATTTTCTGCGAGGCATCGTCCCTCAAATCCGCCGATTTTGGCAGTCAGATAGGTGCTCCTGCTTCCCAAAACTTCAGGTACATCCCAACCGCCGGCAACTGCAAGATAGGAGCGGCTGCCCGATTTGTTATTTTCCAGGTAAAGGTTTGTTCCTGCCGGGATAAAAATGGGCCGGTCGGAAGGAAGTCTTTGACTATCCGTATTCAAGTATGCGCCGTCACCCGAAAAAGCCATCAGCCCTTCACTTTCAGTAATAAATGCGGCGCCGCTTTGTGTAAATTCAATCAGGGCGCAATCTTCATCATTTCCCAGTGCTTTGTTGGCGATTTGTGCCGATAGGACATCCATAGCGCCGGAAACCGGGACTGCTTGCGAGAAATAGCCCATCCGTCCCAAATCCTGGATGGTAGTTAATAGGCCCGGCTTTTTGATCGTTATTTTCATGCCTGCCCCTAACCTCTGCCAACCAGCGGAGCAACTTTATTTTTTGACTGGTATTTTTTGAACTCCTTTGAACTGATGGCATCAAACTTTATCCGGTCCCCGGCCTTTAATAATGCGGGGGGCTGACGATGGACATCAAATAATTTAAGCGGGGTTTGACCGATGACCTGCCAACCGCCGGGGGTTTCGAGCGGGTAAATACCCGTTTGTTTGCCTGCAATCCCCACCGCACCGGCCAGAACTTTTTGAGGCGTATCTTTTCGCGGCGTTTCGAGCAGATCATTCAATCCACCCATATAAGCAAAACCTGGAATAAAACCGATCATGTAAACCTTATAAATAGCATCGGTGTGCAGCCCGATCACTTCGTCGACGGTGAGGTTATGATATTCGGCGACATATTGCAGGTCGGGCCCAAATTTCCCGCCATAACAAACCGGGATGCTGATGATCTCACTTTCAGAAGATGGCGCGGAATCGTCGTCCTCCTTCAGATTTTCCAGGTAGCCTGATACTTTTTCAAAGCAGCTATTTCCATTAAGGTCATTTTGCCGGATAACCTGCACCGCGTCGAAAAAGACAGTAAGCGTAGTGTATGCCGGCACAGTATCATACATGCCGGGAAAAGGATTTTGACTGAGCGCCCGGTTAAACCTGCTGATGCGCGACATCAGGCCTTCATCAATGGTGTTACCGAATTCAACGGTAATGGCGCATTCGCTTATGGGATAAAGTGTAAGATCATTTGCTGTAATGGGTTCCATTGGTACCAAATGCTGCGAATACTATTACGAATATTTAAAGCCCGGTAAAACCATATAAACAATACTCCAATAGTCAAACTCCAATGAGAAATATAATTTAAAAGCCCCGCCAATCATTACCGACTCCCCATTTTCTAAAACAGCGCGGTATCTTATGCCGCCTTCCGCATGGCCCATACCGGCCTCCAAGTCAAAACCAATATCAAAAATCTCGTGCTTTTCATCGGTAAACGCAGTATAAGCCGCGAAAATGGTTTCAATTTGCTTAACTACCTCAGCTTTGCTTAGCATTTTTCTGTCAGGCAATATGGCATGATGGGCAAGCTCCCATCCACAGGCTTCAATATCCTGTTTAAGCCAGGCCGATAAAAATTTTAAGGCTTGCCTTTCAATATCTTTTTTATGGTTAGGATGAAATTCTTCATAATCAAAGCAAGTGGTCATGCCGGGCATCGGCATAAAAGTTGTTTCATGGTCAAATAACTCTTCGGTGATGAACTGGTATTGGGTACGGCTGTCGTATTCCTCATCATCGCCGAAATATACTTCCACGTTCTTTTCAGCCAGCAGCTCATTTATCTTTTCCAATTCCTTCTCAATTTCCTCATCATTTAAGTCGCTGGCCAGTTTAAACGCCGGCTTACCAAGCAGGTCATAAACTTTGCCGGGTTTTGCCTTCGCCCAATTATGCTCAAAAGCCATTACGTTTTTCAGGAACTCGTTTTCAATTTCAGGATTTAGGTCCGAAACTGAATAGGATTCGGCGCCCAGCTCTGCCTTTAATTTTAAACGCAGCAGCTCATTTTCCATCCGCAGGTTTTCTTCCGGATCATCACTTAATGGACCGTCGGGAATATCATCGATGTTTTTCATTTGCTTCTTGCTAATTCGTTAAATCAAAGCTAATCTTTTAGACCAAGATTATCAGGATTTGCGGGTTTTAAACTAAAAAATCTTACCTTAATTTGATGTTAAAAAATACCGGCCTATTGTAAAAAATTAGTTGCTATAGGTCAATTATTGATGTTAAATTCACATTTATTTATGTAATTTTAACTTTGTTATAAACCGGTAACTTCTCATTATTAAATTAATTTATGCGGCGGCATTTGTATTTGTTGTGGATTTTGTGTGTGGGATGTATTTTTTGCATGTTCAATGCATGCAGCCATTCCTCGAATATTGACGAGCAAATACCTGATAATGTTAGTTATAATTTTAACATCCGGCCAATTTTATCCGATAAATGCTATAAATGCCACGGTCCCGATGCCAGCAAACGGCAGGCAGGCTTAAGGCTGGATAAACCGGAAAGCGCGTTTAAGGCGCTGCGCGATAATCCGAATGCACATGTGCTGGTTCCCGGCAGCCCCGAAATGTCGGAGCTGTTTCGCAGGATTTCCACCGACGATACTTCTGAAATGATGCCGCCTGCAGCATCAAACCTGAAAAGATTGACACCCCACGAAGTCGCCCTGATAAAAAAATGGATAAACCAGGGCGCGAAATTTGAAAAGCACTGGGCCTTTGTTCCGCCGAAATCGTATCCTTTGCCAGACGTCAGCGACAAATCATGGCCAAAAAATCAAATCGACTATTTTATCTTAAATAAGCAGGAGCAATACGGCCTTAGCCCAAATCCGGAGGCTGATAAGGAGCGCTTGTTAAAGCGCTTATGCTTCGACCTTACCGGCCTGCCGCCAAGCCTTGATATGATGGACCGGTTTTTAGCCGATAAAAGCCCCAATGCTTATGAGAAAGTAGTCGACGAATTAATGAAAAGCCCGGCTTACGGCGAGAAGATGACCCTGCACTGGCTGGACGTTTCGCGCTATGCCGACTCGCATGGTTACCAGGATGATAATTACCGCTCCCAATGGCCTTGGCGGGACTGGGTGATCCATGCCTTTAACGAAAATCTGCCTTACGATAAATTTGTCACCTGGCAGCTGGCGGGCGATCTGATGCCGAATTCCACCAAGGAACAATTGCTGGCAACAGGGTTTAACCGCAACCATAAAATTACCGAAGAAGGCGGCGTAATACAGGAAGAATACCGCGTTAATTATGTTACAGATCGCACTAACACCTTCGGCAAGGCACTGTTAGGTGTAACAATTGAATGCGCCCATTGCCATGATCATAAGTTCGATCCTTTCTCGCAGAAGGAATACTACCAGCTTTTTGCCTTTTTTAACCAGGTGAAGGAGCCGGGCATACAATCGACAGTTGGCGGGCCCGAGACGTATGCCAAAAGGCCGATGATGCAGATCACTAATGACGATGTAAAAGGCATCCTGAATTTTGTAAACAAGCGTGACACGAACAAACTGATCGTATCCGTAATGGGCGACAGCGAAGTTTATCGCAAAACTTATATACTTAAACGCGGGAACTATGATGCCCATGGCGATGAAGTACTGCCCGGCACGCCAAAGGCAATCATGCCTTTCGATGATTCCTATCCTAAAAACCGCCTTGGGCTTGCCGAATGGCTGTTCAGCCGGAAAAACCCGCTAACGGCCAGGGTGTTTGTAAACCAAACCTGGCAGGAATTTTTCGGCAGGGGCATAGTAAAAAGCTCGGGCGATTTTGGCAGCCAGGGCGACCTTCCGTCGCACCCCGAATTGCTTGACTGGCTTGCTGTTGATTTTATGGACCATGGCTGGAACATTAAGCGCCTGGTGAAGCAGTTGGTCATGTCAGCAACCTACCGGGAATCGGCAGTGATCAGCGTTAAGCAATTGAAGATAGACCCGGACAACTCCCTGTTATCCCATGGCCCGCGATACCGGTTGCCAGCCGAATTTGTGCGGGATATGGTATTGGCAAGCAGCGGCTTGTTAACGCATACTATCGGCGGCCCGAGCGTAAACCCATACCAGCCGCCTGGCTTATGGGAAAATGCGACATCAGGCCGCGGGCAATTGGCTACTTATAAACAAGTACACGGCCCCGACCTGTACCGCAGGGGGATGTACACACTGATAAAACGTACGGTTCCGCCGGTTGAGATGGCCATTTTTGATGCCAGCAACCGCGACCAGTGCGAAGTAAAAAGATTGCGCACAAACACGCCGCTGCAGGCGCTGTTGATGGAGAACGATCCGACAGTGCTTGAAGCGGCAAGGGTTTTGGCAACCAAACTATTAAAAGACAAAAGCGCGGCGAACGTAAAGATATATAAAGCCTTTAGGCTGATCATTTGCCGCAAACCGAAGGATGAGGAAATGGCCGTATTGAACAGTTATTACGCCGATGAGCTAAAGGCAATGAACAATAAAACGGCGGCAAAAGTGATAAATGTGGGTGAGTATCCTATGCCCAACGACGTAAATAAAATAAACCTGGCGGCAATGATGAAGGTGGTGGATGCAATTTATAATTTGGAGGAGGCGATAACAAAGACCTGATGAATATACAGAAAGACATTTTAGAGCAGCGGCTCAATATAAACAGGCGCCGTTTTTTATCCAGGTTGAGCCTGGGAATAGGCAGTGTTGCGCTTGGCTCGTTGCTCATTCCCGATCTTTTTAGCGGGATAGGCTCCGACAGCGAGGCGGATTTTATACCGGGCATTCCCAATTTTGCGCCAAAAGCAAAAAGGGTGATCTATCTTTTCCAGGATGGCGCGCCCTCCCAATTGGAATCGTTTGATTATAAGCCAAAGCTAAGGGAAATGATGGGCCAGGAATTACCGCCGTCTGTCCGTGGCGGCCAGATTTTAACCGGGATGACGGCAAATCAAAAATCATTCCCGCTGGTAGGTTCTTTTTATGATTTTAAACAATATGGGGAGTCAAAAGCGTGGGTAAGCGATTTGTTCCCGCATATCGGCAAAATCGCTGATGATATTTGCATCATCCGCTCGATGTACACTGAAGCTATTAACCACGACCCGGCTTTAACATTTTTTCAGACCGGCGCCCAGCAGGGCAACCGGCCAAGCATGGGCTCGTGGGTGAGTTATGGGCTCGGGAGCGAAAATAAGAACCTCCCGGCATTTACCGTTTTGCTCTCAAAAGGCAAAGGAAACGGACAGGGGGTTTACTCAAAGCTTTGGAGCAACGGCTTTTTAGATTCCGTGCACCAGGGCGTGCAGTTTAGCAGCGGCGAAAACCCGGTATTATACCTCAACAACCAGGATGGCATTGACCGGCGCGACCGCCGAAAAATGCTGGATAAACTTGCCGAGCTGAATGAACTCTCCTATAAAGAATTTGGCGATCCTGAAATTACAACCAAAATACAGCAGTATGAAATGGCTTACCGCATGCAGTCGGCCGTGCCGGATATTATGGATGTTTCAAAAGAACCGGACGATATCGTAAAAATGTATGGCCCGGATTGCCTGGTGCCCGGAACGTATGCCGCAAATTGCCTGCTTGCCCGCAAGCTGTCTGAAAACGGTGTGCGCTTTGTGCAGTTATACCACCAGGGATGGGACCAGCACAATAATCTGCCACAGGAAATGGCCGGCCAGGCAAAGGACGTCGACCAGGCATCGGCAGCATTGGTTACCGACCTGAAACAACGCGGTCTGCTTGATGAAACCCTTGTGATTTGGGGAGGCGAATTTGGCCGCACCAATTACAGCCAGGGGAAGCTGGAGAAAGCCAATTATGGCCGCGACCATCACCCCCGCTGTTTCAGCGTATGGATGGCGGGCGGCGGCATAAAACCTGGAATGGTTTACGGTGAATCGGATGAGTTTGGGTACAATATTGTTAGGGATCCGGTACATGTGCATGATTTTCATGCTACTGTATTGAACCAGCTTGGTATCGATCATAAAAAATTAACATTTAAAAGCCAGGGAAGAAGGTACAGGTTAACCGATGTGGCGGGAAATGTGGTAAAGGGGATAATAGCTTAGGGATTTCACAGATTGATTTTTGATTTCGCCGATTTTGAGTAAGGCAAGCGACCAAAAATGGTGGGGTCTTCTTAAAATAAGTTTAGCGCTAAAAATTCGGTGTAATCGAAAAATAAATCGGGATAATAAAAAAGCAATCGGTGTAATCCTTCAAAATAATCGGTGTAATCTCAAAAAAATGGAAAGAAGAAAATTTATAAAGCAAACAGCCGTATTGTCGGCGGGCTTTTTTATTGCTAAAGATCTGTTGGCTAAAAACGACGGCCCCATTTACGGGCACGGTAATATGCGTTACCGCATGGATAAGGCCTGGAGCAAGGCTGACCCGATGAAAAACCCGGTGAATGATTGTCACGAGATGGTGCAGGATTCGAAAGGCAGGATATTGCTGCTTACCAACGAAACCAAAAACAATGTATTGATCTATAATAAATCCGGCAAATTGCTGGATACCTGGGGGCATGATTTTCCGGGCGCCCATGGCTTAACCCTGGTTAATGAGAACGGAACGGAATTTCTGTTCATTACCGATACTGTAAAGCACCAGGTTTATAAAACCACCATGGACGGCCGGATATTAATGACGATTGATGTACCGCTGGAAACAGGCGTCTATAAAAAAGCAGAGGAATTTATCCCGACCGAAACTACCATTGATACCAACGGGGATATTTTTATTGCCGACGGCTATGGCGCCCAATACACCATGCATTATGATAAGAATGGCAAGCTCAAAAACTTTTGGGGCGGCCGCGGCGATGGCGATGAACATTTTGACAATGCGCACGGTATTTTAATCGACAGGCGCGGCGCAACGCCTACCCTGCTGATCACAGACCGTACCCGCAACTGCTTCAAGCGTTTTAGCATGGATGGTAAATTAATGGATATTATAAAGCTGCCCGGCGCATGTGTGTGCCGGCCGGTAATAAAAGGCGATCATTTGTATGCGGCTGTATTACGGTCACCTTCCCTGGCCAATGAGAATTCGGGCTTTACCACTATTTTGGATAAGGATAATAAGGTAGTGTCAAATCTCGGCGGTACCGAACCGGTTTACAAAGACGGTGTACTGCAGCCCATGGCCCAGGCCGAAAAGATATTTTTGAACCCGCATGACGTTTGTGTGGATGACGAAGAGAATTTGTATGTTGCGCAATGGGCATCGGGGAAGGTTTATCCTTATAAGTTTACGAGGGTTTAACCCCACCCAGCCTCCCCTGAAGGGGAGGAGACATGCGGGAAAGGGATTGTGGTTTGGACAGAACTATGAAAATTTCCGGCGCCTTTCTCCCCTAAGTTTAGGGGGAGATGTCGGGGAACGGCACAGAGGGGGTAAAACGTGCAGCTTTTTTAAGTAATGTAACCAGCTATTTTTTAAGTGATTTGATTAGATGATAAAAGCCCGCCACAAAGGTTTTGCAGAGAACCTGTTATTTGCCCTTAATATCTTTATCATCTTTTTCCTGTTATTTGGCGGCGATATAGCAATACCACAATGGCTGCAGCCCCTTGGCCGGCTGCACCCGCTCATCATCCACTTCCCCATTGTAGTGCTCATCATGGCTATGGTGATGGAGTTTTTCCGGTTTAAGGAAAGGTTTCGCACCGAAAAGCTGTACCATGATTTTACCACTTACCTGTGGCTTACCGGCGCTCTATTTGCTGCCCTCACCGCAATTATGGGCCTGTTTTTATCAAAAGAGCCTGGTTATGACGGCGATACCGTGCAATTTCACAAGTGGTTTGGGGTAAGCGTTGTTTTTGTTTCAACGCTCATTTATTGGTGCCGCACTGCCGGGTGGTATACGCCTGCAATTGCCCGTTCGGGGGCTGTTGCAACTATACTGTGCCTGGTTGTTGCCGGGCATTACGGCGCTGACATTACCCATGGCGATAACTTTATTTTGGCCCCTGTTTGGCATCCTGAAAAGAAATTGGTGCCCATTGACAAGGCATTGGTTTTTCATGATGTTGTGGAACCTATTTTTGAAAACAAATGCATCAGCTGCCACAATCCTGATAAAATAAAAGGGGGCCTGAAACTTACCGATGAAAAATCTGTACTGAAAGGCGGGAAGGATGGCAAGTTGTTCGTTGCCGGCCAGCCCAATTTGAGCCTGCTATTGCAGCGCATCCATATGCCCGAGGGCGAGAAAAAACATATGCCGCCAGCCGGTAAGCCCCAGTTAACCGCTGATGAGCTTAATTTGCTTTATTTGTGGATAAAGGAAAACGCTGATTTTAAAAAGAAAGTCATTGACCTGCCTCCAACGGATTCCTTACGGCTAATCGCCTCAAATTACTTAAAACCGTCCGAAGAAACGGAAGAACAATATGACTTTGCTGCCGCCGATGACAAGCTTATCAAAAAACTTAATAACAACTACCGTGTCATTTATCCTATGGCGCAGGAATCACCGGCGCTTGGCGTTAATATTTACAACACAAAAACGTATCAGCCAAAAGTACTTGAAGAACTAAGCGGGATAAAAACACAGGTGGTATCGCTCGATCTTAACAAAATGCCGGTAAAAGATGCCGAGCTGAAAACCATAGCCCGGTTTGAAAACCTCCGCACGCTAAACCTAAATTTTACGGATATTACCGGCGCTACGTTAAAAGACCTGGCCCCGCTTAAATATTTACGAAGCCTGTCGCTGGCCGGTACGCGGTTAAACCTGGCGGCAGTGAAGCAAATCAGTCTATTAAAAAGTTTAACGAAAATAGCGCTGTGGGACACCGGGCTTAGCGAAGATGAGATTGCGGAGCTGCAAAAAAATAGTAAAAAGGTCAATTTTATAAAAGGTTTTAAAGATGACGGTAAGCCCATCAAGTTGAATATACCCCAGGTAAGAAATACAAATTTCGTTTTCATAAAGCCGGTAAAGCTTGAATTGGCTCATCCTATAAAAGGCACGGATATCCGCTACACCACAGATGGGAAGGACCCCGACAGCGTAAAATCGATGCTGTACAAGCCCGGAATAACGATTAGCGGAAACACCAATATTAAGGCAAAGGCATACAAAGCCGGTTGGTATGGCAGCGATGTGATACAGGTTAGTTTTTACAAAAACACCTATATCCCCGATAGCATTGGCTTTATAACCCGGCCTGACTACAGGTACAGCGGGGATGGTGCAAAAACGTTAGTGGATCAAACCCTGGGTGGCTACGATTTTGGCAACGGCAAGTGGATAGGCGCCCAAAAAGACCTTGTGATTTATATGCAGTTTGCAAAGCCGGTGAATCTGCACACAGTTTCGCTCAACTGCATGCGGAATATAGGCAGCCAGATTTTTTTGCCCATAGGGATAGAAGTGTGGGGCGGCAAAGATTCAGCCCACCTGAGATTGCTAAGCAGCTTAACCCCTGCAGCGCCGAAAAAGAAGGACCCCTTCATGGTAAAAGCGATGGATTGTAAGCTGGCCTCCAGGGGTTCGTTGAGTTGCTTGAAAATTGTCGCCAAACCTATCCAGCATCTCCCCAAATGGGACCCGGTAAAAAAACAGCCGGGATGGATCTTTATGGATGAGATATTTTTAAATTAGTTGCTCCTCTAAATCTGCTCCGCCTGTTGGCGGAGAGAATTTGATTTGCTATTTGATTAGGTAGGGTTAGAAAGAGAGTTTGAACAGTAAACCACTTATTCCCGCCTCATTGGAGGAGTTTTAAGTAATAGATTTTAAAAGCCTCCCCTTTAGGGGAGATCTAAAGGGGCCAATATGGAAACAAACACATACGATGCCATTGTCATCGGATCGGGCATCAGCGGCGGCTGGGCTGCTAAGGAATTATGCGACCTGGGTGTAAAAACCCTTGTGCTTGAACGCGGGCGCAATATCGAGCATATTAAGGATTACCCCACCGCCATGAAAAATCCATGGGATTTTCAGCATAGGATGGAGGAGCCTTTGAAAGTCAAAGAAGAAAACCCTGTGATCAGCAAGTGCTATGCCTTTACCGAGGATACCCACCACTTTTTTGTAAAGGACAAAGAACACCCCTATATACAGGAGAAACCCTTCGACTGGATACGCGGCTACCAGGTTGGCGGCAAATCAATCATGTGGGGCCGTGCCTGCCAGCGCTGGAGCAATTTTGAATTTACCGCCCCGCAGCGTTACGGTTATGCGATCGATTGGCCCATCCGCTATGATGATATTGCCCCCTGGTATTCGCACGTAGAAAAATTTGCCGGCATCTGCGGCGGCAAAGACGGCCTGGAAGCCCTGCCGGATGGCGAATATCTGCCGCCCTTTGAAATGAGTTGTATGGAAGAAGAAATACAGCGGAAGATAAGCCAGCATTATAAAGATAGGTTTATGGTACGCACCCGCTGGGCGCACCTTACCAAACCCGAACCCATTCATTTAGAGCAGGGCCGCGGTCAATGCCAGGCGCGCGACCTTTGTACCCGCGGATGCCCTTTTGGCGGATATTTTAGCTCGGTATCGTCCACCCTGCCATGGGCGAAAAAGACCGGTAACCTTACCATCAGGCCGCATTCAGTAGTGCATTCTATAATTTATGATGAAAAGAAAGGTAAGGTAACCGGCGTTAAAATAATCGACGCCCTTACCAAACAGGAGGTTAATTACTATGCCAAAGTGATATTTTTAAACGCGGCCTGTTTAAACAGTAATCTCATCCTGCTTAACTCAAAATCGAACCGTTTTCCGAACGGGCTTGGCAATGATAATGGCCTGCTGGGCAAATTTATGGCCTTTCAGAATTACCGCGCCAGCGTATTTGGTACATATGATGGCTTGCAGGATAAATACTATTATGGCCGCAATCCTACCAATCCTATCATCGCCAATTACCGCAACCTGCACAAACAGGACACCGACTATATCGGCGGCTTCCTGACGTTTGTTTTTTCAGGCCGCGGACCCGCCTACCGGGAAGGTTTGGACGGCATTGGCAGCGATTACAAGGATTCCGTTACCGAACCCGGCCCATGGTATGCAGGCATGTTTATGCAGGGGGAAACCATTCCGAAAGAAGCAAACCATGTGCGATTGAGTACCGACCAGGTTGATCCCTGGGGCATTCCGCAGCTGATCACCTCGGTTGGTTATGATGAGAATGATGATAAGATGGTAGCTGATTTTTTAACCCAAAGCGCCGAAATGCTTGAGGTTGCCGGTTTAAAAAACATCACCAAGCGCGATACCCACCAGGCACCCGGTCTTGATATACACGAAATGGGAGGCTGCCGCATGGGTAACGACCCTAAAACCTCATTACTAAACAAATGGAACCAGCTGCACCTTTGCAATAACGTATTTGTAACTGATGGCGCCTGCATGACAAGCACCGGCAATCAAAGTCCGTCGATTTTGTATATGGCCTTTGCCGCAAGGGCGGCGCACCATGCGGTGGAGGAGATGAAGAAGGGGAATATTTGAAAACATCCCATCCGCCCGATGTGTTATTTTTGCTGAGATAAAAATTATGAAAGCAATCGTAATTACCCGGCCCGGCGGCCCCGAAGTTTTGCAGATAACCGAAAGATCCGTCCCCCACTATTCGCCGGATGAAGTGCTGGTAAAGGTAGCAGCGGCTGGTATTAACCGCCCGGATGTTTCGCAGCGCAAAGGCAGCTACCCGCCTCCGCCCGGCGCATCACCGGATATCCCGGGACTTGAAATTGCCGGTACAATTACAGAGACAGGCGCCAAGGTTACCAGATGGAAAGTTGGCGACCGGGTATGCGCCCTGGTAACAGGCGGCGGTTATGCAGAATATTGCAATGTACCCCAGGGACAATGCCTGCCCATCCCCGGCAATTTTAGTTTTACAGAGGCTGCTTCGCTGCCGGAAACCTTTTTTACCGTTTGGAGCAATGTGTTCGACAGGGGTTGCCTAAAACCCGGCGAAACACTGCTGGTTCATGGCGGATCGAGCGGTATTGGCGTGGCTGCCATCCAGATGGCAACCGTTTTAGGGAGCCCTGTTTATGTAACGGCGGGTACTGATGAAAAATGCAGATTTTGTGAGGGCCTGGGCGCCGCAAAGGCCATCAATTATAAAACAGAAAACTTTGCCGAAGTAATAAAGCAAATAACCGGCGGAAAAGGCGTGGACGTTATTTTAGATATGATAGGCGGCGATTATACCCCGAACAATTTGAAATCGCTGGCCCCCGAAGGCCGCCTGGTAATGATCAACACGATGAATGGTAAAGATGTGCAGGTCGACCTTTCCCAGGTGATGACAAAACGCTTAACCATAACCGGTTCAACCCTGCGCTCGCGTGATACTACATTTAAAGCTGCCGTCGCTCAAAACCTCGAAAAAAACATCTGGCCTTTGTTATCATCCGGCAAAATAGAACCGGCCGTTTACAAAGTTTTCCGTGCGGAAGAGGCTGCGGATGCGCATAGGCTTATAGAAAGCAGTGAGCATATTGGGAAGATAGTATTGGAGTTCATAGTTGATGGTTCATAGTTCATGGCCGGAAATGTGACTTCTTAAGCAAATCACTAAACCATGAGCTTCTGCTATGAACCATGAACTATGAACCATGAACCGAAAAATTTCTCCAACTCCGATTTTAATATTTACTTATAAATCTTATCTTTGCGCCTCGAAATAGCGGGTATATTTATAATACTTTTTATTTCATTGTAAATACATTAAAATTACCAGGTTATATATGCCAAACATTGGAAAAATATCACGGATCATCGGTCCGGTAGTTGACGTAAGCTTCGCGGACGACGCCCACATTCCGAAAATTTATGACGCATTGGAAGTTACCAAAGAGAACGGCCAGAAGGTTGTTTTAGAGGTTCAGCAGCACTTAGGAGAAGATCGTGTCCGCGCAATTGCGATGGACTCGACCGACGGCCTGTTGCGCGGAATGCCCGTTTTAGACATGGAATCGTCCATAAAAATGCCGGTTGGCGAAAATATTAAAGGCCGTGTATTTAACGTTGTTGGCGACGCTATCGATGGTATCGAAAACCTTGACAAAAGCGACGGCCGCCCGATCCACAGCAACCCTCCGAGGTTTGAAGACCTTTCAACAGAAACCGAAGTGCTTTTTACAGGTATCAAGGTTATCGACCTGTTGGAGCCATACAGCAAGGGCGGTAAGATCGGCCTGTTCGGCGGCGCCGGCGTTGGTAAAACCGTATTGATCCAGGAACTGATCAACAATATCGCGAAAGCATATTCAGGCCTTTCGGTGTTTGCCGGCGTAGGTGAACGTACCCGTGAAGGAAATGACCTGCTGCGCGAAATGCTTGAGTCCGGCATTATTAAATATGGCGAAGGCTTTATGCATTCGATGGAAGAAGGCGGCTGGGACCTATCCAAAGTTGACCCTGAAGCATTAAAAGATTCAAAGGCAACCTTCGTTTTCGGACAAATGAATGAGCCTCCGGGTGCACGTGCACGCGTGGCGCTTTCGGGTTTGACCATTGCAGAGTATTTCCGCGATGGCGATGGCACCGGTAAGGGCCGCGATATATTATTCTTTATCGATAACATCTTCCGCTTTACACAGGCAGGCTCCGAAGTATCGGCCTTGCTTGGCCGTATGCCCTCTGCCGTAGGTTACCAGCCAACATTGGCGACAGAAATGGGTACGATGCAGGAACGTATTACTTCAACAAAGCGCGGTTCAATTACTTCGGTACAGGCCGTTTACGTACCTGCCGATGACTTGACCGACCCTGCACCTGCTACAACCTTCGCCCACCTGGATGCTACAACCGTATTATCCCGTAAAATTGCCGAGCTTGGTATTTACCCGGCGGTGGATCCCCTGGATTCAACCTCGCGTATCCTTAGCCCTGCTATTTTAGGTGATGAGCACTACAATACAGCACAGCGAGTAAAAGAAACCCTACAGCGCTACAAAGAGCTTCAGGATATCATCGCCATCCTTGGTATGGACGAATTGAGTGAGGAAGATAAGCTGGTGGTATCTCGCGCGCGCCGTGTGCAGCGTTTCCTGTCGCAGCCTTTCCACGTTGCTGAGCAGTTTACCGGCTTAAAAGGCGTGCTGGTTGATATTAAAGAAACCATCAAAGGGTTCAACATGATTATGGACGGCGAAGTGGACGAATATCCCGAAGCTGCATTCAACCTTGTTGGCAACATTGAAGAAGCAATAGAAAAAGGCAAGAAGTTATTAGCCGAAGCTAATAACTAATGTGCAGATGAGTAAATGTGCGGATGTGCAGATTCCTGTCGCCGGTTTGTTTACTCATCATCACATCAAACATTAAAAACATCTGCACATTTGCATATCCGCACATTTGCACATTGATAACACATGACATTAGAAATCCTTACTCCCGATAAAACAGTTTACGAAGGCGAAGCTACTTCGGTAACACTACCCGGTACGCTGGGATTTTTCGAGATATTAAATCACCACGCACCGATTATCTCCACGCTGGAAGATGGCAAGGTGACCGTCCGCAACGGATCTTCTGCAAAGGACGAAATCTATTTTATAAAGGGCGGAGTGGTTGAGGCTTCAAATAATAAGGTTGTTATTTTGGCTGAAGGCATCACGCAGAAATAGCTTATTTTATAGAAATTTAAAATCCCTGGTTTACCCGCCAGGGATTTTTTTTGACCGGTAAAAAACCCCTTCCACCTCCAGACAATTAAAACTGCCAATAAACCAGCCTGGCCCCTCCGCCTGCAGCCCTGCTTAATCAACAGCCTTAATATTTCCTGAAGGGGCTTTTACGGGCGAGGGCTTTATAATCGTCGTGTCCTTCCCGTTTTTTTGGACCGGCTTTTTAACCGTGTCCGCTTTTGAAACGCTATCCTTCCCGGTCTTTAAAGGCAGCAGCTTGCCGGGAATAGTTTTAAGTGTACTGTCCTTTTTTGCCGCTGGCATTTTTGATGTACTGTCCCTTGCCGTTTTACCGTCCGGCAGCTTTTTGAGCGGCGGCTTTCCCGTTTTCGGGTTTCCTCCCGCGGTCTTTGCGGCCGAAGGCTTTTTGTTATATGACGGTATGATCGATTCTTTTGATACCGGCCTGTCTTTGGGTTTCCAGATAAAGCCCTTTAGTATCCGTTCATCCTCCTTAAACTTATCCAGCGGGCCGTACCGGTTTTCGGGCTTTATAAAAAAGCCCATGTTAGTGACTTTGTTATCTTTAAAATTGGCGCTTATCCGGGTGCTTAGCGAACGCTGCATACCGCTTATGGTAGTTTTTCCGCTGTCGCGCGAAAAGTAGATACTCTCGGCATTCCCTTCAATGATCATCTTGTCGAGCTTGTCATTCTTAAAATAGCCGCGCATGCGCTTACCGCCCACCTGGTTAAAGTGTACAGAGTCGCCCTTCTCGATGTTAACAATAAACGCATTGGGGAACATCGTCATGTTATCCATTTTTTTATGTTTCATCTGCAGGTAAATAGTATCCCCTGAGAGCTGCGACCCCTCCGTCCACATCATAGGATTCCCATAGCATCGGATGGTTGAGTCGGCGTTACTGTAAAACATAGAATCGGCTTTAGCCTGCAGGTCCGACTTAAAAAGCTTATAATGATGATGGGCAATAATTATCCTTATCCGCGCAGTATCGTTCGGTTCAAGCTTTTTTGCCATTATTATTGAATCGGCAATACGCTTTTTGTTCAGGCTATCGGCCAGCAGTTGTTTTTTTGTTAGCGGCTTTACTATCTTCTTTTTAACCGCTGCAGGCTTCGGCTTGCCAAAAATATTACGCTGGCGGTAACTGGTATCAGTAGTGATGGGTAGCAACGACGCCGTTAAAAACTTTGATTCTTTAATTTTTGTCTTCGGTTTTTTCGCTTTTGTGGTATCCCTGATGCGCGACAGCCGCTGTTTTTCAAAATAAATTTTAAGATTTTTATAGGTCAACATCCTCGTTTCAATCGTATCTGCCGACATATAAACCGAATCGATCTTCGTCTTCGATGTATCCTTTACGCCAACCTTTCCCGGCATTTTCGTCGGCTCAGTTTTTGTTTGCGCCGCCGCTGCCATAGTATTTTTCTTTACGGCCGCTTTTGTCTTTGGGGTGTTTTTTTGGCCCGCCGGCTTTCGTATTGCAGCGTTGGCATGTAACTTAACCGAGTCTGGCTTAGTTCCCGTACTATCTTTTTTACCTCGATTGATGGCGGCATTTCCTTTTATCACCGGCTTTTTTATAAGCGAATCCGTTTTTAACTTTACGATATCTGAATTGGCGTTTGCTGTATCCGTTTTACCGGGTATGGTCTTCTTTATCAGCTGCGCCATATTGATAATGATCTTCTTTTGCGGCTTCAGTTTACTTAACGAATCCGCCCTGGCCGCCGAGTCGGTCTTCGTGGTGTCCTTCTCTTCCGTCACCATTATTACATAGGGATCCTCGGTTACAACAGTTCGCTCCTCTTCCTTAAAATAAGTGCCCAAATTTCCCTTAATGGTCACTTTTTGTTCCTTATCGATAAACGTAACGTGCTTAACCGCGCGGCCGTAACCTTTAATCTTATCGTAAAACAAGCTATCGCCTCTTAATGATTTTGTGCCCGAATGATACAGGTTATGCTTTCCAAAGCGGGCTTGTTCCGTGGTGGTATTGTAGTCTCCGTTTTCCGTATAAAGGGTGTCTTTATCTTTTTCATTTTTGGTGCTGTAAATATCGGTAGGCCCGTAAAAATACGATATCTTAGTCTTCGTATTATAACGCATCGTGTCGGTTTTTACCAGCGCATCAGGTGTTTTTAGCGATACATTGTACCTGAAATAAGCATCGCGCGAAAAAGCGAAATAATAGCCGTTTTTACTCAGCAGGGTATTGTCCTTATTTACCAGCTTGCCGCCGTCGGTATAGGTGCCTATGCGCGTAGCCGTATTGTAGTTAAGATGGTTGGTCGTTAACGTGGCATCCTTATCAACCATCCGCACATTGTCTGTCAAAATAGCAACTTTGGTATTGCCATCGTAATTCAGCTTGTCTGAGTAAATATTCAGCGTATCGCCCTGGTTTATGATTACATGGCCGAAGGCGTCGAAGGCATTGTCTTTGGGATAAAAGTAAGCGCTGTCTGAAGTAAGCGTAGAATAGTCCTGCTTAAAGGTACCCTGGTACACTTTGATCAAGTCGCGGCCGTTAATCTTCAAACCAGTACTGCTTTGGGACCTGATAAGGTTTACGATTGATTTCTTCTGTCCCATTACGGAAAGGGTGGTCAGCAATAAAAAAAAACCTAAAGCATATTTACTCACAGCGGCAAAATTAGTTTTTTGTTGGAGTTTTAAATTAATAATTTTGATGAATGCTGCCGGCTAAACATTTTACTGATTTTATTGAGCAAAACACTTTGTTTGATCGCGGCAGCAAAATACTGGCTGCGGTGAGCGGCGGCATGGATTCAGTAGTAATGGTTCATTTGCTCAAATCGGCGGGGTTTAATTTTGGCATCGCCCACTGTAATTTCCAACTGCGCGCCGACGAATCGCTGCGCGATCAAAAATTTTGCAATAACCTTGCCAAACAGCTTGGCGTACATTTTCATGCCATCAGCTTCGATACTTTAAAGTATGCGGTCGATGAAAAAATATCAACCCAAATGGCTGCACGCCAGCTTCGTTATCAATGGTTCGAGCAGGTACGGGAACAATGGGGGTACAATGTAATCGCGCTTGCACATCACCAAAACGATGCAATCGAAACAATATTGTTAAACCTTACCCGCGGCACGGGTATTGCGGGCCTGCACGGTATTTTGCCTAAAAATGGTCCGCTGGTACGCCCCCTGCTGTTTTTAAAGCACGAGGACATACAAACCATAGTAGCTGAAAACGGCCTCGCCTATGTTGAAGACAGCTCAAACACCTCAGTAAAGTATACCCGTAACAAAATACGGCTTGAGGTGGTCCCGAAGTTAAAGGAGCTGAACCCCGCGCTTGAGCATACATTTGAAAATAACCTGGCACATTTCCGCGAGCTTGAGTTTTTTTTGGAACAGCAAGTATGCGAACTAAAAAAGCAGCTATTTGTCCCTGCCGGGGATGAATTCCATTTATCATTAAAAAAAATAAGGGCGCTGGCCCCAAAACGGTTGCTGCTTTTTAAGCTGTTGCAGGAGTACGGTTTTAACGAAAGCACCATTGACGACCTTATCCGGGCGCTGGATAAGCACCCCGGCCGCGTATTTGAAACACCCGGTTATCGGCTGGTACTCGACCGCGAAAACCTGGTATTGGCAAAACAGGATCATCATCCGCAGAAAGTAACTCTAATAAAAAAAACCGATAGGGAGGCTACCCATGGCAAGTACAAATTAACCGTTTTGCACGACGACAGCGCCCTGATCATAAAAAACAACCCGATGGCGGTATCGATAGATAGCGGCACATTAATTTACCCCCTTACTATGCGCCAATGGCGCCGCGGCGATTATTTTTATCCCTTGGGAATGAAAACAAAAAAAAAGCTGAGCGATTTTTTTGTGGGCTACAAAATTCCCCTGCATAAAAAAAATGACATACCATTGCTGGTGAACGGCAACGGCGATATAATGTGGATAGGCGGCTACCGCCCCGACGAACGGTACAAGGTTACCGATAACACTAAAAAAGTAACTATATTCGAACTGGCAATTTGAAAATGTGTTAATTTGATAATTATTTGAATTAGCATTGAATTTTCAAATCAGCATATTTTTAGCATAATGACTGATAAACCGGTTTTCATCGAAAAGCAATACCTGGGCAGGGAATGGATACCCGTAACCATCCGCCTGGTGCTGGCTATATTTTGCTTCGCCGCCTATACTTTTAATTTTTTTACCGATTCCGAAAATAAAGCCGACATACTTGCCTTAGTTGGATTTGCAATTATCGTAATTTCAATCTTCATGGGTTTCCTGTTGCATTTCAGGACCCGTATAGTAAACAAAAGTATTTTGCTTGATGGTTTATGGACCACGCGCCTCGTAAAAATCGACCTCAACAGCATCGTCAAAGTCGAGAAGGGGCAGTACAGCAAATATTTATTCAACAACCCGGTATATAATCTTCACACAAAAGGCGCCATTCGCTTTTTCGCCGCCGGCAAAGACGCCATCTATTTAACCGATCGTGACGGCCTCGTCTACATCATCGGCTCCCAGCATGCCAACGAATTTTTAAGGGCTATACAGGAGGAGATGAGGAAGTAGGATCGTTCATTGGTTCATTGGTTCATTGGTTCATTAGTTCATTAGTTCATTGGTAAGAAAAATAGATTGTTCGGATTTCTTTTTGCCGGAAAATTCGAGGTGCGAATTTAGCCTGATGTGGATAAGACTTTTTAAACACTAATTGAATTGGTGGTCGCTTAAATGTTTTCTTATTTTTTATTTAGTCTGCCGACCTTGATTTCGCCGATGCTTCGCTAATTTATTCCACTAATAAACCAATGAACCAGTGAACCAATGAACCAATGAACTAACGCAAAACCAGGTCGCTTCTCACGGGGTAATGATCGGAGAGCTTTTTTTCGATGACGAGATAGTTTAGCACATTAAATTGAGGGGTGGCCATAATATAATCGATCTGGTAGTTGGGGAAACTGCCATTATAGGTGCGGCCAAAGCCTGCCCCTTTTTCGCGGAAGGCATTCTTCAGTCCCTTTGCCATTTCGTTAACGGCATAGGAGGCGGGAGTGTCGTTAAAGTCGCCGGATATAATATAAGGGTAAGGGCATAGCGCGGAGTGTGCTTTTATTTTGACTACCTGGTCGCTTCTTTTTATAAAAGCCAGCTTTAATTTGCTGCCCAGGCGCCTTGCCGAAGTGACGTCGGTTTTGCCTTCTTTGCTAATGTTGTTGATATACTTATAATCCTCGGGGTCGAACCGGATTGATTGAAGGTGTACGCTGTAAACCCGGAATTGGCGGCCTTCTTTGCTGACATCCACATAAATACAGGCGTTTTCACTTCGCCGGTCGGCAATCGGGATCAGGCCATGATCGGTTATGGGGAATTTTGAAAAAATAGCAATACCGATAGATTCGCTGCTGTTAAAAATGATCGGCTCAAAATAATAATACGAAGCGCCCATTATCTTTAAAATAGAATCGCGCATATCATATTGGCCCTGGTTGCGGGTGTAAAATTCCTGGAAGCCTATTATATCTGGATGCTGATCGCTGATGATCTCCAATATATCGTGTTTGGTTGAAATATCGTTTTTTGAGCCGTAACGCTTAAAATTATGGACATTATAGGTCATCATCCTGATATTTATATCGGCGGCTTTTTCGTGGCCGCCCGGGTCGTTGCCGGACGCGTGAAAACCTACGTTGTTAGCCAATATGTTCCACCCCAGGGCAATGCATAAAAGCGGGATAAGCGCATGCCATTTCCTGCGAATGAGCCAAAAGGCCGCCATAACTAAATTAGCCATTAACAAAAATGGATAGGCTAAACCAAAAAAAGCCAGCTCCCAGAATTTTTTCGGATCAATGGATGAGGCAAGATAACTGGTTAATAAAGCGAGGCACAACAGGATGTTCAGCCATAGGATAATTTTATCAATAAAGGTTAGTTTCGTGGTGTTAGCCTTCATCTTTGCTGGCGCGAAATAATATTTCTTTTTCCTGTTTGTTCAGGCTGTCGTAGCCTGATCTCGAAATTTTATCTAATATAAGGTCAATTTCTTCCTGCCGCGGCAAACCGGTTGACTTTCTTGATGGGTTGGATGCAACTACTTTCATTTTTGGCCTGGGTTTAAACAGTTTCACAATGTTCGCTATCCAGTCGTTGCCCTTTTGCAACTGTTTTATATATAAAAAGCCAACTAAAGCGCCGCCGAGGTGCGATAATTCCCCGCCGGCATTGAAGCCTGTTATTCCTAAGAAATCAAGTACAACAAAAAATAATACCAGCCATTTTATCCTTATTGGCCCTATTAAAATCAATGAAATGGTATAATCAGGTACAAGTGTGGCTGCCGCTACCATAATAGCCATTACGCTTGCCGATGCGCCAACCAGGGCCGCGCCGCGCTCGGCTGCCTGGATATGTGTAAAAAACGGAAAAACGTTATAGCTGAAAACAAACAGGAAAGCCCCGGCAAGGCCTCCCATAAAATATAATCCGAGGGTGCGCTTTTTACCGAGGAACTCCTCAAATATCTGCCCGAACCAATAAAACCAAAGCATGTTAAAAAGGATATGCCAGATATCCGCATGCATAAACATGTAGGTTACCGGCGTCCAAAAATGCGCGAGTAACGTAGGTAGATAAGCCGGCAGTGAAAGATATTTGTCGCTATAATAGCTGATTGCTGCGGTATTAAACAAGAACTTTCCCAGTTGATCGGCAACATTGATAACCAAAAAAACAATAATATTTATACCGATAAGCAGGTTTACTTTACTGCCTGAGCGCAGCATTTTGTACTGTATATTTTGCCACAGGGTACTCATGATAAATTCAAAAGTGGTATACTGCTGATAACTACATTTTTCAAAAAAAGTTGTTTTATTTTTTGTATTTTACAATATACAAACCGCACCCCAATTTTCAATTAATTTATTAAAAATTTTACAGTTATCGGTACCGCCATAGTTTTATCATAATAAAACCAAGCAGCGCCCCCCCCAGATGCGCGAAATGCGCTACGTTATCGCCGGCTGTAGGGCTAAGGCCTGCGTATATTTCAATTAATATGTATACCGGTATAATGTATTTAGCTTTAACAGGAACAGGAATAAACAGGATCATCAGTTCCATATCGGGATACAACATTCCGAAAGCTACTAACAAACCAAATATTGCACCGGAGGCACCGATGATTGGCACGGTATAAATTGCCTGTAGTTTATCGGCTACCGCCTGGGAAGTAATTTGCGCATCACTTAACAACGTAAAGCTACCTATGAGTGAATGTACTTCAATTGCCTGCACCATCATTTGAAATAATGCGGCGCCGATACCGCAAATAAAGTAAAGGTTGAAAAAGCGTTTTGGACCAATAGCGTATTCAAGTATGGGGCCGAACATAAACAAGGCAAACATATTAAACAGGATATGCGTCCAGCCGCCGTGTAAAAACATGTAGGTCAAAATTTGCCACACTCTGAATTGCGGAGAATTAAAATAGAATAAGCCGCCATTAAAAACCACCTTGGTTTGATAGTCATAATTGCTTAAGAGGATAAAAGGAATAAAGCAAATCAGGTTAATGATCAGCAGGTTTTTTACAACCGGGGTTAAATTAGCGAATGGGGACTGCCTGTATGCGCTCATGTTAATGTAAAATAATTAAATCCCGGGTAAACGGGATTATTTTTCAAATCGTTCTAAAAGTTCGTTTAATGTAAAGGTAGTGATCACCAGCTTTCCGTTTAAAGCAAGGTTCGGCATCTGGCAGGCAAAAAGCTGGTCGATCAATAAATTCATTTCCTCTAATGACATCTTTGTGCCCGCTTTCGTTGCAGCATTTCGCGCAAGCGATCTCGCCAAACTGTCGCGCTTATCCAGCTTCAATATCGCCTGGTTGTTTTTATAGCCCTCCAGTAATTGTTCAAGCAACTCGTGCTCGCCAACATTGTTCAGGTCGGCAGGTATGCCTTCAACTACCACCGTATTTTTGCCAAACTCGCGTATGTCAAATCCCAGGGCGCGAATATCGGGTAAAAGTTCCTTTAATAGTTCAAAATCGCTGCTATTTAATGTAACAGATTGCGGAAAAAGGCTTTGTTGACTGACGCCCGAGTGGTTTTGCAGTTGCTGTAAAAACCGTTCGTACAAAATTCGCTCATGCGCCGCCTGCTGGTTGATAACCATAAAGCCCGACTTAATCTGCGAAAGTATAAACCTGTTGTGCACCTGGAAAAGTTGCCGTTCGCTCGGCTTGGTGACGTCCTGGTCGTCGGCGGCGATGCTTTTTTCTTCGTGTATCTCCTGCTGAAGCGGCGTATCTTTTTTACTTATGGCATATAATGTATCCCAATTTTGGGGTATAGGCGAACTGCGGTGCTCGCCGCTGTTCCGTAAAAACGGAATTTCCCGTTCAATTTTCCTATCGGTATTAAATGGATTAAAATCGGGGTTAAAGCTAATAACAGGGGCCACTATCTCTTCCATCGGTTTTGGCACCACCATTTGCCCGATGGTATTATCCTGGTCGAAATCAAGGCTGGGTGTAATATTATACCTGCCCAGCGAACGTTTTACCGCCGAGCGGATAATGGCATAAATGGCTTGCTCGTCCTGGTATTTGATCTCTGTTTTGGTGGGATGTACGTTGATGTCGATCTTTGCCGGATCGATCCCGATGAACAATACGTACAACGGAAAAGTATCTTCGGGCAGCAGCTCTTTAAAAGCCATCAGCACGGCGTGGTTTAAATAGGCATCGCGTATAAAACGGTTGTTTACAAAAAAGAACTGTTCGCCCCGCGTTTTGCGTGCGTATTCGGGCTTGCCTACAAAACCACGCAGTTTAATAACATTGGTATCTTCTTCTACCGGTACCAGGCGCTCATTATAGTTGCTGCCAAACAAGTGGATAATGCGCTGTTTTAGTGTGGCCGGCGGCAAATGATAAACTTCCTGCCCATCATGGTGAAGCGTAAAAAACACCTGCGGATGCGATAACGCCACCCGCTGAAATTCGTCGATGATATGGCGCATTTCCACCGGGTTGCTTTTCAAAAAGTTGCGGCGGGCCGGTGTATTATAAAATAAATTTTTAACGCAAATGGACGTGCCGGTATTGGCCGAGCATGCTTCCTGGCTTAAAACTTCAGACCCTTCGATAAATATACAGGTGCCAAGCTCGTCTTCATGCCTGCGCGTTTTTTGCTCCACCTGAGCTATGGCGGCTATCGAAGCCAGCGCTTCGCCCCTGAAACCCATGGTATGAATGGCAAATAAGTCTTCGGCTTTGCGTATTTTGGAGGTAGCATGTCTTTCGAAGCTCATGCGGGCATCGGTCATGCTCATGCCGCAGCCATTATCTATTACCTGCAGCAGCGATTTTCCGGCATCTTTAAGTATTAGCTGTATCCTGTTTGCGCCGGCATCCAGCGCGTTCTCCACCAGTTCTTTTACGGCCGATGCCGGCCGCTGCACTACTTCGCCTGCGGCGATCTGGTTGGCAACGGCATCAGGTAAAAGCTGTATGATATCTGGCATTTTGTAAAAATTCCCTTCGTTTTCGTATTCGATGCTAAATTAATTAATTGACAGCATAACTTTATGTCTTTGTTTTTGTATATAGTTTTGTAGTTTGCGCCTTTTAACATCCATACCTGTGAAACCGTCGCCAGCTGCATTAAAATGATTTAGGCTTGTGATGGCTTCATCGCCATTAAAAAATAATTTAGCTGATGAAAAAATTTCTGCCGGCTTTGATCTTCCTGGCGGCTGCATGTAAACAAAGGGACTACAATGCCGACCTGCTTGTTAAAGACGCAGTGGTTTATACGGTCGACAGCAATTTTGCCACCGCAAATGCATTTGTTGTTACGGCCGGAAAAATCGTGGCCGTGGGCAATGCCGATACGCTTGAACAGCAATATACCGCCCATGAAGTTATTGATGCCAGGGGCAAGCCCGTTTACCCGGGCTTTATTGACGCGCATGCGCATTTTTACAGTTACGGGCTGGCCCTGCAGGAAGCAAGGCTCAACGATACCAAAAGCTGGCAGGACGTGGTGGATTCGATAAATGTGTATGCGCGGAAAAATACCGAAGGATGGATAATCGGCCGTGGCTGGGACCAGAATAAGTGGAGGGTTAAAGATTTTCCGAATAAAGCCAAACTCGACTCCATGTTCCCTGTGCGGCCGGTATTGCTGACGCGGATTGACGGCCATGCGTTGATTGCGAACCAGGCGGCGCTGAACCTTGCCGGCATAAAGCCAGGGCAAACCATTGCCGGCGGCAAAATTGAAACCATAAACGGCAAACTTACCGGCATATTGATTGATAATGCCGAGGGCCTTGTTAAAAAGAAGATACCCGCCCCGAACGACCAGGTGGTGCAGTCGGCATTTTTGGATGCCCAGCGCAACTGCTTCGCAGTAGGTTTAACCACGGTCGACGACTGCGGCCTGCCCTATACCATGGTGAATACGATAGCAGAATTGCAGCATAAAGGCGCGTTGAAAATGCGTATGTATGTAATGCTGTCTGACAATCCGGAAAGTTATGATTACCTGTTTAAAAGGGGCGTTTACAAAACCCCCGGCCTTGACGTACGGGCTTTTAAAATGTATGCCGACGGAGCTTTGGGTTCGAAAGGCGCCTGTTTATTACAGCCTTACAGCGACCAAAAAAACTGGCGCGGATTTCTACTGAGCAGCCAGAAGCACTTTGAAGAGGTAGCCAAAAAATTGGCAAGCAAGGGTTTCCAGCTATGTACCCACGCCATCGGCGACTCGGCCAACCGGGTGATGCTGAAGATTTATGCAAGCGTGTTAAAAGGCAAGAACGACCGGCGCTGGCGCATTGAGCACGCGCAGGTGTTGTCGCCCGATGATATTAAGCTTTTCGGCGAATACAGCATCATACCTTCGGTACAACCAACGCATGCTACATCAGATATGTACTGGGCGGGCAGCCGGCTTGGCAAAAAGCGGTTGAAATCAGCTTATGTGTACAAACAATTGCTGGAGCAAAATGGCTGGCTGCCGCTGGGCACTGATTTCCCTGTGCAGGATATTAACCCGATGTACACATTTTATGCGGCAGTGGAGCGCAAAGACCTGGAAGGATACCCAAAAGGCGGGTTTCAACCAGAAAATGCCCTGTCAAGGGAAGAGGCTTTACGAGGAATGACTATATGGGCGGCAAAAGCAAATTTCGAGGAAAAAGAAAAAGGGAGTCTTGAACCGGGCAAATTTGCCGATTTTGTTATACTTGACCAGGATATAATGAAAATAAACGGCGCTTCGCTGCCAGGCGTTAAAGTGTTGAAGACATATATAAATGGCGAAAAGGTTTATGAGAAAAAGTAACCGGCGGTTTTGCATATTAATTTTATCAGGCTTTATTTTATTCAGTTCGGCATGCGCGCAAAACCCACCTTTTACCGGTAAAGCTTATGTTGATGAGGAACACCTGGTTGAGCAATCGACCGTATTGCTAAACAACGGGACGTACTTGATCCCGCTGCAAAACCTCGATCAGCTGAAAATTGCCAGCATTCATTTTTCAAGCCCTTATGCCGCCGAATTCGACAGCCTGTTAAACAAATACAGCAAGGTACAATCCTTTAGGGGCATTAACTATTTAAGTCTGCCGGCAGGGCAACCGGGCGCAAAAACCACGGATGATCTTTCGTATGACCTGAAATGGTACAACACGCTCATCGTGCAGCTAAGCGATGCCGATTTGAACAACCCGCAGATCATTGATTTTATCACTTCAAATCAAAAAATTAAAAACGTAATTATTGCACTGTTTGGCACCAGCGAGGCCTTAATTAAATTAAGCAATATCCCGGCGCCGATTGTATGGTGCCAGCGGATATCCCCCGTTTCGGCATATTGCAGCGCCCAATACATATTCGGCGGGCTTGCCGTCACCCATAAACTAAGCAGGAATTTATCGCCCGTACTAAAAAAAAATATGGGTTTTACGACGAGCAAAATCCGTTTGCAATATACGGTGCCGGAAGATGCGGGCATTAATTCAAATGATCTGCTGGGGATTGACAACATTGCCGCCGAAGCTATACTTGACCAGGCAACGCCCGGCTGCGTGGTATTGGTAGCAAAGGACGGCAAGGTAATATTCAATAAAGCATATGGCTACCACACCTACGATAAAACCTTGCCCGACAGGATCACTGATATTTTCGACCTGGCTTCGATGACGAAAATATCGGCCACCACGATGGAAACCATGCAGCTTTACGACCAGGGCCGGTTAAACCTCGATTCAACCGTCGGCGACTACCTGGCTGTCGCCCGGAAGACCAACAAAAATGACCTGCGCATCCGCGAAATACTTGAACATCAAGCGGGGTTGATCCCGGACATTCCGACGCTCGAACCACTGCAGCCATCAGATCACAGCACCGACTCGTCGGCCACCTTTCCTACCAAAGTAAACGACCATTATTACCTGAGAAAGGATTACTTTAAAGAGGTGATGTGGCCCGAGATGCTGAATTCGCCGCTGCGGACCAGGGGCCAATATGTTTACAGCGACCTGAGCATGTGCTTTATGCAGCAAATAATTGAAACCATTACCGCCGAACCCGAAAATGTATATGTGCAGCAGCAGTTTTACAACCCGCTGGGCATGCAGACCACCGGGTTTTTACCGCTATATCGTTTTCCGCCCGAACGTATAATCCCAACGGAGGATGACCAGGTTTACCGTCATGCCTTGCTCGACGGGTATGTGCACGACCCGACCGCAGCTTTAATGGGCGGTGTGGCGGGCCATGCAGGTTTGTTTGCTGATGCCAATGACCTGGCGATTTTATACCAGATGATGCTAAACCGCGGCTCCTATGGCGGTATTCAATATATAAAGCCAGCAACGGTCGATCTGTTCACCGCTAAACAATCGGATGTGAGCCGCCGGGGCCTGGGCTTCGACCGATGGGACCCTATCGCTGATCATCACTATCCCTCGCAGCTGGCATCGCCGCGCACCTATGGCCACACGGGCTTTACCGGTACCTGCGTTTGGGTTGATCCGCAGTACAACCTGGTGTATATATTTTTATCAAACCGCGTAAACCCGGTTGTCAGCAGCAAATTGGGCAGCTTAAATATCAGGCCGCGCATACAGGATGTAGTTTACCAGGCGATTCAGAAAGGGATGTGAATCGATTTCGGATGTCGGATGTTCGATTTCGGATTTATTTGAATGCGGAAGTCGGAATGCCGATTTCGGAATGTTTTTAATTGGGCAAATTAATTGCCGATCATTAAATTTGACAAAGTGAATTAGCAATTCCGCATTTGACATTTCGCATTCCGCAATGAAATACAGCACCCTTCCTCCCCCAATTCATCTGCAGCCTTACATAAGGTGCTTTTGGGTGCTGGAGCACGAATTTGGCATTGGTGAGGATTCATATATTTATCGTTCGGTAGCCGATGGCTGCGTGGAAATGGTGTTTCATTATCAGTCCGCATTTGAAGAACTTATTACCTCAGGAACGGCGCATAACTGGCGTTCGGGCATCCATTTTCAATCAAGCCATTACAGGCGGTTCGAAACAAAACAAAGTTTCGGGCTATTTGGCGCGTATATCTATCCTTTTGCCATTCCTTACTTTTTTAGAGTCCCCTCAGCAGAGACCAGCAACGAAATGCTCGACCTGGAGACCTTTTTAGGCTTTGCAGGGCGCGAACTGGAAGAGAAAATAATGATTGCCCCGGATAATCAAAAACGGGTTGAAATATTGACCGCTTTTTTTGAAAAACGACTGCAACGCCCTTGCCAATGGCGCAATATCCATAAGCGAGCCCGCCGACCAAAGCTACGGCCGCAGTGCAGGTGTCAAAGACGGATTCGGCAATACCTGGTGGATTACGGCGGTTTGATAGTAATGCGGAATTCGGAATGCAGATCGCGAAATGCTTTTAGATTATCCTGTTAATTCCGCATTTGGCATTCCGAATTGCGCATTGAAAACATCCGAAATCCGAAATCCGAAATAAACAAATTACATCCGCTTAACACTATTCCAATAAATTGCCCTTAAACTTGCACCAGTGAAACTATCGCCGGCATACTACCTGTGCAATGCATAAGCAGCCCGCGATAGTTTCATTACCATTAATCAGCAAGCACCTTAAATGAAAATCGGAATAGTTTGTTACCCAACCTTCGGCGGAAGCGGGGTTGTAGCCACGGAGCTTGGCAAGGGCCTTGCCGATAGGGGCCACCAGGTACACTTTGTAACTTATAATCAACCGGCAAGGCTCGACCTGTTTTCTGAAAATCTGTTTTACCACGAGGTTTCGGTTTCTAACTACCCGCTGTTTGATTTTCCTCCATACGAACTGGCGCTGGCCAGCAGGCTGGTAGATGTCGTTCGTTTCGAAAAGCTTGATATACTGCACGTGCATTATGCCATCCCGCATGCCTCGGCAGCTTTTATGGCAAAACAGATACTATTAACTTATGGCATATATATCCCGGTGGTAACTACGCTGCATGGCACGGACATTACCCTTGTTGGCAAGGATCGTACTTTCAAACCGGTGGTTACTTTTTCTATCAATAAATCAGACGGCGTTACCGCGGTTTCCGAACATTTAAGGAGTGATACGTACGAGTTTTTTGAAATTGAGAACGACATTAGGGTAATACCTAATTTTATCGACCTCGGCCGCTTTAACCTGAAAGCTAAAGACCATTTTAAAAAGGCGATAGCGCCTTCAGGGGAGAAAATAATAGTGCATACATCTAATTTTCGCAAGGTAAAGCGGACTGAAGACGTGATCAGGATTTTTGCCAAACTTGTTAAAAAAATACCGGCGAAATTACTCATGGTGGGCGATGGCGGCGAGCGTTCGCGTTGTGAGCAATTGAGTCGCGACCTGGGTGTTAACGATGATATCCGCTTTTTGGGAAAGCAGGATGCCATTGAAGAAATCCTGTCGGTATCCGACCTATTTTTAATGCCTTCAGAATCAGAAAGTTTTGGTTTAGCTGCGCTGGAGGCCATGGCTTGCAAAGTGCCGGTCATAAGCTCCAATGCCGGTGGTTTGCCCGAACTCAATCTCGACGGCGTTACAGGTTTTTTAAGAGATGTAGGCGATGTGGATGGTATGGCCGAAAAAGCAATCTACATACTGGAAGATGAAGAACGGCTGCAGCAATTCAAAAACAACGCCCTCGAACGCGCCAAACAATTCGACCTGGCCAGCATCCTGCCGGTATACGAAAATTACTATGTAGAGGTACTTGAAAAGTGCAAGGAAAAAGCCTAGCGAAGGGTTCCCCCTTCAGCGCTATGGGGTTTCGCGTTTATAAGCCTTGTGCACTATCAAAAAACTTGCCCGTTCAACCTTATGGAATGGCACATCCCAATTACCCTGGTAGGTGATTTTTACGGGCAATAGTTCGCCGTTTACTTTATTGAGTTCAATGTTCATCTGCACGTCAAAGCTGAATATCCAGTTGTGGTATTTCAAATCTACATACCTGCCTAATATTTGAAAATTGCGCATGTCGAAAATAGTGGTCATCTCTTTTACTACCACGTCATTGTCTCCCTCGCTTGGCTTTCTAACCACCCTGAACCGGTAGACCGGAATCGAATCGAGGTACTTTCCGCGCGCGAACTGGTAAAAATAATAACCGCGCATATCCCTTGAAAATATTTCGGTTTTACCGCTTACGAACGGAATTCCCCTTACCTTGTGCCCCGGGGCAAAAATCAGGGTTTTTAATTTGTCTTTATATCCCTCGTTTTTCCCGCCCGAGCCCGGCAGCGCAGGCCCCTTAACAAAATCGGTATTGTAGGCGTTCATAAAAATATAGTCGAACATTTCCACCGTATAAAGCTGGTACTTGCCATTGGACTTATACACGTTGCCCGTATCCTGCCTGGCCAGGAAATCCATTTTGTGCTTGCCGTCAATATTGCTGTGCCTGATTTTGCGGTATATCCTGCCGTCAACCTTGTTCTTTTTGTTATACGTATAGATGCGGTTTTCGGCAATAAAATCATACCGTTTCATATTCTGAAAAGCTTTGTAAAAGCTGGTATCGGCAAGCACAGCATCAATAAAATCCTGTGCGTTTAAATGGTGTGAACGGATATTTACCGCCGAGTCGATAACAATGGTACGGATAGAATCAGGATTGAAACGCCTGATCTGTTGGGCGAAAGATGATGTGCTGATGATTGTCAGCAACAGAAAAAATATAAATCGTCTATTCATCGCTTATGGTTCATGCCCGTAAATTTAGCTACTGGCAAAATAGCTAAAAATGACCATTGTCACTGAAGAATCAAACTAAGGACACTAAAATTCAAGATATTAGCGGTACCGCAAGGTTCTGAATAGTCACAAATTTGGCAACCTTTGTAAAAGATCAGTCTTTAACCTGGGTAGTCTCGGGGTTTGCTGGGGACACGTCAGGGAAATCGCGTTTAAAAACTCATGCATATTTAATTGAGGCTAAAGCCATTTTATCGCTTCAATTTACCCGTTGGCTGAAGCCAACGGCAATGAATTAAAGAATAATGCTTATTAAAATTCATTGCCGTTCCTTTAAAGGAACGGAAAAAATAAACAAACAGACAACGGCTTTAGCCCCAAATAAGCGACAAGTTTTTAAACGCGATTTCCCTGGGGGACACGTCCTGCAAAGTCGAAAAATTAAAACTAATTGTTAACTTCGATTAAACCGTAATTCAGTGAAATTTAACAGGCATCTGTATTTATTAATGAGTTTGATCTGGATGGCCTTTGCAGCATATTTGGAATTTTCCCATACTCGTACTCACACACGCTATAATTTTTTGTTGTTTTGGGCCTTCGGGGGTATCTTTTTGATAAGGTGGATATCGGGTTTTTTTAAATCTTTTAAATCGGAAGAATAAAGCTGTCCCAACTGATATACTTACGCAAGAATAAATTACCTATTTCATATTCCTAATTTGCCATGAACTATGAACCATCAACTATGAACCAACTGTCAATTCCCCAATTGTTTAACAGCCAAATAAGCCATCAAACCGGTGCTGAATTCCAGCGCGGATTCCTCCACGTCAAATGTTGGCGTGTGTACAGATGAGGTAATCCCCCGGCTTTCGTTACGGGTGCCCAGGCGGTAAAAACAGGCATCGGCCACCTGTGAGTAATAGGCAAAATCTTCCGCGGCCATCCATATATCCAGGTCGAGCACGTTTTCTTTACCGAGGTAATCTTCCGCAAAGGCGCGTGTGGAGGCAGTTAATTTTTCTTCGTTGATTAGGAAGGGATAGCCCCGCATAATATTAAATTCACAACTGCCGCCCATGCTTTCGGCAATGCCTTCGGCCATCTTTTTCATCCTTTTATGGGCATCATTGCGCCATTGCTCATCCATCGTCCTGAAAGTACCTTCAAGATAGACCTCGTTGGGGATCACGTTAGTGGCGCCGTTGGCTATTACTTTGCCGAATGATAGTACCGACGGGCTTTTCGGGTCGGCAAAACGACTGACGATCTGCTGCAAAGCGGTTAGCATATAAGCAGTGATCATTACAGGGTCGATATTCGCCTGGGGCTGTGCGCCGTGCCCGCCTTTACCGCGCACGGTAACGTAAAGCTCATCGGTAGAGGCCATGTATTTGCCTGCACGAAAGCCTACCTTACCGGCATCGATCAATGGCATCACGTGCTGGCCCAGTACTGCCTGGGGTTTTGGGTTTTCCAAAACGCCTTCTTTGATCATCAGGCTTGCGCCGCCGGGCAGCTTTTCCTCGGCCGGCTGAAAGATCAGCTTTATGGTGCCGCCAAACTGGCTTTTCAGATCGGTCAATATTTTTGCTGTGCCTAAAAGCGAAGAAGTATGTGCATCGTGCCCGCAGGCATGCATTACGCCGGTATTTTGCGATTTATAGGGGACGTCATTTGCCTCAGTAATTGGCAACGCATCCATATCCGCGCGTAAAGCAATTACCCTATCTGACGGTTTTTCGCCTTTTATTAAAGCCACCAGGCCATTATCGGCCATTCTTTCATATTTTAAACCCAGCGCGTCAAGCTTACCGGCGATAAAGGTCGATGTTTCTGTTTCGTGGAAAGAAAGCTCGGGGTGCGAATGCAAGTAGCGGCGGTTAGCCACAACATCATCATAAATATTTTTTGATAACTGCTGTATCTGCTCTTTAATCATTGGACGAGTCAGGTTTGGGTGGGTTTATCTTGCCGGGTATAATAAACAGGCTGGTGAACATGCCGTTAAGCTCGTTTTGCAGCTTTTGGGCCTCCAAACGCGTGCGAAAATCACCCACCTGTACTTTAAAATTAGGTTCGATATAAGAAATATATGTTTTTATTTCAGGGTATTCGCTCATGAACTTTGCCTGCGCATCATAAGCCGCCTGCCGGCTTGATCCAAAAAATATCTGTACGCGATAACCATTTGTTGTTTCTTCGCCGGGAAGAATGGTTTTATTGAGATAAGGGCGTCTTGCGATAAGTGTATCGATAAGCGGGTCTTTTACTACTTCGACCTTGCCGCGGGTTTGCGCGGAGGAAAGCAAAGGCGTAAGGAAAATGCAGCAGGATATGATGCTAAACAGGGTTATATAATATGATGCTGCCTTTTTCACGGTATTTAAATTAACGAATCGCTAATGCTAACCACGATGTCATTTCCGGCGACGACGAGAAAACGCATACGCCATACATTAGTCGGTCTGCGTGGCGGGATAAGTTTTCTCCTCGTTCCTCGTCGAAATGACATGCACTTGCTACACCAGCCCTACGCCATGGCAATTCTTATATTTCTTTCCGCTGCCGCAAGGACAGGGATCGTTTCTTCCTATCTTATTTTCCACCCTAACGGGCATGGTCTTTTGCAGCTCGCGCATATCCTGCATCGGCGCGCCATTGGCTTCACCTACCAGCTCCGGTTTAGATGTGCGTAATTTTTTCAGATCGAGCTTTGGCTGCGGCCTTGCCTCGCGAATATCATCGGGCTGCTGCTGTACCGGGATGCCGCCCCTGAACAGGAAGCTTACCAGCTCCTTATTCACGCTCGCAAGCATCTGGCGGAACAATTCAAAAGCCTCAAACTTATAAACCAGCAAAGGGTCCTTTTGTTCGTAAACGGCGTTTTGCACCGACTGCTTCAACTCGTCCATCTCGCGCAGGTGTTCTTTCCATGCATCGTCTATCAGGTAAAGCGTTACATTCTTTTCGAATGATTTGAATACCTCCTGGCCCTTGTTTTTTACCGCTTTTTTTAGCGGAACAGATACTTGTATGCCATGGATACCGTCGGTAAAGGGCACCATGATATTTTCTACATAGTCGCCGCGGGTGTCAAAAACATCTTTTAAAACCGGGAACGCCTGTTTTGCGATAGCTTCCTGTTTGTTTTTGTAAAAACTATTAACGACCGCGAAAGCTTTGTCGGTTAACGAGTTGATAGAAATATCGGCAAATTCATCCGGGGACATTTCAATATCAACCGAAAATAAGCGAATCATTTCAAGGCGGAAACCTTCGTAATTGTTTGCTTCCTTGTACTCGGTCACCACATCTTCCACCACATCAAAAATTGTGTTGTTAATGTCGACATCGAGGCGCTCGCCAAATAAAGCGTTTTTACGTTTGGCATAAATAACGGTACGCTGCGAGTTCATCACGTCATCATACTCCAGCAGTCGTTTACGGATACCAAAGTTGTTTTCTTCCACTTTTTTTTGGGCGCGCTCAATAGAATTAGAGATCATGGAATGCTGGATAACCTCGCCTTCCTCGATACCCATCTTCACCATCAGGTTCGATATCCTCTCGGAGCCGAATAAACGCATCAGGTTATCCTCGAGCGATACGAAGAACTGCGACGAACCGGGGTCGCCCTGCCTGCCCGCACGACCGCGCAACTGGCGGTCAACACGGCGCGACTCGTGACGTTCGGTACCTACAATAGCCAAACCGCCGGCATCCTTTACACCGGGGCCAAGCTTTATGTCGGTACCACGACCGGCCATGTTGGTGGCAATGGTTACTGTGCTTGCCTGACCGGCTTCAGCAACAATATCCGCTTCTTTCTGGTGCAGCTTCGCGTTCAGTACATTGTGCCTAATGCCGCGAAGTTTAAGCATACGGCTTATCAGTTCTGAAATTTCTACTGATGTTGTACCCACCAATACCGGCCTGCCGGCTTTGGTTAAATTAACAATTTCTTCGGCAACGGCATTATATTTTTCGCGCACGGTACGGTAAACAAGGTCCTGCCTGTCCTGGCGGGTCATTGGTGTGTTGGTTGGTATTTCCACCACGTCCAGCTTGTATATCTCCCAAAACTCCCCGGCTTCAGTAACGGCTGTACCAGTCATGCCGCAAAGCTTGTGGTACATACGGAAGTAATTTTGCAGGGTGATAGTAGCGAAGGTTTGGGTGGCATCCTCAACTTTTACATTTTCCTTTGCCTCAATTGCCTGGTGCAGGCCGTCCGAATAACGGCGGCCATCCAGCACACGGCCGGTTTGCTCGTCAACAATTTTTACTTTGCCGTCATCAAGGATGTATTCAGTGTCTTTTTCAAAAAGGGTATACGCTTTCAACAGCTGGTTAACCGAGTGGATACGCTCTGATTTTATCGAAAAATCGCGCATCAGTTCTTCTTTTTTGGCGATTTTCTCTTCTGCCGGCAAGTCTGATTTTTCGATCTCCGAAATTTCAGTGCCTACGTCCGGCATCACAAAAAAGTTCGGGTCTTCGCCAGAAGCGGTAATCAGCTCTATCCCTTTTTCAGCGAGTTCAACCTGGTTGTTTTTTTCGTCGATTATAAAAAACAATTCGGCATCTACTTTATGCATTTCCTTGCTTTGGTCCTGCATGTAAAAGTTTTCTGATTTTAATAGCGTTTGCCGGTTAGCGCCCTCGCTCAAATATTTTATCAATGCCTTGCTTTTGGGCAGGCCGCGGAATGCACGCAATAAAGCCATGCCGCCTTCATCAGGACCGGTTTTGCCTTCGGCAATTAGTTTTTTGGCTTCATTTAAAGCGCCGTTCACATAATTCTTTTGTGCGTTAACAAGGCGCTCTATGCGCGGTTTTAAAGCGGCAAATTCGTGCTCATCGCCGCGTGGTATCGGCCCCGAGATGATCAGCGGCGTACGGGCATCGTCAATTAATACCGAGTCGACCTCATCCACCATGGCATAATGCAGCTTGCGCTGAACAAGCTCTTCCGGGCTGCGTGTCATATTGTCACGCAGGTAATCAAAACCAAACTCGTTGTTGGTGCCAAAAATGATATCGGACAGGTAAGCCTGGCGTCGTTCTTCTGAATTCGGCTCGTGTTTATCAATGCAATCCACCGATAAACCATGAAATTCGTATATCGGCCCCATCCATTCGGAGTCGCGTCGTGCAAGGTAATCGTTCACTGTAACGATATGCACCCCCTGGCCCGATAATGCATTTAAATAAGCAGGCAGCGTAGCAACCAGCGTTTTACCTTCGCCTGTGGCCATTTCCGCAATTTTACCCTGGTGCAGCACTATACCGCCGATCAGCTGCACATCATAATGCACCATATCCCAGGTGACCTCGTTATCGGCGGCCAGCCAGGTGTTATGGTGGATGGCTGTATCTCCTTTTATCACCACGTTTGATTTACGGGCGGCAAGATCACGGTCAAACTGGGTTGCAGTAACTTCGAGGGTTTTATTTTCCTTAAAGCGACGGGCGGTTTCCTTCACCACCGCAAAAGCTTCGGGAAGGATCTCCATTAAAAGCATCTCCAGCTCCTTGTTGCGGTCCTTTTCGAGTTTATCAAGCTGGGTATATAATGCTACCTTTTCGCTTACTTCAAGGTCGGGATTATTTTCGGTTTTATCCTTTATGGCCTGTATTTCGCTGTCGATATTCGCCAGCCCCGTGGCAATAACCTGTTTAAAAGCTACGGTTTTAGCCCTCAGCTCGTCATTGCTTATGCCATCGAGTTTTGCAAATTCTTCCTTAATTTTCTCAACTAGAGGCAACAAACTCTTAACGTCACGCTCCGATTTGTTTCCGAAAAGCTTACTTATAAAATTTAACATACTATTTTTCTATTTCCGAATGCACTCAACAATTGCGCCACGGCGATTTTGAGCCATTATGACAGGCAAAGTTACCTTTTTTTTTGATTACACCGATTTTAGGAAAAATTATACCAGCCTGTTATGATTGACTATAAATGAAAAATCCTTTAACCTATCAGAACGATTGTTCTTTAGATTAAAGGATATTTGACGGTTAATATTAAATTTTAGCCGACCAAATTGCTTTCGGTGAAATCACAAAATAATCTGTGAAATCATCTACCTCTCCTGCGCATTCATTATGCCACCAACTATTTTACCGTACGCGAACACGGGCAGCGCCGCGTAGGATATCTTTTTCTTCCAGTTAACATAGCGGTCGTTTATAAAATTATCCCAGTTATAGCCGTTTAGCTGTGCACGGCCGAGGGAAATGCAGGGCTCGGTAATTTTTGTAGTATGCCACCAGCCGGACGGAAACAATAGGGTTTCGCCCTCTTCCAAAGTAAATTCTATAGGTTTTGCTTCCTTAAACAACGGGAATTTTTCATAATCAGGATCCAAAAAGTTCACCTGCGAAAATTTAGGGTTGTCGGGATAAGGATACATGCTTGGCGTTTGGTCAGGCGGATACATGATGAAATCCTTTGAACCATAGATCTGCGTGATCTGCGTATGCATAAACAACGCATCATAGTGCAGGAAGGGGAAGCTTGAGCCTTTTCCGCCTAAAAATATCTCATAAACGGTTGTTCCCTGCAATAGCTTTTTAGGCATCAGTTTATGGTTGATACGATCTATCTTGCCATAAATGATCTCGGGTAAAAAGTCCTCCATTAATTCAGGAAAAACCTTTTTTACATCAAAGTTATAGGGGTATGGCGCGGGGTTTTCGGCGGTTGATGTGAGCATCATGTCGATAAAATCGCCCATGTTGTAGATCACGCCATTTATGTTTTTGTTGATATGCGAATAATGCTGCTTAAACCAGGCCGGGGTAAATTTTTTCATCGCCTTCCAGTCCTTAGCCGCATCGGTTAATACAACCGGGCGCGAATGTTTAACATATTCGTTTAAAAATTCTTCCTGCGATAAATTTGTCCGCCTGTCAACGCCGGCCACCTGCTTGCGCTTAGGTTTTACCTCTAATTCTTCAGTAAGCATGTCTTGTAATTTAATTTGAATCCAAAACAGGTTGCTTTTTTCTTTTTTGAACGAAATTCACAACCCGAACAGGCTTTATACGGAAGGAGTAACAGAAGTGTTATAGGGAGTTCAGTTGGCAGTTTTCAGTTGGCAGTATGCACACAGTCATTTAGTCGGTAGCCGTCAATCAACAGTTTGTCGTTTGAATTTTGCTGTCGCAATTGGTCTGCAAACTGCCCACTGCAAACTGCAAACTACTCTTCCCCCGGTTCATCATCATCGCCGCCTTCGAGGTCCTCGTCATCGAACTCATCAAAAAAACGGTCCTCGTCAAACATCAGCTCTTCCAGCTTTTCCTGTTCCGGCGTACTGGTGTCAAAGCGGATGGCCCAGTTGTCGGGAATATCATAGGTTTTGTCAAACCCCCTAATCCAATCGTTAAAAACCAGGCGGAATTCTTCGACTTTATCTCGCATCAGGTCGACATAATCCTCTTCATTTATTTCGACCATCGAGGCAAACGATACCGCATTAAACATATCCTGCACCGCCAGTTTTATCAACACCGCATTTTGCATGCGCAGCGAATACAGGCCGCCGCCCTCGGCCCCGGCTATTTTGGCCTGCACTATGGCAGCGTTGGTGAACATCTGCGCTGCCAGGTGTTCCTTCATTTCATCCTCTTTAAGCGCGTCGCCAATTATTTTTGCCAGGTCCATTAATTCTTTGGCCTTTTTGTAAACGGGCAGTTTTTCGTATTTCTCTAATCGGCGCGACATAGGCGGAAAATGATGTGCAAATGCGAAGATAGGAAAGAATGTGCAAATGTGTCCCGCACGTGCGGGATGCAAATGTGCAGATGAATAAAATTGGGTTAAAATTTAAATATAGTGCCAAGTTATGCGGACAGGTTAGTAGAAAGGCGTGCCCTGAAATTAAACCGACACATTTTCAAATCTTCAAATTACCGCATTTTCAAATTAGCTAATCTGCACATCAAAAACATCTGCACATTCGCACATCTGCACATCCGCACATTTATATATCTTTGCCCTCATGAACATCCTGCTCCTCGGTTCGGGCGGAAGGGAGAGCGCCTTCGCCTGGAAAATAGCTCAAAGTAAAAAATGCGAACACCTTTTTATAGCGCCGGGCAACGCGGGTACAGGCAATTACGGCACTAACGTAAATATTAAAGTAACCGATTTTGAAGGCATAGGGCAATTTGCTTTAAATAATAATGTCGACCTGGTTTTAGTTGGCCCAGAAGAACCGCTTGTTAAAGGTATCCACGATTTTTTCCTGGCTGACGATCAGCTAAAAAACATTCCGGTTATTGGCCCTCAGCGTGCAGGCGCGCAACTGGAGGGCAGCAAAGATTTTTCCAAGCTGTTTATGGAAAGGCATAATATTCCGGCGGCAGCATCAAAAACTTTTACCAAAGACACCTTAAAGGAGGGATTTGAGTATGTTGCTTCGATTGGCTTACCTGTTGTATTGAAAGCCGACGGGCTGGCTGCGGGCAAAGGTGTGCTGATATGTTTAAGCGTTGAGGAAGCGCAGCAGGAACTCAAAGAAATGCTTACCGAAGCCAAGTTTGGCGATGCCAGTTCAAAGGTGGTGGTCGAGCAGTTTTTACAGGGCATTGAGCTTTCGGTATTTGTAATGACTGATGGTACGCACTACAAAATTTTACCCGAAGCAAAGGATTACAAACGAATCGGCGAGGGCGATACCGGCTTAAATACGGGGGGCATGGGTTCAGTTTCGCCGATTAAGTTTGCTGACGCCGCGTTTATGCGAAAGGTAGAGGACCGCATCATTATCCCAACCGTCGATGGCTTAAAGGAGGAAAACATCCCCTATAAAGGTTTTATTTTTATTGGCCTGATGAACTGCGATGGCGAACCTTACGTGATTGAATACAACTGCCGCATGGGCGACCCTGAAACAGAAAGCATTATGCCGAGGATAGAATCGGACTTTGTTGATTTGCTGGCAGGCGTAGCAGAAGGTAACCTCAACGAAAAAGAATTAGTTATATCTGATAAGATCGCTGCAACGGTTTTTATGGTTTCAGGTGGATATCCCGGTGAATACTTAAAAAATAAGACAATAACCGGCATAGAAAACGTGCGTGGGTCACAGGTATTCCATGCCGGGACGTATCTTGATGGTGAAACCGTTAAAACATCCGGCGGCCGGGTTTTGGCCATCACATCTTTACAGGACGATCTCTTCGCTGCCCTTCAGCAAGCTACCGCCGATGCCAGCCGCATCTATTTCGACGGCATGTATTTCAGGAAAGATATTGGGTTTGATTTGCTTTGAGGAAGTCCGGAAGTCGGAAAAGTCAGGAAAGTCCGAAAGTAGCTCCGGTGTTATTGTTCCTTTTGAATAATTGAGGAAATATCCTGAAACAGGTCTCCAAGGTTGATCTGGATGATGTCCCAAACAATTGTGTTGTCAATGCCAAAGTAATCGTGAACAATAACGTTTCGAAAATCTTTCAACTGGCGCCAGTTAACTGTAGTGTATTGAAGCTTAAAAACGTCAGATAACCGGGTAACCGCCTCGCCAATTACCATAAAATTATGTTCAACCGCGTGCCTGGTTTTGATGTCGGCGCAATATTGATCAAACGAAATGCCTTTTGTGAATTCAAATATGTTTTGAATTGCCTCTGCAATATCATTTAACAGGACGGCGTTGTTCCGTTCAGACATGGATAAGGTTTTTTTCGACAAACGGTAAGTATCGCGGCTTTATCCCCTTTCGCGAAACAAGATCAACCTTTGCGTGAAAAATATCTTCCAGTTCATGAGCAAGCGTAATAAATTCTATACCGATACTTCCGTTAAAATCAACTAATATGTCAATATCGCTCTGCTCATGGTTATCCCCTCTTGCATAAGAACCAAATAGTGCCAATTCAGAAATAGGATATTTTTTTTTTAATTCCTTTTTCCTGTCTTTAAGTATGCTGATTATTTGTTCAGTATTGTACATACTACAAATTTACTGAATATATGTTATTTTACAATGTGAGTCGGAAAGTCAGGGAAAGCCCTTAAGTATCCAAAGGTGTTCTTTGGAATTAAAAAAGTCCGAAAAAAGAGATCGCTCTTTCTTTCGGACTTTCCCGACTTTCCCGACTTTCGGACTCAAAACTATATCTTCCCGAACAACTCCTCTAATTTTTCCTCCAGGTCATTCCCTCTTAGGTTTTTGGCGATAATTTTTCCATTGGGGTCGAGCAAAAAGTTTTGGGGGATACCCCTAACTGCGTACAGGGCTGCTGTTTTGCTATCCCAGTATTTTAGGTCCGAAACCTGCGTCCAGTTAAGGCCGTCCTTATGGATAGCTTTTAACCACTTTTCCTTACCGGTCGGCTGATCTAATGATACGCCTATTATGGTAAAGTTCCGGCCCTTAAAACGGTTAAATGCCTTTGCAACGTTCGGATTTTCAGCACGGCAGGGACCGCACCACGAGGCCCAAAAATCTATCAGCACATATTTGCCCCTGAAGGATGAAAGGCTGACTATTTTGCCGCTGGTATCGGCTTCAGCAAACTCGGGCGCTGTGGCACCTAAAGCTATCGCTTTTATTTTTGGCAGTCTTTCAGCAAATTCTTTGCCGGCTTTAGTGGCCTTTACCGCGGGTGATAATCCTTCAAACAATGGTGCAATATCAACATAATCGGCGCCGTAAGCATAGCCTTCCAAAGCTACCATGCTGATGTACGAATCGGGGTTATCCTTTATAAACTGCTTATTGATCTCTGCTTCCTGCGCTTCAATCGCTTTCTCCGCCTTGTTGTTTTCCTTATCAAAAGCATCTGATTTTTGCTGGTCAGGCGTAGCTGCTTTTTTCTTTGCCTCTAAAGCGTCGTAGGCGTCGTTTATAGGTTTTAAAGCAGCACCGTAACGTGTATTATCCTCATTGGCCTTTGTACCGGCAACTGTCGCTTTTGAAAGCGAATCGGCGCCGGCTATGGTGATAGTCCCTTTTTCCAGGTATATGGATTTGTAATCCTTATAGTTTATGCGTGTGCCTTTTGAATTGAACATCAGGTTCGCGTAAACGGGGTCGCCTGTTACGGTTCCGCTAAATTGAAAATTGCCGTTTTTCAGGATGGCGGAGTCTGTCTTCACCTTTTTTTCAACGCGGTATTGAATATAAACCTTAGCGGGCGCATTATACGTGCCCAATGTTCCCTGCACGGTAAATTTGCCGTCCTGGGCAAATACAAATAGGGGCAAGCATGCCAGTGTAATTAAAACAAACTTTTTCATTTGATCCAAATTTGATGCAATATAGCGCCTTTAAGCATGATAAAAAAATATGGATAAAAATGGTTCTCGCACTGAATAATCGTTCTGTCAAAAAATAATGTAAATTCGCGCAATTTTACAAACGCTCTAATTAATACCTGTTACCTTTGTTACAGAATTTACGCAGGGGAATTATTTTTAAAACACCAAAACAGCGGCCTTTTCAATGACGCAAATAAAAAATATAGGACTTTTTACATCAGGCGGCGATTCGCCGGGAATGAACGCCGCCATCAGGGCGGTAGTGCGGTCGGCAATTTATTACGGTCTCGGAGTTACCGGCATCCGGCGTGGATTTGATGGCATGATCAAGGGTGATATGTTCCCGATGGACCGCCGGTCTGTTTCAAATATACTGCAGCGCGGCGGCACGATATTAAAAACGGCACGCAGTGAACAATTTAAAACCGCTGCAGGCCGCAAGCAAGCGTATGAGCAATTAAAAAACAACGGGATCGACGCCTTAGTCGCTATCGGCGGCGACGGTACCTTTACCGGTGCAAAAATATTTGGACAGGAGTATGATATACCTATTGTTGGCCTGCCCGGCACCATCGATAACGATCTTTGCGGTACTGACTTTACGATAGGCTATGACACGGCAATAAACACGGTAATCGATGCTGTTGATAAGATACGTGACACCGCTGAATCGCACGACAGGCTGTTTATTGTTGAAGTGATGGGACGGGACTCGGGGCTGATTGCCCTTCGTACCGGAATCGCGGCGGGGGCCGAAGCCATATTGATTCCCGAAAGCAAAACCGGGCTGCCGGCGGTATTTGAACGGCTGGAAAGCAGCAGGAAAGACAAAAGATCGAAAATTATTATGCTTGCTGAAAATGGCGAGGAAGGCGATGCTTTTGAAATAGGACGGCAGATAAAAGAAAGATTCCCCAACTACGATACCCGCATATCGATACTGGGCCATATCCAGCGCGGCGGCCGGCCAACATGCATGGACCGCGTATTGGCCAGCCGGGTTGGCGTAGCGGCTGTAGAAGCTTTGATGGCCGGCCACCGGAACGAAATGGTCGGCCTCATCCATAACGAGATCGCTTTTACCCCGTTTGAAAATGCAATTAAGCATAATACCGACATAAACGCTGACTTTTTGAAGATTGTAGAGATATTGGCCATATAGTTGGGCAGCTGTGCCGGGCGACTTTTTTTAATGTAAGATACATCCATCCCATGCAAATAGAGAACCCGCTTGCTTACCGTTTTATTTTGCAGGATGAAATTTACCTGTTGAGCAAAGATAAAGAGGTATACATCGGCAACGCGGCCGATGCGGCGCCTCGGCCCGAACCGCCTGTACGTCTCAACATTAGCTATCTCGGCAAAAACAAAAATAACCTCCTGGTAATTGTGCATTATCCCGAATTGGAATTTATTGAGGCAACACACCTTGCTGCGTTGGAAAATATCGTTAAACGTTTAGGGTTAACTATCGATGATGCGGCGATCTTTAATAAAGCAAAATACCCGGAGCAGACGTTTGCCAGCATAGCTGAATTTTTTAAACCCCGGAAACTGCTTATCCTTGGGAAAGATGCCCTGCCCGCCGATGCCGGCCCCTTATCATATAATAAACCGGAAATTATCAACGGCTGTAATACCTTATTCAGTTTCAGCTTTGATGAAATGATGGATAAAAATGAATACAAAAAGGCATTTTGGGAACAAATGAAACAATTGTAGCCGGATGCAGCAGTTAGTATTTGCCACAAACAACCAGCATAAGCTGGAGGAAGCAGCCGCCAAAATTCAGGGCCGCATCAGGTTACTGAGCCTTGACGATATTGGCTGCCATGATGACATTGCCGAAACCGGGGTAACCTTTCGGGAAAATGCTTCGATAAAGAGCAATTATATATATAATAAATACCACCTGAACTGTTTTGGGGACGACAGTGGCCTTGAAATAGAGGCATTAGATGGCGCACCCGGCATTTATTCAGCCAGATATGCCGGCAAATACGGCGACCATGAAGCCAATATCGAGAAAGTGCTTGCTAATATGCGGCTAACGTCCAATCGCAGGGCCCGATTCCGGACCGTGATATCACTGTTATGGGATGGTAGAGAATATTTTTTTGAGGGCACCGTGGGGGGAACCATCAGGCACGAACGGGCAGGCATAAAAGGCTTTGGGTACGATCCCATTTTCGAACCCGATGGGTTCAGCATTACTTTCGCCGAAATGAGCCTTGCCGAGAAAAACCACATAAGCCACCGGGCTATAGCCATTGACAAAATGACTGCATTTATATCGGAATCCGCAGGCCAGCCCAGGTGAAAACTAAAAATGTTGAAAACCGGCGATGACATGCTGCTATCCCTGGTTTTCAACATCCTATTGACTTATTATCTTCAGTACTTCAGCACGATAACACCGGTTTTGTGTTTACTCACACCTTTAACGTTGTAATCCAATGAATAAAAATAGGTACCGGGCAATTGCATGGTCCCTGTTTTGCTGGAGCGCCCGTTAAATACTTTCGATTGGTTATCGTAGCCTTTAGCTTCGTATACCAGCCCTCCATTGCGATTCGTTATGACTAATTTGTTGTCAGGATGGGCCGTTATCCCGTCTATTACCAAAAAGTCGTTGGCGCCGTCACCGTTTGGTGAAACGCCTTGGTGTACAACTACATCCTCAGCGTTAAGCCCCTGGCTTTCTACCGGCTTTGCAATCGGCAGGCTGGGGCTGTTGCCGCCTCCCGACGCCGCTCGTGTCACGGTAATAATATAGGTCCCGGTGGTTACTCCGTCCTGTGCAGTCACTACTATTGTAAAGATGTTGTCGCCCTCGTTGAGCGCAATTTGCGTTGACGCTGTTCCTGAAGTGGCGGCTGCGCCGTTCACGGTGAGAGTCGCATTTGAGTCGGCGGTGACGGCCAATACCCCCGCTGCGGTTATGTTGTTGCTCACCGAAGCCGTGAAATTTTTATCGCCGGGGCCTGCCACCTCGGTTAAGGGAGCAAAAGGCTTTATGTTTATGGACCTCAGTTGCACATCAGACGAGAATTGCCTGGTGACAGTTATAGTATATGTTCCCGTGGTTCCGTCAGGGGCGGTTACGACTACGGTTATCGTATTATCACCGACATTCAGCGGTACCGGTGCAGAAACGACCCCCGATACTGCCGGTACGCCATTTACCGTGAAAGTTGCAAGCGAATCGATGGTTGAAGCCAGTACACTGGCTGAAGTTTTCGAAAAGCCGACTGATGCTGTGTAATTCCCGTAGCCCGGCCCGGGAACCTCAGTTAACACCGCGAATGGCCTTATGTTTATTGAGCTTAGCTTTGCATTGCTCGATCGCAGCCTGGTTATCGTAATAATAAAGTTTAGAACCGTTGTTCCGTCCTGAGCCGTTGACACTACTGTTATGGTGTTGCTGCCCACGTTTAGCGCTATGGGATCAGATCGTACGCCTGAAGCCACTGCGCTCCCGTTCACAGTGACCGTAGCGCCTGCGTCATTAGTTACCGGTATCACGCTGATTGTATTCTTGCTGTAATCAACTGTCGCTGTGAAATTTCCGTCGCCCGGCCCCGATACCGTTGTTAACACTGCGAAGGGGCTTCTTAATCCCAAAGATTTTAATCTTGCATCTGCGGACGGCGCCCTGGTTATCGTTAATGTATAAGTTTTTGTATTTGATTCGTCCTGTGCAGTTACCACCGTTGTGATAATATTTGGGCCAACGGCCAGCGCAATTGCGGCAGAGGCCGTGCCGTTGCTTACCGGTGTACCATTAACCGTTACCGTAGCGTTTGCATCGGTGGTAGTCGGTGTTACTTTGACTGTTTTGATGTCATTGGTTACGCTGGCGGTGTAATTGGTTGTGCCGGAGGCAAAAACCGGGCTTAATGTGCCATTGTCTGTCACAAGGCTGCTTAGGGTTGCAAGACTGGAGTATTCCCTGAATAATATTATAGTATAACTATCAGTGGTAGCGCCGCCTGATGCCGTTACTATCGTGGTGATGGTATTAAAGCCAGTGGTCAAAGGGATATTTGAGGAGGCTGTTCCCGAAACCACTGACGTGCCGTTAACCTTTATTGTAGCGCCCGGGATGATGGTAGTAGGGGTTATTGTAATACCGGTTGTGGCATGATTAACATACACTTCATAGAATGTTGTGCCGGACGCGAAGGTCGGGCTTAAAGTACCCTTGCTAATTGTAAGGTCACTCAAGGTTGGTAACGGGCCGTTGATTGCTTCGGCGACGTGGCGCCCGGCAGTCGATTCGTTCCATGCATTAGCTGCATTGCTTAGCAGGGGGATCAGCTGGAGTATTGCAACTACAAACAGGCCAAAAAAGGGGGATCTTTTCATTGTTAAAGGTTTAAATATTTATCAAGTCGTTTAAATAAACTAGTAGCTAAAAATAATATAACTGAATCTGACATTATATATCAAGTTATTCACGTTTTACGGATTTAGCCTCAAAAGGTTAGTTTAAAAGGCATATGCGATGTTGAAAACTATTTTAAGTGTAAGATATACACGGTACACAGGGTCAAAAATCTCCACCAAAGCCTGAATATTATGACTGGTTTATTAGCGCAGCAATCCGAATAGGGTTTTCTGTTAAAAGGTGGCTGAGATATTCGAAGATGTGTGCTTAACGCGCAGTGTTCAGAGCGGCTTGAAAAGCTGCATAAACAAATCCTTGTAATTGCGGCCTATCGGGATTTCTTCTTCGCTTAGATAGATGAAGTTTTCGTTAAAAGAGGTGAGGTGATCCATGTTGATGGCATAAGACCGGTGCACCCTGATAAATTTTCCGGTATTGAAAATATCGATCACGCTTTGAAGCGAATACTTAATAACATATTTTTTACCTGAAGTTTGAATATAAGTGTAATTGCCATCCGCCTTTAAATAGGTGATATCCTCGTATGGTATTTTGTTGTATTTATAATTTTGCTTAATGAATATGGCATTGTTAAAGTGCAGTATGCCATCAAGGTCCTGGTTTTCTTTTTTATAGAGTTTCTCTTTTGCTACCTGGAAATTTTCCATTTGCTGGGTAAAATGGAACATTGCAAGCTCGATGGCTTTACGCAAATCATTTATTCTGAACGGCTTTATTAAATAAGCCGAAGGCATTGTGGCCTTTGCTCGTTCAAACGTATTATTGTCCGCGTAGGCGGTGACATATATAAAAGGTATTGTTTTATGCTTGCGCAATTGCAGGGCAGTTTCAATGCCATCCCAGGCGCCTTTGATGTTTATATCGAGCAACACCATATCAATATTCCGCTCTTTAATTACTTCAACGGCTTCTTGTCCGTTATCAACGATAGCTGCCACATCAAACCCCTCCTTCTGCAGGCTTTCCTGCAGTTCCAGGGCTACTATGCCTTCGTCTTCAACTATTAAAATATTGACCTTTTGATCCATACATTTTTAAAATTGATGCAAAACAGCCATCTATTAACATTAAAATCCAGGACAAAACATACTCAAACTTCTGCGTTCTTAATCCCTGCTCCTCTATTCACTTTATATAGGGGATATCCAGCTCTATAGTGGTACCGCCGTTGTTTGCAACGTGGCACACGCCGCCGATCTGTTTTGCCAGGATCTTCACCAGCTTAATCCCAAACGACTGATGCGGGCTTTCCCATACCGCCATTGACATCCCGATACCGTTGTCAGTGATCGTCAGCTTCACCCTGCCATTTTCATGAAAAACCCTTATGCCCATAAATGGCCGTAATCCGCTGTTTTTATAAGCATGTTTATAAATATTGGTTATCCATTCATTAATAATAAGCCCCAGGGGCATTGCTATGTCCACATCTATATCATCGATCAGTATCTCCATGCTGATATCAATATCTTCGCGGTTGATCCCGAAACTTTCCGATATGTTCGATAACAAGATCGGTAAAAACTTTTTCATATCAACCTTATTGGCATTATCGCGCTGGTACAAACTGTTATGAATTATCGACATGGCCTCGATACGCTGTTTGCTTGCTTTAAGCACATTGAGCGCTTCCGTGTCAGCCACCCGGCTTGCTTGTAAACTTAGCAGGCTCGAAACTATCTGCAAGTTATTTTTTACACGGTGATGCAATTCCTTCATCAGAACCTGCAACTTTGACGACTGTTCATTTATTTGAACATTGCTGGTCGTTAACTCTTTATTTTTTTCGCGAATAACGCCGTATAAATAAACCAGGATAACAGTAAAAAGCAAAAAAAGCAGCACACCGCAAAACAGCCATTTCAATTGCCGGTTTTTTTGAAGGGCGGCCTGGTTTAACAGCGCCAGCGCTTCGTCCTTTTTTGCGGTTTCATATTTTATCTGGAGTTCCCCTAATTGCTTTTCATTAGTCCTTACCTGCAGTGAGTCAACCAGCCAGCGGAATTTTGTGAGATAAAAAAAAGCCTGCTTATAATCTGATGAAGATTCGTAACAGCCCGATATTTCATCATAAAGCTCCATTTTACGGTAAGGCTGCTTTAATTCAATAGTGATTTGAAGCGCCTTTTTCAGGTAATCCATACCCCGCTTCCGGTCGCCGGTATGATAATATGCCTGGCCGATCGAGCTGTAACTGTAGGTTAACGAACGTTTTTGATTGTATTTAAGCGCAAGGGCTATACCTTTTTGGGCGAAGTATTTGGCTTTCGCGTAATCCTTCACAAAATTATAGTGCTGGGCAATGTTATCGTAAAAAGGAATGCACAAACGTTCATATTTGGGGTTTGATTCCGCCAGCTTAAGTCCCTGCAGCCTCAGGTCAAGGCTGCTGTCTTTATCAACAGGCAAATTGAAGTGCAAGCTATAACCCCTTTTGAACATGGCTTTGATGCCCAAAAGATCAATGATCTGTGCGGTATCTTTATTTTGTTTTGCGGCATAAAGCCCTTTTTCGGCCGCGATAAATGCCATCGGATAGTTGGTATTCTCTTTATGTAAGTTGCCTATCAGCGCATAAATAGCTGGCAATAGCTTTGATATTTTCCATTTCTGCGCATCATTTAAGCTCAAAACAGCCATCTGCATCGACTTATAAAAATCTGCTTTAAGCGAGGCGTACTGGGCCGTATAATACTCCGTATAAACAACAGCTGTTTTATCAGCCTGGCCGAACTTTTTAAGCTCACTGATATAGTTCAGGAGTGAATCGGCATTGTTTTTATTTTTTTCGGCCCTTTTAATTAAGCTGTCGAGGGCTGTTTCGGGATTATGGACGCCGGCCGGTTTTTCATAGCCGCAGCAAAAGCCCGTAGCATACAGGGCAAAGGCAAGGATAACCAAACCAGGGATTTTAATATTTAACATGTGCCAATCGTTTTGCAGGCTCCAATTGAAAGTTAGCTATTGATACCAACAGAGATTCAATGGAGAGTGACTTAAATACGCTTATTTTTAGCTATGATGCGCAATAATTTTTGATGATACAAAAAAGATATGCGAACGGCAAATTAAAGTATGCGTACGGCGTTGTTTTTGTATGTAGAAAAGCATTTAAATACCAGAGCCGGCTTTATAGCCTGCCGGGATACTTTAACAATTTTTAACCAAAATGAGTTAAACAGTTTGCAGCATTATCAGCATATTCGCACAATTATAGGCTGCATTTGTTAAAACACGGCAATTATGCACCTGTAATTAATAAATTTTACCGAAATTCGGCGTTTTCAGTTCAGGCTGCTGCCTGGATATTTACATAGTATTTAAGATCAATGAGAAAGTTTGGGATAGTTATTTTGAGTTTTGTTTTGTTTGCGACAGTCGCCAGTGCGCAAAAGCATACGCTGGATAAGATTGCGGCGGTTGTGGGCAACAGTATTGTATTGCAGTCGGATATAGAATTAAAATATGCCACCTACCTGGCGCAGGGCAACCCGCCCAATCCCGATATCAAATGCCAGATATTACAACAATTTTTAACGCAAAAGTTATTGGCCGCGCAGGCAGTTATCGATAGCGTTGACGTAAAGGACGACGAGGTTGACGCCGATATTGACCGCCGCATGCGCGGGATGATCCAGAGGGCAGGCGGGCAGGACCGGCTGGAGCAATTTTTAGGCAGAAGTGTGATCCAGTACAAAGACGAAATACGGCCCGACATAAAAGAGAGCCTTATCGCCCAAAAAATGCAGCAAAAGATCACCACTGATATAAATACCACGCCCCAGGATGTTAAAAAGTTCTTCAATGCTATCCCTAAAGACAGCTTGCCGACATTTAATAAAGAAGTAGAGGTAGGCGAAATTGTATTCAACCCCAAACTCAATTACCAGGAAAAAGAAGCCTACAGGCAAAAGGCCGAGGAATTGCTGAAAAGGGTAAAGAACGGCGAAGACATGGGCGTATTGGCGCGCCTTTATTCGCAGGACCCGGGCTCGGCAGCGGAAGGTGGGGACCTGGGCTTCAATGACCGCAGTTCCTATGTTAAAGAATTTTCATCGTGGGCGTTTAAATTAAAGGCAGGCGAAATTTCGCCGGTATTTGAAACTGATTTTGGTTTCCATTTTTTACAAGTGATTGAGCGCCGCGGCGAGCAGGTACATGTACGCCACATACTGATAATACCGGCAACTACCCAGGCAAGTTTAGACCGCGCCAAAGCAAAAGCCGACAGCGTTTACGCATTAATGAAAGAGAATAAAAATGTTCCTTTTTCTACCGTGGCGTCTCTCTATTCGGATAATAAGGACACCAAATATAATGGCGGAATGATGCTGAATGCCGAGAACGTGGAAACACGAACAACCTTTATCCCGCTCGACAGGCTCGACCCGCAGGTAGCGCTTGTAATCGATACCATGAAGGTTGGCAGCATCTCCAAACCGCAGCTGTTTACCGACCAGGCGGGAAAAAAGAGCTACAAAATATTGTACCTGAAATCGAGCACCAGCCCGCACAAAGCTAACCTGGCGCAGGATTATCCGAAAATAAAAGAATACGCCACCAACGACAAAATTAACCGCACCATAAGCAAATGGTTTGAGCAGAAACGGAAGGAAACTTTTATAAAGATAGACCCGCAATACCAGTCGTGCCCTTCATTAAAAGGCTGGGCCTCACCAACAACTATTAGCGCAGAAGTAAAACCTTAAAATATATGCAACACCGCTCGGATGTGGAAGCTGCTGACGCTTTAAGGCAGGCTTATCAGCAAATCAGCGCCGAAATCGGCAACGTAATTATCGGACAGCATGATGTGCTTAAATTTGTGCTCATTTCTATTTTCAGCAATGGGCATTGCTTGCTTGTCGGCGTGCCGGGCTTGGCGAAAACCCTGCTGGTGCAAACCGTAGCCCGGGTGCTTGACCTGGATTTTAAACGCATACAGTTTACCCCCGACCTGATGCCCTCAGACATCATCGGGTCGGAGATATTAGGCGAAGACCGCAACTTTAAATTTATCCCCGGACCTGTTTTTGCAAATATCATCCTGGCCGACGAGATAAACCGCACGCCCCCCAAAACACAGGCAGCCTTGCTGGAGGCTATGCAGGAAAAAGCTGTTACCGCAGCCGGTATAACTCACCGACTGGCCAGGCCGTTTTTTGTATTAGCCACGCAAAACCCTATAGAGCAGGAAGGCACCTACCCGCTGCCCGAGGCTCAGCTTGACCGTTTTATGTTTAACGTGGCGCTTGATTACCCCACGTTTGCCGAGGAGCTGCAGGTTGTTAAAAATACAACCAGCACACTTGAGCCCACCGTAAAAAGTTTGCTCAATGCCGAACAGATCATGCACTTTCAGCAGCTGGTGCGCAATATTCCTGTGACCGATAATGTGTTGGAATATGCCGTAAAGCTGGTTGCCAAAACCCGCCCCGGCGGAGAGCACGCCGCCCCCCAGGTTAAACGGCTGCTGAACTGGGGCGCCGGCCCCCGCGCATCGCAGTTTTTGATACTGGGCGCCAAATGCCATGCGGTGATCAACGGTAAATACTCGCCCGACATTGAGGATGTGCGGGCCATTGCCAAACCCATCCTTCGCCACCGCATTGTACGCAGCTACCATGCCGAAGCCGAAGGCCTATCCCCGGACGATATTATTGAACAGCTGTTTTAATGCGGAGTACCGCCCGCGGATTGCTTAAGCCCTTTGCCTGCATCCAGTAACCGTAAACTCCGCGCTCGATGTTTTTCAAGTTCATGTTCATGTTCATCACGCCGGTGTTTTTGGAGATGCCTTATTCACAGCGTATTATGAAGTTTTTCTTGCAAAAAACGACCCCTTCATGGTGACAAAATCTTGTCAGTATTATCTTATTCTCTTGTATTCAACGCCGTCCCATATTAATTCATTGTTGCTGGCGATCTTAAGCAGATGATCTTTTAATCGTAAATAGGTAATGTATCCATAGGTAAGGCTAGGTATATCGATCTTAAAACTGTTGGAATGGTAATCTTTTACCTTATAGGGAATTGTTTTTACCGGATCAATTGCAATATTTCTGGCGAAATATTCCGGCCGGGTATAAACATGGATGCTGAACTGTTGTATTTTTGCATGCCTTGGATTAGCAACCACAATCCTATTGGAATTATATTCCTTGCCGTATAACTCTTCGCCAAAATCATCGCTAATGGAGTATAATTCAAACGTATAGAAAATATTTTTGTGGTCTTTTCCCATTTGTTTTTCGATAGGGTTGGAAATTTGAAAATAAACTGAGTCGGCATTTGGGTTGATTTCTTCCCGAACGTTATTATCAATGTAAGTATTTGTTAATTGCGGCGTTGACAGACTGATAACACCATGATTATTGTCAATTTCCCAGGTTCCGTAGGCTATAGTATCACAGCAAAAATAATTAGCCCCGCCATAGTATTTTCTGCTTTTGCCTGACGCGTCAGCCAACAAAAAATTTCTATTTTCAAACGTAAGCTCTATATACGACTTTACGCTATCGTCCCGCACCTGGGCGTACCTTCCAATTATATTTGCGGGCGCATATTGAAATGTCTTACAACTCCAAAGGAAGGTAATAGGTATTAGTATAATAAGAATTATAGCGCGCATTTTTTTAAACTTTAATTAGGTCCTTTTTCCTTCTTCTTTGTGTCCCGGCTGCCGTATTTCCTGGCCCAGATATTCGCCGCCTGAATATGGGATACTACCAGGGAATAGGTGGCCTTTTTATTCGTGACAATAATTTGGTTCCGCCACCTGGAAATTTCTCCTCGATGCCATATCCTCGTCTTTTTGAAAAAAAACTATAATTAATTTTATTAGCATAGTTAAACACGTTTAATATAAGATAAACATCATTCATCGCACCTTTACTTAAAAAATGGGTATACACATGCGGAGTTCTCGTTGTCGATTTAAAAGGATTGTAAACAAATTTTACTTGAATTCTTTCTGCTGATTTCAATGAATGAAGTTTGTCATATTCTTTTTGTGTCATACTGGCTTGTCCCACCTGATAGACAAATTTTACCGTGTCAATATTTCTGTCCGTGGTATCTACTATAAAAAAAAATCCATGAAACAAACCTTCTGTGATAATTTGCCCATCGATAGTGATTATCAATGGTATTTTCGATTTCGATTGCTGCGAAAAGCAGTTTAAGCTAAGTAGGATCAAAAGATTAGCAAGCGCTTTTTTTTTCATTTTCCCTGTGTTTATTTTACTCAATGCTTCCCTCGCCGGTTAAAGCGTCCCGCTTGAACCCAAACGCCTGTCAGCGTCCCGCTGACATCACCGAACGACCACCAACGGCCTTTCAGGATTTGCGCCGCTATACCAATATACCTTCGCTGAGCCCCCAAGCCCGCCTTACCAAAGTAAATATGCTGAATATTTTTTTGTAAGCCAAAATGGCGGGTTGTAATTGGGCTACTTAGATTCCCAAAAGGTTCAGGCGGGACGCTTGAATCGGCGGGGCCGCCCGGCCAGGCTTTGTTCTCTTTTCTTATATTTCGTTACTGTAGTTATAAACTACGGGCATAGTCGTCCGAAGTCACAGACATTCGGACAGCATTCCGAATAGACTTCTGAATCAGGGCACTATTTATTTTTGAGAAGTTCGAGGGGGGTATTAAAACCAGGAGATACGACTTGAATTACATATTCTTGACCATTTGGAAAAACATATCTTTTCCTACTCTCCTCATTTTTTTGATTGTATATCTTCAATATCAAATACTTATTGCTTATCATCCCGTTAGGAATCTTAACTTGATAAATATAATCAGTATGCAATTGAAAGTTGTTGTTTGCAAACCTCACGTACAAAGTATCTTGAGAGCCGATGTTGAGTAACTTTTTGTAATCCTGATTATTCATTTCAAGTCTTCCGACCCAGACGTGAAAAGGCAACTCGGTAATTTGTTCGCCATTGGAGCCTTTAATAGCAAACTCTCCTTCTATAACATCTTGAGAAATTTCCCTGTCAATTGAAACTAAAAAGATTAATTGTTGTGGTTTGAACTGTGCCCGCTGATAATCTAATACTTGTGGGGCTTTTATTTGTGCTTGCGCATAGTATGTGGTAAATAACACTAATAATATCAGAAAAATTCGCTTCATTTTGTTATTTTAATTTACCCAAGATACTCGTCAAGTCATCAGTCTTATTTGTACTTGCCTTACTCTGTTGGTGTTATAAAAGACAGCGCCGGAAGTCGAAGACGATGAGCCTAGTGGACAAACGATAAATATGCTGAATATTTCTTTGTAAGCCAAATGGTGGTTGAAAGGGGGACGCTTGAACCGGCGGAAGAAATCTATTCCTTTTTTAGTAAATGTAAAATTGTCGCAAATCCTGGCGTAATAATTTGATAAATGTAACTTTGACCTTTTTTAAAATAATATTTTTCTCTGCTTTCTTTGTTATAAGCGTTAAATACACGCAATATTATATATTGGTCATTTAGTTCATTGGCCAGGAACTCACTTTTATAAATAAAATCAGTGCCCAAGTCTAATTTGCGCCTAATAAATTGGAAATAGATTCTAGTTGCAGAATTTGCTTTGAATTTAAAAAGTCTTTGATAGTCGGATTTTAATATTAATAATTTACCGATTGAATAATCACAATTGATACTATCTTGTAAATTTCCCAAACTATCGGTTACTAAAAGTTTACTATTCACTATATCTGAACCGTCAGGAAATTCGTTGTCTATTACTATAATAAAAGGCAAGCTTGTTTTCTTTTCCTGGGCAATCACCGTAAGTATAAAAACAAGTGTTAATGAAACAAAAATCAGCAGTGTTTTTTTCATTTATGTGGTCATTTTTATTTACCCTCGCCGATTAAAGCGTCCCGCTTGAACCCAAACGGGTGTCAGCGTCCCGCTGACATCACCGAACAATCATCAACAACCTTTCAGCATTTTGCGCCGCTATACCAATATACATTCGCTCAGCCCCGCAAACACCGCTTTATATGAGTAAATATGCTGAATTTTTCTTTGTAAGCCAAATGGCGGTTGTAAGGGGGCTACTTAAATTCGCTAAGGTTAAAGCAGGACGCTTAAATCTGCAGGCTTTTTATCTGCAAACTTTGATGGCAGGCGCTTGTGCCCATTTTCTATCTTGCCTTTCGTTAACCCGGATACACCACCAAATTACTTTACTACTTTAATTAGCTCGTATGATTGAAGTTTCCCTGATTGATCCCCTCTCTCCCGCGAGTATGCAGCGCCGCCGCAAGCGCAAAGGCTACTCGTGGTACGGGCTCCTAATTTTCCCACTAGGCAGAATTTACGCCTGTGTGGCTTTGATTATGAAATTTGTAGCCTTTGCCGGTAATTGCTTAAAAATACCATAAAGTAATGGGAAAACAAATCATGCTTCCTGCAATGGCTAACGTTGCCGGTTTAAGTTCCGTAAAATGTTCTCCAAACCACGAGAAGCCATTGCGCACTTGCCAACCCGGCATACTCACGGGAGAGGGGCAGGCTTTGGCGGGCCCATTAACCTTTACTGGAGAACAATTTTAATCAACCCCTCTTCACTTCGCAAAAAAGCTGTCTAATGGAACTTCCGTAATTAGCGCGCTACTTCCCCGACGGCCAAGAACATATAATTTCCCATTCCTGACTTTTCTGTGTTCGGTAGGAAATGCTTCATAGTAATCTTCTCCAAAAATAATGTTGTTATTTGGTAAGATTTTAGTAGCCAAAATATTCCCCAATTTATCAACTAGCCAAAATTTTTCGAATTGCGTATTATTACTATTAACGATATCCCAAAAAACATATTTATCGTTCCATTTCCCCAAAAAAACGCATTGAGGATTTTCCCCTTTTTCTGGAATAATATTAGAGGCAATATTGTATGAGCCGGTCACTTTGCCAATGTATTTACCATTTAGGTTAAATTGTTCATACGTAAAATCCGGGCCTGCCAAATATTCAAGCACAAGGCTACTGTCGACGAACTTGTAAGAATTAAAATGTTTGGCTGAAATATGATTGTACCTTTTTATTAAAGATCCATCTATTAGTTTTAAAACGAATAAGTTATTTCGTGAATTATCAAATGTATATAAGTTATTTCTGTAAATATACAAGGCGGCCGTCGAAAATTCTTTATACGTCTTACGATAAATTTGTTTGTTTCCTGAAAATTCGGCTAGGCACGTTGACTTATCGCCTCCCAAAAAATAAAAGTTTTCTTTGCTGTCAATGTCGAAGCCGTCCTCTACAAAATCGTGAGTCTGATCATCTTTATAAAAAGGGACTCCTGTGGTATTGTTTAAAGGAATTATAATTTGCTTTTTCATAAAGGTTTGAGAAAAACAAACAGATATGCTAGCTGAAATAAAAATAGTTAAGATTACTTTTTTCATTGTAATTAATTTATTGCTTTCGATAAATTGTAGGAATTGGAACTTCGGAGTGCATAGAATTGAACCAATAGCCTTTTAAGTCCTTTGTTAAACCGGGCCCCGAGTTAGGATCCTTGGATTTGCCACTTGAGTTCCACATCGCGCCCCCTCCCGCGAGTATGCAGCGCCGCCGCGAGCGCAAAGGCTACTCGTGGTTCGGAGCCGGAATCGCCCCACCCGACAAAATTTCGCCCGGGCGGTCCCTGTCATGAAATGGATAGCCTTTACCCATAACAGCTTAAAAATACCACAAAGTAATGGGAAAACAAACCATGCATCCTGCGATGGCTAACGTTGCCCGGTTAAGTTCCGTAAAATGCCTCCAAACCACGCGAAGGTATTGCGGACGGTCAGCTCGTCGTTCGCGAGAGAAGGACCGTCCGGCCAGGCTCTGTCTCTTGTCTTATATTTCGTTACTGTAGTTATAAACTACGGGCATAGTCGTATGGGACGATTCATCTCACTTTTGCTTTTTCTTGTAATAAGCTCTAAACTCTTGTGTATAACAAGCCTTATCCGTTTTAAAAATACCTTTCTCAAATGCTTCTTTATGTATTTCTGACAGCCGCTGGAATCTTTTCATTCGCAGCCTATCCACCTTCTTGAGCGACATAAAATCATATGAACCACTTAACATCATTACAACATCAACTTCATCGCATTGATCCATTAACTCTATATTTGCCAGTTCTAGTCCGAGAGACCCAAATAATATTTTTTTCGCGGAAACAGGTATCTCTACCTGGAAAAAGCCATTCATATCTGTTTTGCCAACTTCAATTGTGTCATTAATAAAAATTGAAACGAATAGCAAAGGCTTCAAATCATCATCAATCACTCTTCCCTTAATAATTTTATTCTGAGCATAAAGACTACTTGTTATAATACCGAGCACAATACAAATAATTGATGATTTTTTCATTCTTATTATACTATTTATGGGCATTCTCGCGGGAGAGGAGCAATGCTACCGCCATTTGTTATCGGCAATTATTCTTTTTGCTGCTACGTCGACACCTTCATCTATCTCGAATTTAGTGGGGTGATCAGCAATCTTTTTTATCATTGAAATCAATTCTTGATCAAGTTTAATCTTTGAATGCGCAATTAAAGAGCTTATGATCCAATACTTCCATATATCGTCGTTGGATTTTAAGATATCAAGCAAACTTTCTTTTATTTCATTTATATGAGGCCTTAAATATATAGCAATTCCCCGCCCTACGGGCCAATTCATGTCTTGCATCCACACTAGTAATTCAGGAACATCCGCGCTAATGGTTTCAAATGATAAGCGGCTAAGATTCTTTACGGCCCGAATATCGCCCTTTGATGTTGGAATATAATTTTTCATATTTTTTTTACTCGAATCGCCTCTCCCGCGAGTATGCAGCGCCGCCACGAGCGCAAAGGCTACTCGTGGTTCGAAGCCGGAATCGCCCTACCCGACAAAATTTCGCCCAGGCACTCCCAGTCATGAAGTGGATAGCCTCTGCCCATAACAGCTTAAAAATACCACAAAGTAATGGGAAAACAAACCATGCTTCCAGTAATGGCTAACGTTGCCTGGTTAAGTTCCGTATACTCTTCCAAACCACGAGAAGCCATTGCGCACGTGCCGGGCCGTCATACTCACGGGAGAGGGATTGTTTTTACTTCTTCTTTTCACTAATCAACCTTCCATTTTTATAGGTTTCAATTCGCAGTGTATCGTTGTTTTTATTTAGGTAAACCCAAACACTATCCGGTTTGAAATAAGAAGTGTCGCAATCATTACAATTTGGTTCATTTGCTTTCCAGTATTTTATAACGTTAAGCGCACCCGTGCTATAAACCCATTCTTCATATTTTAATGTATAACCGCCCTTTGTTGAAAATCCAGTGGACTCACAGTATGTAGATGGGGCGACTATAGCTTTGACCCATAAGAAAGGCATAGGTGTACAAAATAATAGAGCAATTATAGTTGATACTTTATAAGTACGTGAAAACCAGACCGTCTTGTTTCTTACCCCCAATGTGGTCATAATTATTAACGTAATAACCCAAAAGCAAGGATATATAAATATGTACACCATAGACGTGGCATTTGGCATGGTTGAAATGTGTAGCCAAAACAAGAAATTGATTAAGTTATAAACAATAGCAATTATTGTTGCTGTGATATTAAGTTTCATTTTATTTAATTGATCTGCAGAACAAATTCCTCCCGCTCTCCCGAGTACGCAGCGCCGCCTTGAGCGCAATGGCTACTCGTGGTTCGGAGCCGGAATTGCCCTACCCGGCAAAATTTCGCCCGGTACTCCTGATCATGAAATTTATAGCCCTTCCCAGTAATTGCTTAAAAATACCACAAAGTAATCTGAAAACAAACCATGCTTCCTGCAATGGCTAACGTTGCCGGTTTAAGTTCCGTAAAATGATCTCCAAACCACGAGAAGCCATTGCGCACTTGCCGGCCCGGCATTCTCGCTGGAGAGGGTGAATGTATTTGTATTTTAGTTGACGCTTTTTAAGCCTTAGAAGCTTGCGCCCATTAAATAACAAAGCCCGCCGCTCGGCTAGGCTCTGTTTATTTGTTAGTTATCGTCACTATTCCTTGTTGATTGTTTTCATTATAGTGCCATACCCAGGAGATAATACCTCTAGTATATAATCATTACTTCCCACAAATACATACTTTTCTCGGCTTTCTTTATTTTTTTTGTTATAAAAATTCAGAATTAAATATTGAGGATTTACTAAGCTCTTAGGAATTTTTCCTTCATAAACGTAATTTGTATCCAACTCAAAATTGTTATTTTCAAAGGTTACATACAAAGAGTCTTCTTGCTTAAAGGTGAATACCTTTTTATAGTCCTCGTTGGTCATTTCTAGTTTACCGACCCATTCGCGAAAGGGCATTTCATCAATCGGTCGACGGTCCTTGTCTTTTATAACAAATTTCCCATTTACTATATCTTGATCGATATGTCTATCAATAACTATAATAAGGGTTAACTGTTGCTGTTTTGATTGCGCAGATAGGCGTCCTATGACAAAAAAAGATATTAAAATCAAAAGTATCCGTTTCATTTTTTCTTGCAGGTTGGATAAAATATTTGTCAGCGCCCCTCCCGCGAGTATGCAGCGCCGCCACAAGCGCAAAAGCTACTCGCGGTACGGACCCCTAATTTTCCTACTAGGCAGAATTAACGCCTGTGTGGCGTTGATCATAAAATTTATAGCCTTTCCCGTAATGCCTTAAAAATACCACAAAGTAATGGGAAAACAAACCATGCTTCCTGCAATTGCTAAAGTTGCCGGGTTAAGTTCCGTCAAACGATCTTCCAAAGCACGAGGAGTCATTGCACATGGTCGGCCTGTTATACGTGGGAGTGAGATGCACGATCCAACCACTACGGATTACACCTAATATTTGGCGGATCATAATAACCGAGCCCTACTGATGTAATTACTCTTTTATAAACATTTAAATTGCTTCTGCAAAAGTAATATTGAGCTCCTTGAGCGGCATCGTCGATCACAAAGCTGTAACGCTCTAAGTCATTCGGTCCTCCACGCCTCAGAAGCTGGTATTTGTCCAGTATTTTAATGGTGTTATTTGTTAATGTATAATGCTTATCATACCAAAAAAAAAGCTTGCCATTTTGCTCGATCCACCGCGAAGGGATAAATCTTGTTTGAGCACTAATATCAACAGTGGTATCAAGGAAAAACTTATTTGGACTGTATGGACCAATGTCTACAGTGATTAGTTCAGGATAAATGTTTCCAAGCACCCAATCAGCTTCGTGCTCGTTGATTCTTTTAAGCGTCATCCGGTGAAAGGTGTCACCAACTGAAATAAGAAAGACAGAATCCTTCTTGTACAACCTGGTTTTGGAAAAATCCTGGATAGCAATTTGCCTAGCCTGGTCATAACTTCGTGCGCTTATGCTTCCCGCATTGGACGAAATAACGGCACTAATAGTTGATAAACACAAACTAAATAACGATATATAGATAATTTTCATAGAAATTAATTATGACGCATACACGTTTGGCCGCTCCCGCGTATGCAATACTGCCGCGAGTGCAAAGGCTAATGGTTCGGATCCCTAAATTATCCTGCCCGGCAAAACTTTCGCCTGGGGCCGTCCCAGTTATGAAATTTATAACCTTTGCTGGTAATTGCTTAAAAATACCATAAAGTGATGGGAAAACAAACCATGCTTCCCGCAATGGTAACGTTGCTGGTTAAGTTCCGTCAAACGCACCTTCAAATCCGAATTTTTTTCACGTTTGTCAGCCCCTTATTCGCGGGAGGCCATCAACCGAACATTATTTACGCTATATTTGGGTTATGAGTTCGTACAGGTTAGACAGGACTGCGTTCAAAGCCCAAACCGCGGAAGAAGCGACAAAAAGCCAGGCGGCGTATTACCGCAGCCTCACCTGGCAGGAGCGGCTGCGCATTGCTAATTATTTAAACAGCATCGCGTTCAACTATCCCGAAAATGAGCCGCCCAGGATGGATAAAACAGCTTTCAGCATACGGTATCGCAAGTAACGATGGGTAACATTTTTAACGAAGATTTCAGGGATTTTATTCATTGTTTAAATGAATACCATGTCAGATATGTTTTGGTAGGCGGTTATTCGGTTATACTCAACGGGTATTCAAGAACCACCGGCGACATGGATATTTGGGTCGACAGAACGCCTCCAAACTATAAAAACATCAGCACTGCATTTTTACGTTTCGGAATGCCTGTATTTGACATGACGGAAGATGCTTTTTTATATAATACAAGTATCGAAGTGTTTACATTTGGAAGGCCGCCCGCGGCTATTGACATCATGCTTTCTGTAAAAGGGTTGAATTTTGACGAATGTTTCCAAAAAGCGGTTTATTTTGAGGAAGACGGGTTAATGGTACGGACCTTGCATTTTAATCACCTCGTCGATGCAAAAAAGGCGGCCGGCCGTGCAAAGGACATCAACGATCTGGAAAATTTAATTCCATAGCGGCTATCCCAACTTAATTCAGTTTGTAATAGCCAAGCCGTTATAAAACGAAACAGCCCGGCTCTCCTCCGGGCTGTTTGCTTTTATAAAACTGGGTCTACTGATTACTTGTCGCGGTCTTTGTGATCGTCATCATCGTCTTTCCAATGGTTACGGTAGCGGGCATCGTGGCTGTCGCGGATCACCACCTGGTCATGCCGGCCTTTATAGTTGGAATATTTAGCCCTGATCTCGTCGTCACGGTCCCAGGGGTTATTTTGGTTTATCACCACCTTATAGCTGTGGTACCTGTCGAAGTTGCTATACTTTGGCGGTAATACGCGCGCATGCACCCATTGGTTATTGTCGTTGTACACATACTGGTGCGCCGAAACGTCGTAATACGCGTCAATGTCGGGCAGATAATAATATTGTACATGGTTGTAGCCAACGGGCCCCCAGCCGGGCTGGTTGCCGATGTTGACCGAGGCGCTTACATGCACCTGCGCGCCGGCGGGCTTAAATAACAGGCAGCAACTTAACATGGCCGCCGCAAAAATTAGCTTTTTCATAGATAGATTGTTTTAATGGTTATTGAACATAAAACTTTGACTATTAACTAAAAAGATATAATAAGTCGTTATGGTTAATAATAAACAAGGCGAAATTTTGTTTTAATATTTTTAAAAAAGCAGGGAAGATTTGATGGCAAGGCGCGAGGAGCCTCGGCGCTTAATATCGGATTTCGAAGCTTCTTACTTCATTCTTCGATATTCAATATCGTTTACCTAAGACTTTACGTGGCCACCTGGCCTCCTGTATCCTTCGCTATGCCTTTTAGAACCCTCTCCTTTTGGAGAGGGCAGGGTGAGGCGTCCGGCGCTTTTCAGAAGAACGGTCGTTCACTTTTCTTAAGTCTACCAGTGTTTGCCCCAATGCGGCCATGCCTTACTAAGCAGCTTTGTTAGATCATAGACTGCTTAGCGATACCCAAAATGTCTTTTACCGCGTCCCCGGCATTTTCAAAATGAAACTTAAACCCCGAATCAAGCAGGCGTTTTGGCATCACCCAGCGGCTTTTCATTATCAGCTCTGTTTCTGTGCCTATCACCATGGAGCCGATCTCCAGCAGCCATTTCGGGGCCGGCAGGCCGAAGGGCATGCCGTAAGCTTTGCGGATGATCTTCATCAATTCAGCATTTTTTACAGCATTCGGCGCCGTGCAGTTAAATATGCCGGTCAAACCGGGATGGCCGGCAAGCCACTCGGTGCTTCGCGCAACATCCTGTTCATGCACCCACGAAACATACTGCCGCCCGTTGCCCTGCCTGCCGCCCATGCCCATTTTTACCAGGTTAAGCAGCCGGGGGAAAACGCTGTTATGCCGCCCGAGCACTATACCCATGCGCAGGGTTATTTTCCGGGTTTTGGGCGTATCGTATTTATTAAAGGCATATTCCCAGGCATTGCAAACATCAACAGAAAAACCGGAACCAATCTCACCGCGCTCTTCATCCTGCGGACGGTCTTCCGCATGGCGGTAAATGGTGGCCGATGTGATGTTTATCCAAAGCTTCGGGGGCTCGAACAGCTCGCTGATCACCATACCCAGTAATTCGGTTGGCAATAGCCTCGAAGCAAATATCTCCGCCTTGTTTTTTTCGGTATAGCGGCAATTCACATTTTTACCGCACAGGTTTATCAGCATATCGGCGTTTACCAGTTCGGCTGTCCATTTGCCGCGGGTTTTCCCGTCCCATACCACGGTCCTGATGTTTTCACTGGTTTGTTTTTCATGGCGGCCGAGTATCACTATCTCTTTTGCCTTATCTTTATAATAATTGGCAAGCACTGTGCCAAGATAGCCGTTGCCGCCCGCAAGTACTATTTTATTGTAGTTCATGTTATTTTAATGATAAAGATTTCTCGTAAAAAATAAGCATCGTGTCATTTCGAACGAAGTGAGAAAACTTTTCAAGCTTTGAGTAATTCGCATGCATAGTCCGAAAAGTTTTCTCCTCGTACCTCGTCGAAAGGACATGCTTTTATACAATTAGTATTACTGTCAGCAATACCACCCTGTATAAAACCCAGGTGAGGGTTAACGTCCATCCCAGGTTCATCAGTTTTGTTCTGCGGATATGTTCCAGCAGCATCAGCCCGGCCACGCCCATAAAATATGCCGCAAAATAAAATGTTGGTATCGATATCCAAATGCTGGTGATCAGCGGCAACAGCAGCAGCAGGCTCCCGCCAAAGGAAATGGTCATCATGTTGCCGAGGTAGTTCCAAAGCCTGTCCTTTGCAAAGGTGCTGGTAATTATCCCCTGGAAAATGATCTGCCCGCCGCAAATAAAATACTCGCACCATTGTCCGCCCGCAGGCAATATGCCGGTTAATAAATGTGCGTAACGGGTCAGGATAAAACCGGTGCAAAACCAGGTAAACAGCAGGTAGGCAATACGGTAATGAATTTTGAACGCCGGCTGGTAAGCATAGGCCCCGCCGGTTTTTCCTGCCGGGATGATCACCCTGCGGTTATAGGCCACAAAAGCGTAAATTTTACTCATCAGCCATACAAATGGTTTAAATGAAAACAACGGACGGAATAGCGGCCACGAATTGCCGATGATCTTAAACAGGCTTTTAATTCCATAGGTTACTTCCCCGCTGTCCTGGTCGACCAATGCTATTTCATTTGCCGCCCTTTGCTTGTCTATCACGGGGCAAGCAGCATTTATTTCGCTTTGGTAGGCTGCCCGCCCCTTGTTGCCGAGCATCCCGGTTTTTACGAAGGCCCTGGTATAGGCATCGCACATGGGGCACTCTGCATCAAACAGGATCAAATGATTTTCTAATGTTTTCATAATTCCAATATTAAATGAAAGTTAAATACAAAAAAATATACACTAAATTCTTCTCAAAGGCGCCGGTGGCCTCACCCTGCCCTCTCCAAAGGAGTGGGTTATAAAGGACGCCAGCGGTAAAGTCCCCTCCTTTGCAGAGGATGAGTGAGGAGCATTCAATAGGGGCTCTTCGCTTTTGATCTTTAAATAAGCCATTTCCAGTAAACGGACAGCGTATGCCTGGTCATCCTTTTTTGTGATATAGAAGCTGATCCAGCCCGAGCGGGCAAAAACATGATGATCGCTTATCCGCCCTTCTGCCATTAGTTGCTCCTTTATTTTCCGGCTGAAAAGGATGTCGAGTATCCCGTTGCTATGGATATGGCCGATCTCCCTGCCATTACAATTAAATTGTATGCCGCCGAATTTGTGCATGCTTATAGTGGTTTGCTCCCAGTTTAAAACTTCGGTTTCTATGTCGCTCAAGCAATCCAGCAATGCTGCATTGGTAAATAGCAGCCATAGCTTAAACTGGCTGTCGAACAGGTGCGGCAGCAGCGGCGCCCGCTTTAAAAATCCGAAATACTTTATCACGAATTTGAACATAGCCTTTAATTTTCACTCAATTCCTTAATATGTTTCATTACCAGCAAATGGACATTCCGGGTAATGCTTTGCGCCCATACATCATAATACCATACCGGGAAAACATATAATTTATACCAGCTGTTGCCGGTTAGGGTAGTGGTGCCGTTACCATTGTCTTTCAATAAAAACTGGCCGCGCAGGATATCGATGTGGTTCATTATTTCAGGGTCGCGCGGTTGGTTTATGATATCGAAAGTGAGGTTGGTTAACGAATCGTAGGTTGCTATTCTTTCGCCGAAAACATAGCCGTTACTGAAAATGCATTTGCGGCCCGCGCCAACGTAATTCCCGTCAACTGTTGATTCGACAGGGCTGGGCAAACCCATCCGGAAAAGCCAGAATGTATTTTTTTGCTTTATTCTTTTAAAGGCGACCACATTGCGCCAAACCTTGTTTGGCGGCGCGTTTATCACGATGGTATCCGAAACCTCGTTTTCATAAGCATGTTTTGAAAGGGAATCGCTGATAAAAACAACGATCAGCAAAACAATAATGCTTGCGTTGAGCGTAGTATCATTCTTTTTAAACATGGTTTTACCGATAAAGGCGCCGATGATAACAAAGCAAAAGATCAGGGGCGATACGATGACAAGGCAAATTATGCCCTCTTTTAAAAAGATATAGCTTAACAGGATCACAAAAAATATATTGTAGCAGGTATAAAGTGACAAGCGGCTGCCTTTTAAATGGAGATCTTTCCAAAACCAGGCGCTGATAATACCCATCAGCATAGGAATGATAACGAACTCCGAAAAAATGAAGGTCGACTCCCCCTCGGCGGTAACAAAAAATTTGGTGAGCGCAATTGTTGTTATCGCGAAAATATTCGGGATTAAAAATCCCAGCAGCTTTTGTGTTTTGTCGTTGCTTGTCATACCGCTTAATTGTTTTATTAAGATTGAAGTTTCAGGAATAATTGAAAGTAAATCATAAAAAAATTTTATTTAAATATTTTCAGGATCGAACCCCAAAACCAGCTTTCATCCGCCTTTAACATGGTCTCCAATGTTTTATCTACGTTTTTGGCCAGCTTGTTGATATCCTTTACAGTTTTATGGAATGTTTTATACGCCACATCCTTTTCATCTCCTTCAACTTTCGATAGTTCGTCCAGTATCTTTATTACCGGGTCCAGCTCCCTTTTGCGGCGTTCCCTGGCAACCTGCCTGGCAATGTTCCAGGTATTTTTATCGGCGTAAAAATATTCTTTGCGCTCGCCGGGTTTAAGCTGTTTTTCAACCAGTCCCCAGCCAATCAGGTCGCGTAAAGTCATGTTAGCATTGCCGCGCGAAATGCTGAGCTTTTCCATGATCTCTTCGGTAGTCAGCGATTCAGGCGTTATCAGCAATAGGGCATGTACCTGCGCCATGGTGCGGTTAATACCCCACTCAGACCCCAGCTTGCCCCAAGCTTGTATAAACTGTAATTTCGCTTCTTCTAATTTCACAATACAAATATACAGCAAAAGTTTTTAAACTTTCAAAAATTATTGAAAATAAAATTCAAGAATTTTTTGTGGCATTGAGCGCGATCAATGCCATCGCCTATCGGCTTTTACGCCCTTTTACCGCCCGTGTCTTTTCGCGCGGCTTTGATGGGTTTATAGGGCCCGTATTTATGTTGTTTTTCGGTAAACTTATCGGCATAAGGGCCAAACGGGAAATCGATGGGCTTAGCTTTGATGTCCTTCCAATCCTTGCTTTGGTCATAATGGGGGCGGGGCTGCGAATCAACAAACGCAGCTACATCCCAGGCTTGCTCATCCGTTAGCTGCGGATTTTGGTAGGTTGCGCCGAAGGGCATATTGTTTTTTACAAAACCGGCTAAATTGCCAATGCGGTACATGCCGGCGCCGTCGTTGTAGCTGTGTTCGCCCCACAGCGGGGGGTATGTGTATGAACGCTTATCGGCCGCAAGCAAGCCTTCGCCATTGGCGCCATGGCATACCTTGCATTTCGAAATGAACACTATTTTTCCTTTTACCGGGTCTGCCGCCCGCGCCATATACTCCAACTTTTCCGTTGATGTGCCGAATAGCTTTTGTCCTTTTTTTACACCGGCGCCAATCCATTTCATATAGGCCAGCATGGCGCGCACCTCGTAGCCATTTGTATCGGGCGACTGCCCCGCAAGGCTGCGGTTAAAACAATCGCGGATACGGCCGGTTGCCGGCTGCAGGTTGCCGCCGCGGTCGCTCCATTTCGGATAGGTAGCCATGAACACAGAATAATTATCCCCGAAAAGCCGGCTGCCGCCATCGATGTGGCAGTTCTGGCAATTCATGCCGTTCGATATTTGGGCGATACTGCCTTTCGGGCCAAAGTACCGGGCGGTGTGCGTAAGCAAGTCCTTGCCATAGCGGATCATATCGCCGGCCTTACCTGCGGGAATAGCGGTTGAATCAGGGGCTTTCCAGGTCCCCGGCGGCAGATTCCGCGAAACGACGGCGGTATTTGGTTGGTTTTCAGTGGCTATCAGCGCATTTACGGCAACTTTTTTATCATTGCACGAGAAAAAAATCATCGCGCAAGCGAAAGCAATCAAGGCGAAAATGATGGGCCTGTTTGCTTGCATTGCCGTTTTCAAGCTTTTTCCGGTTATCTGCATTGCTTTGAAAAGAATTGGCAACATTTGGAAACTTCTCAAATCTATTAATTCATTCGCAAATTTAATCATGTACGCACCGGGTTTATCTCCAAAGGCTTCACCGGCTAATTCTTATTTTACGGCAACGTCTTCGGAACCGGTATGATAATCAATCGTGTTGGCGGCAGGCAGCCAGGTATCGATAAAAGCGCTGCTGGTTTCCAGTTCATCCGCTGGTTTGGCAGCAATGACGTAACGGCTTTCGTGCGCGTCGTTAATGCCGGCAATAAAGGCCCAGTTGCCCCAGTTGCTCGCCGGCGAATAATCTATCAGCTTTTCTTCGAAATAAGCGGCGCCTTTAGTCCAGTCGGCATTGAGGTCGTTTATCAAAAACCCAGCGGCAACCTGCCGGCTGTAGTTATTGATGTAACCGGTGGCATTCAGTTCATGCATAATGGCATCGACAAGCGGTACACCGGTTTCTCCGTTTTTCCAGGCTTCAAAAAGTTCATCCTGGTTACCGGCAAGCGGCTGCAGGGTCACTTCGCCATTTTTCGCGGCAATAAATTTTTGGCCGTGCTTTTTAAACATAAACCTGAAATAATCGCGCCATAAAAGGTCTAATACCAGCGCATTCGCCCGTTGGGGGTTCAAGTGCTGGCGGCGGATAACCTCGTGATAAACCTGCCTTAACGAGATACAGCCCAATGCAATCCAGGGCGATAGCCTCGACGAACCAACGGTTGCCGAGTTTCGGGCATTTTTATTCGTGCCGGTCTGCTCACTGTCCGAAAAAAACTGTTCAAGCTGATTCAGTGCAGCTGTTTCACCGCCCGTAAAAGGATGCGGAGCCCGGGGGTCATCAAAAGGCTCGTCCAAACCAAGCGCTGCCAGTTCAGGCAGCTTTCCGGCATCAACAATTTGCGGTACGCTGATTGATACGGGGCTGCCGATGCAGGGGCGCACGGTGCTATCCCGCTCAACTTTCTTTTTAAAAACAGCAAAACTGTCGGGGATGTCCTTTATTGGGAATGGCAAATCTTCTTTGTGGTATAAAGTGTGCCCGATAAAGTGCTTTAAATTCAGTTTTATTTTCCAGAGGGCTGTTTCAACCTGCTCGGATATTTCGGTTTCCTCATGCGCTACCTCGCGGTGATGATAAACCTCGTTAACGCGGTATTGCTCGGCCAGCCGCGGTAAAATTTCGGCGGGATTGCCCGTGCGGATAATTAGCTCTCCGCCAATTTTACGCAGGTTGTCTCGCAGATCGGCGACTGACTCCAAAAGAAATCTTGCGCGCAAATTTCCTGTCTTTGGGTTTCCCGAAGGATTTTTACGAAAATAAAAAGGATCGAAACAATAAACCGGTAATATTTTATCTGCTTTGCGGACTGCCTCTAACAATATCTCATTATCATTAATCCGTAAATCATTTCTAAACCATACCAGTATAGTTCGTTCACTCATAGTTAAACAGGGGGTTAACTGAATTGCAGTTTGCAAATTTGCAATTTATTTATGTGTAATACACATTTCTGGTTAACATTTGACATCGACTCAACATTCAACTGGCTAAAATGATAGATAAAATTGCCAAAAAACCTGTAACAATATAAATTTAACCCTATAAAACACGTTTGAAGTTTAACGGTTTAATTTAAATTAATGTAAAAACCATGACGACTGAAAAGAACGACAAGCTTGGCCTTACTGAAATTATCGGTTTGTCCGTAATCGTACTGATCCTTTTATATTTTCCCTATAAAATGATCGTTGAGCACCAAAAGGATGTTGTTGCGATGAGTTATTATCACGATGGGAGATAAGGAACAGCCTTATTTCGGGTAGACAACAATTTGAATTTGCGACATAATATCCGTATGTTTGGTAAAATTGTCGCAAGATGAAGATCGCTGAAAAAAAGACCAGCCAAAATCCGGGACTAAATTTTGTCCGTTTACTTGGTGGAAAGAGTATCGTTCCCAAACCTATTCATTCCGAATTTGACATTATATCCTTAAGTAACGAAGGGATCACGAAAGCTTCGCTGGATGCCCTGATAGGTCATTTGGGCATATCGAAAAAAGCCTTTTCCGAAAACGTCCTCGATGCGTCAGTTAAAACCCTCGAACGGAAAAAAAGCACGGATAAATTAGATAAACACACTTCGTCGCTTGTAATTGAAATTGCAAAAGTAGTTGAACATGCTTTCGCGGTGTTTGAGCGTGAAGAAAAGGTAAAAAGCTGGCTTGCTGCGCCAAACCGTGCACTGAATAATTTAAAGCCAATCGATTTGCTCTATTTGCCGACCGGCTTAAATATGGTGAGCGAAGTTTTAGGAAGGATTGAAGAAGGCGTATACTCCTGACGGCTATGGTAGTTTACAGAATTGCCAAATCAATACGGCGGGCGCAGGACTTTTCGGGTATCGGGGCATTCAAAAACGGAGGCAGGTGGAACAGTAAAGGAACATACATGTTGTACACCAGTGTAAACAGTTCGCTGGCGTATCTCGAAACCCTGGTCCACTTTAACGAGCCGGACATGCCTCCGGATTTGTACATAGCAGCGATTGAAGTTAAGGCCGGCAGTAAATTGATTTATCAACTACCTGACGACGAGTACCCGGCTGCCTGGCAGGCGCAGGGCAATCTGGAAAACAGAATAACAGGCGATCAGTGGATACGGGAAAATAAGTTCCTGGCATTTAAAGTCAGGTCGGCGATAAATCCTTCCGAATACAATTTTCTTTTGAATCCATTATTTCGTGGTTTCCATGACAAGGTTACGGTTCATTCGGTCGAACGGCTAAATATTGACTCCCGTCTTACCCGGTAAATTTTTTCACAATCAAAGCGTCGAATCTTTTTGAAATAAATTTGACGTTTACTTGTTTGCAATGTTATACTTTTAGGGAGTAATACTTCTTGCCCGGCAATCGTGGGCTTTAACCTAATAGGTACAATTAATATACAAACCTTGGAAATAACAAACACCTTTGCCGCCATCTTCGACATGGACGGCACATTGATAGACAATACCCCTTATCATTTTAAATCGTGGCAGGCGCTTTTTAAAAAATACGGTAAGGGATACCTGGCCAAAGAAACTTACTATAAAGAGATCAGCGGCGTACCGGTAATGGAGACCATAAAACGAGTGTTCGGCAATGACCATGGTGAAGCCGGTTTAAAAGCCCTGATGAATGAGAAGGAAGAATTTTACCGCCAGCTATACGCGCCCTACCTCGCGCCGGTAAACGGACTGGAGAATTTTTTAACCGAATTGAAAGGCAGCGGCATAAAAATGGCCATGGCAACCTCAGCAACAGTGGCCGATATCAATTTTATATTAAACAAGATACCCATAAGGGATGATTTTGATGTGATTGTAAATTCAACCATGGTGAGCAAGCCAAAGCCGCATCCGCAGATATTTTTAAAAGCCGCTGAAAAACTGCACATGCCGCCCGAAAAATGCGTTGTATTTGAGGACTCGCTGGCGGGCATTAAAGCAGCCAACAATGCAGGTATGAAAGTTATCGGTATTACCACGGGTCATACAGCCGCAGAGCTGCAGCCCGCGAATATGATAATAAACGATTACACGGAATTGAGCGTGCACAAATTGGCGGCTTTGTTTAGCTAACGCGAGCTAACCGAACCATGAAGCAAAGGGAAACAAATGAGCCCGATATAGCCATAAATAAATTAGATTTGACAAATTTCAATTTTGTCAAATCTTTAAATGATATTTCCCATTTTAGGCGAATAAAACTAATATCCTATGCTCCTCAAAAACACCTTCGTTCACCACGTACATTTCTGGCTGAAAAATAAATCCGATAAACAGCGATTAATTGAGGGTTTGCAAACCCTTATACCGATAAGCCATATCCGCGACATACACATCGGCGTACCTGCTGAAACCTTCCGTGACGTAGTCGACCGCTCGTACGACGTATCGCTGTTAATTTTATTCGATAGCCCGGCAGCGCAGGACGCTTACCAGGTTGATCCGACGCACGTACTTTTTGCCGACAATTATGCGAAACCGCTTTGCAGCAAAGTTGTTGTACAGGACAATGTTAACGTATAGGTTGGTTTTTTGTCCATAGACCATGGACCATAGTCCATAGCATCTTTATTCGGAATTAACACTTAACGATATTTACTATGGTCTATGGACCATCGACCATGGACTACTATCGACCATAAATTATGAACCACGAACTCCCCAAAAAACACATCCTACTTACCGGTGGTACGGGACTCATCGGCAGGCATTTGACTGAACAATTGCTGCTGAAAGGGTGTAGGGTGAGCCATTTGAGCCGTTCGCCCGGTAAAGATGCTCGGGTCAAAACTTTTTGGTGGGATGTAGATAAAGGTGCGATAGATGAAGCATGTATTGATAACGTGGACGTAGTTATTCATCTCGCAGGCGCCGGAATAGCCGACAAACGCTGGACGGAGCAACGGAAGAGAGAGATCATCGACAGCCGCGCGAAATCAATCGGGTTAATTTACAACCTGCTTAAAGGAAAAAAGCACCAGGTAAACGCCGTAATATCGGCCTCGGCCATTGGCTATTACAGCGACCGCGGCGATGAACTGATGACCGAGGACAGCCCGCCTTCAAATGACTTTATGGCCAAATGCTGCATAGCCTGGGAAAACGCTGTAGATAAAGAAAAGGACTTTGGCTTGAGGGTGGTAAAATTTCGCACCGGGGTTGTGCTCGACAGCGAAGGCCCTCTGGCAAAAATGGCTATGCCTGTAAAACTTTTTGTTGGCTCCTCATTAGGGAGCGGTAAACAATGGATACCCTGGATACATTGGCAGGATGTTGCGGACATGTACTTGTTTGCACTAAAAAATGAAGGCCTGGCCGGGGTTTATAACATGGTCGCCCCAAACCCTGTAACCAACAAACAACTCACACAGGCAATTGCCCGGCAATTGCATAAGCCGTTATGGCTTCCCAATGTGCCTGCATTCTTTTTAAAGCTGCTACTGGGCGAGATGAGTACGATCGTGTTGGGCAGTACTAAAGTTTCATCACAAAAAATTGAGCAAGCGGGTTATAAGTTTAAGTACCCCGAAATTACATTGGCCTTGAAGGAAATTTATGGACACTAACCCGGCATTGGCAGTCTTTTGGTTCAGGAGGGACCTGCGGCTGGATGACAATGCAGGATTGTACCACGCATTGAAAAGCGGGTTGCCAGTTTTACCCGTTTTTATTCTTGACAAAGAAATACTAACCCAACTGGAAGATAAGGACGATGCCCGGGTGACCTTCATTCATCAAACAATTATCGCGCTGGACGAGGAACTTCGTAAACAGGGCAGCAGTTTGAAAGTGCTATACGATAAGCCTTATGATGCCTGGAACAAGCTCCTGAAAAACTATCATATCGCCGCCGTTTATACAAACCACGATTACGAGCCCTATGCAGCGGCGCGCGATGGCACCATCGGCAAATTATTAGTGGGCCAGGGTATTCCGTTTTACACTTATAAGGACCAGGTAATTTTTGAAAAAGATGAGGTAACCAAAGATGACGGCAAGCCCTATACGGTTTATACCCCCTACCAGCGTAAATGGTGCCAAACACTAAAGCCTTTTTTTTTTAAAGCCTATCCGGTTAAAAAGTATTTTAAAGGTTTTTTAAAGACGGAACCGTTTTTAATCCCATCCCTGGCGCAAGCCGGCTTTCAAAAAAGCAATATTACGTTTCCGGATGCCCGCTATAGAGAGCTAATTGCCGGGTATGCTGCAACAAGGGATTTCCCGGCCATTAGCGGAACCACTCATATTGGGCTGCATTTGCGTTTTGGCACTGTGAGCATAAGAGAATTAGTGCGCGCAGCCTATGCGTCAGAAGAAAAAACCTGGCTGAATGAATTGATATGGCGGGAGTTTTATATGATGATACTTTATCATTTCCCGCATACGGCGGCACATTCATTTAAGCCTGAATATGACCGTATTAAATGGATAAATGACGAAAGCCAGTTTATGGCATGGTGTAAGGGGCTAACAGGTTTCCCCCTGGTCGACGCCGGGATGCGTGAGTTAAACAGCACGGGCTATATGCATAACCGCGTGCGAATGGTTGTTGCCAGCTTTTTGACAAAAGATCTGCTGATCGACTGGCGCTGGGGCGAGCGGTATTTTGCCCGTAAGCTGCTGGATTATGAATTGGCGAGCAACGTTGGAGGCTGGCAATGGGCCGCGGGTTCGGGCACTGACGCGGCTCCATATTTTCGCATTTTCAACCCCGATGCACAACTAAAAAAATTTGACCCGGAATTAAAATATATCAAAAGATGGGTGCCGGAATACGCCGACTTCAGCCAATATCCGAAACCGATTATTGATCATGCCTATGCAAGGGAGCGGTGTTTAAGGGTTTTTAAGGATGCCCTTAAAGGTTAGTGCTGAAACTATTTATTAAATAGCTTTTTTATTTTTCCAAGCAAAAATGTTGAAACCTTTAGATCAGACAAAATAAACAACTGCTCACGCGTTTTTATAAGGTTTAACTTTTCGCCGTTGTACGAAGATTCAACCGTTTTGCCTGTCTTAATGTTAACCAGACTGTTTCTCAGGTATAATTCATTGGTCACCATGTTGGAGAGCATGGGCGTGTAATAATAACAGTCTTCAAAAAAATAATGGTTAACCTGCGACCAGCGAGATGAACCTTCTTTGGTAACCGGGGAACCTCCGTGAATAATATTTGACGACCAGATCAGAAGGTCGCCTTTTTTGGCAAGAAATTTCCTTTTTTCGAGTTTATTAACTTTGACGATCTTTTCAATAAAATCTTCGTATTCCGGGTAGTTTTCATAGGATGGCGTATCGGATGTACTCCTTATATCGGTAAAGTCATATTCATCCAAGCGCTGTGAGCCGGGATAGTAAAATACAGCGCCGTTTTCTTCAGTGATATCTTCCAGCGCTACCCAAACACCGCACATAAATTTTGCCGGCAACGAACTGAAGTGAATAGTGTCGGAGTGCGCTTTTTGCTGGCTTCCCTTGCTGAAGTTGAGTGTCTGGAAAGGGATAGCCGGCCGGCCGTACAATAATGCTAAAGTATCCAGTACGCCCGGGTAGCAGGCCAATTCCCTGGCGGCTTCGGATGCCAGCCAAAAATCCTGCACACGGATGCTGTCGCGTTGGGTTGTTAAAGGAAAATTGGGATCGAAAGCCTTTTTTTCAGCATCATCCCTCACCCTGTCGATCAATGATTGGGGAAGCATGCCGCTTATTACCACAAACCCGTTTTCGTGATATTCCCTGGCAAGCTTCGCCTGTTCTTCGGTTAAATTCCTGGATAGTAACAGTTCTTCAAAAAAAGGCGATTCAACCCAGGGTGTGTTTGTGTTGACCATACTGGTAGGATTAGGTTTTTGTTCGCATCATTAAGGCGTTACTGTTACAATATCCCAGGTAAATCGTAAGCAACTAAAAGCCGGTATGCCCGATTGGCCCTTTATCCCGTAAGCCTTTGACGATGGTATCAATATTGAAATTTTGGTACCCACCGAAGCAAAGCTTTTTAACGGTTCGGACACGCCGGGTATTAAATCACTTACGAGCGTTGTGTAATAATTTGTGCCGTTATGCGCCGAGTCAAAAATAGCGCCGTCAAGCAATTGGCCGGTATAGGTTGCCGAAATGGTACTGTAATCAGCTATCATGTCCGAACCTGTTGCCGGCGTTAAAACTTTATAATATATGCTGTCGGTGGTCATCGAATAGCCTGTTAACCCGTTTTCGGCCATGTAGCTTTTAATAACCTGGTTGTCATAAACCGGGAAGTTGTTTACTGCATGAATGTAATAATCCATGCATTGATTACCGTTTACCCTGTTGTTGGCAACCTGGCTGCTGCCCGAGCCCGTGCCGTTAACCCCATAAGCTAAATGCGAGGGTATAAGCACGCGCATACTGGCATTGGGGTATTTCAATAAATCGTGGACTGCTATTTGCAAGCCCAGCGGGAATTTATTTTTATTAATATGTCCCACGTAATCATAATAGTGATTGGCAATGGAATCATTAGATACATAACCGCCGTCAAATGTACGGACGGTATATGCAAAGGTGATCAGGTCGGGATAATCGATGGGTGTGCCCGATCCGGGGTTGATTATCTGGTAATAGATGCCTGTGCTGTCACCGCCGTTTATGGTATCGCGTTTCATGCCCGTTAATCCATTCGCGGCTATATAGTTTTTTATCTGCTGATCGTCGTATTGATGTATATTTAATTGGATTTTATCTTTCCGGCACGATAGAAGGCCAATCACAAAAAGTAATAAAAGGGTACCTATGGTTTGTTTCATTTGTATGTATTCTTCTTTGCTAAATTTTATCTCTTGTTTAAATTATATGGCCTTTTATCTTAATTGGTTATGTTGTAAACCGTTATCACAAATACCAGCACCGCGTTTGCCGGCAAATTATAGCCGGGCTGCGGAAAAGGGCCGTATGCGTACCGCGACGGTAAAAAAAGCGTTATCGTTCCGCCTTTTTTACATTGAGGTATGCCTAACTGCCAACCCCGCAGTACCGCCCCCAGAACGTACGACGGATGGAACTTATCCGTTTGCGCAAATACAGGGCCCAGGGTTTCATTGGCGGTCAATTGCCGCGCCGTATAACCCAATGTTACCGAAGTTGAGCTCGTATACAGATCATTTCCCGCCCCAACCGTATCTATCACGTAATAAACATCCGAAGTATCAACGTGCTGCTGGGGCAAACCGTGGCTGCTTAAATAGTTAACAATTAAGGCTTTATCCTTAACTGCCTGCGCAGCAACCACTGCCTTTACGTTTGTTGATTTAGTACAGGCGCTCAAACAAGCCGAAAGAAGCAATAAAAATAACAGTATCCTGTTCATCAGCTTTCCAATTCAGTTTACTTGCCTTTTTTACAACTCCGCATGGATATTTTCAATCGGCAAATTTATTCTTTTATAATTCAAAAACAGCAGCTTAACATTTTTTAACAAATAAGGCATCGGCTGCCGTAAACCATTAACGATAATTTTGCAATAAACGTGTGGATGGTCATTGGTCATTGGTCATTGGTCATTGGGTCATTGGTCATTGAGTAGTTTGTCAGTTCGTTTTTTAACCCGCTCTATTACCTCAGATTTAAAAGAGGTCCCGCCATTGCTACGCAACTTAACTAATGACTAATGACCAATGACCTATAGGGCGTCCGGCTTGAAATTCAGGGTGAGCTGATTTATTTTTTTGAGTGTTTTTATCAGGTATTCCTTATCGTTTTCGCTGATATGCGAATTGAGGTAGTTATTGAATTGTTTTACCAGGGCGCGGGCCAGGTGCCTTTTTTCCTTACCTAAGTCAGTTAAATAAATTTTAACCGAACGTTTGTCGCCTTCGTTTGATTCGCGGTATATGAGCCCTGATTTTTCCAGCTGCCGCAGCATACGCGACAAACTGGTCGATTTCAACCCAAGCAGCGCCGCTGCCTGCGATACGGTTGTCCCTTCTTTTTCGTCGATGTTGATCAGCAAATAGCCTATGGATTGCGTTATTCCAAATTCAGTCACCAGCTGGTTATACCTGTTAGCAACGGTTTGCCAAACTATTTTCAAAAAATAGTCGATAGTTTCCTGGTGTTTTACGCTGCTTTGCATATTTGTTGATGGTTCATAGTTGACGGTTACAGTTCATAGCAGCTGCGAAGCAGTTGATGAACCAACCATGTTAAATCGGGCTCAAGTTAGTAAATATTGGTTAATCAAAAAGGTTTATACCGCGTATAGTCCATAGTCGATGGTCCATGGACCATAGCCAAAATTGGTATATTGTTGTTTGAAACAATGATGCCGTAGTCGATGGCCCATGGACCATCGACTATATTTGTAAATTATCGTTTCAAACCAGCGAAACCATTAACTATGAACCATGAACCAGCAGGAGCTACCACCCCGCCGCGGTATCATCGCCTCTCGGGTCGGCGCCACCTTCGTAATAGCCTTGCGGTGTAATTAGTATAGCATCAACCCTGCCGCTGGGGCCGCGGTTAATTATTTTATAGCCTTTTTTTTCCAATATTGTTTGGGTCGCGCTGTCAAATGCATTGGGTTCTATTGCTACTTCATCGGGCAGCCATTGATGATGAAAGCGTTTTGAGCTAACCGCCTGCTGGATATGCTGGCCAAATTCAATCACATTAAGTATAGTTTGAAATACCGAAGTAATAATGGTTGCTCCGCCGGGCGTTCCCACTACCATAAATAATTTGCCATTTTTTTCGATAATAGTTGGCGTCATCGACGAAAGCATGCGTTTTCCCGGTTGTATGCTGTTCGCCTTGCCGCCAACGAGGCCGAACATGTTTGGTACGCCCGGCTTGGCGCTAAAGTCGTCCATTTCATTATTCAGCAAAAAGCCGGCGCCCTCAACAAATATTTTCGAGCCGAAGGAGCCGTTTAAGGTAGTAGTGATGGCAACGGCATTGCCGTCTTTATCGGTTATCGAGTAGTGCGTGGTTTGGTCGCTTTCATATCCTGCAAAAGTCCCCGGCCGGATGGCCGAGCTCGGCGTTGCCGCAGCCCAGCTGAAATTTTTCATACGCGATTGAATATAAGCCGGGCTCAGCAGGCTGTCGACCGGAACATTGTAAAAATCAGGATCGCCAAGGTATTTCGAGCGGTCTGCGTACACCCTGCGCTCGGCTTCAACCATTACCTGCACTGTCGAATCTTTGTTAAATCCCCAGCGTCGTAGCGGATAGTTTTCAACCGATTGCAGCAACTGCAGTAGCGCGATACCCCCGCTCGACGGTGGCGGCATGGTAATTATTTTATAACCTTTATAATGGCCAACAATTGCATCGCGCCAAACAGCATGATAATTTGCGAGGTCGCTTTTAGTGATAATGCCATTGCCCTTACTCATTTCGGCAACAATTTCATCCGCTACGAGTCCACTGTAAAAACCATCGCGCCCCTTGTCTCTTATCAGTTCCAGGGTATTCGCCAGGTCATCCTGTACCAGCAGGTCGCCTTCCCGCCAGCCGCCTTCTCTTAACAAGTAATTTTTACCGGGATTTAGTTTCATAAACTGTGCGCGGGCATAGTTAAGCTCGGACGCAAGGCGCCGGGTGATCTTAAAGCCGCTGCGGGCAAGCCCGATAGCAGGCTGAACTAACACATCCCATGGTAATTTGCCATATTTGCGGTGGGCCTCGACCATGCCGTCAACCGAGCCGGGCACCCCGGAAGCCTGGTGAGTGGCAAGGCTCATATTCGGGATTACGTTGCCGGCGCTATCGAGAAACATATTCTGACTGGCTTGTTCGGGCGCTTTTTCGCGGAAATCGAGCGTGTTTGTCTTACCGTCAGCCGACCGGTAAACCATGAAGCCGCCGCCGCCGATGTTGCCTGCCTCTGGGTGCGTTACTTCCAAAGCGAACTGTACCGCAACGGCCGCGTCCACGGCGTTGCCGCCCTTCTTTAAAATATCAAGCCCCACCTCCGCCGCATACGGGGTAGCGCAAACAACCATTCCCTTGCGGTATCGTTCACCGTTCGCCGATGCTGCCTGGCCGCTTGCATAAAATGTTGTAGTGAAAATGCAGAGCAAGCAAAAGACTGCTGCAAGGCTGTTTTTAAACGGCGGGCTCGCTGGTACGCATAAAATAGCGCTTTTACGTAGCCGGTAGCTGAGGTTCATGCTATTGGTCCAATTATTTCGACTAATTTATTGTATTCCGCTATATTAAATACAATGGATAATTATATAAAAGAAAAAACAGCTCAAATTGTTACAAATGACCTATTATTTTTTAGCATCTCTACTACCAGTCACTCTTTGGGTTAATTTGATTTTTTGCTGCTGAAAATCAATTATTTGCCATCTAAATATTATTCGTTTTCTGATAAAAAAGCATAAATCGGCATTTTTGCCGTTTAATCCAAAAATTCACCTTATGAAAAAAATTCTGTTCACCTTATTAATTTCATCATCTTTTTTATTCATTAGCAAGCAATCAAATGCGCAGGACTATAAAACCGCAGTCGGCGCTAAATTTGGCGCATACGAAGACGGTTTTTCTGTTAAATATTTCACCAATAAGGACATAGCATTGGAAGGAGTTTTAGGTTTTCGCTCGCATGGCGTGGTGATCACGGGTTTGTATGAAATACACCAGGAGGCGTTTGGCGTGCCCGAGTTAAAATTTTACTATGGGGCCGGCGCCCATATCGGCGCTGAGGGCAGCGGCGTTTACCGGACAATCGGCGGCGGCAATGAATACTATAACGAAAGCCATATTTTACTTGGCGCGGACGGGACCATCGGCCTCGAATATAGGATTCCGCAGGCGCCCATAGCCATAAGTCTGGATCTCAACCCCAGGGTTGAGCTCGCAACAGGCCCGTTTTTTGACATAGCGCCCGGCTTGGGCTTGAAGTACACCTTTTAGGAGGTGATTGGAGTTTAGAGGTAGGAGGTCAGAGATTGGAGTTTAGAGGCTAGCGATTTGTTGACGAAGGGAAGTGGTTGGAGCTTAGAGGTAAGTGATTAGTTAAAGAAAGTAGGTGATTGGAGTTTGGAGGTTAGCGATTAGTTGAAGAAATGTCTTTTCCAAATCTAACCTCTGACCTCTAATCTCTGACCTCCAATCCCCAACCCCTACTTCACAATAATAATCTTATTGTAATAAGCTTTTTGTCCTAACAGTAGCTTTAAAATGTATACGCCGGGAGGGAGGTTACTTCCATCGAGCGTAGTGCTGAAATTTCCCTGGTTAACGCTTTGTTCAGCATTGTAAACCGCCTGGCCCGCAGCATTTGTGAGCGAAAGGGTTAAAGTTGCGTTTGTTTTGGCGTTGAATATAATATAGAGCAAGCTGCTGGTAGGCACCGGGTAAACTGCCAGGCCGATATCGCTGCCATTGCTTCCGCCTGCGAGTACATAAACAAAATTATCAGACAATGCCTGGCAGCCGGACCCCAGGCTTACGCCGACCGTATAATTCCCGCTTTGCCGGGGCGAAAAAGTTGCATCCGTTGCCCCGGCGATGGCATTCCCGTCTAAATACCATTGGTTGCCCGTTGTAAAACTAGAATTCAGAATTGTTCCGTTTTGCGTGATCAGCGGCTTGCTTAATGTAACCGGTTGTCTCGCAGTTGAAGGGCATCCGGCGCTTCGTACGTGCATATCATAAAAATAATAATAGAAGTTTTTATAATAGGTGGTATCTGCGCCTGATGTGGCGTTATTGCCTGTTATGCTGAAAATATTGCCTAAGTTAAATGGGTAGCCATTAACCCCTGCGTCGTTTCGGAAAATTGTTGCCGTCTGGTCATATACCGTACTGATTGTATAGTCGCCGGCAGCGGGCAGCAACAAATTGAGCTGATAAACAGCGCCCTGGTCGTTTGGATCGTCGGGCAGCGGGGCCGGCTGGGGGTTACTGCGGGTTGCAACGGCATTGATGGTGGTGCTTGACACGATTTCGCCATTCGGGTTCGCGACATTAAAAGTGATCTTCCCGGAACTGCCGATATACAATCGCGCGCTTTCAATTACAACCGGCACCTTTGTACTTACGCTCACGTACGGCGTATACTGGTTGTACCCGCCGCCCGAAAACACATTTTTTGTAACAGGGCCTATACTTCCTTTAAAATCATTCAGGCCTGCATACCAGGTATTGTTTGCGGGCGCTTGCGTAACAGTTGCCTGCGGCCCGAACGCTACCGGAATAGTATCTGCACTATTCGCATACCAGAATAGTTCGCCATCTCCCGCTCCGGATAACTGGTAGTTTTTTGCATTAACACAATAAAATGCCGACAAATCTGCCGGCGCGGGGGATAGACTGATCACAGCAGTTTCGGATACCTGGTTATTGGAAACAACCGGGTCATTGGGCAGGCTGGCGGTAGCCGTGATGTGGTAGACAGCGCCCGCAAGCGCGTTAAATGTGTTGTTTATCGTAAAGTTTTCCTCTTCCTGGGGCTGAAGCGTTGCGGTATACGTTTGATGAAAAGCGGTAACGGTATTATCGGGGGCTGTGATAGTTACCGTCACCGGGATATTGCTGATAGGCTGTCCGCCGAAATTTTTCAGGCTTACCGAAACCTGCGTGTTGGAAGGGCAAGCGCCGGTTGTGCCGGGATAGGTGATTGCCGTAATGCCTGCATCGGTTGCGGTTTGCACAAATTGTACCCTGTAATCCTGCGTTTCGCCTTTTGCGTAAGAGCCGCATGGTTTAATCTGCGAAGTATCACTTGTTTCTGTTAAAACAACCCGCATCAGGCTAAAATTACCGGGTATTACGGATATAGGAACGGTTATGCTGGTATTATAAGTTGCCGTGGCGTTCACAACGTCTGTGGTGCCCACCAGTTCATCTGCATCAAAAACGCCATTGCCGTTCCAGTCGATATAGATCTTAGCTGCTTTATTAAAGTTGCCGCCGCAGGTGCCAAGGGTAATACTTAAGGGATAATTTTTTCCCTGCTCGAGCTGGGCGGTTAAATTTGTATGATCAGAATAGGTGGTGCAGCCAGCAGGCGGCGTGTAATTAAGATTTGACAGGGTTACGTTATCGACCCGTGAGTCGGCATTTGACAGGGGCGCTGAGGCGCAATAGGTGTGACCGCCTATGCCGGTCATGATCAGCGAATAATCCTGTACCCCCCCCTGAAGCACACGCTTATGCGAAACTGTTACGGTATATGCCTTTCCCAAAATGGCGCCGGGAATGTAAACCTGCTCGATATTATCAACCACATTGTCGCCTGTTGTTGCCGGGGCGGAGGGATGCAGAGGATCTAATATCCAGGGATAATAAGTGGTTGTGCCATCGCTAACGCGGATATCCAGGTCGTTTACCAGCTTCGGTGTGCGGCTGTTTACGGTACCTTCTGTAGTTTGAGTTCCGGCGGGGTCGGTCCACGAGATCGTTGCCGATAAGGGGCCATTACCCGATGCGATAACATGGAATGTTTGCTGCTGGCCCTGCTGCAGTACGTTCTCGCTTACCATGCTCGTTGTACCATTATCGGTGATGGCCTGGGCAGCTTGCTTCATATCAAGCAGTCCCCAGCCGTAGATATAGTCGGGGCCGGCATTCCCCGCATCGATGGCTGTATGGCAGGCCAGGCCCTTAAGCGTGGCGGCGCGCATAAAATTCCCGGCGTTTTTTTTAGCATAATATTCCTGCAGCAAATACAACGAACCGGTAACGTTTGGGGCCGACATGGATGTTCCGGAAAACGTAATATAACTTGCCGGCCCGGCGCTCCCGCACGACAGTACACCCACGCCATCAGCCACGATGTCAGGCTTAATACGGCCATCATCCGTAGGCCCCCAGCTGCTGAATGAAGCGATTGAAATATCCTGGCTGCCCGTAGGCCCGTTTGGCAGCGGGTTTACGGCGCCTACCGTTAATATATTTTTTGCATTCCCCGTTGTGCTGATCACATCGTAGCCGTCATTACTGCTAATAAGGGCTGGCCTTGGGCCCTTATCTACGAAAGTCTGATTGTTTTTGCTTAGGTAGCCATAATAGTCCTGCCCAACGTTTGGCCCCGGGTAAGCGTGGGCGTTACCGGCTGACTCAACGATGAGGTAATAGGGTGCGCTAAAGGCAATCTGGTCATAAGCTTTGGTCCTGGAGCCGTAAAAACCAAAATTATAATCTACAGAATCGCCGGGAAGGCCATACCATTCCCAATGGTTTTCAGCGCCGTTAAAGTTCCATCCGGCTTCATCTCCATACGAATGATTCGAAAGCAGCAGGTTGGCCGCGGCGGCGCTTATTTTCGCAATATCGTTATCAAAAAAATAGGAATGCAGTGTGGCAGCGTTAAAAGCCATACCCCTGGCCGGCCCGTAGACGCCTTTGGCAAGCATGGTGCCTGCAACATGCGTGGCATGGTCTATCACGCCCGCATTATCTTCAATGGTGATGGTTTTGCCAGCAAACTCCTGGTGATTTTTGTATACCGAACCGCCATCCCAAATGGCTAATTTGTCGTTTAAAAAAGTGCTCGATCCTGATAGGTTTAGTCCTAATACTCCCCCCGGTTGAACCGTATTGGTCTGCGTTGTAGCGGCGGCCGTGGTATTATTGTCTGTAATAAGATAAACAGGAAATCCAAGGCTGTTAACGCCCTGCAGGGAAACGATCCCGCCGTTTTTAGTCGCCCTTACAATGGGCCAGCCATGACTCTTGGCGAGGGCTATTGCTTTTTGGCGGCTGGCCAGAAATAAGTTGTTCTGCGCAGCCGAAAAATTGGAAAGCTCCTTTTTTTTTGCCGCACTAACGAGTGCCTGCTGCGCGAAGGTTTCGCCGGCCCAACACAGCAAAAGAAAAAAAGCAACAATTGCTGTGTAAAGTTTAATCATATATCTGTCTGAAACGGTCTGTAAAACAAGGCGCTTCCCCGTAAAGCAAGTTTCCGTATTTTAAATTGTATTAAAAAATTTGTTTTTATCAAAAGAAGCGAATAACATATGGTCGTCGGTAACACCCGTCGTTGCAAGTGCCGAATTATGCTGCATGGCGAAGGGATTCCAGAGCCGGAAAAGAATATTTCTATACTTATTTTTTAATTATTTTTCGCTAAACTTTTCACAAAATAACGAAACTATTTGGTGCTCATTTCGTATAAAGGCCAAAAACAAGGGTCGTCGTCAGCTAAGGACAAGTAAATCAGAAGGTTGTTGACAACGATTTTAGTCAAAACAAAAGGGCGCAATTTTCTTTTTTACTATCGGTCAATAGTCAGAACAGGTTTGATGGGGTTATTTAAATGGTCAATTTATACATTAATTTTTAAATCAAAATAATGAAAGCCAGGTTATTATTTTGTTTTATATTTATTTTGCTGTTCGGTGCAGAAACTGCCGAAGCGGCTTTCACCTATACCTGGAAAGGCGGGGCCAGCGGCACGTGGAATTTAAGCGCGAACTGGACTTCCTCCCCCACAGGCGGCACCTATCCGGGGACAGCCTCGACGGACGTTGCGCAATTTTCGGCTTCCGGCACATTTACCGTTACTTTAACAGCAGCGATTACCCTGGCAAATATAAATGAGACTTCGGGCACAACATTATTAACCATTAATACCGGGGGTAAGGCTATAACAGTAAATAGCGGCATAGCCCTTGGCACAAACTCTTCTACACTAACATTTCTTGGCTCAGGCGCTGTCTCAGTAGCCGCAATGACTTTTCAAAACGGCGATTTTTTAACCTGCGGCTCGGGCAGCGATGCAACCACGAAAGTTTCGTTTAGCAGCGCAACGGTTACTTTACCGTCAAACAGCGGCAATGGCATATTTAACTATGGCACGCTTAATTTAACCAGCTCAATATTGACGAGCGGCTCGGCATCACAGATTAATAACGAAAGCGGCGGCACCCTTAATTGCACCAGCTCAATTATTTATTTATCCGGGGGCTCAAGCTCCCTGGTAAACAGCGGCACATTTAACCTTACTTCCTCGTCGCTCTATTTGAATGTTAATCCAAGTTCGATAACGAACAATCCGACCGGCATACTAAATATGAATGCCGCGCTGATATCCTTTACAGCCAGCAGTAACGAAGAGTTTTACAACTACGGTACCGTTAATGCGACGACGGGGTCAAATGCTATAACGATGATAGCAGGCGCGTCGGACAATACGATTTACAATTATGGCACCTTTAATGCCGGCTCAGGCACAGCATCTGTTTGCACTATTACTTTGGCCGGTACAAGGGGCGATCTTAACAATACATCTGCCGTATTATCAGGCACTACTTATAATGGCAATTTCACTCTTTCGTCAGGTTCGATCATAAAATTCGATGCCGGCTGCAGCAATTGCCAGGTGATTAACGATGCAACATGCGCATCGTGCACGGTAACGCTTGCTTCCGATGCCAATAGTTCGGCCACCATTTACCAGGTTCCCTCGGGGTCATCATGCCCGGGCACTTTTAAAGTGCAGCGATACTTAACCGGCGGCAGCGGCTATCGCGGTTACAGGCTCATATCTTCACCTGTGTACGCCGGTACGATAAGCTCAAATAATGTTTTCAGCATAAATTATCTCCAGACATATACTTACTTAAGCGGCAGCGCAGGCGGGGGATTTGATAAAACAGGGAACCCAACGCTGTATCTATACCGGGAAGATCAAACGCCGTCAAACTCTACGTTTATAAGCGGAAATTTTTCAAGTATCAGCGCCATCAACAATAGCCCGACTTACACCTATTCAGCTACCGGTGCCGGAACATCCGGCACGTTTAATTTACCCGTCGGTAACGGCTTGATGTTTTTTTTCAGGGGAAACCGCGCCTCAGCCACCGTGGCTACCGAAACAACTTTGGGATATGTTCCCGTTACGGTTACAACAACAACGGCGGGTTCTTTGAACGTGGGCCAGGTGATCGTACACGACTGGTACACACCTGCCTCTGCTAACCTGAATTATACAGGCTCGGGCGCGGGGACTAATTCGACTGTCCGCGGATTTAACCTGGTAGGCAATCCGTATCCGAGTTCCATCGACTGGGAGCAATATAATACCACGACTACAACTACCGGAATATATGCCCATAATGTATCGAATACCGTTTATGAGTTCAATCCAAAAACTCAAAATTACGACACTTACCAGGTGGGCGGGTCGTTTACCAACCACGGCACCAAAACTATTGTTAGCGGTGAGGGCTTTTTTGTACAGGCGTCCAACAGCACCAGCCCACAGCTGATCTTTAATGAAACTGCAAAAACAACGAATCAAAACACAGGCCTTAACTTGTTTATGGCATCGAAGCCAACCATTGCAGCCCTTAATAATGCCGCGGGTGACCCCTATTTGCGGCTGCAGCTGGCATTAGACTCCATTAATACCGATGATATCTATATCGGGTTTAATGCATCGGCAAAAAATGAATATGTTTTGAACGAAGACGCCGTTTATAAACCGGGCGGGGGTAAAGTAAGCTTATCAAGCTTTTCAGCAGATGGCATGTCACTTGCTATAAACAAATTGCCGCTTCCAAAATTAAATGCGACGGTAATACCCTTAAAGGTGAACGCCTATAATTATGGTACCTACCAGCTGAATATGATAGCTGTTAGTGGCTTGCCCGCAATTTATGAAGTGTGGCTAATGGACCGTCACGCTAAAGACTCGCTGGACATGCGCCATAACAGCTCCTATACATTCGACATGACGGCCGACACTAACAGCTATGGGGCCGGCCGGTTTCAGTTGGTCATTCGGCAGGACCCGGCCTTAATGATACATTTGTTAAGCTTTGCCGGGACCAAGACGGCAAACGGCGCACAACTTAACTGGAAAACGGAAAACGAAGAAAACTATACCAACTTTACGGTCGAACGAAGCAGCGATGGCGGCTTAACTTTTAATGTGCTGGGCGGGTTTCCGTCTAGTGGAGCAAATACCTATGGCTTTACGGATAAAATCCCTCCGGCTTTGGCAGATATGTACCGTTTAAAGATCGAGGACCTGAACGGGACAATAACTTATTCGAATATTGTTACGCTGATGTATGCAAATACAATCAACACTATTGGAAGTAATATCAGTGTTTATCCCAACCCGGCAGGTAGTTTGATCAACCTGGCCATTAATTCAACGGGGCTCACCAGTTCACTTTCCGATTTGCCGGCGCCTAAGACCGTCAACGAGGGTCCGGGTACAAATCAAACAAGCGGGACCCAATCCTATACCATAAAAATAATAAACATTACCGGTTCGGTTATAAAAACTGCCACGTCATCATCAAACTCCTGGCAGGCCAATATCAGCGATGTGTCGCCCGGTTTCTATATCATCCAGGTAAATAACAACAGCAACGACAGTATTGTAGGAAGAAGCGCCTTTGTGAAATTGTAGATGAGCGAAAAGCTTAAAGCGAAAAGCAAAAAGCCCGGAAGAAAAAGCGGTACAGCTTTGGTCTTTCTGCTTTCAGCTTTTCGCTATAACAACCCATCCTTAATTTTCCCCCCAAACTCCTTTGCAAATTTGTGCAGTTTCGGCTGAATAACCGCCGCGCAGTAAGGGTTGCCGGGGTTATTGCTGAAATAATGCTGATGGTAATCTTCGGCTTTGTAAAACTCTCCTGCCGGGGTTATTTCGGTTACGATAGGCCGGTCGAAGACCTTTTCGTCGGTCAGTTTTTTTATCATTGCCTCCGCCTTTTCCTTTTGTTCGGCGGTGTAATAAAATATCGCCGACCTGTATTGCGTGCCTATATCATTACCCTGCCGGTTTAGGGTTGTTGGATTATGCGTTTTAAAGAATATCAGCAGCAATTCTTCAAACGATAGCTCGTCAGCATCGTATTCCAGGTCAATAACCTCCGCGTGGCCGGTTTTACCCGTACATACTTCTTTATACGTCGGATCTTTCGTCTGGCCGCCCATATAGCCCGATGTTACCCTTTTTATGCCCTTTACTGATTCAAAGATTGCCTCGGTGCACCAAAAGCAACCGTTACCAAATGTTATTTTTTGAATATTCATAATAATGTGGAAAAGAAATCAAGAGTACGGTATCGGGGCAGCAGTCCGTCAAACCTTTTGATCCCGCCAGTATTTTTTAACCCTTGACGCTTGAGTCTCGCCCCGCGATTCCGTTATCCCGCACTGCGAATGTAGGGCTTTGTTTGGTTTTCAAAGTAACGCGAATGCAACAAAATTCCTCGGAAAGTTTACGACTGCATTCAGCACATAAACGGGTGCATTTGAATGTTGATATGTTGATAAGAAGTGCAACTGTAAATTTAACAAATATTGCTTATTTGTAATATTCTATGCAAAATGGCTCCAAAAGGCCTTTTTAAAGAAAAATTTTGTGAGCAAATACTATATGTTGTTAACATATTTTATTAACACATAAATTTTGCGTGGATTGTTTGATAAATTATTGGTTATATACGAACTATTGTGAGAAAAGAGTTACGTTATTTTTTGTTAGCGGCGTGGACAACGTTGGCTGCTCAAATGCTATTTGCACAAGCGCCTAATATCAGCTACAGTCCTTCAACTAACGTCTACACCGTCGGAACAGCTATCTCAACATTATCGCCAACCAACAGCGGCGGATCGATAACACCAGCAACCTATACACAGGTCACCACCTTTGCCGGCAGCACATCGGGCACCAGCGGAACAACAAATGCCACCGGCACATCCGCAAGGTTTAACAGTCCTTCGAATGTAGTGACAGATGCCTCAGGTAACCTTTACATTGCCGATTTTGGCAACAATGAAATCAGAAAAATAACCCCCGCCGGCGTAGTGACAACCTTTGCCGGCAGTTCCACAGGCGCCTCGGGCTTTACGGATGCTACGGGCACCTCGGCACGTTTTAACAATCCCGCCGGGTTGGCAATCGATGCATCGGGGAATATATTCGTGGCTGATAACGCCAACAACGCCATCCGCGAAATATCGCCTGCCGGCGTGGTTACAACGTTCGCGGGAAGCACGTCAGGCACAAGCGGCACAACCAATGCCACCGGCACATCGGCGCGCTTCAGGAACCCTGCAGGAATAGCCTTTGACGGCTCGGGGAACCTATATGTAGCAGATTATAGTAACAACGAGATACGAAAAATAACCACGGCAGGGGTTGTCACCACTTTTGCTGGCAGCTCAAGCGGTACTTCGGGTTATACTAATGCAACCGGAACGTCTGCCCGCTTTAAAACCCCGGCCGGCCTGGTATTCGATAGTTCCGGCAATTTGTACGTAACCGATCTTGGCAACAACGCTGTGAGGAAAGTTACCCCCTCAGCTGTAGTTACTACCTTCGCGGGTAGCACATCCGGCACCGCGGGTTCGACAAATGCAACCGGCACATCCGCCCGTTTCAGCGCACCGGCAGGAATAGTTATTGATGGCGCAGGCAATTTGTACGTGGGCGAAAATGGAAACAACGATTTAAGAGAAATCACACCGGCAGCCGTAGTAACGCTTTTGGCCGGCAGCTCCACGCAAACCGCAGGCACCACGGATGGCGTCGGTACTGCAGCCCGCTTCAGCAATGTTACGGACATGAACATTGATGTAACGGGCACCATGTACGTCACAGATAATGCCAACAACAACATAAGGGAGATCAGCCTCTCCGGTTATACCATCAGCCCCTCTTTGCCCGCCGGCTTGAGTTTTGATGGAACAACAGGCATAATCTCCGGGACGCCGACCGCAGTGTCATCAGCAACAACTTATACTATCACGGCTTATAATTACTATGGCAGTGACAATACGACGGTCACTATTACCTGCAACCCGGCATCTCCTACGGCTACGGGCGGAACCTTTTGCGGGTCATCATCGGTAACATTAACCGCTTCTGGCGGCTTGCCCGCGGGGGGCACTTACAATTGGTATGCGGCGTCATCCGGCGGCAGTTCGCTCGCCACCGGCTCCTCTTATTCACCCACCCCTGCCTCAACCACTACGTACTATGTGGACTATACTTCGGGAGGCGTCACAACGAGCCCAAGGGTATCGGCCACAGCGACCATAAATTCCGCGCCGGTAATATCAACTGCTCCAACAAGCCCTACGAGCAGCTTTTATCTTTCGTATCCTTTTACCGGCAACGCTAACGATGCTTCGGGCAATGCCAACAATGGTACTGTACAGAATGGAGCATCGCTTACCACAGATCGTTACGGCGCGGCAAACAGCGCCTACAGTTTCAATGGGAGCAACCAATATATTTCTACTACGACCGCAATTGGAACACCTGCCCCGCAAAATTTTTCAATAAGCGTGTGGTTCAACACGAGCTCGGCAGGGGGGATGCTTGTCGGCTACAGCGCATCAAAAACGGGGGCCGCCTCTCAATACGACCGTCATATTTATATGGATAACTCGGGTCACGTATATTTTGGGATTTACACGACGTCGAGCGGCACCGCCAACACTATCAATTCAACCTCCACTTATGCGGACGGTAACTGGCATCACGCTGTGGCAACCTGTTCAACCACCAGCGGGAGCAGCTTGTATATTGACGGTGAACTGCAGGCATCAAGCAGCACAATGACCACTGCTGAAACATATACAGGCAACGGTTACTGGCGGGTGGGCTATAATACTCTTTCCGGCTGGGCGAATGCACCTTCTGATTTATACTTTACCGGCTCGTTGGATGACATCGCCATTTATAAGTCCACTTTAACGGCAGCGCAGGTTTATAGCCTGTATGGCGCGGGCAGTTCACCGGTTTGTGAGGGCAGCGCACTGAGCTTGCAGGTTAATACCGTAGCAGGCGCAACTTACTCATGGACCGGGCCGTCGGGCTATTCATCAACTTCGCAAAACCCAACCGTTTCAACCTCGGCTACTACAGCCATGGCCGGTACCTATACATGTACTGTTACCGGCTCAAACGGCTGTACATCATCAATAAACGTCACCGCTGATGTAAATGCGGCTCCTGTTTCAACATTCACGGCAACATCGTCTGTGTTAGTTGGCGCTAATGCTGCGATCACCTATAGCGGCACCTATTCAGCAAGTTCAACCTATACATGGGATTTTGACAGCGGCACTATTGCATCAGGTTCCGGAGTGGGCCCCTATACTGTAAATTGGTCTACAGTCGGCTCCAAAACTGTTACGCTGACAGTGACCAACTCGAGCGGCTGCTCTTCCACATCAACCCAAACTGTTGTTGTTGGCACTTACGGCACGTATGCTTTCAGCGATCTGATCACGTTAAATACTACGTCGCTCGGCATAAGTTCAAATCTCACTAATTTCCCGGCGCTGCTCAGCATACAGGATAATAATCTCATTATATCAAATACTTGCGCCGATAAAGTATATTATCCCAACGGCCCGAATTATGATTTTGCATTTTACGATTCCAGCACTTCAGCCGAATTATACTACCAGGTTGAGAGCTACAATCAAACCACCGGCACATTGCTGGTTTGGGTAAGGATACCTACTTTGACTTACGCTTCCAACAAAACCATCACATTTTACTATGGCTCTCAATCTCCCACAGTGACGCATAATACCGCCTTTTTTCAAAATACCTGGGCAAGCGATTATAAAGCAGTGTTTCATTTTAACGAATCGAGCTATACAGGCTCCGTAACCGATGCTACTGCGGGCGGGCATACGGGCACTACCAGCGGTATGACTTCGGCTAACCTGGTTACGGGTAAAATCGGCACAGGTTATTCTTTCAGCGGTGCTCAGAGTATTATATCGAATGCAGTAACCATAACCGGGGCATTTACTATTTCGGCATGGGTAAAATTATCTTCGACCGGGAAAGATCAAAAGGCAATCACAAACCAGGCGGCGGCCGGGGGGAGCACCGGTGGATACAAGCTCGGTGTTTTTACAGATAATACGCCCGAGTCGGAATCCGGGACTGCAGTCGACAGGTCGAGCTCACCTACGCCAACGGCGTTCGCAAGCGGGGTGTGGCATTATATACAGGGCGTTTATACCGGTTCCACGTTAAGCACTTATGTTGACGGCACACAGTATAAAATTCTAACCACCTCTAATAACCCATCGTCCACAACGCCATTATATATTGGCGTGGGTGAAGGCGGCACACAATACTATTTTTACGGTACGATCGACGAAGTGCATATTTCAAACGTTGGTAAAACTGCCGACTGGTTAAAAGCGGAATATGCCGATCAAAACAGCCCGACAACTTTCACAACGGTTGGGTCTACTTCAACCAACACCACTAATGCTGCCGCCATTTCCGGGGCGCTTACTTATACCTGGACCGGCGGCGCCGGCACCACAGACCCAACCAATGCCAATAACTGGAATAATACCACAGCCGGGACGACTAATCAACTTCCTGCGTTCGATGGGTCGGCTACATTAGTAATCCCAACAGGGTTGGCAGTTTACCCCTCGCTAACTGCCGATGCCAGCTTATATGGTTTAACCATCGGCAGCGGGGCATCGCTTAATCTGAACGGCCATACGTTAAGCGTAGGATGTAATATTTATAACAGTTCGACCGGGCAGATACTTTACGGCAGCAGCACTTCATCGGGGCTTACCTGGAACGGGTCGGCATCGGCGCAAACTTATACCGGAAGCAGCACCGCTAACACCGCCCAGTTAGGAAGTATGACCATTAATAATTCATCAGGCGGAACGGTAACGATCAGCGGCGGGCCTGTTGATATTTACAATACACTTACGATAACCAGCGGAAACCTTGTTGTCGGCTCATCCCCGGCCGCGTTAACTTTAAAAAGCACGGCTACCCAAACCGCGAGCGTGGCGGCGCTCCCTAGCGGGAGCACCATAACAGGGAATGTAACGGTTGAGCGGTATATAACCGGCGGCTTGGGCTACAGGGGCTATCGTTTAATTTCTTCGCCGGTTTATACGGCAACGGTTAGCTCCAACAATATTTACAGTTTAAATTATTTGCAGAACAGCATCTACCTCACGGGCAGCGCCGGGGGAGGTTTTGATAAAACCGGAAACCCGACCCTTTACCTGTTCAGGGAAGACCAGGTGCCATCCAACGCGACATTTACGAGCGGTAACTTTTGGGGAATAAGTGCAATTAATAATGCCACTTCCTATAACTATTACCTAAACGGCGGTTCTACCAATTATAACATCCCGGTGGGTAACGGGCTGATGTTTTTTTTCAGGGGAAACAGGGCCTCTGCTTCTGTTACCGCGGAAACGCAATCGTCATATACGACGCCGGTAGCGGTTGCCCTAAGCACCACCGGCACATTGAACCAGGGCCAGGTAATAGTGCATGATTGGTATACGCCGGCCTCCGCCAATTTGGGATATACGGTTACCACTTCCGGCTCAACAAACAACGCAACCGTACGCGGATTTAATTTAGTTGGCAATCCTTATGCCAGTTCCATCGACTGGGAACAATACAATACTACCACTACTACCAGCGGCATTTATGCCCATAATGTATCGAACACAGTTTATGAGTTTAATCCTGCAACCAAAAACTACGACACCTACCAGGTGGGCGGCGCGTTTACCAACCATGGCTCACGAACGATAGCCAGTGGCCAGGGATTTTTTGTGCAGGCCACCAGCAGCAGTGCGCCGCAGCTGATCTTTAATGAAACCGCAAAAACAAGTACCCAAAATACGGGGCTTAACCTTTTTCTGGCCAATAAGGGGGCCATCGCCGCTGCAATGGGCGGCAGCGGGGGCCCCGATCAGCATTTGCGCTTGCAACTGGCCAAGGATTCTATCAACACCGACGACGTTTATATCGGTTTTAGATCAAACGCTGACACAAAATATTCGGAGAACGAAGACGCGCCTTATAATCCCGGCAGCGGCCTGGTAAGCTTATCGAGTTTTTCGGAGGATAAGGTACAGCTGGCAATAAATAAGCTGCCCCTGCCAAAGCTAAAACCTGAAATTATACCCTTAAAGGTGGCCGCCAACAATTACGGGGAATACCGGTTAAATTTGACCGAGATTGCCGCCATTCCCAAAATTTTCAAAGTGTGGCTCATGGACCATTTCAATAAGGACTCGGTGGATTTGCGGCAAAACACAAGCTATATTTTTGACATGACCACCGATACCAATAGTTACGGCGCAAACCGCTTTGAATTGGTTATAAGAGAGGATACTGCATTAAACGTACACCTGTTAGATATTACGGCAACTAAAGTGACCGGGGGAGTCCAGGTTGTTTGGAAAACGGAAAACGAAGAGGATTATACCAACTTTACGGTCGAGAGAAGCACGGACGGCGGCTTAAGCTATACTGTTTTGGGAGGAATGGCTTCAGGTGCGCTTGGAACGTACAGCTTTTTGGATAAAAATCCGGCCGCCAAAGATATATACCGCTTAAAGATCGAAGATTTGAACGGCACGATCACTTATTCAAAGACAGTGACCGTAATCTATGGCGAGGTTGACAGCGCGATGACCAAAGTAATCTCAATCTATCCAAATCCTGCCAGGAGCATTATTAATTTAACGATAACGCCGCCGGTTAACGCTCCCGCAAAACAAGGCACGGGTTCAAACCCGCCCGTTCACCATGTTTATAATATTACGGTGGTGAATATGCTTGGCTCGGTTTTGAAGACCGCTAAAATTAACCAGCAAACCTGGCAAACCGATGTGAGCAACCTTGCGCCGGGAACTTATATTATACAGGTTGTGAATGACTATGATGACAGCGTAACGGGGCAGGGAATCTTTATAAAATTATAGATTTTGACGGAGAACGGTATTGTCTTTTATGTGCTCCATTGAGTAAAGGGAGCCTTTACATTTTTAAAAATGCATCTTTAATTCTACCACGGAATCTTTGTGGCTGTAAACCGTACATGGCGGCTCGCTGCTGAACGTTAGAAATATATTTTCCCCGAACAAGAAAGTGTTAACATGTTAGTAATAAGCCCCGGCGTAAAATGTGCAAATATTATTTATTTGTCTTTTAAGGGACATTTCAGCAGAACAAGCTAAACGCCCTTAATTATTTGATAAATTATTATCAGGCGAATGCCGGTTTCGTTGGCCAACCCGGCCGCTTTGCTGATCTGGAGTTATTGCTTAAGAACTTTATGCTGAAAGCGCATTTCCAATTTTTGATCTCCGTTTTTTGTTCCGCACTGGTGTGCAACAACATGTTCGCACAAGCGCCGTCTATCTCCTACAGCACGCCGACAAATATTTACACGGTAGGCACAGCTATAACCCCCTTGTCCCCGACAAATTCGGGCGGGGCTGTGCCGGCAACTACTTATGCCCAGGTAACCACGCTGGTAGCGAGTGGCGCCGGACTAGCAAACCCCCAGGCGGTAGCCACCGATAACTCGGGGAATATTTATGTGGCTGATTATGGCAATAACCTGATACGCAAAGTTACTTCGGCAGGTGTAATGACGACCCTGGCAGGGAGCGGCGCGGCGGCCGAATTTGACGGCACCGGCACGGCGGCAAAATTTAACGGGCCCGACGGCATTGCTTTCGACGGATCTGCAAATTTATATGTTTCTGACGCGGGTGGTAATAAGATCAGAAAGATTGTAATAGCTACAGGCGTGGTGACTACTTTTGCGGGTACCGGAACTGCGGGCCACGCCAATAATGCGACCCCTTTATTGTCAACATTCAACGGCCCGGCCGGTTTGTCCATCGATGCTTCGGGCAACATGTTCATTGCCGACCAGGGAAATAATTTGATCCGCGAGATATCAGGCACAACGGTGAGCACATTGGCCGGCGGCGGTTCGGTTGGGGGCGTTGCGTCGGGCTCTGCGAATGGCATGGGTACATCGGCGACCTTTAATACGCCCAACGATTTGGTGGCAGATGGATCGGGCAATATATTTGTCGCCGACTACGGTAACAACTTGATAAGAAAGATTGTTGTAAGCACTGGCCTGGTTACTACTTACGCAGGCAGTGGCGCAGCCGCATACCTGGATGGCACGGGCACATCAGCAAAATTTAACCGCCTTTCAAGCCTCACTATGGATGCATCGGGCAACCTGGTTGTTGCGGACCTCTCGAATTTCCGGATAAGGCTGGTAACCACCGGCACCGAAGTTACTACCGTTGCGGGCACGGGCACAGCAGCCGAAACTGACGGCACGGGTACAGCCGCGGCATTCAACAGTTCGGGCGGGATTGAAACCGACAACCAGGGAAATTGCTACATAGTGGATTTTCCGACGAGTACAACCGGTACGGTGAGAAAGATGACGTTAACCGGCTACACTATCAGCCCCGCTTTGCCGGCGGGCCTTAGCTTTGCCAGCACTACCGGCGTCATTTCGGGGACGCCGACGGCGACATCTGCATCAACCAATTACACCATTACGGCTTACAACGCTTCCGGCAGCAGCAGCTCGGTGATAAGCATTGCCTGCGGAACATCGGTCGCATGGTTAGGCTTCAGTTCAAAAGCCTGGGCAACAGGCTCCAATTGGAGCACCGGCGCAGCTCCGGGCATAAACGACGCCGTGAGCATAGGCGTGTCTGCCTATACGGGCAGCAAAAAGGAGCCCGTAATAACTACTGCCGTCACCGTTGGCTCAATAACGTTTGGCAACAACGCGCGCAGTCACACGTTAACCGTTACTTCGCCGGGGGCGTTAACAATTGGCAGCTACCTGACCGTGCCTACAGCCGTCACACCAACAATAACCGGAACAGGAAGTATAAACATTTCGCCGGGGGCAATCATTAACATTAATGGCACCGGCGTACTGCATACCACCTTAACCGGTAAATTAACGTTGAAGTCGGACGCCACCGGTTCTGCATCTGTCGGGCAGATACTCAGCACGTCCATTACCGGGTCGGGTGCAAGCTCCATATATGTAGAGCGGTACATAACAGGCGGGGCAGGGTACCGGGGCTACCGGCTGTTATCGTCCCCGGTTTATAATGCCACGGTATCATCAAATAATGTTTACAGTATCAATTACCTGCAAAATAGCATCTATTTAACCGGCGCTGTCGGCGGAGGTTTCGATAAAACCGGAAATCCAACGCTTTATTTATTCCGCGAGGATCAAAACACGTCGAACGCCACAGCTACAAGCGGCAATTTTTGGGGTATCAGCGCAATTAACAACACATTGAATTATAATTATTACATGAACGGCGGCGCAACGAATTATAATATTCCGGCCGGCAACGGGTTAATGTTTTTCTTTAGAGGGAACAGGGCTTCGGCTACCGTGGCAGTGGAAACCCAGCCTTCATATACCGTGCCGGTGTCCGTCACTTTAACTACATCGGGCACGCTGAACACGGGCCAGGTAGTTGTTCATGACTGGTACACGCCGGCATCGGCTAACCTGGGCTGGACCAATGCCACCGCGAATACTGCGGTAAGAGGGTTCAACCTGGTTGGAAACCCTTATGCCAGCTCAATTGATTGGGAACAATACAACACAAGTTCAACAACTACGGGCATATACGCAAATAATGTTTCAAATTCGATTTATGAGCTAAACCCGGTGACGAATAACTATGATACCTACCAGGTGGGCGGCGCAGCTACTAACCAGGGCTCAAATATTATAGCAAGCGGCCAGGCTTTTTTTGTAGTGGCAACAAACAACAGCAGCCCGCAGTTAATTTTTAACGAATCGGCCAAATCAACCAGTCAAAATACCGGGCTTGATCTTTTTATGCTCACCAGCGGTAAAACAACAAGTACATATAATGCCGGTAACGATCAGCATTTACGCCTGCAGATCGCAGCTGATTCGATAAATACCGACGATAGTTTCATAGGGTTTAATGCTGCGGCAAATCCAAAATATAACCATACCGAAGACGCTCCATATAAGCCGGGTACCGGGAAAGTAAGCTTGGCCAGCTTTTCAAGCGATAATGTACTGTTGGCCATCAATAAACAGCCTTTGCCGAAACTGAAGCAAGCAGTTATCCCTTTAAGGGTTGGCGCTAATGCGTATGGAACATACCGGTTAAACCTGATCGAGCTAAAAAGCATACCCAGGCTTTTTGAGCTTTGGCTGATGGACAACTTTACCCGGGACTCAATAAATCTGCGGCAGGACACTTCATATTCGTTTAATATGGTGACCGATACGAACAGTTATGGCAATAATCGTTTCAAACTGGTTATCAGGCAGGACCCGGCATTAAAGGTGCATTTGTTAAACTTTATTGCAGCGAAAGTAAAGTGGGGCGCGCAAGTGAAATGGACTACTACAAATGAGGAGAATTATACCAATTTTACAGTTGAAAGGAGCAGTGATGGAGGAACAACATACCAGGCCATTGGCGGGTTTTATTCAACGGGGGCGGGTAAATACAGTTTCCTGGATAAAGCGCCGCCGGCCGCCCCTGATATGTACCGTTTAAAGATCGAAGATATTAATGGGATTGTCAGTCGTTCAAAAGTTGTAACGCTGGTGTACACGCTCCCCGGCGCAGTGGCTAAAAACAGCATAAATATTTATCCGAACCCTGCCGGGAACATCGTCAATTTAACTATAACGCCGGCATCGCAGGGCAGTTCCGGCTTTGCACAAAAAACGGTTTCCATCATTAATCCGACAGCCCGTCCGCTTCAGCCTGTTTACAGCATCAAAATAGCAAATAATTTAGGGTCGATAGTTAAAACGGCTACAACTGCACAGTCAGACTGGCAAACCGACGTCGGCGACCTTTTACCCGGAACTTATGTTATACAAGTTGTTAATAACGCTGACCACAGCGTAGTTGGTAAAGCTACATTCATAAAATTATGAACTTTGCCTGCGAGGAAGAAAACTATCGCCATAGTAGCCTACATCCGTGCTTTTTGCCTTAATTTTTAATTTGAAAGCATATATATTTTAGAAGGACAACCCGCTGACATCCTGGCCTTACCCCAATTTTCACAATTATTACCTAAAAAATTACTGCTTCCCATACCGGGTTTGCCGCAACAGCTAACAGGCTCTTTATTAGCCGGTAAATAATCCAAAAAACGCAACTATGGCGCCTTTAACTACGTAAACAAGTTTCACTACACGGGAAAAATATTACCGCGTATGTTTTAGACTATTGAATTAGCCCTGTAATAATAAACGAACACCCATGACGGCTCAAAGGTATAAGTGTTCGTTCGATCCGTTAAGCAGCATGAAAAAAGGTTTACTGTTCTGTCTCTCGGCGATTATGTTGGTGTTGTCATCTGCAAAGGTGATGGCAGCTAACGCAACGCTCAGTAGCCTTACAGTAAGCGCCGGTACGATTTCTCCAAACTTTGCCAGCGGAACTTTCAGCTATACTATATCAGAAAGCAGCGCCACCTCCTCAATAACTTTTACCCCAACGCAAACGCTTAGCGGTTCAACAATAACTGTGAACGGTGTCACGGTAGCAAGCGGTTCGGCATCCGGTGCAATAGCACTGGGCGCCGGCACAAATACCATTACCATAAGGGTTTCAAAGTTCTTTAACACTACAGAAACGTACACCATAACGGTGACCCGGCAGGATATCAGTTATACCGGCTCGCCCTTTACTTACTATACCGGCTCAGCCATAAGTTCGTTAACACCTACTGTAACGGGCAGCCCTACCGGCTATTCGGTAAGCCCGGCGCTCCCCGGCGGCTTATCCATAAGCGCCACAACAGGCGTCATTTCGGGAACTCCGACTGCAGCAACGGGTGCAGCCAATTATACAATAACCGCAACATATGCCGGCGGCATTACGGCCACTACCTCTATAAATATTTCAGTTACAGCATCAACCATCAGTTACGCCGGCTCCCCGTTTACCTTTTACCAGGGCACAGCCATAACAACTACAAACTCCACTGAAACAGGAGGCAACCCTGTTAGCTATTCAGGCGCTTTACCAGCGGGCTTAACCTTAAACGCCACTACCGGCGATATCACCGGTACGCCTACGACAGTGTCGGGCGCAACTGGCTATACCATTACCGCAACCTACAGCGGCGGGTCGACAGCCAGCACTATAGTAAATATTACCGTGCTGGTGCCAACCATAAGCTATGCAGGCTCGCCTTTTACTTATAATACGGGCGTAGCCATTTCAACTGCATCGCCAACCGTGACCGGCAGTCCTGTAAGTTATTCAGGTTCAGTGCCAGCCGGATTGACGCTTAATAGCACAAACGGGCAAATAACAGGTACACCTACTACCATATCTGCCGCTACGCCCTATACAATTACAGCCAATTATGCCGGCGGGGTAACCGCCAGCACTGTAATAACAATAACGGTTAACATTGGCCCGCCTATTATCAGTTACAGCCCGTCGACGAATGTTTATGTGGTGGGTAGTGCAATTAGTTCATTAACCCCAACGAATTCAGGAGGGGCCGCGGCCAGCTATTCAATAGGGACAACATTGCCTGCCGGACTGAGTTTCAGCACATCGACCGGCGTTATATCCGGCACCCCAACCGCTGTGTTTTCAGTAACCACTTATACTATTACAGCTACCAATAGCGGGGGCTCGGGAAGCACCACGGTGACATTGACCGTTAATCCGGCGCCACCTGTCATCAGCTACTCGCCATCAACAAATACGTATTCTGTCGGCACAGCCATTACAGCATTAACCCCCGCAAATACCGGCGGCGCCGCAAGCAGTTATTCTATTGACATTGCGCTTCCTTCCGGTTTGAACTTTAATACAAGCACTGGTGTAATTTCAGGCACACCAACGGTGGTGTCGGCAGCAACAACATATACAATCACCGCCACCAATGCAGGCGGCACAGGAAGCACGACAGAAACAATAACTATTATCCCGCAGCCGCCCGTTATTAGTTATTCGCCGTCATCCAATACTTATACCGTGGGTACGGCTATCAGTTCGTTAACGCCCACCAATACCGGCGGAGCGTCAACCAGCTATATAATAGGACCATCGCTGCCTGCCGGGTTATCATTTGATAATACAACAGGTATTATTTCGGGGACGCCGACAGGCGTGTCATCGGCCACGACATACACAATTTCGGCTGATAACGACGGAGGCACGGGTACCACTACGGTAACGATAACATGCGTAAACCCGGCAGCTCCTGTGATCAGCTACAGCCCATCGACCAATGTTTATATGGTTGGCACGGCAATTTCTACGCTAACGCCGGCTAATAGCGGGGGCGCAGCCTCAAGTTATTCAATAGATATAACACTGCCTGCCGGTCTGTCATTTGATACCACTACAGGGATAATTTCGGGGACACCTACAGCCACCTCCTCGGCTACCACTTATACAATTACGGCAACCAACATCGGCGGCAGCGGCAGCACTACGATAAACTTAACCGTAAAACCGCAGGCGCCTGTGATCAGCTACAGCCCGTCAACCAATGTGTATACCGTGGGTACGCCTATCACTTCATTAACGCCAAACAATACGGGAGGGGCGGCAACAAGCTATTCAATAAGCAGCGGGTTGCCGGCGGGTTTGTCATTTAACACTACCACCGGCGTGATTTCGGGTACGCCGACTGCCATTGCCTCTACCAAGACTTACACTATTACAGCAACAAACATAACAGGCAGTGCCACCGCTAACGTAACAATTACAGTAAACCATAACGCGCCTGCAATTACCTATTCGCCGGGGACGGTTACTTACTCAGTCGGCAGTACCCTCACGCCGGCGACCCCTGTTAGTACGGGAGGCGCGGTTGCCAGCTATTCAATTAACCTGACTTTACCTACCGGATTATCATTTGATACCTCTACCGGTATAATATCAGGTACCCCTACCGTTGTATATCCGACAACAACTTTTACCATTACCGCTACAAATACCGCAGGCACAAGTACTGCCTCGCTGATCATAACCGTAAGCCCCGCAGCCCCGGTTATCAGCTACACTCCCTCGACAAATGTTTACAGCGTGGGAGTAGCCATAACCACCCTGGCACCGACAAATACAGGCGGCGCGGTAACCGGATATTCCTATTCGTCAACAGGTGTTTCGCTGACCGGCGCTACTCTGGCAGGCCCCAGTTTAATGACCATTGATGCATCGGGCAGAATTTACGTTGCCAACTGGAATAACAAAACAATAAGCCGGTGGAGCTCAAGCCATACCTATTTAGGTACTTTTGGCACAGGTATTACTATGAGCAACCCCGAGGGAATAGTATTTGATTCGGCGGGCAATGCTTATGTAGAAGATACAGGCAGCGGCGCCGTTTATAAATTTAATTCGGCAGGCGTTTATCAGTCAACCATTATCACCGGTTTAAATCACCCGCTTGGTATCAGTATCGATGCGTCGGACAATCTCTACATTGCCACTTATGTTTATACATCGCCCTATACAAGTTCGGTTACTAAATACAGTACATCGGGTACCTTGCTCCAAACAATAGCGAATACGAATATGAACGAATCTGACGGCGTTGCCGTTGACGGTTCATCAGGAAATATTTTTGTGTTAAACCGTGCGCTTAACGTGACCGGTACCAACCAGGGCTACGTAACCGAATACAATTCCGCTGGCACATACCTTGGCGTATTCAGCAGCGGCTACAGCGACCCTTTGGCCATATCAGTGGATCCTTCCGGAAACGTGTTTGTTGCGGACTCGCATAACAATGAGGTAAAAATTTACAGCCCTTTGGGTGTATTGCTTAACACCATTACCGGCTTTAACGACGTCGAAGGTTTTGTAGCCGACGGCAACGGCAACTTGTATGTATCCGACTTCACCAATAACACTGTTAAAGAATTTGCGGCGCTTGGAGGCTATTATATAAGCGCGCCTCTGCCCCCGGGCCTGTCATTCAATAGCTCAAACGGCCAGATCACAGGTACGCCGACTTCTACCTTCCCTGCAACAACTTATACTATTACCGCCTATAACATTACCGGCAGCGGCTCAACAACCGTGACGCTTTCCTGCGTAAACTCGTACGATTGGATCGGCGCAACCAGCACTGATTGGAACACCGCCTCCAATTGGGTAAGCGGCGTTGTGCCCACAAGCGCCAACCAGGCTTTGATCGGTGTAAACCGCACATTTAACTATTTCCCGAACGTTTTGGCATCTTCCGGCACAGTCAATGTGGGTTCTATAGCATTTGGAAATGTCGGCGGCCAGGCACCCGGCGTTGTTGTAAACACCGGCAGCACCTTAAATGTATCCGGCGCAGTAACTTACCAAAGTGATGCAAGCTCGGCTCTTGGTTATACATGCACCCTGTCAGGCGCAGGCACGTTAAATGCTAACAGCATCAGCGTTATTGCGAATACTGCACTTGGCAGCTCCTATACTACAAGCATGGCATCGTCGGTTACCAATTTAAATGTAACTACCAATATTTCTTTAACATCGTCAAATTCAGGCTCGGCGCTGTATAATGCAAAATTCAATGTTGCCGGCGGTACAACCCTGCTGACAGGCATTGTGCAAACCAGCAATACCTCGTCCAGCACTTCAACCTTTACAGTGATACCAACCAGCACAGCCACTTTACAGTTTACCAATGCTACCGCTTTATCGGGTTTATCCGCTACCGGAACAAATGTGATCACCTTTAGCAATGGGGCTACCGTTCAGTATTCAGGAGCAGCACAAACAATTTATACCGATGCAAGCATTACCGGTTTATCAACCGGGATAATCTACAAAAATCTTATACTCTCAGGCACTGGTATCAAAACCCCGTTATCAGGCACTTTAAACCTCACCGGCGATTTCACCAATCTGCTCGCAAATGACGGTGCCAATTATATAAACTTTAGCAACACAGCGGCAAAATTTAACGGCACTACACAGAATTTAGCCGGCGGCGGCGGTAATGGCACAAACTTTTATAAGGTAACATTTGGCGGTGCCGGCACAAAGACGCTTGTCAGCGGACAATTTTATGTTAACACGTCACTTACAATGGGTGGTTCGAACCCGCTTACTATTTTGAACGCAAACGGCCTGCTGACTTTAACTTCAACTGCAACCAACACCGCTTATGTTGCAAATATACCCACAGGGCCAAGCATCATTGGAAATGTAAATGTACAGCGTTATTTAACAGGCGGTGCAGGTTACCGTGGCTATCGCCTGGTTTCATCCCCGGTTTACGTAGCCACCGTGAACTCAAATAATGTTTATAGCATAAATTACCTGCAAAACAGCGTGTATCTTACCGGCAATGCAGGCGGCGGCTTTGACAAAACCGGTAATCCCACCCTGTATTTATATCGTGAAGATCAAACTCCTAACAATGGCGGGTTCACCAGCGGTAATTTTTGGGGCATAACCGCAATTAATAATACAAACAGTTATGATTATTATATGAACGGCGGATCAACCGTTTATAACATTCCGGTTGGGAACGGCTTCATGTTCTTTTTCAGGGGGAACAGGGCCTCCGCGGCTTTGGCGACTGAAACGGACCCATCGTACACCACGCCCGTAGCGGTTACAAGTACCGCAACAGGAACCTTAAACCAGGGCCAGGTAATTGTACATGACTGGTACACGCCATCTTCCGCCAACCTTGGCTATACAGGTTCTGGTACCGGCACTAATTACGCAGTTCGCGGCTTTAACCTGGTGGGCAATCCCTATGCTTGCTCTGTTGACTGGGAATCATTTAATACTTCAACAACCACGTCCGGAATATATGGTAAAAATGTCGGGACAACTATTTATGAGCTTAATCCTGCTACTAATAATTACGATACCTATCAAAAAGGCGGTGTGTATACAAATCATGGAAAACGCCTAATTGAAAGCGGACAAGCCTTTTTTGTACTGGCGTCGAACAGTACCAATCCCCAGCTCATATTCAATGAGTCGGCAAAATCTACCGGCCAGAATACCGGCCTTAATCTCTTCATGTCAACCGGCCCCGACCTGGTGAAGCTAAATCAAAGCAATATTGATCAACATCTGCGCTTGCAAATAGCTTTGGATACGGTTAATACCGATGATATTTATATCGGCTTTAATTCATCGGCAACGACACAATTTGTTGATGAGGAAGATGCGCCGTTTAAACCCGGCAACGGCAAAGTGCATTTGGCCAGCTTCTCAAGCGATAATGTGCCATTGGCTATAAACAGGTTGCCTTTGCCAACAGTTGGGCAAACCGTTATACCTTTAAAGGTTGGCGCATATAATTATGGCACTTATAAACTAAATATGACTGAGCTGGAGGCTATCCCCGAAATTTATGAGGTGTGGCTGATGGACCGTTTTAATAAGGACTCATTGGATATGCGTCATAACAGCACATATGCATTTGATATGACGCCGGATACTAACAGTTATGGCGCTAACCGTTTTCAATTGGTCATACGGCAAAATCCAGCCCTGGCAATTCATTTACTGAATTTTACGGGCACTAAAGCTCCAAACGGCGCAGAGGTTACCTGGAAAACAGAGAATGAACAAAATTATACCAATTTTACCGTTGAAAGAAGCAGCGACGGCGGTGTAACTTACCAGGTGTTGGGCGGTTTTCCATCGAGTGCCTCCGGCACTTATAGTTTTGTAGACAAAAACCCACCAATAGCCTCAGATATGTACCGTTTAAAGATAGAGGACCTTAACGGAGCTATTACTTATTCCAATGTTGTGACGATAATGTATTCAAATACTACCGGCCTGGTTAAAAGCAATATCAATGTTTACCCCAACCCGGCAAGGAGCACATTGAACCTGGAAATAGTTTCGGCATCGTCGGGGTTAAGCGGCCAATCGACGCAAATAGCCAATTCTCTGCCTGCCACGGTTCCCGCGTTGCCATCCAGCACGATATACAGCATTAAGATAGTGAATATTTTGGGTTCTGTGATAAAAACAGCCGCAACAGCAACGCTAAACTGGCAAGCCGATGTGAGCAATCTCGCCCCGGGTACCTATATTTTACAAGTCGTTAATAATAGCAATAAGACCGTAGTAGGCGAAAGCGCGTTTATAAAATTGTAGCTGGTTTGTCCCGTTCCTCACAAAAGCGCTTTTTTCGGCGCCGATGATCTGCCTACTGCCCTTTAGTTTTCCAGTACATGTAAGCAATGCCGCCTACTACCATAATAGCCAATACGACCAGGCCAATTTTGCCCTTGCGTTTATCCTGGCGCATCAGCCAGATTAAGAATATGACCAGCGGCACTACAAAAACCGCATAAAAGATAAGTGATGGAATATTCATTAGGTCCCTTAACCTTCGCCAAAAGGCGACGGATTTTATGTTAATTATTAATTTTTTTGCCCTACCTGCCACGTTTCCCCCTTCAGGGGGCCAGGGGGTACCGGGCAAGCGGCGTTGCATCCTGCCCTATAAAATCTTGTTTTAAATATTTATAATATCCGGCAATGGCAATCATCGCGGCATTATCCGTACAGTATTCCATCCTGGGAATAAAGCAGCGCCAGTTGTTTTTTTGGCATAAGTCCTGTAATCCCAGCCTCAGGCCGGTATTAGCCGAAACTCCACCGGCCAGCGCAATATCCTTTATTCCATAGGCATGGGCTGCTTTGCTCAGCTTGTTTAACAATATGGTGCTTATCCGTTTTTCAACCGATGCGCAAATATCGTTTAAATTTTGCTGCACAAAGTTAGGATTTACGGCGACCTTGTCCCTGATGAAATATAAAATAGCTGTTTTTAACCCGCTGAAGCTAAAGTCGAGGCCCGGTATTTGCGGTTCGGGAAATTGGTATGCATCGGGATTCCCCGAACGGGCGTGCTTATCAATTAACGGGCCGCCCGGATAGGGCAAGCCTAAAATTTTACTCGTTTTATCCATTGCTTCGCCGGCGGCATCATCAAGTGTTTGCCCTATTACCTCCATGTCAAAATAATCCTTCACCAAAACTATTTGCGTGTGCCCGCCAGATACGGTCAGGCACAGGAATGGGAACGAAGGCTTATTTTCGCCGATAAAATGGGCCAGCACGTGTGCCTGCATGTGGTTTACTTCAATAAGCGGTATGTTTTTGGCAAGCGCAAAAGCCTTTGCGAATGACACGCCCACAAGCAGCGAGCCCAGCAGCCCCGGGCCCCTTGTAAAAGCCACCGCATCTATATCATTTTTGTTTACTTTTGCGGCGGCCAGCGCGTGCTGTACGGCAGGAACAATATTTTGCTGATGAACCCGCGAAGCAAGCTCAGGCACAACGCCCCCGTAAGCTTCGTGTATGGTTTGATTGGCGATGATGTTGCTTAATATCTTACCGTCGGTACAAACAGCCGCCGAGGTTTCATCACATGAAGATTCGATTCCGAGGATATTCAAGTTTGAATTATTGAATTTCTGAGTTATTGATTTGGTGAGTTATCGAGTTGATAAGTTAACAACTTTTAGATTTATCAAAGCGGTACTAAACCTTCCTTTGTAAACGATGTTAAACAAACAGTCAGCAATTCACAAATCATAATTAAAAATTATGCTGTTCGCTAAATTACTAATTCAATAATTCACTAACTAAACTGCAAAGTTATTAAAAAACTACTCAAAATAGCGTTAAGTATAGTACTGGTGATCTTGTTGGTAGTTAGCATCCTGTTACTGCTATTCCAGTACAAGCCGGTTCAAACCTGGGCGGCGAAAAAAGCTGCAAGCTATTTGTCGGGTAAACTCGATACCAAAGTCAGTATAAAAAGCCTTTACATTCAGCCATTTTCATCGGTAGTGCTCGAGGGCTTTTATGTGCTCGATAAACAAAAAGACACGCTAATCAGCACGCCAAAGTTGACAGTTGAGCTAAACGGTTTTTCACTTTTCAGCAGCTTTAAAAAACGTGTTATCGATGTTAAACTCCTGCAGGTAGACGATGGCTCGTTTTACCTGAAAAAACTAAAAGACAGCAGTTCAAACCTTAAGTTCATTATTGATTACTTCAAATCGCCGCCCGATACAACCAAAATAAAAACTAAGGGAAAGCCATGGAAACTCGGGCTCGAAAAAATAGCTATCAACAATTTCCATTTCCGGTATAAAAACAATTTGAAGGGCACGCTGATCAACGGAGTAAACTTCGATGATATTGATGTAAAAAACTTCAGTGTGGTAATAAAGAACCCTGACCTAACCCATCATCTTTTCAAAGGGGATATCATTAACCTTACCCTGCGGGAAAAGAGCGGTTTCTATCTTAAAAAATTTGATGCTAATGCTACGGTGGACACTAACCAAATATTGACGAAAAACCTTTTCATATTGACCGGCCACTCTACCATTAAAAATTATTTCAGGATGAAATTTAAGTCCTTTGATGATTTCGACGACATTGAAGATGCGGTTTATATGGATGGCGACTTCAGATCATCGAAGGTATCGTCGCGCGATATTTCATTTTTTACCGACGGGCTGGAGCATGTGAAGTTTGACTTAGGGCTCGACGGCCGCATTAAGGGTTTTGTAAACAACCTGAAGGCAAAGAATCTGCTTATTACCGGGGGTAAGGCGACTTATATAAAGGGCGATTTTAACCTCAGGGGCTTGCCCGACTGGGACAATACCTTTCTTGAATTGAATTTCGATCAGATAGCCACCAATAAAGCCGACATAGATTACCTGTACAGCAATTTTACCGATACCCACGGTAAGCGTGTACCTGATATTATCTCAAAATTCGGAAACATAAATTTTAGCGGGCGGTTTACCGGGCTACAGAATGATTTTGTGGCTTACGGAACATTTAAAACCGAATTGGGCCGGTTTGATTCGGACATAAACTTAAAAATTAACAAGGCGGGCGTACCGTCATATAGCGGCAAACTGGATACTTATGCTTTTGACCTGGGAAGCTTGCTGGATGAAGACGCGCTCGGCCGCGCAACACTGAATGCCAACATAAAAGGCCGTGGCGACAACCTGAAAAATTTAAGTGAAAACCTGGACGCCCGTATCAGTTCTGTCGACTTTAAAGGATATAGCTATCAAAACGTGGCACTGAACGGTTCTTTTAATAAAAAGATCGTGAGCGCCAAAGTAAATATAGCGGATAAAAATATCGGGCTTGACTTGAATGGAAGTATCGATTTAAACCCCGCCCTGCCGGTATACAATTTTACAGCAAGCATTAACAAAGCACAGTTGCGTACTTTAAAACTGCTGAGCGACACGATTACATTGAGTACAAAAGTGACGACTAATTTTTCGGGTAATGATCTGAAGAATTTGACAGGCAATATTACCATGCTTGACACCAGGGTGATAGACCCGCGGAATAATTACCCTGTTGATTCAGTCATCCTTTCATCAACCGGCGCTGGAAATGCCAGGGAGATCAGCTTGCGGTCGGATGTTGCCGATGCATACATTAAGGGAAGTTTCGACCTGGCAACGCTGCCATCCTATTTTAAAACAATCGTAAAAAAATACATTCCCTCGTTAAAAACAACGATTACTGAGCCTAAACCACAAAACTTTGCATTTAATTTGACGATAAAGAACCCGGATCCGTTGATCGCTATTTTTATACCAGACCTTAAAATACCCGACCAGGGAACCGTTGTGGGTAAGTTTAACTCGGTTGATAAAACAGCGGATTTGAATGCGTATGTAAAAACCATTCAATATGGTAAAACCGTTTTTCACGATTTTATTATCGACGAAAGTACAAATAACAACAACCTGGGCTTAAACGTGTCGTTGAGTAAAATTAACCTGTCCGACAGCTTGTTTATTAAGGACATTACCGTAATAAATACGCTTAAAAGAGACAGTCTGAACTTTAACGTTAAATTATCAGACCAAAACGCAGTTAACTCGCTCGACTTGTACGGGTTGGTAAACTTTGGCCGGGATACTACCGCAAAGCTTCAGCTGCTGCCTTCGGATGTGGTGCTTGAACACCAGGACTGGCGGATACAAGAAAAGGTAAAGGTAAGGCTGCTTGACGGGAAGACACAGGTTTCGGGCTTTGAGCTATCGAACGGCCGCCAAAAAGTAAAGATCGACGGTTTTATTTCCGATAACCCGGCGGATAAGCTGAAACTTTCATTTGAAAAATTCAGCATGGCTACCCTAAACCAGCTTACCCGCAGGCAAGGGGTACAATTAAAGGGATCGCTGAACGGAGATATCTTCTTTACTTCTATTACGAAGTCGCCGGGCGTAGATGCACATTTGGGTATCGACTCGCTGATGATGAACAAAACGCTGGTGGGGGATGTGAAAATTGAGTCGGACCTTGGCAGCGACCGTAAACAGGCCAATGTGAAATTGAATATCAACAATCACGGGCTGGAGACGGTAAATATTGGCGGCATTTACAACCTGGGGCATAACGTAAGCGATGACATGGATTTTGATGTAAAAATGAACCAAACTGAGGCAATTATTTTTGAGCCGTTTATAAGGAAGCTGGTCTCGAATATTAAAGGCACGGTTTCTACTGATTTAAAGCTTACTGGCTCGCCTTCGAAGCCTCAGTTGAATGGGAGTATCATATTGTCAAACACCGGCGTTACGGTTAACTATTTGAAAACTGCTTACACAATTACCGATACACTGACGGTGGCAAATAGTGTGATCAATATCAACAATATGGTGCTGAAGGATATCAAAAATGGCACCGGCATTGTAACAGGTAAGGTGGATTTGAATGATCTGTCAAACCCTGATATCGAAGCGGAAGTGAATGCCAGGAACCTGATGGCGCTAAATACTTCTTTTAAAGATAACCACCTTTATTACGGGACGGCTTACGGCACCGGCAGGTTTAACTTTAGCGGCCCGGTTGATAATATGAGTATCGACATAAAGGCAAGGACCGAAGCCGGAACCACATTTAATATCCCGCTTAATACATCGGCTACCGTTGGCGATTATGACTTTATCAGGTTTGTGAGCCATAACGATACATCGAAATACACGGAACCGCCGCGGGCCTTTAACGGCGTAACGCTAAATTTCGACCTTACCGTTGATGAAAAAACTACTGTAAAAATTACAACTGACTATGGCGTGCTGGAAGGCAACGGCCAGGCAAAAAATTTGAAACTAAATATCAATAGTCTGGGCGATTTTGAAATGTTCGGCGATTTTTTAATTACCTCGGGTAAATTTGAATTCACCGCAAAAAACTTTATCAGTAAAAATTTTACCGTCAACCAGGGCGGGACGATAAGATGGACCGGCAACCCTTCGAATGCATCGATCAATCTGAGCGCTATCTACGAGGTCCGGACGGATATTTCACCCCTTTACCAGGCAGCGGGTTCGCAATCGCCAAAAGGCAAATCGCTGGAACTTGTACAGGCCGACTTAATATTAACCAGGTCGTTATTGCAACCGACCATAGATTTCGACTTTAATTTCCCGCTCGACCCTTCGATAAAGGATGATTTGAACACTTACCTTTCGGATGTAAATAACCGCAGCCAGCAGGCGTTAAGTATCATTGTGCGCCGCCAATTCTCAAATGGCGCTAACAATAATTTAACCAACCAGGTTTTGGGCACGGCCGGCGAAGCAGTAAGCGAATTTGCGTTCAACCGGCTGAACAGTTTAATTTCACAGTCGAACATTAAAAACTTCGACCTTAATATTCGCTCGTTTAATGATTTCAGCGCCTCGTACCGGGTGAAAGACCGCCTGGTGTTTACCGGCAGCCTTTTTAACACCTATTCAGGCACAACTGACTTGTTTCAAAACAGCGCAAATGTGTTTAATACCGGTTTTAACCAGTTAACTTATGACTTTGATGCGCAATATTTTATACGGAAAAATGGGAACCTCAGCGCCAGGTATTCTTACCGGGTATTAAACAGCACTACATTAAATACACTTAATAACCAGTTGGGGGTTGAATATGTGAACGGCCTGGGCTTTGTTTACCAGCGGGATTTTGACACATTCGGGGAATTCCTGCGGAATATTTTCAGGAAGCAAACCAGGAAACAGCCCGTTAACCCGGCCCCTGTGCCAACAAGCGGCATTTTAAACGAGAAAAAAGAAGATAATGATCAATGATCGCGCATAATGGCATGATCCATTTTATCTCTTTTCGTTCTTAAATAAGCCTCATTATGGGGGTTTGATGCAATTTCAATCGGGACGTTTTCGACTACCTCAAGTCCGTAACCGATCAGACCGGCCCTCTTTTTAGGATTGTTGGTCATTAAGCGCATTTTTGATATGCCCAGGCTGCGCAATATTTGCGCACCAACGCCATAATCGCGTTGGTCCATCTTAAAACCAAGCTCAATATTTGCTTCAACCGTGTCCATGCCGTTTTCCTGCAAGTGATAGGCTTTCAATTTATTAATGAGGCCTATTCCACGGCCCTCCTGGTTCATATAAACCACCACGCCTTTTCCTTCTTCATTTATCATTTCCATCGCCTTATGCAGTTGCGGCCCGCAATCGCAACGGCACGACCCAAAAATATCGCCTGTAACGCACGAACTATGAACGCGTACCAGCACCGGCTCGCCGGGTTCCCAGGTCCCCTTAACAAGGGCCAGGTGGTGTTCCCCGTTATCTACCTGTGTGTAGGCCACGATATCAAAATCGCCCCATTGGGTCGGCAGTTTTACCGAGACATCTTTATGCACCAGCGATTCGGTGGCTAAACGGTAGGCGATAAGATCTTTTATTGAAATGATCTTCAGATCGAATTCCTTTGCAATTTGCAAAAGTTCGGGAAGGCGCGCCATATCGCCATCTTCCTTCATTATCTCGCAGATGACACCGGCAGGCTCAAACCCGGCCATAACTGCCAGGTCGATGGCGGCTTCGGTATGCCCTGAACGGCGCAAAACGCCGCCATCTTTCGCTATCAGCGGGAAGATATGCCCCGGCCGTCCCAAATCTTCGGGTTTTGTCAGGGGGTCGATTAAGGCCAGCGTGGTTTTTGAACGGTCAGTGGCGGAAATACCTGTTGTGCACCCTGCAATTAAATCAACAGACACCGTAAAATTTGTCTCGTGAGAAGTAGTGTTATGACTGACCATGGGTTGCAGATCAAGCTCTTTCGCCCGTTTTTTTGTAATTGGCGCACAAACCAGTCCCCGGCCATGGCGTACCATAAAATTTATCGTTTCGGGGGTTGCATTCCTGGCAGCGGTCAAAAAATCACCTTCGTTTTCGCGATCTTCATCATCAACAACTATAATCGTTTTACCGTTTTTTATAGCTTCTATCGCTTCTTCTATTCTGTTTAGCATTTTTTTGTTCGTGGTTAAAGATGGAGGTTGGTGGGTAAACATTGGCCTGTTAAAAAAATCACCAGGCATACACCCTGAAGACGTTTATTTTGTTTTCACTTCTTTCCTTAAGTTGTGCATGCCTTCGTACTATTAAACAAGTTGGTGGCAATAAGCGTACCGGATGGCAGCCTATAATAACCTCCTCATCGCCGGACTCCTTTCGGCATGCAAATTTACAAGATAATAAGTTCATTCAGGTCGGTGCTTTGTAAACTTAGTACCGCCTTGTGCAGTAAATGGTTGCTTTGTCCAATCGGGATTTCGGAGAGGTTGGCCTGCAGTATCAAAAAATTGCAAACTGCAAACTGCCTCCCTTCCTACTGCCACTTTCCACCGCTACTATCCACCACTACTGCTCTGCCTGTTTCCGCCTGAATAATCTGTTAAAGAATCGCTTATACGTATCTGTATCGAATATAACCGAGTCGGTAGCGGCTTTATAAGAAAGGAAGATACCGATGGGGGTAATAACAGCAATGGCGATCCACGATCCGATCAAAGGCGAAAGGTCGCCGTCCTTAACATACTTTTCGCCGATAGTGTTTATGATATAAAAAAACAGGAAGAAGATCACGGAGACGACTACCGGCAGGCCCAGGCCGCCTTTCCGGATAATTGCGCCAAGCGGCGCACCAATCAAAAACAAAGCGATGCATGCCGCCGACAAGGTGAACTTTTTCTGAAATTCAAGACTGGCCCTTTGGATATTTTGTAAAAGATCTTTTTGGCGCTGGGCGCGGTTCTTCAAAAAGTCCTGGATAGAACGCACTTCACTGGCTGCGTTTGACAATACGCTCAGTTTCTGGTCTATTTGCAGGCTGGAAAAATCTTTTCCGGTAACGAGCGTCCGATTTTTACCAGGCGCTGCTTTCGCCGGTATGGAAAAGTATTTGATATAAGCAGTTATAAACTTATAATTTACCTCAAGCGCGCTATCGATTTGCCGCCTGGTAAATGCCTCGTTGTCCTTAAGTTGCTTTAAATTCATCATCTGGTAGGCTGATTTGAATTCATCCTCGGGCGTACGGTGCAGTTTCAAGCCCGAAATATCAAACCGCTGCTCTGTCTCTTTAAAGCGTTTACGGGTCAGCCGTTCCCGCACATTGGAGCGCGACTCGCCGGCCGATTCCGAATACTGCACCCCGTCTTTCAGTTTTAAAACCAGGAATTGCCCGTTTGGGGTGCGAAACATTTTACCTTCCCTGGCGATCAGCACGTCAGTATTACTTTCGGTATTGTTTTTTGCGAAGATCATAATACCGTACAACGTTTGCCCGTCGGGGTCTTTCTTATTCACGCGGATCGAATAGCCGGTAAAGCTGTTGCTGAACACGCCTTCAGGTAAAAAATTTGCAGACTTTTGCTGCCTGGCGTCATACAGCAGCGAATAGTATTTAAGGTTGGCAATCGGCAGCATATAATCGGAAAAAGCAAAAGCTGAAATACTTAAAATCGCCACAACCACCATCATAGGGTACATGGCCCTGCGCAGGGAAATGCCCGCCGCCTTGATGGCCACAAGCTCATAATTTTCGCCCAGGCTGCCGTAGGTCATTATGGACGACAACAATACCGATAAGGGCAATGCCATAGCCACATTTGTCGCAGAGGCGTACAGCATCAGCTCTAAAATAATATACCATTCAAAACCCTTGCCGATAAGATCATCGATGTACTTAAATAAAAATAGCATCAATAATACAAACATCACTATCAGGAAGGTAACGAGGAAGGGCCTTATAAATGATTTGAGTAGTAAGAGATGTATTTTCTTCATCCGGGTTGTAAAAAGTCTAAAGTCTTGAACCTGAAGTTGCAAGTAAAAAAATAAGTGAACTTAAGGCTAAAGATTTAATAACGGCACAAGCCAGCTTATTATGCAAAAATAAGGATAATTAATTTTCTATGGGGTTCGAACCTTGGATTTCAGCTAAGACTGCAAGACAGGATTTCAGACTTAAATTATGCCCCTAACACACTTACAAGATATTCAACCTGGTTGTCCCAGATCAGCTTGCGCTCATCAATAGTGTCTTCGGTGGCAAAATCGGTTATACTAAGGGCGACATCGTTAGTTAATTCGTCCTGGATGATTTCCATTTCAAAAAAATATTGCGGGTCGTCATCTATCCACCTGAACCTCACCAGTTTATTCTCTTTGGTTGCCAACAGCTTTGCTTTTTGCTGCTCGTCGTCCCATGTAAAGGTATATACCTGCTCCTTTACGCTTACATCATCGGCAAACCATTGCGTTAGTCCGTTGGGCTCATTTAAAAAACCATAAAGTATCCGCGGAGATGATTTTATTTCATACTCAATATTAAATTTTTTCTTTTCCAACATTTAGGTTTCTACTAGAATACTTGTAAGGTGTAAATGTTAACATTTTTTCTAAAGAAAACGAATTTCTGCTATATTTGCAAACCTTTTTAAGAAGGACAACGCGTTTAGTTTTTTTACTGCGTTAATTTAATCCCAGGGCGGTTTACGATAAAAAAATATTTATCCGGCGGGGTAGCTCAGATGGTTAGAGCGTAGGATTCATATCCGCTGGTAAGCGGACGGCAGTTCTGAAAAATATTGTACTTAAAAAACGGCGGGGTAGCTCAGATGGTTAGAGCGTAGGATTCATATCCGCTGATGAGCGGACGGCAGTTCTGAAAAATATTGTACTTAAAAAACGGCGGGGTAGCTCAGATGGTTAGAGCGTAGGATTCATAACCGCTGGTAAGCGGACGGCAGTTCTGAAAAATATTGTACTTAAAAAACGGCGGGGTAGCTCAGATGGTTAGAGCGTAGGATTCATATCCGCTGGTAAGCGGACGGCAGTTCTGAAAAATATGTACTTAAAAAACGGCGGGGTAGCTCAGATGGTTAGAGCGTAGGATTCATAACCCTAAGGTCGGCAGTTCGATCCTGCTCCCCGCTACAAGGCAATACCAATTGGTATTGCCTTTTTTGTATTAGGCTTATGTTTACCGTCTACGTGTTATATTCCCCAAAATACAGACAGATCTACATCGGTTTTACATCCGATCTCACCAACCGTTTCCTTTCCCATAATGAACTTGCCGCAAAAGGGCATATTTGCGTCCAATTTTTTGTAAATTGGAGTTCTTAAATACATGGTAAATGAGATTTGAGGTTTGGAGGCCCGTCATTGCATTTATGGTACTGGCAACAGCGGCTTTTGGCTCCTGCGGCGGTCATGATGATACAAACAATGTGCTTCTGGGGACTGCCGCGCAAATTCTCATCTTTAATGGGACCGGAGCTTCGCCGAATGACGTCAGGGCGATAGAAACCGTCCTGGAGGATAACCGTCTGCGCTATTCGACTGTGAATTCAACAGCATTAAACGGAATGCCGGAGTCGCAGCTACGGAAATATCGCTTGTTAATTTTTCCGGGCGGGAATTTCATTGACATGGGCAAGAACCTGACTCCAGGCGCTGCCGCAAACATCCGCAGCGCTGTACAACATAACTTAAATTACCTCGGCATCTGCGGAGGCGCTTTCCTTGCCGGAAAGGCGGCATATTACAACGGCCTGAACCTGACCTCGGGTGTGACATTCGGCTTCTATTCCGCCGAAAACGCCGGTATTCGCAAGGCTTCAGTGGCAATTAGTAGCCGCGGGGCGCCGGTACTCGAACAGTATTGGGAAGACGGGCCACAGTTGTCGGGCTGGGGTGCAGTTGTTGGCAAGTACCCCGATGGGACACCGGCAATTACAGAAGGCGCTTGCGGGAAAGGATGGGTGGTGCTTACCGGCGTTCATCCCGAGGCGCCGGAGGACTCGCGGCAAGGCTTAACTTTCAACACCCCTGCCAACCTTGATAATGACTATGCCGGTATGCTTATCCGCGCCGCATTGAAGGGAACGGCGCTGCCGCATTATTGAATGTTATACCTTCAGGTTATCCATACCTGCCGACTTGATCTGTTATTGCCTAAATCCTAATTTAAAACATTTCAGATTATTTAGAACTTCAGACTGCCAGCTAAAGACTTTCGGCTTTACTTCTTCTCGGGCAGCAATATCAGCTTGATCAAATTATTGCCGCTTAAATATTTGTTGGCGGCATCCTTTGTGCTTTGAACCGTAACATTGCTGAGGTTGCCCACATGACGCAGGATAGCATCCGGATCTTCCTGGTTTTGTGATGCAGAGCCTAAATATCCTGCCCAAAAAATATTCTGTTTTAGCTGTACCTGTGTCGAGCGCGCGTCCTGTATGGTGGCTTTTTCAATATCAGCAGGTAATGCGCCGTTCTGTTTTATCTTGTCTATCTCTTCCATCGTGGCGGCTATCAGCTTATCAACATTTGCAGGTGCGCATTCAAAATAAATGGTGAAGGTATAACTGCCGTCAGGCACCTTTTTATAGCTGGCTTTCACTCCCGGCGAATACACCTGCGCTTCCTTTTCGCGCAGGCGCTGGTCTAATTTTATCTGTAAAATTGATTCCAGCATGTCCATTTGCAGGTTGTTGCTTTCGTTATAATCGTAACTTCCGCTAAATACCAGTTCAACGGTGCTCTTATCGCCTATGCCCTTGTAAACGGTTTTGGTGATCTGGCCTGTAGGCGGATGGATATTCAGATTCTTATATGTTTCTTTCCGGTTTGTCGAAGGTAAATTACCAAGGTATGCCTGTAAATATGGTTCTATCGTTTTAACATCGAAATTGCCCACTACTGTAAATACGAAGCCGCTTGCATCGGCAAACCTGTCCTGGTAAAAGGTAAAAGCCTTGTCGAGGCTGGTTTTGCTTAACCTCTCAGGCGTTACTACCATATCCCTGAAATTGTGGCTGTTCAGCGTGGCAGAAACGGTATCCTGGAAAACGCTGACCGGATCAAGCCCCCGGGTTGCAAGGACCGATTTTACCTGGCTAACGTTTGACTGCCATATATCAGGATCTTTGCGGGGCTGTGTAAAATACAAGTAAATTAACTGCATGGCCGTTTCAAAATCGCGGACCGAAGCCGAGGCTGTTATACCTTCGGCCACCTCGCTTATATAAGGGCTAACATTAACATTTTTTCCCGCCAGCTTTTTATCCAGCTGGGCTTGTGAAAAACCGGCTATGCCGCTTGCGCCAACAATGTTAGCTGCCATATCGGCCGAGTCGAAATCTTCATCGCTTGCCAGCGAGGTACCGCCAAAACCATAGCCGTTGATGAGGATTTGATCATTCTTAAATTGCGTAGGCTTTAAAATTACTTTTATGCCGTTCTCCAGGGTGATTGTTGTGGTGCCGATAAGGCTGTCAGCCTGTACGCTGGTAATTTTTGTGGTAGCAAGCGCTTTATCAAGCAGCGGCTTGTCGGTTGCATAATCAATATAAGGCTTTATGTTTTGGCCCGCTGCGCTTATCCATTCGAGCAATGTTTTTTCGGTTGGCAGGTTTGCCTTCTCCTTGTCAGGTGCTTCAACTATTACAGTCCGGTTTTGATCGCTAATGAATTTGCCCGCCATTGCGTTCACCTCGTCGAGGGTGATCTTGCCAATATTGTTAACATAGAAATTGTATTCGAAAGCTATGCCCGGTATCGCAGCTCCTGTTAAGAAATTCCGCTGGTATTCGTTTGCAAAAAACGCCGATTGCGTTTTATCCCTTTCTCTATAGGCATTGTCAATCCCCAGCAAAGTGTTTTGTTTCGCACGTTCCAGTTCGGTTGCAGTAAAGCCAAAAAGGCGGACACGCTCAGTTTCGCCGACGGCCGCTTTAATCGCTTTTTCCAATTCACCGGGCCTGGCAACGGCCAGCGTAGTGAACGCGTCTTGGCGTCCGGTGAAAGCACCGTAAACGGACTGGCTGAAAAGGAAAGGAGGATTTGGTTTTTGCAACAGTTCGTTAAGGCGGTCGTTCAGCATTTGGTTAAACAATTGAACCCGGATACTTTGCATCAAGTCGGCAGGGGTTTTAACTATTGTCTGCGGGTGCTTTACGACTATTTCAGCTAAGGTGTATGGAAACTCCTTATCAGTGACAATCTTAACGGCTGTGCCGGGAGTTGGCGGCACTGTATAATACGTTCTCGGCTTCTCCGCCTGGGGGTTTGTCATCGAAGAGAAATTGTATCTTATCAGGGCCAAAACCTTTAAAGGATCAAAATCACCGACAGCTATTACAGCCTGAAGGTCGGGCCGGTACCAGTCATGATAGAACCGCGAAATAGCTTCAGGCTGAAATGTTTTCAGCAGATCTTCCTTGCCTATAGGCAAACGCTGCGCATACCTCGAATTATTCAGCAATATGGGCAGCGTCTCGTTCCTAAGACGTTCTTGTGCGTCCTTACCGCCGGCTCGTTTTTCTTCCAGTACAACGCCGCGCTCGGCATCAATCTCCTTTGGGTCAAGCGTTTGGTAGGCTGCCCAGTTTGCCAGAATCACAAAAGCCTTTTCAAATATTTTTGTGCTATCGGTAGGCACCGGTAATTGATAAACCGTTTCGTCAAAGCTTGTAAACGCATTTAAGTCGGCGCCAAACTTCACGCCCGATTTTTGCAGGTAATCTACAAGGTCGTTCTTGGGGAAATCGCGGGTACCGTTAAACGCCATGTGCTCGGTAAAGTGGGCCAGGCCCTGTTGGTCGTCGGTCTCCAGCACCGAGCCTGCTTTACTTACGAGGTATAGCACCGCCCGGTTCTTGGGCTCGCTGTTTTTGCGGATATAAAACGTTAAACCGTTTGGCAGCTTGCCGGCAAGCACATCCGGGTCGAAGGGCAAGGCATTGTTTCGGGGTTGTGTGGTTGTTGCAGTTTGTGCGGATTTTTGAGCAGCAACCGGCTTTTTTCTGACCTGTTGTGCCGATACTCCGACAGATATGATGAGTAAAGCTAACGCCGCTGCGTAGATTTTATGGGGAAAATTCATTTTTATTAGGGACATATAAAAGTTTGCTAAGATGCAAAACGAATATGTCAGTTACAAATTGTATTTGAAAGGCGAGTAAGGATAAAGAACGGAAACCAGGATGCAAAAGCCAGGATGCAAGAACCAAGAACCAAGAGTCAAGAACCAAGACAAAAATTGATCTTTCCAATTCTCCTGTCTTGACTTTTGGTTCCTGGCTCCTGACTCTTTTTTTTACCCCCGCGATCTAAAAAAAAATAGTTACATTAGCATTAAACCTTTTGCTAATCATCAGTCTAATGGAATAACCGAGGAACAAATATCATGAAAAGATCAATTTATACGGCAATTATAGTTTTCACGCTGATGGGCCTGTCGGCTTGTACAAGCTATAATTATTATACTGCCGCTATCAACAAAACTAATTTAAGCAGTTACCACACCTTTGCATGGATGCCGCCTGCCCAAAAAGGCAATAACAAAATGATGGGTGATGCGGCGGATGCCAGGATCAAGGACGCGGCGACAGCGGCCCTTGAAGCAAAGGGCTTGCGTTTGAGCCAGCACAATCCCGACCTCGTGGTGACATATACCAGCATTGTAGGCTGCGGTTCACGAACTAATTACTATACGTCATACCCTTATTATGGCGGTTTATATCCCGGTTGGGGTTTTGGTTTTGGCTGGGGCTGGGGTTGGTACAGGCCTTATTATTATGCATATGGCGCACCGTTCGCTTATTACGGCGGGCTCACCTATGCCGAGAAGGAACATTATAAAGAAGGTACGCTGATCATCGACCTTATAGATACACGTACCCGCAGAATTGTTTGGCGTGGCTTTGGGGTGGGCGAAGTGCATCACAATCCGCAAAAGGATTTGGACGATCTGCCAAAGGTTGTAAGCGGAGTGCTCGACCAACTGCAGAGAGCTCCTGCGCCCGCGAGAGTGTCCTAAGAGTTTTTCATAAGGACTAAGACAAAAAGGCCGGCTGGAGTTAAATTCAGCCGGCCTTTTTTATGCGCTTATGCTATGGCACAAGGCGGACACTTAAAAATCTATGGAGCGGGATTTTTGTTTCCGGGACAGGTGAATTACTGCTGCCGTTACCGCGACCGCTGCCAGCACAACCACCCAGGTATCGAGCGGACAAGTAGCATCAGGATCAACGCCGCCGCAGGGTTCCCCGGGCTGGGCATATAAAAAAATAGTATTGAGCATTAACAGCAGCAACGCCCCCAAAAATATCTTAATCCGCATTAGGCTTTAGTTAGGACAGCAACTAAACAAAGTTACATATTCCCGCAGCATTTTTATAATTATTATCCCATAACCAAGTGCTTATTTTAAATTTTCTGAAAAGTATTTTGCCGGCTGTCGAATGTAATTTTATTGCAGCCTGCTATAACTTGACAAATGTGCCTTTACCCAGTACGCTGTTAGTGCTCTTATTGACCACCTGTATAAGGTATGTGCCTGGCAGCAGGCTGCTTACATCGGTTTGCCAGTCTGGTTGGCTTGTTGTTGCCTTTTTTATAACAGATCCCAGGGCATTTACTATTTCGATATTATAAACGCTATTTGAACTGCCCGGCGCCTGATTTACGGACGAGACAGGGGGCTGGCTTGTTGCGCTGGCATTAAAACCATCAAGTATTAATAAATTCAAAGTGCCTTTTGCAGGATTTGGGAAAAGGCTTATACCCGTTTTAACCAGGGCATTACTTGTATTGCTATACATCAAGGTAACCACATTTGAATAGGTGACAGTGCCGTTCAGGTCTTCTATTTTTAAACGGTACATATCAGCCGCTGGCGGCGGGTTTTTATCGGTGAAGCTGTAGGTGCCCAGCGCGCTTGAGGGCACTCCGGCTAAAACACTAAAAGTTGCGCCGCCATCATTGCTTCTCTCAAGCGTAAAATTAGTGTAGTTTTCTTCGTTTTCGGTTTTCCACACCACCTGTGCGCCATCTTTTGCCTTGGCGGCGGTGAAGTTTAGCAAATGCACGCCCAGGGCGTGGTTTTGACGAATAACCAGGCTAAACCGGTGTGAACCATAGCTGTTGGTATCGGTAGTCATGTCGAAGGCATAAGTTGTATTATTCCGCATATCCAATGAATCCTTCTTCCACCGGTCCATCAGCCAGATTTCATACAACCTGGGTATTCTTTTTACCTCCGTCATATTTAACTTATAAGTACCGTAATTATTTGCAGCGACCTTTAGGGGGATCACGGTTTGGTTAAGTTTCGGCAGGGGCAACTTATTGATGGCCAACGGCACGTTATCACCGGATAAGCTACATAGGCTTACTGCGCCGCCCCCGACCCTATACGCTGCGTCCATAGTAATGTCATATTGCGGTTTAGCCGCTGGGTTAAAACCAATGTAAATGTCGTCGGCATTTACAGAATCGACTGAAAGCTGCAGGCGAAGGTACTGGTTAGCGTTGCCGTTAGCATTCGCTGCACCGAGAGAAGCCCCAGTCGACATGAGCAGGTTAAGCCCAGTGTTTTGCGTATTTGATTTAGCCGATTCATTGAAAATTAATTGCGGGTTGGTGCTGTTGGTAGCCTGCACAAAAAATCCCTGCCCGCTCGCAATTGTCCTGGTACCATGATTGGTAAATGCACCGCCTACCTGGTAAGTATCATAATTGTGGGTTAGGGGGTCAAACTCGTAAATTGTCGTCGACACGTTATTAGCATAGATGCCGCTGGTGGTTGTGGTGGTATTATATTGTTCCCAGTCAATAGAGCTGGCATAAGGGTTGCCCACTAAGTTAAATCCACGGACTACCGAGTTTGTCCCGGTCCCGCTGCCGCTGATTGTTAAATAGGGCGAGGTGGGCGTATACCAGATATGTACGATTACCTGCTGCTGGTTCAATGTGCCGGCTGTGGTAGTGGTAACAGTTACGGGTGTGGTATACGATGGCTGTGTCTCGGTAAGCAGGGGCGCCGAAGCCCTGTTTCCCCTAAAAAAGTACATCACCCCGTTACCGACAGGCAAATAAGCCGTGACTGTCGAAGTCACCGTCGCGCCGCCGGTAACAGAATAATTATAAGTGGGAGAATTATTGATTGCGCTTATGCCCCAAAAATTACCGTCGATATACGAACTGTTGTTCGGGGTTTGGTCTTCACGGTACAGGTACATCGTAGGATTGCCGGTTTTATCGAATCCCCCGCCTGCGCTGCCTGTTAAATAGGTAGAAGATTGTAAATAATTGATGCTGTAAACATTATTTGAACTTACCGTTGCAGCGTAAACAGGCGATGACACTAAACGGTAGCCCCTGTAGCCCGAGCCGCCGGTAAAATAGCGCTCTACATTTACCGTACCGGTAATACTGGAATTTGATGGAATTGCGCCCACCGTAGCTGAACCTGTACTGCTTGACTTTAAAGTAAGAATGCCACCGGTTTGAAGGATGTTGCCGGCTTCCATTGTGAGGATGCCGGAAGATGACACGGCAAAACTCCCTGTCCCGGACATGGTTTTTGTGCCGCCGCCTTTAAAATCAACATTATTGAGTGTGGTACCGGTTGCGCTGTTGTCAGCGAGGGACTGCGCTGAAGCGCTGCTAAAATAAACTGTGCCGGTGCCTGCCGTAAATGTTCCCGTATTGCTGTAGTTACTGCCGATAGTGACATTGCCGCTCGAAAGGGTTAGTGCCGACGAGTTGGTAACGCTGCCGTCGATACTGATGTTTCCGCTGCCGGTATTAAAAGTACCCGAGTTGGTCACGCTTGCGCCCACATAAACATTCCCGCTTCCCAATGTTATATTACCCGCGCTGGAATTTGTGATGTTACCCGAAACTGCGGTTGTTCCGGAGGTTGTGGTTACGGTTGAGCTGTTTATCCAATTGCCACCTATGGAAGTGTTAGTTGCAGCCGAAGAACTAAATGTTGCGGGGCTTGCGGTTGTAAAGTCCCCGGTAACTTTTAACGCGCCAACGCTCGACCCTCCTATAGTTGCCGTGCCTGAACCTTGTATGGTAAGGTTATCGTAAGCTGATTTCGTGGTATCGATCGTTCCGCCGCCCGATCCAAAACCCGCCGTTGACGTTGTATAAATCGTAGGGCTTGCGGCGGTATAGGTAACGGTACCTGTTCCGCCCCGGTCGCCGTAAAAATTAACGGAAGCATGCGGCGTTGGAATAGCCCCGAGCGGGTTCGGGTTTGAAAGATATAAATGGGGAGTGGTGTTTCCACCAGCCTGGGCAACTGTATTTATGGTGAAGTAAGAGGCATTTGATGCAGTAATGCCGCTCAAACTTGTAAAGGTCACCTGGCCGGCTAAATACATGTCGCCGTTCTCTAACCTGAAGCCGCACCCGTTTTGTTTATTTACGTTTGAAATGATAACTACATTTCCTGACACATTCAGCGTAGCGATATCCGAAAGCAGGAAGTTAAAAGTGCCGGTTGTATTTGTACCGCTTCCAACGGTAATTGTGGTACAGGAAATAGTCCCGGTGCCTTGAAGGTAATCGAAAATTGTATTACTGCTGGAGGTCGTGTTAATATCCTGCGTAATTGTACCTACCGTTAAGGTAACGCCGGTTACAGTCAACTTGGTTCCAGCTGTTTCAATGCCGCCGCCGAATTCCATAGAGGCTATGGTTAAAGATGAAGTTAACGTTGGTTGTTTTGTATAAGATGAGCCGGTAACGCCGAATCGTACAATATCCGTAGTTCTGCCGGCTGCACCGGGGTAACTGCCCGATCCGCCTGTTTCGTTCCATGAGCTTGAAGAAGTCCAGCTCGTCCCGGAACCATTCCAATCGAACGTGAGTGCGGCATATGATTGGCTTAAAAAACCAAAAATGAGAGATGATGCCAATAAAAAACTTCTGACCAGAATTGTTTTCATAGCAATTCGAGGCCCGGTTTTTATCACCAATAATTTATCAAACGATGCACAGCATATTGCGGATTACAATGCAATGGTGATTGCACCTTCGGATAAAACTTCAAAAAAACGAAAAGTAGTATTACCCGTATTAGCTTTATACGGGCAATAGTTTGAAAGGTTTCAATTTTTTTCAGGAAATTGAAAAATATTTCGTGCAAAAGATTTGCCAGAACCGGGAAGCGAAAAAAAAGCATTGGCCGCTTGCTTTATGCTTTTCGCTTCCTGGTCTTTTAAAGCCTAAAACATTTGGTCATTCTGTTTTATGCTGTTACTTTTTTGCACTGGCTATAATTTTATAAATGAGCTTTCGCCTACAACGGTTTTATTTTCATCATTAACAACCTGTAAAACGTAAGTTCCCGGCATAAGGTTGCTTACATCGGTTTGCCAGTTTTGCAGGGCCGTAGTAGCTGTTTTTATTACAGAGCCTAAACTGTTTACTATTTTTATACTGTAGATCATACCGGGTGCCGCCGGGGCGATATTAGGCACTGTGTTAAGAACAGGCGCCGACTGGGTATTTGCACTATATGTTGCCGAAAGTATCTGTAAATTCAGGCGGCCTTTTGCCGGATTTGGATACAGGCTAATATTGCCTTTAGCCAAAGCTGTGGTATTTGAATACATTATCGTAACGATATTTGAATAGGTGACAGTGCCGTTAAGGTCTTCTATCTTTAAGCGGTACATGTCTTCTGCAACAGGCGGATTTTTATCCAGGTAGCTGTAAACTCCTATAGCGTTTGACGGAAATCCCCCCAATACCTGGTAGCTTGCGCCTCCGTCACTGCTTCTTTCAACAGTAAAATTGGTGTAATTCTGTTCGTTCTCTGTTTTCCAGGTAACCTGGGCGCCACCGGGCGCTTTGGAACCCTTAAAGCTTAGCAAATGAATGGCCAAGGCCTGGTTTTGGCGTATAACCAATTGAAAACGGCCGGCGCCATAACTATTGGTGTCCGGCGTCATATCAAATGCATACGATTTATTGTGCCGCATATCCACCGAGTCTTTGATAAAATGGTCCATCAGCCAAACATCGTAAAGCTGTGGTATCCCCTGCAGTTCGGTCATGCTTACACGGTAAGTGCCGTAGTTTGCTGCGCCCACCTTTAAAGGTATAACTGCCGGGCTTAGCTTTGGCAAAGGCAGTTTGTTAATAGCCAGGGCCACATTGTCACTCGAAAGGCTTGAGAGGCTAACCGCTCCGCTTCCATTTATGTACGGCGCATCCTCATTAATGACATATTGTGTGGCCGCCTGTGGATTGAAGCCAATATAAATATCATCCTTATTCACCGAATCAACGGCCAGTTGCAAACGCAAATGCTGGTCCGGGGCCGAGTTGCTCAGGCCGGCGAGATCGCGCTTAGCAGTCATAAGCAAGCTGACCCCCGTATTTTGGGTGGTTGATTTTGCTGTTTCGTTGAAAATTAACTGCGGGTTAGTGCTGCTTGTGGCTTGCACAAAAAATCCCTGCCCGCTCATAATCGTCCTGGTGCCATGATTGGTAAACGCGCCGCCTACCTGGTAAGTGGCGTAATTACGGGTTAAGGGGTCAAATTCATAAATTGTGGTTGACACATTGTTGGCATATATGCCGCTGGTGGTAGTGCTGGTATTATATTGTTCCCAATCGATCGAGCTTGCATAAGGATTGCCCACAAGGTTAAATCCGCGCACCACGGAGTTTGTCCCGGTTCCGCTGCCGCTATAGGTTAAATAGGGCGAGGCAGATGTGTACCATGTATGCACAACAACCTGCCCCTGGTTTAATGTGCCCGATGTTGTAGTGGTCACGGTTACCGGCGTGGTATACGACGGCTGCGTTTCAGTAAGCAGCGGCGCCGAAGCCCTGTTGCCCCTGAAAAAGTACATTACTGCATTGCCAACGGGCAAATAAGTAGTAACAGTCGAACTGACCACCGCGCCGCCTGTAACGGAGTAGTTATAAGTGGGAGAATTATTGATCGCGCTTATCCCCCAGAAATTCCCGTCGATATAAGAAGTATTTTGGGGGGTTTGATCTTCACGGTATAAATACATTGTGGGATTGCCGGTTTTATCGAAGCCGCCCCCTGCGCTGCCCGTTAAATAAGTGTACGATTGCAAATAGTTGATGCTGAAAACATTATTTGAGCTTACCGTGGCTGCATATACAGGCGACGAAACTAAACGGTAACCCCGGTAGCCCGCGCCGCCGGTAAAATAACGCTCCACGTTGACGGTGCCTGAAATTGAATAAGCTGAAGGGATCGCCGCTACGCCAGCCGTCATTGTCGACGTGCTTTTTAGTGTCAATGCAGCCGGCGACGAACCAACCACCAGGTTACCTTTGGTGAGGGTAAGCAAATTGTAAATATCAAATGGGCCGCCGCTGATGTTTACAGTCCCGGCCGAAGAATTCTTTACTTCCATAGAGCCAACCTGCGCAGTAAGGGCTGTATTGGTGCCGTAGTAATACTGGTTTGACATTGACCCGTTCCAGGTGATTTTTGAAGCGGTATTGCTGCCGTAAAGTATCTGTCCGCCGCTGCTGTTATAAATATTACAACCTACCTTTAAAGTATGGCCGTTTAAGTTAATATAAGCACCCGAGGCAATGGTTAATGCATAAAGCGCGGTATCAACTGTTAAAACCGGGTAATTCGTTAAGCCAGCCGGTATAACCCAGTTAACGTTTGCGTTTACGGGCGCCTCGTTAGATACGCCTGATGTAGTATTGTTCCAGTTGGTTGCACTGGTAATGTTGGTGCTTAAGCCTTTCCAGGTATAAACCAAATAACCTGCAACTGCCGATGCCCGCACCGAATTGGTTTGCATGGAGCCGGCCGTCGTAAAGGCATCGGGATCTTTCTGATTTACATATTCAGCTTTTACCCAATCGGCAGATAATACCGCTCCGATAACGTGCGATTCATCCATTGTGCCGGTATAGCTTTGGCCGCCCACAATTTTAGGTCCGGTAGGCGTATTGGTCATCTGGTTATTAATATAATCACCGAAAGAAACCATATTGGCAGTGCCGGAAAATGGCGGATTAGATGTATTTGATGTCGGCCCTGCTAATAGCGCCCCGTCTAAGTATAAATAGCTCTTTTTGGCCGATGCATCGTAAACATAGGCATAATGGTGCCAGGTAACTGCGCTCGGTATGGTTGTTGATGAAACCAGGGGTGTTAACCTGTTTGCCCATCGCCAGGTTTGCAGGGTTGTTGTACCGCTATTTATTAAAACGCCCAGTTGCGTACCATTGCCCGTTGTAGCCGGGTTGCTGCCGTTTTCGAGCACTATTAAATTTGCGGTGTGTGTAGGGGTGGAGGGGTAACTTGCCCATAATGACAATGTTTGGCTGGCTTGCGTATTCGGCATATTTGTAGCGCTGGTGTCAAGCACCGAGGTAGCGCTTAACGTGATGCCGTTGCCAATTTGCGACGAGGTGTTTTGCGTCACAGAACCTGAGCTTCCGAGATAGCTCCCCACGGTCAGGTTGTTATTATTTACAGTTGCATCGGCAAACTGGGGTGCTGTGCCCGCCGGGTCCTCATTAAAGTGCCACACGCCCGAATAGTTTATACCAGCAGTTGCTGTAACGCTGCTCCAGGTTAGTTTTTGCCAGGCTGTGGTATGTGAAACCGACGGGTTTGTTGAGCCAAAATAGCAATAAAGCTTGTTCGACCCATTTGCGGACCCGGTTTTGTATAATATTGGGATTTTCACCCAAAAGTAGATTACACCGGTGGTGGTATTATAATTTTCTACCTGGTAGTTTAATTCGGTGGTAGTTGAATATGCACTGTCGATAATTGCAAAAATGGGAATTGAAGAAGATGAACCCCCTGTTTGGTCTGAACAAACCGCCGGAACAAAATTGGGGCTGGTGACTTTAAGCAGTGCGACAAAGTTGGTTTGATCTGTCGAAATCCCCAATGAAGCATTATTCAAAGTTAGCGGAATGCGAAAAGCATAGTTATCGTAATAAGTTGTTTGCGCATAGGCATTGGCGCTAAACAAAACCAGCATTGCGAATAAAATCTTAATTTTTAATAAGCGATTGATTAAGACAGGTACTTTCTTCATAGCACAGAATCTCCTATTTCGATAAAAGACCCTGAAAAACCGTAACCTATCCGGCTACTACAACAAGAGGAGATAAACGCAGTAAATAATTGGCGCCAAAAGCCAAAAACGATGAGTACTGCCGATAAAAAACTTCTGACCAGGATTGTTTTCATAGCAACTCGAGGCCCAGTTGTTAGTCATCAGCGATTTATCAAAAGCATTTTCCGGATAAAACATTAAAAAAAGCATAGGCAGTATTATCCGTATTGGCCTATACGGATGACGATCAAAAAAGGTTTCAACTTTTTTTGAAGAAATAAAAAATAATGCCGCGCGCATCCGGCGCGGTAGACAAAGAAACCGAAAAGCAAAAAGCAGTGGTCATTTGCTTTTAGCTTTTCGTCTCCGGGTTTTGATACGTAAAACAGCGGTCGTTTTGTTTTACGCTTATCGTTTTTTTATTTTAGAGTTTAAAAACCTGTACAACGTAAGATTATACAACAAGGTTACTTTATCCTTCAATTGTTGAAAATAAATTGTAGGCAAAATTTATCATTGTATTGAAAATTGCAGTATGTTTAAAAGTTTGAATTGGGGCGGCGTGCCTGCGGACACGCTAAATTCAACCAGGCAGGATAAAAAAATCATTTGTAATATTTGTAAAACCAAAAATAAGATATGGGACTCTTTGGTAAGCTGATGGGCGAATTTGTGGATATTATTGAGTGGGTTGATACCACCACAAATACCCTTATATGGAAATTTCCACGACAGGACAATGCCATCAAGATGGGCGCAAAGCTCACGGTGAGGGAATCGCAGATAGCGATATTTATGAATGAAGGCAAGATAGCGGACATTTACGGCCCCGGGATGTATACGCTGACGACCCAAAACATGCCGCTGCTGACCACTTTAAAAAGCTGGCAATATGGATTTAACAGCCCGTTTATGGTGGATGTGTTTTTTGTAAGCACCCGCCAGTTCGTTAACCAAAAATGGGGTACTCAAAATCCCGTTATCATACGCGATGCCGAATTCGGGCCGGTACGCCTGCGGGCTTTTGGATCTTTCAATTTTTCGATAAAAGACCCGGCCGTATTTCTTAAACAAATTTCGGCTACCAACCCCGATTTTGCGACTGACGATATCAATGAGCAATTACGGAATATTGCTGTATCGCGCGGGATGGACGCCGTTGCTTCGTCAAAGATTTCGGTGCTCGACCTTGCCGCAAATTATGATACGATTTCAAAACTTATTACCGATAAAATACAACCCGATTTTGAGGAAATAGGTTTAAACTTAACCAAGTTCCTGGTCGAAAACATATCCCTGCCACCCGAAGTTGAACAAATACTCGACAAGCGCAGCGAAATGGGCATCATAGGCAATCTTGGGGCATATGCACAATTCCAGGCATCAAACGCGATAGAAAAGTCCGCGGAAAATTCCATCGGGGGTAATCTTGGGGCGGCCGGCATGGGACTTGGCGTAGGTGCCGCCATGATGGGACAGGTTGGCAATATTTTCCAGCAAAACCAATTTAGCCCGAATGCTGCAGCGCCGGCACCCGAAATGCCTCCGCCAATACCGGCTGCCGCTGAATATTTTTTGGTGGTTAACGGAAAATCAGATGGCCCCCATTCGCTTGACCAACTCAGCAATATGGCTGCGATGCAAAGCTTCAATGCCGCCTCGATGGTATGGAAAAAAGGGATGGCTGCATGGGCTGCCGCCGGCACAGTGACCGAACTGGCCGATATTCTTAATAGCGTTCCGCCGCCTTTGCCAGGCTAATCAAGATGAATACACCAAATCAATACCAATCACAATGAGCTCAGAAGAACAAACAGCTGTTATCAGCAATTCATTAAACTGCCAGGGTTGCGGCGCCATACTGCATTACGAACCGGGCACGCACAGTTTAAAATGCGACCATTGCGGAAGTACAAATGAGATCGATACCGCATCGGCTGGCCATGACATTAAATCGTTTAATTACGGTGAATTTTTGGATAGTATCCAATCGGCGCCGGTCAGCGACAGTCTGCAATCCGTTAAATGCAATAATTGCGGATCGGTTACTGTCTTACCACAAAATACCACAGCCGGCAAATGCTCGTTTTGTTCCACACCACTGGTGATTGATCTTAATAAGGACCAACGTTATGTGAAGCCCCATTATGTATTGCCATTTGTAGTAAGCGAAGCACAGGCAAAAGAGGAGTTTAAAACATGGCTTAAGCAATTGTCGTTTGCTCCGGCCGACCTGATCGACAAGGTAAACAGCAGTTCGTCTTCGCCTTTAGACGGAGTTTATTTGCCTTACTGGGTATTCGATATTGATGCACAGACCAGCTATAATGGCACGCGCGGTGACTATTACTGGGAAACGGAAACCTATTACGAAACGGTTAATGGCGAAGAAGTGCTTCGCTCGCGCGAAGTGCGCCGCACCAGCTGGTTCCCGGTTTTTGGGACTGTTCTTAATTATTTCAGGAATATTGTTGTTCCCGCCAGTAAGTCGCTCCCGGTAAAAACTGTCAACAAGCTTGGTGGCTGGGACTTCAATAAGCTGGAGAATTATGACGAGCGGTATTTAAGCGGTTTCAGGGCCGAAACCTACCAGGTAGGCGCCGAAGAAGGATTGGTAATGGCGCAAGGCTCGATGGAACCTGAAATAAACCGTACCATAAGGATAGACATTGGCGGCGATGAACAGACAATACTCAATTCATCTACCGAACTGCTGGATATCAACCTAAAATATATTCTTTTACCCGTTTGGATAAGCTCGTATACTTATAAGGACAAACCCTTCCAGTTTGTGATCAATGCCTGCACCGGCAAAGTCAGCGGCGGGCGCCCCTGGAGCCCCGGTAAGATAGTGATGTGGATTGTGATTGCTTTGGCGGTTATTGCCGGCATATTCTTTCTTCTGAAAAAACATTAAAATCAATAAAAACAGGTCTATAAAAACCCGCTAAGTGCCCTGAAAGCATTAGCGGGTTTTACTTGCGAGTTAGATTTGACAACCTTTCAAAAGATCGTTGTCAATCTTTTCAACTCTTACCAACAAAAATCCTGAAAATCGCTAAAATCCATACATCCCGGTCTATTTACTACTGACCCACCTGCACGGGGTTAACCTCCGCAGATGCTGTTCTGATAATCGAAGAGCTTCAAAAAATCTGAAAACTGCTCTAAACGAGCAGGTTCGGCAAGCCAATGTTAAGCCCAACCCCCGTACTTAACATAAATATAATATTAAATTGATAACAGGTTAATGTAACTTCGCGGGAATCCTATAAACTCATGAAAAATAACGATCTGAAAGCCAAGGCTAAAGCTGCCCGGAAAGCGGCGGCGCATGATATTGAACAAAGTTTAGTAACGACCCTGAAAAAAGCAACTGCAAAATTTGCAAGAGACGCCCAGGGCTTGGCTAAAGCGATAGAAAAAGGCGCAAAAAAGCTGGCGAAAAAACTCTCAAAAGAAATTGAATTTGAAGTACCGCCAAAGTCGCCTGAAACTGCTGCTGCAAGTGCTCCTGTTAAAGCAGCCGACAAACCACAAGGCGCTCCGAAAAGCGACAAGAAACCTGCTGCCGCAGTTGTTAGGCCTGAAGCTGAGAAAAAAACCGTCAAAGCGGCCGCGCCGGCAACTGCGGCAAAAACTGCGGCGCCTGCTGATCAACCCGTTTCCCTGACAACAAAAAAGCCGGCTCCCGCAGCTAAAACGGCGCCAGTAGTTAAGAAAAACGCTGTTAAGGCTAAAACACAATCAAAACCGGCGGCTAAGAATAAATAATATACAGGGTTCGTTTAGCGGCAGATTGACAGGCAGTGTTATTTAGAGCGCGCTGCGAAAAATTTGAGCCTTGAGGAGCTCAGGCCCGGGTGTCGGGTATTGGATTATAGCATATTTCCCACATGTTGTTTTCCGGATCAGCAATAAAACCGCTGTACCCGCCCCAGAAAGTGTGTGCGGGTTTCTTTATAATGCGGGCGCCGGTGTCTTCCAGCCTGGTAAAATTATCTTCCACTTCGGCCACGGATGAAAAGTTAACCGTATAGTAGGCATTTTTGTTTTCCGGCATACCGGGATCAACGCCGGTATAGGTTCTGAATAGTTCAGCAGTACATAAAGTAAGCATAATACCGTTCAGCTTAAACATTACCACTTCTTCGTTCTCTGCCTGCACCGCCCATCCAAATACTTTTATATAAAAATTTTTAAGCCCGGCCCGGTCTTTTACCGCGATAGTTATTGCATTGACTTGTTGCATCATATCGAGCCTCTTAATGATAATAAGGTGCGATTATACTTTTTATGCAATTTATGATATTAAAACAATAATATTCTTTTAACAATAAAAATTTGCTTAATATTCGGTGATAAATTGAGCTTAAAAAAGCATAGTATAGCCTTAATTCTAGTTTCGTATTGGAGGGTGTTTGTTTTAAATGGAGTATTTAAAATTAACTTTTCGCTTGCATTTGCGTATAATTAATTTTTCACAGACCAATTATTATAATGAGTTATAAACCCCGGGTTAACTGTGCGCAGATGCGGATTTTCATGCCGCTGCGCCGGCATGCCACTTTTGTATTGGTTTTAATTTGTTCGCACGTTTTTTCGCAGGCGCCCAACATCAAATTCAGCCACGTTAACAACGAGCAAGGGCTTTCTAACACAACCATCGAATGCATTTTTCAGGACAGCCGAGGCTTTATGTGGATCGGTACGCAGGACGGATTAAATCGTTATGACGGTATAAAAATGACCTTGTATAAAAACGACGCCCGCGATAGCTCCAGTATCAGTGATAATTTTATCCGCTGTATTTATGAAGACCGTGAGCACGTGATGTGGGTTGGTACCACCTACGGTTTAAATAAGTTTAACCGTGCCACCAATACATTTACAAGGTATAAATTCAGTGTTTCTAATCCCAGGGGGATCAGCAACAATTCGATCACAAACATTTTTGAAGACAGCAACCGGAATCTCTGGATATCAACATCCGGCGGCTTAAACTTATTTGACAGGCGGCACAATATTTTCAGCCATATTTTACACGATCCGAAGAACAAAGCCAGCATAAGCGGCGACCAGATAAACTACGTTTTTGAAGATGACCGCAAAAAATTATGGGTCGGTACAGAAAATGGGCTAAACCTGTTTGACCCGGTGAAGCGGACATTTAAATTGTTTTATTACAGCAATGATAATGGCAAAGGGAACGAAATAAGAGGCATCCAGCAGGACAAGCACGGGTATTTATGGCTGGGCACCAATGACGGAGGAGTACTAAGATTTGACATCACCACAAAAACCTTTACGCAATTTAAACACATTGAAGGCGACCCGGGCAGCCTTTCGAGCGATATGGTTTTGGGATTTTTAGTTGATAAAAAAGGAAACCTTTGGGTGGGCGTTATCAATGGCGGCCTCAACCTCTATATCGAAAAAACAAACTCATTTGTAAACTATCACCCCGAACCCCAAAACCCTGCCAGTTTATCGCAAAAGTCTGTTTCTTCGATATTTGAAGACAGCCAGGGTAATTTTTGGGTCGGTACACACAGGGGCGGCGTGAATGTTTATATACCTGATGCCCAAAAGTTTGAATTATACCGGGAAGGCGTCAATAAAAACACCCTGAGCTATAGTGATGCCAAAACATTTTGCGAAGATAAAAACGGTAATATTTGGGTAGGCACGGATGGCGGAGGTTTAAATCTGTTCGACCGGAAAAAAAATACTTTTACACGTTATGCCCACGATCCCCACAACCCGAAAAGCCTGAGCGCGGATGCTGTTTTGGATATCTGCCGGGATACGGCCGGGAATTTATGGATAGGCACCTGGGAGGGCGGCTTGGACCTGATGGACACCAAAAAAGGGACCTTCACTACATTTAAAAATAATCCGAAAGATAAAACCAGCCTTAGCGCAAATTTCGTTCAGAAAATTTTTCAGGACAGCAAGGGAAACCTTTGGGTGGGCACCTATTTTGGGGGGCTAAATTTGCTTGACCCTAAAACACACAAATTTAAACAAGTAACCTATGATCCCGATGGCTTTACCATCCTGAGCGGGAGAAATATTATCGCTATTGACGAAGATAAGAAGGGCAATATTTGGTTTGGTACAGACGATGGCGGCTTAAACAGGTATAATTATGCCGCACACCGCTTTTATCATTATTTTGACAAACTGGAAAAAAACCCTGACCTGCGGGTTGTATTTACCGACAGCAAAGGCCGGGTTTGGGCGGGGCAATCGGGCCTCTATTTGTTTGATCCTGGAAAAGATGCTTTTACCTTGTTTGTCAGCAAAGGGGTACTCAGCCATGAGTTCATAAAGGGCATAACTGAAGACGAGCAGGGCGACTTATGGGTGTCAACCTCCGATGGCCTGGTGCGGCTAAACCCGCAAAACAAAACTTTTAAGCAATTTAATACCGGCGACGGCTTGCAGGGAATGGAATTTGAAGCCAATGCATTTTTAAGGGCAAAGGATGGCGAAATGTTTTTTGGCGGGATCAACGGGCTTAATACTTTTTATCCAAAAAACATCCGGACCAACAGCTACATTCCCCCTGTTTATATTACCGGCTTCCAGATTTTTAACAAAGAAGTTTTCCCGGCAGAGAAAGATTCGCCGCTAAAGGCAGACATCAGCTTAACCCGCGATATACATCTTAACTACAAGCAATCGGCCATAACCCTTAGTTTTGCCGCGCTTAATTACGTGATATCATCGAATAACCAGTACAAATACAAACTGGAACCGTTTGATAAAGATTGGATAACAGCGGGAATTGATCATAAAGCCAGTTATACTAATTTAGATCCGGGAACTTATACCTTTCGTGTTAAAGCATCGAATAACGATGGGATATGGAATGAAAAAGGCGCTTCGCTGCAAATCATTATCGCGCCCCCGTTTTGGGCAACCTGGTGGTTCCGTTCAGCGGTGCTTGTTTTTATAGTTTTGGCAGCCTATGCATTTTACCGCAATAAGATAAATAATATCGAGCGGCAGAAAAAGGAGCTTGAAAAACAGGTGGCCGAGCGCACACAGGAGGTTGTTCAAAAAGTAAATGAACTGCAAACACAATCTGAAGAGCTGCAGGCGCTTAATGAAGAACTGCACACGCAATCGGAAGAATTGCAGTCGGTTAACGAAGAACTACAGGTTCAGTCGGAAGAGCTTCAGTCTCAATCCGAATACCTGGAAAAATTGAATGAGCAGCTTACGGAACAAAAAGAGCAGGAACAATTAGCGAGGCAGGAAGCCGAAAAGGCAAACCAGGCAAAGAGTATTTTCCTGGCCACTATGAGCCATGAAATACGCACGCCCATGAACGGCGTCATCGGCATGGGCTCCTTGCTTTCGGAAACCGAGCTTGACAGTGAACAGCGGGAATATACCGATACGATTATCAACTGCGGTGAAAGTTTGATGACCGTTATTAATGACATTCTTGATTTTTCGAAGATCGAATCGGGCAAAATGGATATCGAGCAGGAAGATTTCGACCTGCGCCATGCCATCGAAGAGGTTATGGACCTGTTTTTGCAAAGGGTGGCACACCAGGGGCTTGATTTAGTTTACCAGATTGATTTCGACGTGCCGCCATACCTGGTTGGCGACAGCCTGCGCCTGAAACAGGTGCTGATAAACCTGATCAATAATGCCATTAAATTTACTGCAAAGGGCGAAGTGCTCATCAGGGTGTACGTTTCGGAACGGATTGACGAAGACACGGTTAAAATAGGCTTTAGCGTAAAGGATACAGGAATTGGCATAGCCGAAGAAAAGCTTTCGGGCTTGTTTAAAGCATTCAGCCAGGTTGACTCAAGCACTACCAGGAAGTACGGCGGCACCGGACTTGGCCTTGTGATCAGCGAGCGGCTGGTTAACCTTATGGGCGGCGAAATTTCGGCACAAAGCGTTTTTGGTGAAGGCTCGGTTTTTAATTTCACCATTGCCGCGCCGGTAAGTAAAAAGCTGGCGCCAACTCCGCTGGTATGCGATGCAGGCAGCCTGGCTGGCAACAGGGTGTTGATTGTGGATGATAACGAAACAAATCTTACCATTTTAAGAACACAGCTTGAGCATTGGAAGCTGATACCGGTTACTGCCTCTTCGGGGAACGAGGCCCTACACATACTTTCGCTCCATGAAAATTTTCAGTTAGTAATCACGGATATGGAAATGCCGGGGATGGACGGCGTAGCCCTGACAAAGGCTATTAAGCAAAAAAATAAAAATTTACCGGTCATTATGCTTAGCTCCATCGGCGATGAAACAAAAAAGAAATTCCCGGGCCTGTTTTCGTCAATATTGACCAAACCGGTTAAGCAGCATCACTTATGCAACAGCATACAAACTGCGATTACCGATAACCGAAGCAGCGTGGTTGCCGAAGATAAATCGAAACATATTCTTTCCTATGACTTCGCCCAACAATTCCCGTTAAGGATATTGGTTGCTGAAGATAATCCTATAAATCAAAAACTGATACAGCGGATTTTGAATAAGCTGGGATATGAGCCTGACATAGTGCAAAACGGCATTGAAGTTTTGCAAAATATGGAAGAGAAAATGTACGACGTGGTACTAATGGACATCCAGATGCCCGAAATAGACGGCCTGGAAGCCACTGCGGCCATACGTGCCCGGCCCTGGCCCCAGCCGTTTATTATTGCCATGACCGCCAACGCAATGTCGGAAGATAAAGAAATATGCCTACGCGCCGGCATGGACGAATATATCGCCAAGCCAATGAAATTGCAGGAACTGGTTGATATGCTTAAAAAAGCGGTGGAAGTGGATTAATGTGCAGATGTGCGAATGTGCAGATGTGCAAATTTGTTTTATTTGAAACTGGTTCAATTTGAAATTTTCATTTTACATCCATCGCCTGTAGAAATGGACGACATCTGCACATTCGCACATCCGCACATCTCCACGTCAATACTCCAACCATTTATTAAGTTTCAAATTTACTTTGGCGCCTTCTTTGTATTTGCCAAATTGGTCGTTTAAAACGCGGATGGTTATTCCCTTGTGCTCAAGCAGCAGGTCCTCGTAGCAGCCTTTAAATAGTACTTGTTTAATTTCCCAATCATTATGCCGCCATGTTTTAACTGTTTCAATCCATTCGGGATAGATCACAACACGGGCTGCCTTGGTTTTAAGCCCGCAAATTTTTGCCTCTTCTTTTGTCAGTACGGTGCAATTGGTTAGCAGGCGGGCGGTATATAAGTTTTTTGGGGCGCGGTAGATTGTTTTGGGATCGCCGGACTCTAAAATTTCACCATCCTTCAAAACCAGCAATTCATCCGCCATCGAGAGTACTTCGGCCGGATCGTGCGAAACGATGATGACGGTTAAACCTGTATCTTTTACTATCTGCCGTATATCATGCTGCAACCCTTCCCGAAACGAAGTATCCACCTGGTTAAAAGGCTCGTCTAATAAAAGTATTTCGGGGCCTGTGATCAATGCCCTGGCAATCGCTACACGCTGTTTTTCCCCGCCACTTAAGTCGGCTACCTTTTTATCTCTCAGGTTTGTTAATTTAAGCTGCTTTAATATTTTGTCTGTTTTTTCCCTGTCTAATTTGGTATCCGTATGGGACAGCATAATAGCAATATTGTCCCAAACTTTTGCAAACAAATTCAGGTCGTCGGTTTGTTGGGTGACCATTTTCATGGCATCATGGCCCGGAATCAGCTTTTCCGCAGGCCCCCAAATACGTTCTCCTTTGAAACGCACCTCGCCGCTATCGGGCGAAAGCAAGCCGTAAAGCAGCTTTAGCAATGTGCTTTTCCCGCTGCCGCTTTCGCCGATAATCGCAGTAATCTTGCCCTGGTTTATAGTCAGGTCGGTTTGTTTTATGCCGGATACCTGCGCCCCCGCATAGGTTTTACTTACCGAAATTGCCTGCAAAAAAGGTGTTGACGCCATTGCGGGCAAAGATACGTTGTTAGATTGTTGAAATGTTGTAAAGTTGAAATGTTGTAAGGTTATTGAAAACCGCAAGACGCCAACATTTCAACTTTACAACATTTCAACCTTTCAACAAACCCTCAAAACCCCAGGGTAAACCCGAAGGAGAAATTCTTCAAGCCTTTTTGGTCTGGGCTGTTCTCAAACATATCATTAACGTAATATTTGGCAAATATCCCGAAGTCGCCGTAACCCATTCGGAAGAAGCCGCCATACCGGAAGGTAGAAAAATGATAGGTATCGTCAACCTTTTGTTTTCCATGTTCCTGGCTGATCTGTTTCACCATGCCATCGAGCAGGAAACCGCCATCGGGTCCAAATACAAAATGGAACCGGTTGCCGTGATAGTTTGCCTTTGTACGGATGTCAAACGAGAGCGGGATGCGCAGGTAGCTTGACGAAAAGCGGTTCTTGCTGTAATTAATACTATCCCGGCGGAATGTTAATACCGGTTGGTTGGGGAGTATGGTAATATTGTCGCGCAGGCGTATCAGCGTCCAGTCGAAACCGCCGGATATGTATATCTTGAACGTATTGCTGAACCTAACCCCCATCTGGAAAACATCAAAACCCACATTGCTCGTTTTCCAGGAGCGGTAACGCAGAAAGTCATTCTTCGATGATAATGTGAAGCTGCCGTTATCAACAAGTGTTGCAAGTCCCAGGTCGAACCTTGAAAAGGTGATGCCGATGTTAAATTTGGGATAATGCGTGCCCCTGTGCCGCCTTGTGCTGTCGTTGGGCCATTCACGTTGTCTGTCCCCCAGTCCATAGCTTATTAGCACCCGCGGCCCGTCATTCCGGCCGGTGTCAACATTTTTTTGGGCAGAATCCGGAGATGTATTCTGCGCAAATACGCTCATTGCAAGCAGCCCTATTATGGATGTAAAAATTAGTCGTTTCATAAATTTGTATCCTATTATCTAAAAAATTATTTCCCTTTTTTTATTTTGATTATACCGAGGTTAACACTTGTAATGTTCGACTCATCGTCGTCGCTGTCGCCAAATTGTATAAACTTGTCGCTGCGTTTGTCAACCTTAGCTACTACTGCATTTAACAGGCCGCCAAGGCCGTGAATTTTATGCCTTGCCTCTACCGGCACGGTATCGTTGCTATTTATGGCCGGGATTTGCGATGCCAGCAGCACCGGTTTGGTTTTAAAAGTCGGCAGCTGGTCAACAGTCTGTTTTACCGCTAATTGTATCGTCTCGTCGGGTACCACCGCTTTGATATTATCGCCCCTTACTTGCGGCAAAGCGGCTATTAAGCGTTGGTCATCACCTTTATCCGGCAGCGACTGATCAATGGCAGGCATTGCCTCATTAATATTTATACGTTTGATCGCCTTAGTTTGATGCCGGACCGCAACCAGCTTAGCCGGATTTGGTGCGCGCGTTACACCAATTGCAGCACTTGGTTTTATCGCAGCCGGTTTTTGCTGATTGCTCACTATGGAAATGTTTTTTAATCCCTGTGCAGTTTTAGAAATCCCATTTTTAGCAGGATGCTTGCCGTTTACAGGAAGTTTTTGAGGAATAAACAAAATGGCCGCGGCTAGCAGGACGATAACACTGGCTGCAATGCTTAAAAACGGAATCAAAGCCTTTTTACGGGAGCCGCCGTTAAGCTCAGCAATAATACGGGCCCAAACACCTGTCGATGGCTCTGCTTCAAAGCCGTCGAGCTTTGTGCGGAACAATTTATCAAATTCGTTATCCTGCATTTCCATATCGTTTTCCTTCCATTTTTATTATTTGTCCTCTTAATATTGCCCGAGCCCGTGATAACTGCGATTTTGACGCACCCTCGGTAATGCCGGTTATAGCCGCAATTTCTTTATGCGAATAACCCTCGATGGCGTACAGGTTAAACACGATGCGGTACCCCGGCGACAATTGCTGAATTAACCGCATCAGGTCGTTTGCCTCCAGTTTTGCAGTTGCGAGCGGGTTGCCTGATGTTTCGCCGGCCGCATCGTCCAGGTCAACCAACTGCATCATTTTGTGGTGCTTGCGGTAATATTCTATCGAGGTGTGCACCATGATCCGCCTTATCCATCCCTCAAACGAACCTTCGCCCCGGTAGTCGGCTATCTTTTGAAAAACCTTTATGAAGCCATTCTGCAGCATGTCCTCAGCCTCCATTTTATCATTCGCATACCTGAAGCACACGCCCAGCATTTTTGAAGCATATTGTTTGTACAGCAATTCCTGGCCCTTTCGTTCCCCGGCTTTGCATCGTTTTATTAAATCGTCCGTTGTGTATTTATGCTCCAAAAACATCATTTAAAGGTAAGATGAAATGGAGCATGCAATGGTTGCATGGGATTGAAAATAAAATAGTATTAGGGCGCCTCACCCCAGCCCTCTCCAAAGGAGAGGGGGTAAAAATGACTGCCAGGTTCTTCAAAGTCCTCTCCTTTGGAGAGGATGAGTGAGGGCTTCGCCGTTTAGGTGAGGCCACAAATGCTTCGATAAAAAGACAAATGTTATTATAGAAGAATAATGCCAAAATCGTCTTAAAATAGATAATTTTAACGATTGTTTAATCAGTCGAAACGTACTTTACCGCTATCAAAATGAAAAAGAAACATTTCTTATCAGGATTGATCCTTTTATTCTGTTCCTGTCTTTATGCGCAGCAAAAAACCGATGATTATTATACACTGTTGAAGCCTGACCGGGTTTTCGATGGGCAGCAAATGCATACCGGCTGGTGGGTTTTGGTTAAGGGCCACCATATCGAAGCAGCCGGTGAGCCATCGGGCATTATTGCGCCCGCATCGGCAAAAGTTATTGATCTAAAAGGCATGACCCTGTTGCCGGGGCTGATCGAGGGGCACTCACACTTGTTTTTGCACCCTTATAATGAAACGAGTTGGGACGACCAGGTGTTGAACGAAAGCCTTACCGAGCGCACGGCCCGCGCTGTGGTGCATGCCCGCAAAACCTTGATGGCAGGTTTTACCACCGTGCGCGACCTTGGCACCGAAGGCGCCGCGTATGCTGACGTAGGTTTGAAAACTGCGATAGAAAAAGGGATCATTCCCGGCCCGCGGATGTTATGCGCTACCCGCGCCATTGTTGCTACAGGGAGCTATGGCCCCAAAAACGTGGTGACGCAAAATACTATTGTAGAAGGCGGCGAAGAGGCCGATGGTTTGGATGGAATAACTCATGTGGTGCGTTCGCAAATTGGCCATGGGGCCGATGTGGTAAAAATATATGTGGATTACCGCTGGGGGTTAAACAACGCGGATGTTCCCACATTTACCGAAGACGAAATAAAAGTAGCGGTACAGGTAGCCAAAAGCAGCGGCCGGATGGTAGTAGCCCATTCCAATACTTCAGAAGGCATGCGCCGGGCCATTGAAGCCGGGGTAACCACTATTGAGCATGGCGATGGGGGCACGCCCGAGTTGTTTAAGATGATGAAGGAGAAAGGGATAGCGCTGTGTCCCACTATTGCGGCCACCGAATCGGTTGCATCTTATCATGGATGGAAAAAAGGGATAGACCCTGATCCGGACGGCGTAAAAATAAAGCACTACATTTTTACCGAAGCAATGAAAGCCGGAGTTACCATTTGCATGGGCGGCGACGTGGGTGTTTTTACACATGGCGAAAATGCACTCGAAATGGTGCTGATGCAGGAATACGGGATGAAGCCGATTGATATATTACGGTCGGCCACCTCAGTAAACGCGGCAGTTTTCGGATTAAAACACCTTGGTAATGTAAAAGGCGGTTTCCTGGCCGACCTGGTTGCAGTTGAAGGCAATCCTGCCGACGATGTAAAAGCGGTAAAACAAGTGCGGCTGGTGATGAAGGATGGGGTGATTTATACGGGGCAATAGAAAGAGGCAAGAGCCAGGAATCAAGAGACAAGATAAAGAAGTATAAACAAGTAACTTATACCAGTAGATTTTTTATGACGGTTGGGATGAATCCCGATGTTCGGGAAGACAGACCAAGTGTTTTATTGAGGTGGAGGAGAAGAAATGACTTTAAAATTCGATTGCCTAATGAATAATGCGTATCTTATGTACAAAATTTATCTGGATGAGAACAACTATTGAAATAGACGATGAATTAATGTCACGGGCTCAAAAATTGACTAATATTAGAACCAAAAAAATTGTGGTTGATAATGCTTTGCGATTATACGTTACCATGGAAAATCAAAAGAAATTGTTGGACTTATGGGGAAAAATCAAAATTGATGAAAAGGCCTGCGAATAGAAAACCAATTGAGCTTCCTCATTTTTTTAGCTGATCCCAAAACTATCGTACAAGACAGCCAGCTATAGCCCCTTTTTTACACTCCCCAAACAAAAACATTCATTCCTGACTTTTATATCTGCTTATTAACCTTTTATCTTTATAAATAAAAAATGCCTGCCGCTGTGCGCTGTGAGAAGTTTTGAATGGCGTTAAAAAACCTCATAATTATGAAGCAATACGATGCAATCGTGATAGGCGCCGGCCAGGCTGGTGGGCCGCTGGCAAAAAAACTGGCGCTTGCAGGTAAAAAAACGGCGCTTATTGAAAAGCGATGGATAGGCGGCACCTGTGTAAATGACGGCTGTACCCCAACCAAAACGATGGTCGCATCGGCAAAAATGGCTTATATGGCCGCCCACAGCGCGCCGCTTGGGGTTAAGATCAAAAAGTTTTCGGTAGATATGCCGAAGATAAAGGAGCGCAAGGACGAGATCGTGCACCAGTTCAGGAACGGCAGCCGGAGCGGCCTTGAGGTAACAAAGGGACTCGATGTTATTTTTGGCGAGGCAACTTTTACCGGCGATAAAACTATTTCGGTAATGCTGAATAATAGCGGCCGGTCGGTAGAGCTGAAAGCGGATTTGTTTTTTTTAAATACAGGCGCCAGGACGTTTATACCAGGTATCGAAGGGCTAAATGAAATTGATTACTTAACATCAACAACTATCCTTGATCTCGATTACGTGCCCGAACATTTACTAATCATCGGAGGTAACTATATCGGTTTGGAGTTTGGACAGATGTTCCGCCGTTTCGGGAGCAAGGTTACAGTTATTGAAAGATCGGGCCGGATAGTATCGCGCGAGGATGAAGACGTTTCGGAAGAGCTGGACAAAATATTGAAGTTAGAGGATATCACCATCCACACCAACGCAGTTACCACCGGATTCAAAAAAAAGAAAGGCGGCGCGATAGTAGCCAACGTAAAAATAGGCGACAAGGAAGAAAAGATAAGATGCTCGCATGTATTGATAGCAGTCGGCCGCATGCCGCAAAGCGCAGCTTTAAATCTCGCAAAAACCGGTGTTGAAACCGATGAGCGCGGGGCCATAAAAGTAAACGATGAACTGGAAACTAATGTGCCGGGCATATACGCCCTGGGCGATGTAAAGGGCGGCCCTGCATTTACCCATATCAGCTATAACGATTATAGCATTGTTTACCGCAACCTCATCCACAACGAAAAACTTACTATCAAAAACAGGCCCGTGCCCTACTGCATGTTTACAGACCCGCAGTTGGGCAGCATTGGTATAAACGAAACCGAGGCGAAAAAACAAAAGCTGAATTACAAGGTAGCAAAGCTGCCCATGGCTTATGTGGCGCGGGCTATCGAAACCGGCGATACCCGCGGTTTTATGAAAGCGATAGTGGACCCGGATACGAAACAAATATTGGGTGCAACCATTTTGGGCGCCGAGGGCGGCGAAACCATGACTATATTGCAAATGGCTATGATGGGCGGCATTACCTATGAGCAGATACGCTGGTGCGTTTTTGCGCACCCGCTGTATGCCGAATCGCTAAATAATTTATTTATGGCTTTAGATACGTAAATGGTTCAAATGAAGGTATCCAAAAGCCGGGGCGGTGCGGTTCCCCTCTTGAGAGGGGTGCAGGGGTGTGTTTATGCGCACGCTGAAGATCACCTTTCAATTTATCATCTAATCCCTGAACAAGATGATAAAGGTTGAGCATCTGAGCAAACACTTCGGCAAGGTTAAGGCCGTCGACGATATTTCTTTTGAAGTAAAGGAGCATGAAAACCTTATCCTGTTAGGCACCAGCGGCTGCGGTAAAACCACAACACTTAAAATGATCAACCGCCTTATCGAGCCCTCGCATGGCAAAGTTTTTATCGATGGCAAAGACATTTTTGAACAATCGCCCGAGATACTGCGAAGGGGTATTGGTTATGTGCTGCAAAATAATGGCCTTTTTCCTCATTATACAGTTGCTGAAAATATTGCCATTGTTCCGCAATTGCTAAAATGGGATAAAACACGTACCGAAAAACGGGCGGCTGAATTGCTCGAAAAGCTGCACCTTTCAAGCGATTATCTTACCGCCTATCCCAACGAGCTGAGCGGCGGCCAGCAGCAGCGTATCGGGCTGGCAAGGGCACTGGTAGCCGATCCAGCTGTTTTATTAATGGATGAGCCCTTCGGCGCACTGGACAATGTTACCCGTTCAAAAATCCACGCAGAATTTAAAGCGCTCGACGAGTTGAAAAGAAAAACCATCATTATGGTTACCCATGATGTGCAGGAAGCCTTTGAGCTTGGCGACCATATTTGCCTGATGGATAAAGGAAAGATAATACAGGACGATTCGCCGGCCGGTTTACTGTTTAATCCGAAGAATGATTTTGTGAGAGGATTTTTAAAAGAACAAAGGCTACAGCTTGAGTTTAAAGCAGTTAAACTGATAGATATTTGGGAACTTTTACCCGATTCATTTAAAAGAACTAAAACATCATCGCTTCCTGCCGGTACCGATCTGTGGACAACGCTGGAAAGTTTTAAATTCGGAAACGCCGAAACTATTAATGTTCAAAAAGATGAGGACACGATAAAAGCGGTAGACTTTGAGCAATTAATTGCCGTGTTTTATCGATATAAAAATAAGCAACAATTATGAAGAATCCCTTTTACCGGATATTATTTGTGCAAATGCTCCTGCTAGGTTGTAGTAACTGTTTTGGTCAAAACCAGAAACTTGATTCTGTAAAAGTTGAATTTGAAGGATTTTATACAGAGACAGTTATCGATGTCACATGTGACGCTTTTAATAACACTTTTTTAAAAACAAAGAAAATGAAAGTTGTTCGTCAAAAACAAAGATTGCTCGAATTTGAATCTTTGAGGAAGAATTTTGAACGGGCGAAAGACAAATCACTTGACGTTAGGGGAAAAGTTACCTATTGTTATGGGGCAAAGGCTGTAAAATACTGCTTCGATATATTCGGATATTTTTATAAAGACGGGAAGTTATATTACAACAAGAAATTATTAGTCGCTATTGCTGATAACTTATACTCCAATCATCCTAAATATTTAGATACACTTAGATACCCATGAATGAGCAGCAAACTTTATGGGATTTTATGCGCCAGCAGTCGGACAAATTGCTCGAGCAAACCATTCAGCATATCGGGCTTACCTTTATTTCGCTTTTTATTGCCGTGCTTATTGGGCTGCCGCTGGGCGTATTTATTACCCGGAGAAAACAATTTTCGGGCGCTGTTTTAGGTATTGCGGGTGTTTTGCAAACCATACCTAGTATTGCCTTACTCGGTTTTATGATACCGGTGCTTGGGATAGGCGCTAAACCAGCCATAGCCGCGCTGTTGTTGTATGCCTTGCTGCCCATCATCCGCAATACTTATACTGGTATCGAAGGGGTTGACCCCGCGGTAAAAGAAGCTGCGGTCGCCATGGGCATGAGCAAGTGGCAGGTTTTGTTCAAAGTAGAACTGCCGCTGGCAATGCCTGTAATATTTGCCGGTATCCGTACAGCCACAGTAATAACGGTTGGCGTAGCAACGCTGGCTTCGTATATAGCGGCGGGCGGCCTGGGCGAGTTTATTTTTGGCGGCATCTCGCTAAACAATACCAATATGATACTCGCCGGCGCCATACCGGCAGCGATGTTGGCCATTTTATTTGACTTTCTGCTATCGCGATTGCAGAAACTTAACTTGAAAAAATTGAAAACTGCCACTAAAATACTGCCACTGCTACTAATACTATTATCCTCTTTCTATTTCCTGCCCTCAGCCTACGGCAGCAAGCTAAAAGCCGGCTTTACGCCCGAATTTATGGGCAGGCAGGACGGCAACCTGGGCCTGCAAAAAAAGTATGGTTTAAAAATACGTACGGTGGTGATCAGCGATGCGGTAATGTACAAGGCCGCTTATGAAAAGCAACTCGACGTCATCAGCGGCTATTCGACCGATGGCAGGTTAAAGGCTTACGATTTGGTAGTACTGGATGACGATAAAAGGATATTCCCGCCATATTATGCCGCGCCGATAATTAGAGAAAATTCACTAAAAAAATTTGCCGGATTGGAAAAAATACTAAATTTGTTAGCTGGAAAAATAAATGACAGCATCATGACCGCTTTAAATTATCGTACTGATTATCTTCACCAAAGCCCGGAAAAGGTGGCAAAAGATTTTTTGGTATCCAATAATTTATGGAAACCGGCACGAAACGGAAATGGAGAAACTGCGCGTATCGGCTCAAAAATTTTTGGCGAGCAATACATCCTGGCAAACATGTACAGCATGCTGATAAAAGGAAATAGCGATTATAAGGTAGCCACAAAAACCGGGTTGGGCGGCACGAAGATTTGTTTTGATGCGTTAACTAACGATCAAATAGATTTTTACCCCGAATATACCGGCACCGGCTTGCTGGCCATATTGCAGGCGCCGTCAAAAGTTGTTGATTCCTTAACATCAAATAAGGATGCAACTTATAACTATGTACAAAACAAGTTCGAAAAAAAATATAATATCAAATGGCTAAAACCAATCGGCTTTAATAATGCGTATGCTTTAATGATGCGTAAAACACAGGCAAAAGCGTTAAATATTAAAACAATTTCAAACCTTAAACGATATTTGGAAAGCAGGTAATGGATTTAGCTGAGCGTTATATAAAAGTGCGCAAACGCACGGAACAGATATGCGGTGCCCTGCAAACTGAAGATTTCGTGGTGCAGCCCGTTGTAGATGTTAGTCCGCCTAAGTGGCATATCGGGCATACCACCTGGTTTTTTGAAACATTTATCCTTAAGCCCTATTTCATGGGCTACCAGGAATATGATCCCGATTATAATTACGTATTTAACAGCTATTATGAAACCGTCGGCAACCGTGTGATCCGTACCGACCGCGGCAATTTAAGCCGGCCCACCGTGATCGAAATCTACCGGTACCGCGAATACGTGGATGAAGCAATAGAGAAGTTTTTGTGCGAAGGGATCAGCGATGACGTAAAAGAGCTGATGATACTTGGCCTTAACCACGAGGAGCAGCACCAGGAGCTTCTATATACCGATATTAAATATATTCTGGGTCATAACCCGCTTTTCCCGGTTTATTCCAAAGACTATGTTTCGCCTAAACTTATAAGGCCGGAAAGCGATCAATTTATAAAGCTTGATGAGGGTATTTACGAAATTGGCTTTGAAGGGGAAGGCTTTTGTTTTGACAATGAGCTTAACCGGCATAAGGTTTATCTGAATGCTTTTGAGATCAGCCCGAACCTGGTAACAAATGCTGAGTACCTGGAATTTATCAACAGCGGAGGCTACCATGATTTCCGTCACTGGCATGCCGAAGGCTGGGACTGGGTAAAAAACAACAAAGTGGAGGCTCCTTTGTATTGGCATTTGATTGATGAGCAGTGGCATAATTATAACTACCACGGCCTGGAGCCCCTGAATATGAAGGAACCGGTTTGCCATATCAGTTACTTCGAAGCCTACGCCTACGCCGCGTGGAAAGGCTTGCGGCTGCCTACCGAGTTTGAGTGGGAAGCTGCCTCGCCGCAATTTGCCTGGGGCAAAAGCTGGGAGTGGACCGAAAGCTCGTACCTGCCATATCCGGGTTTCACAAAAGCGCCCGGCGCTATTGGCGAATACAACGGTAAATTTATGGTAAACCAAAAGGTATTGCGCGGCGCTTCGGAAGTTACGTCGCCGGGGCATAGCCGCATAACATACAGAAACTTTTTTCAAACACATTTACGCTGGCAATTTACCGGGATAAGGCTTGCCAAATGACACCTATACCTATGAAAAACATGGAAACCATGCAAGCCGGTATAAACCGGTCGACGAAATCAAAGGCGCAGCAATTTTATGACGATGTTATCGGCGGCCTGCGTTTGGAGCCCAAACGGCTTTATTCAAAATATTTTTATGATGCCAATGGCGATAAGATTTTCCAGGAGCTGATGAACTGCGAGGAGTATTATCCCACCAAATGCGAACTGCAGATTTTTTCGAAAAAAACAGCCGATATCTGCAAGGCCATAATTGCCGATGGCGATGCCTTCGACCTGATAGAATTGGGGGCAGGCGATGCCATGAAATCAACATACCTACTCCAGTATCTTTTAGATCAGCAGGCCAATTTTACGTATCTGCCTATCGATATATCTGAAAATGTAATTTCATACCTGAATATTACCTTACCGGTTACTCTGCCCGGCCTTCGCATAGAGGGCCTTAACGGGGAGTATTTTGATATGCTCGAAAAAGCTGCCTCGGTTTCGAATAAACGCAAAGTAGTGATGTTCTTAGGCTCGAACATCGGCAATATGGAAGTTGAGGAAGCCGAATGCTTTTGCCGTGAGCTCCGTAACCATTTGTCTGCCGGGGATATGATGCTGATCGGTTTCGATCTTAAAAAGAATCCGAAAACCGTACTGGCGGCTTATAACGATAAAGAAGGGATCACCAAAAGATTTAACCTGAATTTGCTGGAACGTATAAACCGCGAGTTGGACGGCAATTTCGATCTTTCTAAATTCGACCATTACCCGGTTTACGATCCCGTAACCGGCGCTTGCAAAAGCTACCTCGTTAGCCTGGAAGAGCAGCAGGTAATAGTTGGCACGGAAACTATTCAGTTTTTAAAGGACGAATGCATCTATATGGAAATATCGCAGAAATTTACCGTTGAACAAACAGAACAAATGGCGGCCAACGCAGGTTTCAGGGCAGTACATCGGTTTTTTGACGAAAAAAAATGGTTTATCGACACGATTTGGGTGGCAGCGTAAAGCTATTTCCCTGCGCCCATTATTCTTGATGCGTTTTCATTATAGATTTTCTTAAGGGTTTGGTCGCTCAACGCAAGGCCATACAAAGGCCAGTGATAGTTGAACAGGTCTTGTTTATAAAAATGCTCGTCGGCAGTTTCAAGTATTCGGAAGGTGATGCGGTACATGTCCCCGGCTGCGCCCATGTCGGTACCATAAACCAACCTGCTTTGGTATTTTTCCATAAAGGCATGCACAAAACGCGGGATCGGGGCTATTTCACCATAGCGTGCAGCGATGTCGGCAAACAGGTTTGGATATTTGTCAAACAGCCTGCCCAGTACATTCAGGTTTGAGCAGCAGTTGGCGAAGTGACAGGCAATAAAAACAGTTTTGGGGTTATCCCGCACCGCATTCTCCAGCGATTTCACCAATTGATCGTGGTTTAAGATACCCTTTTTCGACATATCAACCTTCCAGGTTGCCGCGTTCATCAAGCCATCATTGGTCGAATCTGCTTGCAGGTACATCCAGGCATCTTCGGCAACATGAATACTTACGGGCATGTGTAGTTCGGCGCATTTGGTCAGCAGCTGTTTCATGCGCGGATCGTCAATATGCAAACCATAGCCGGGCACGGGTTTTGAATACAGTTCGCCCAGGCCCTTGTCGCCCAGCTCGCCTACGCCTTTCGCGCCCAGGCTATGGCACCTTTCCAGCTCTTTTACTGCATGGTCAGGCCAGCCTGGTTTATCGTAGCCGTTATAATCAAACCCGCACCAAACCTCAAACCGGCTTTTATACCGCCCATATTTGGCAACCACCGAATCAAAGTGCGCTCCCGAAGAATATGACAGGATAACCGTTTTCTGAATGCCTGCCGCGTCCATCGTTCTTACCCACTTATCAACGTCCGCGTCTGATTTTACATAGTCATGCGAATGCATATCTATAACCGGGTACTTTGCCTTTTCAACCTCTGTTTGCGGAATATTATAAATGGAAACCGGGTGATAGTCCTTGAGTTTCAGGCTTTTTATGTCCTGGCAAAAGGTGGCGACTGAGGTGCAGAGGAGCAGGATTATGGAACAGCAAAATGCGATTATTGGCTTTTTCATCAGATGTCTGGATTTAGAATTTGGGAATGAATTTACGATTGTAAATCGGTAAAAGCGGTAAGTAAAAGTAGCAAGTGGCAAAATGTGTTACCCGCTATTCAAACTTCTAAAATGTATAGCTTCCGCCAGATGCTCTAATTGTATTTCTTTAGTACCCCGCCATATTCGTAACGCCACCAAGGGTTTTTTATGAGAACCCCCATTATTTCAATTTCTTATTTGTTGCCCCAGGTTTTAGTCCTTTGGCATTTTGCGACGTCACTATTTTTTTGCCGGATTTTTCTTCAATCGCTTTTCGCGTGTCGCCTGCAATAGTGCCGCCTTGTTTGGCTATTGTACGGTTTTTTTCAAAAGTATCTGGCTTTTTTTCCTTGCTTATTTCAGTAGTAGTTGCCTCGGCAAGCATGTTCAATACCAACTCTAAATTAGTCATGTTATCCCGCAAGTTTTCTTTTTTTAAACCCTTAAGGTTTTTATATTCCTTTACGGTTTTACCCGCCCATGCTCTCGTTATTTCGTCAGTCAAAATCGCGAAACCCTGACCTCTATTAACACCACGATTTTCCCATTCGTCGGTAAGTTCTTTACGTACTTCAATGCTTTTCAGACGTTGGTTTATCCAGGCGTGCTGTAACCTTTTTTCAGATAGGTTTCCATTAGTCTGTCAATTCCTAATTCGGGGTCTTCTGTTTCTCCAATACGTTCGTAACCTGTCTTAGCTAACCATATTTTAAATGGTTCAGCTTTGGGTGATGGTATTGATTGTATAAGCCGAAGTAAATCTGGCGTATCTAAACAATCTGTGGCGTATCTTTTACCATCTGTAGTTTCAAGTTTCAGTTGTACGATATTATCGTACAACTGACTGCCCTCATTTGTGAGTTTCTTTTTTAAATCCGACCAGTATCTTTTAGGCACTGTGCTATCCGTTAGGACTTCGATGACATCTACAATACTAAAATACCATTTTTCTTCCTCTTCGTTCCAAACGGTACGAACTTGCTTGCTTTCAAATAGTTTTATGGCTGTTTCCTTTTTCATTTTATTGTTTTGAATTGGCCTACCCCGCCCAGCCCTCTCTGTCCAAGCTCCTGAAATGTATAGCTTCCGCCAGGTGCTCCAATTGTATTTCCTCGGTGCCGGCGAGATCGGCAATGGTGCGTGATACCTTCAAAATCCTGTCATAAGCCCTGGCAGACAGCCCCAATTTTTCCATCGCTTTTTTAAGCAGGTTCTGGCCGGCAGCGCTTATTTTGCAGATGTCGCGCACCATTTGGGGGCTCATCTGGGCATTGGCATGCAGGTCGGGCTTGTTGCCGAAGCGTGTGGCCTGTATTTCGCGGGCCTTTATAACGCGGTCGCGGATGAATTCGCTTTTTTCGGCGAGGCGGTCGCTGGCGAGTTCGGTAAAGTTCACGGGCGTAACCTCTACATGCAGGTCGATACGGTCCAACAGCGGCCCGGATATTTTGCTCAGGTATTTTTGCACAGTGCCCGGCGGACAGATGCACTCCTTGTCCGGGTGGTTAAAATAGCCGCAAGGGCAGGGGTTCATAGAAGCCACCAGCATAAACGAGCTCGGGTAATCAACTGAAAACTTTGCGCGCGAAATGGTTACCCTGCGTTCTTCTAGTGGCTGCCGCATTACCTCTAGGGCGCTGCGCTTAAATTCGGGCAGTTCGTCGAGGAACAGCACGCCATTATGTGCCAGCGAAATTTCGCCGGGCTGCGGGTTGCTGCCGCCACCGACAAGCGCGACGTCACTTGTTGTGTTAAAGTGGAAATAGTTTATATTTGTATTATTAATCATTTCATCCCTTTAACAAACATAGCATGATTTTAGGAATTTATTCGCGCGTCTCGACGGAAGAACAAGCCGAAAAAGGGATTTCATTAGATAATCAGGTTCATAGAGGTAAACAGCTCGCAACTAAAAATAGTTGGGAATATAAATTATATCAAGATGCGGGACTTTCAGGAACCCTACCGGTGAATAAAAGGCCTGGTTTAAAATCAATGATGGACGATATAGCCGGGGGTAAAATAGGGGCTGTGTGGGTTTACGCAGAAGATAGGCTATCACGTGCCGGTATAATTGAAACTACCACTATCAAAACCATTTTCAAGGAAAACAAAATAAGATATTTTGAAAATGAAACCGAATTAGATTTACATGATATTAACGTAGGTCTGTTATCTAATATTAAAACCTTGTTGGCTGAATTTGAAAGTGCTAAAACCGGCGCACGGATTAGTGCAGATTTGAAGGCGAATATTGAGAAAGGAAAAGTAAGTGGCGGTCCCTTGATAACATTTGGTTATAGAAAAGATGCTAGTAAGATGTTAATTATTGATGAAGATGAAAGACCAATAGTTGAATACATCTTTAGGTTAGCATTAGAAGGAAAAGGAACTAAAGTAATTGCTAATATCCTAAATAATGAAGGTGTTTTAACAAAGCGTGGTCGCGTTGATACTGGTAAGGCTATGATGGTAAAGGGTGAAAAGAAAGAATCTTTCTCATGGCGTGATAGTGTTGTTTACAGAATGTTAACGAACCCTATTTACATGGGTCAGCGACTTTACAAGGAAAAGCATTACCCATGTCCGGCTATTGTAGGTGAATCAACCTTTGCACTGGTGAAAGAAAAACTATCTACTAGAAATAAGTTCAAAGACACTACTAATAAATACGATTATATGCTGAAAGGTTTAATTCAGTGTGGAACTTGTAGAGGTCGCTTCTATGGTCATAAGAGAGCAGATAATAAAGATAATACATATATCTGCAACTCTCAAAGATATTCAGGTGAATTTTGTGGTAATAAAGGCATCAACATAGATTATTTAAATAACTTGGTCATTGATAATATTTTGAAGTTAGAATATACTACCGCTAAAGCGTTTGTTGAAATGGCCAGCAAAGGAATGCAAAAACAGCAATTAGAAGATTTTAACAGATACACTGAAAAGATAAAGGAAATAAATACCAGAATTGATAACCTGTTTTCAATGGCAGAAACTGCGTCTATCGAAAAAGATAGATTTGATAAACGTATGCTGGAATTAAATAAATCAAAAACTAACTACTCCAACTTATTAGAACAAACAAGAAAAACACTCGGTATTTTTCAACATGAAAAAGCTATTAAACATTTCATCAAAGAAACGGTAGCAGATTTTAAGATTTTAAAGACAGACGAAGCAAGGAAGTTAGCAATTCAAAACATCGTTGATTGTATCACTTTAAGGTGGAACAAAGACGATTCCCAGCACATGATAGGTATATTCTTTAGGTTAGATAAATTATCCCGTTACACGGACTCTAACAATGAAGTATATTTTATGAATAACGAAATAACATTAACAAGAAAACCTGATAATAGAATCGGGAGCGTTGTTGATGAAAGGCTTTATCTATCAAATGCGATTAATTACAGCGAGGAAGAAGTGCAATTAATACGTGCTAATATCCCATATCCAGAAAAGTCGTTTACTGGTCCGAAAGGTCATGCCCACGTAGTAAATAAAGTTAAAATTGATAAGACCCAACTAAAAGAAGCATTAGAGCTATTAAAAGATAACCATCAGATAAGTAATACGAATAACTGATTATTTCCTAGCAAAGTCAATATGGATCACATCTCCTTTTCTTTCCAATACAAAATGGTTATCTAACTTGAATTGGTCTAAAACCTTATGACCTATTGTAAAACGGCGATATTTGTAAGAAACCTTTTTAGTCTTTTCTTTCTTTTCACCCTTGATTGAAACCCTAATTGTCTCTTTTTTATCAAACAATTCTTCAATATCGGCATCTAAAAATTTTGGCCAGGTTAAAAGAGCATACTGTCTGTTTCGATTGTTTATAGGAATGACTATTGACATAAGAAAAAATTAATTCATAAAAATAAGCTTTATTATTTAAATATAAATTCCGCACTTTGACTAATCTTCCTTAAAATAGCAGACAGTATAAATATTAGTAAATTTAAGGGCAGGGATAGTCTGAAATTATGGCAATCTTCGCACCCAATAAAGATATGTTGATGGACGAGCAAACAAACTTATTTACAGATGAAATTTATGATTCAATAGTATTGGATAAAAATAATGATGGCGTCTTAAATAATAAATTGATTAGCGAAATTGGAACAAGCGAGAAGTATATAAGAGCAAATCATTATAATACTTTGAAAGTGTGGTGGGCTAGGCGACCTATAATAACTTCACGGTCACTTCTTATAAAGGAAATTCTAGAACGGAATAATTTAGAAAACCACTCTTTGAAAATTGATTTGTTTTCTAATGTTAATCCATCGAAGACCACATTCAAAGATTTTAGGAACGAATTTAATACAAATGAATTATCTGTATTAGATGTTTTTTCAGGTGGTGGGGCTATCCCATTTGAAAGTGCTAGACTTGGCTTTAAAACTTATGCTGGCGAACTTAACCCAGTAGCGTCGTTATTACAAGAAACTATCTTTAACTCGCAAGCGATTGAAAACTATCCCAAAAAATTACGGGCTGCAGGTCATAAAGTAGTAGATAGTGTAAGTAGGAAATTGAATAAGTATTTTGATTTAAACGGAATTAGTCCATACGTAATATTTTGGTCTAAAATGGCTAAATGTAAGAATTGCGGCAATCAACTTGATTTAAGGAGATTTGAATATTTAAGTAAACGAGCAAAGAAACCGTTAAGAATCGTTGAGGAGAATGGAATTTTAGGAATTGAAGCATCAGGAGATTCAACAGAACGGCTAAAAAAGGAATTTGTATGTAAGTTTTGTAACGAATCGCATTCATTCAAGGATATAAAGAATTATTGTAAGGGAGATTCATTTGATTATAATCCCTTCGCAATGTGTTATCACAATAACAATAAGAAAACTTATAAGATAGTATCTGATAGTGAAAAGTTATTGTTCTTACAGTTTGATAATGAAATCAAAGAGGAACTTAAAAGCCTGAGCGAATTAATTCCTAATGAAAAAGTTAAATCAAAGTCGGGGGTGATAAATCCAACAATTTATGATTTAAAAACACATAAAGATTTCTTTACTAGGCGGCAGCTACTCGTTCTAGTTTCAGTGATTGAAGAAATTTCAAAAGAATATCAAAATCTGTTGAATAACGGAAGTGATGAAAATGAAGCCAAACAAATAGTTTTAGGACTCACATCGCTAATCGAATTTCTTGTTGACTGGAATAGTGTTTCCACCATGTGGATTTCACAAAATGAACAAACAGGTAGAAGTTTAGCGGGTCCTGGTGTCGGTATGAAATGGGACTTTATAGAGGTTAATCCCTTTTATGGTAAGGGTTCAAATTTAAAGTCAAAGATTGACAGAGTTTGTGATACCTATGAAGCGATTAAATACAACAATCAAATAGAAATAATTAAAGGGTCTTCAACTAAATTGCCGTTGAACGATAAGGTTATTGATATAGTTTTGACGGATCCACCTTATTATGATTCTATTGATTACACTGCTTTAAGTGAATTTTTCAGACCATGGTTTGAAATTCTTATTAGAAATACCTTTGATAAAAATGCTAGTCTTAGAAACGACACAAGTTTTGAAGCTATTGTCGAATTAAGTAAAAGTGAAGAAGTAAAAGACCACAGTCATTATAAATCCATTATGACCGGTGTTCTGACAGAAGTTAATCGGGTATTAAAGGATGATGGCACAATACTTTTAATGTATTCGCATAAAACTATTGAAGGCTGGGAAGTTATTGCTGAAGCCTTTTTAGATTCAAAGATATTTTTAACGGAATGTATTCCACTTGAAATGGAAAGAATAGCTAGGCCTCGCGCTATGGCTTATGAAGCTCTAAATGGGGTAATAGTATTCAGGGGTAAAAAATCAAAAGAAAATATCTCTACCGTTCACGATGACATTGCAACTTTAAAAGATAAAATAGCAACTGGGTTTATATTGGAAAGCCAAGTTGTAATTTATTTAGCGGGGTTAGCCTGTAAACAAGTAACACTCACTAATAAACCATTTAGTGAATGTTACGAAGAAGTGACTAAAATTTATCAAATAACACTTCTTGAAAAATGGATGAAGGATGATATGGACAAGCTAACAATTGCCTATCTAGAAAGTCTATTACTGGATGATTTTGCATCCTTAGCTAAAGACTATACAAGGCTGTTAACTGCTCATGGTTTGGTTAAAAATGATAAGGTAAAGCGGTTTGATGAAATTGAGATAATCCCAGAATTGGAGCAAACCATTTTTGGCAAATCACAATCGATATATTCCGACTTTAAATACAATAGTGTTACGAAGGTTAAAATAGATGAAAAAGACAAAGAAAGTATCACAGTGTTTTTCTCAATACTTGCCGGCACGCAACTAAACACAGTGTCCAAACGAAGTAGTAGTGTTGAGGTAAAAACAGCCAGGCTTGTATTATCTAAATTACGGTAATAGGAATCTATTCGATTTCTTCCTCTGGGTCAATTGCTTTATTTTTAGTCCCCTTTTCAACTCGGAACTTATTAATATTCACCAATTGTTTTTTCAATTGATGTGATATTAGTTTGGTTTCAGCTTCGATAAGTCGTTTTTTCAGTTCTTCAACTGGAATCTTTTCAATATCCGCTTCGACTGTTTTTTTAGAATTATCAATAAATTCCTCAACCAATTTTGTTTTATGAGCAACTAACTCGTTTGTCAATTCAAGTGTAAGTTTTACAAAGTCTGTAAATTCCTCATTGTCTTTACCGAATAGTGCTTCTAAAACAGGTGCGAAGTATGAATGTTGGTCTTTGGTTTTCGCAGGAAACAATTCCCCGTAATTAGAAAGAACGTTTATTAATGTTTCGTGAGAAAATCCCCCTATCAACATGTATGCTAAATATTCATAGAATAGGATAACAATCGGATCATCCTTATCAGTGCAATATAAATAAGCATCGCTTCCGCCTTTCCATCTGTGTAATGATGGAAAAGTAATTAACCCTCCAATGGTAGAATAAAAGACACCATCATTTATTTCTTTACCACGGTAGTTTTCCTGCCATTTGTCATAATCAGCTTTTTTTATTGTATCTTTTACGTTAGGCGCTGCCTGGCTTCTTCCTAACCGATACGTTTTTGCATCACAAACAATAATCAAATTACCAAGTCTAATACTCACATCTTCCTTACTCGCTTTTTGTTTGATGATTGTTGAATCTGTAAATCCAAATCTTATAGCCCATTCACAAACTAAGACCTCAACAAGTTTTGAATACAAAGTTTCTTGTGAGGAATCGTGACTATAAAACTCTGGTATATAACCGGTGGAAAGAAGCAGAAATGCAAAATCTGATTTGTCTAATTGTTTAATGTCATTAGCAAAACTTGCAGCTATTCCATCGGTATCGGGTGCTTTAGTCCAATCGGTAACTTTAGAAGTAATATAATCTTCTATGTAGTCATAAAGTTTGATGCGAGCGTCTTGGGAAAAGTCTTTACCAAAGAATTTTTCTATTCTTTCTTTCATTGTGCTATGGTTATAGCGCGAAAGTAGCGATTGATTATAACTAAAGCAATAGAGTGTTATTAAGAATGCGGTATGATGTTTTTAATAAAAAGTGTATCAAAAAATAAATGTATCATTTTAATCTATTTAATTAGGTTATTTCGATACTCTTTCCGTATCTTTATAATATAAAAGATTATAACGATACAATTATGAAAGTAGTAATTTTCTCCCGTGTCTCAACTAACATTCAAGACTACAAGCGCCAAACAGAGGAATTGAAAGAATATTCAAATAAAATGGGTTATGAGGTAGTAAATACTTTTGAAGAGAAAATCTCCGGTGGAAAGAAAAACATCGATAGACCAATATTAATGGAAATGGTAAACTTTGTTAAGGAAAATAAAATTGATAAGGTCTTGTGCTGGGAGTTAAGCCGTATTGGCAGAAATACTACTCAAATTTTGGAAACGATTGAACTATTAAATGAAAATTGTATATCACTATTTATTCAGAATCACAACATAGAAACATTAAACAATAAATGTGAGATAAATCCCCTATCTCAATTTATGATCCAAATTTTAAGCTCTGTTTCGGAAATGGAAAGAACAACTACCAGAATGAGGGTAAAGTCAGGATACGAGAATTTCCGTAAAAATGGTGGTAAAGTTGGAAGGAAAGAAGGTTTCAAAAAAAACAATGAACTATTACTTTCAGAACATAAGGATGTTGTTAAGTTATTAAATCAGGGTTATTCGGTGAGAAAGGTTATGAAACTGACTGATAAGAGTAGTGGGACTGTTCAGAAAATTTCAAAACTAATTAAAAGTTAAGGGGAAGCCATAAACATAACTAAACTACAGCCACACGTAAACGCATTTATGATTTTTCATAATTAATCCGCTGTTTCAAAAAACAATTCCATTTTCTAATATATAAGTATATCAACCCGAACAATCCGGGTCAAAAAAATAAATATACTTATGACCAAGACCACCCACATTCAAACCAACTTTATTAAATTTTTGGTTGAAAAATATGCCGGTGCTACGGCTAGCATTGATACCATCAAAAAGGATTCTAAATCGAAAGATAGCAATGGGGATGAACCCATTGAAGATAATGATGCCGATGCAGTAATTGAAAAACTCTTAAATGAGTATAAAAAAGTAAAAAGACATTATGAGAATAATAGAATATCGAATTGATAGACATATAACCTGTTATGATTTTAATACAATACAGCATCTATTAAAAGTTGACAGGTCAAAACTGCAACGTGACCTTAAACGAATCTCCGGATCTGAATATGTGAAGTATAAAAACCAACACTTATATAGCGAAGTAGTCCTTTTTCGCTTAATGGAGGAACAGCTTGTAAAAAGGTTGGATAAAATTCAATGTGAGTAAAAATGAACATGCAAAAAATAAACACTATACAGGATAAGATTAGAGAGAATCAGCAAAAATTAACTATTGAAACAGACCCCAAACAGAAAAAGATTTTACAGTTAAAAATCTGGATTAATCAATATGAAGTTAAAATTGAGCAATTGAAGAAATAGGTTAAAAAATAAACGGCAATTAACGGTAAGGACATGGTCGGGGCTGAGCTTTCAAGTTCCCATTTACTAAGGAGGTCTTAAATCGGTTCAAGATTTAGGTTCAATGTGATATAATTGTTGAAAGTATCACCAACTCTAATAGGGTCCGCAGTAGCTTCTGCAAAAAGTTTTCATCATTATTCAATTAGGGAACTAAATAATAGTTCCCCTGATTGTCCTATATAATTAATTATACTATAATGAACTTATTAACTATCCCTAAAAAGCTATCACCCAATACTTATGAGTATGAACAAAGAACCTATCCAATAAACCCATACCAAATTAAAATCTTAAAGGCGATAAACTCCCTTCCGAAAAAACACCTCCATTATTTAGTTGGTCAACAGTCATTAAAGAACAGGAATCTTACTCTTAAAGAAATGAAAAAACTCATTAGAGACGGTATAAGACGTTATATTGACGCCCTGACACTTACACAAGGCCAGGGTAAAGAAAATAAACTGGTGAAGTATTTTTGTGTGTTTGAGACTAAGAAGGACTTTTGTCACTCTCAACATCAAAATACAATTGTTGATACAGAAATTGACATGGGGCTTCATTTTCACCTTTTTATTTCTAGTCCCGATGATTATCCGTGGATTTCCTTTTCTGCAATGTTTTATACAATGTTAAATGAATTAACACACCTGCCTCAAAACAGAAGATGTATTTCAAAATATGATTATAACCGGATAGAGAAATTAGATGAAAACTTTGTCCTTTATCATACGAAGCAATTTATGTATAACCCTTCATCTGAAATGATTATGACTAATTTGAATAAGCAAAATAGCTGAACTCGGTTTCGAATTTGATTAGAAAATAAAAACCCCCTCTCTCTCGCAGACTGGGGGTTTTAACCTAAACCTTATCACAATGCTAACAAAGAACGTTAGCTATGAAGTGCTAATGTATGCTTTTATTTAATTTGATGAAACACCGGAAGCAGTATTATCCGTTGATCCGCTAAACTTTGGAATAAATACTGGTAGCTTATCTACATCAACCAGACGTTTCGTTTTAACAACTTTCGCTCCCATTAATTTAAACATGATTTTGTTTAAGCTATTTTGATACATATCCAATACTTTACCTTGAATAGTGACTTGGTCAATAACAACAAAATCCATAACAGGCGCACCGGTCGTATAATAATTACCAACCACAAAATCACCTTTCATTAATGATGCGTAAGTATTTGGGAATGTAGTTTTCAGTGTAGCCATGCTTTCTAAAGCATCTTTTTTTAATGCAGCGTTTGTTTCGGCATCATTACTACCTAATCCTTTGTTTATATCTCTATTGGGGCTAGAACTTGCAAATGCAGAATAGATACTAGTTAATAATTTAAACTCGGAATCAGGGGTAGTTATTTCTTTAATGAAATTCTTTGTTGACTTATTATAAAAGAAAATAATAGGTTGGTTGGGAACAATATTAGCGAAATCAGAAGGTTTCAAATCTGTTTCAATCCCGTAATTGCTTTCCATTTGACGCGAATTATCACTTTCACTTTTTGTATAAAACTTAAATACTCCATCATTATTTATACTACCAGGCACTATAATGGGTTTATCCATATACTGGCTTTTTACTTGCTCCTGCCTTGAACTGAAAATATAATTTAAAGAATCTAAATTGTTGATTTGAGGAATTACATCAACTATAGCAGGTTTAGTGATAGCCGAACTATCTGTGCTACCACTGATTGAATCTTTGGTAGAGCTATGGCAACTACTAAACACAAGCCCGGTTACGGCTAATGTTAAAATTACTTGTCCTGTCCTCAATAAAGACAGATTAAATACTGAAAGTTCCTTTCTTTTCATTTGTTGTGTGTTTTTAGATTAAAAATTTTTGAATTAAGCTAACATACGGATTTTTTGTAGTCGGTAACGATGACAGACTAATTTTTTTCTCTAGCTAATTTCGGGGGATATGCCACAGAAGTTAGACGAGAATCAACAAGTAATTTTACAGAGGTTGGCAGAACGGGTTAAATCAATCCGTATTAGTAAAGGGTGGACTTTGGAAGAAGCAGGAAATGGTGGCGGGAAAGATAGGCAGTCTGTTCATAGGTTAGAAACAGGGAAATATAATCCTTCAATTGTGTATCTAATCGAACTATGCAGAGGTTTTGAAATTGATATTTCGGAGTTGCTTAAGGGGATTGATAATGAACCTTTATAGCATACCGAAAACTCCCATCGATGGATAGAAGTTTAGTATTTCGGTATTGATTAAAGTTTGGTGATTAGGTGTCCCCCTTCAACTTTTGAAATAGAGATAGTTTTCACTTCCTTATTTTTGGAATACTTCGCCCAATAATACGCTGGAACAGTAGTCTTTAATAAGGCGGCCCATTCTTCTGTGCTTATAAAAAGGCTTTCAGATTTCTTCAGTCCTTCGATTTCCTTAGCGAATATAATGGGTTTATTAACTCCACCTTTTTTGGCTTCTAACAATTGTTTAGTTTCTTCTTTTGATTTTAATACTGGCATTGCTTTATGTTTTAAATTATTAACTATAAAGCAAGTATAAGGAACTGGTTTACTATCCGCAGCATTTATTTTAAATATTTTTTAAATACTATATCGTCGGTCGCTCTGTTAGTAGAAATCTTGAATGTCCACGGTTCCCATATAATGGTCATAAGTGTTTTAATTTATTGTCGAGTAATCTTTTAATTCTACCAATACTCACGACATTAATAGTTGAGATATCCTGAACCTCAAACGCTGAGATTCTCAACGTAGGCTTCAATCCATGATGTTGTGGTAACAAGTCCCTGAAGCAATCTAAATAGGCTCTGGTATATCTCCGGCCACCGTCAAACTTAAAATCAGCACTTGTTTTTCTTGCGTAAAATTTATTCGATTTGTGAGAATAAAGGTTACAATATTTTACCCAGTCTGCCATTGAGTAATTCAACTTTAATTCTTTGGGGTAATGATTGAATGTATTTAGCCTGGCAGTAGTGAAATGTTGTATTTCATCAAATTCAAACAAAAAATTGTATTTACCCCCAAAGTAAGCATCAGGCGACAGCCTTGATATTCTCTTATCAGAACTTGCACCACCCATAGCAGAATAGATATTACAAATTACATCATAGGAACTTTGAAAGTGTTCCTGGTGGTGTTTGTTTATAAGCCAGTCGAATGAAACAGATTTAGCATCTTCATCCAATGCCTTACTTACCAATTCAGTTATAAATATTTGTCTATCTCCTACTGCCATTTAATGAGCAAGTTAACACTTCTATTTCAATCACTACTTATTTGTATATTTGAGAATATCAAAACATTTACGATGGCTACAATTAGCGAATTTAACGACAATCTACCCAATCTCATTAACGATATTTTGAAAAAGAATATGCTTGAAAAACTAGACCCTGAATTAAAGAAAAGGTTACTAGCTGCAAAAGGCGACATAGTTTTTGATTATGCAAATAACACATTTAATGTAAGTGCTAACGATGATGAATTAGAAAAGGCAATTATCGCAGATTTGAAATCGAAACGATAACTACTCTTTATAGGGTTAGACATTTTTATACAACCAATTAGGCAGCCTCAACTTCATTCCATTTGATTAAATGATTAATGTCTACACAATTCAAATCATAATTTGATATTAGTTTTTCACCTGTATTAGGGTCATAATTTAGTATCAGCAATTCAAGGCCCTTTGCTTGTTCTCTTCTTTTTTCCTCATGGTTATTACCACCATTAGCACAACTTCGGTTGACTTCTTTCTCTAACCAGATGTATTTATCGCGCGGTAATAATTCCTCTAAAAGAGGAAAATAATAGTATGAAAGTGACCACCGACTTTTCACGCCTTTAATCAATTCTAATAGTCTTTTGTGTGAAGTGGGGCCAAATACACTTTCATCATCAGCACCATACCAAAACAACCTCTTTGCATCATCGCCGCCAGTCTTTTCATCATATTTATAATACGGCGGATCTAAATAGATGAAGGTTTCATCGGAATCGTGCTTGCGTATTAGTTCCTCAAAATCCACATTGGTAAATTCAGTTACAGTTGATAGTTTATTAGTGTATTTGTCTTTCTTTAGTTTATCAATCAATATTTCAAGTTTCAGCCTATCCTTACCTTTAGAATAACCTGAAAATCCACCACCTCTAGGATATACAGATGAAAAACTGGATGTAATTAGAAAAGCATAAATACTGGCTTTACTAAAATCACCTATCTCAAAACTATTATCATCCAAAAATGTATTCTTTGTATATTTCTGATACGCCCCTTTATAAAAATTCCATTTAGCGTTAGGTCTTTTTTTATTGGTTGATAGAATCGTATTCTTTAGTTTCTCTAGATGCTCTAAAAATTCAATAGGCTTGGAACAACAATACATAAGATTTGCCTGGTGCTTGTTTATATCATTGTAATAGACTTCATCAAACTGTAAATCACCATCCATATAGGTCCCGAAACTACCTGAAAAGGGTTCGAGATATTTAGTAACCCCCGCAATAGGGATTGTTGGATTTATGAAGTTTTGAAAAGCACTAGAGGACTTGCCTCCAAAGTAAGAAACCACCGACATTTTAAATTGATTTAAAGGACATAGGTATGTCACACCATACCAGTTAGTGGGTTTGATTTACGGTTATCCTCGTAGAATTTTTTATTGACGGTGGTCTCGTCAGAAAAGGGTTTTCAGAGTGTTTTCTACCCCCTGTATTAATTGATTTTTGGCATCGCTATACTAGCGTATGATAGCAATATGCTGTTTGAATCAACGTCACAAAAGTAAGAAATGAGTTAAAAATGAGAAAGAATCCATTTAGATATAATTTCTATATCTTGAAAATCAATTAGTTAAAATTGTTCCACTTTAACACGTTTAAATCGCTGATGGTGTGGTGCGGCGAACGGAACGGGCGGGTGGTGACCAGTGCATCCGAGGCGGCTAATTTGCCTGCCACCGAATGTATTTTGGTGGTTTCCAATGATTCATACAAACTCAGCGGAGGCAATATAGACGGCAGCCTCCGCGCCAGCATGGTTTTGCCCGCGCCAGGCGGACCGATCAATATTACATTATGCCCGCCCGCAGCAGCAATTTCGAGGGCGCGTTTAATATTTTCCTGCCCGCGCACTTCGCTAAAGTCGCTATCGTAAGTGGTGAGGCTTTTATAAAACTCTTCGCGTGTATTAACAATCTCCGCCTCAAGCTGCACCTTGCCATTAAAAAAACCGGCAACTTCCTTTATATTTTCAACGCCATACACCTCAAGGTCGTTAACAATGGCTGCTTCGCGGGCGTTCTGTTTGGGCAGGATGAAGCCTTTGAAGCCATCCTTACGGGCTTGTATGGCGATGGGTAATGCGCCTTTTATGGGCTGCAGGCCGCCATCGAGGGAAAGCTCGCCCATGATGATGTACTTGTCAAGGTTTTCGTTTTCCACTTGCCCCGAGCTGGCGAGTATGCCAATGGCTATAGGAAGATCATACGCCGAACCTTCCTTGCGGATGTCGGCAGGCGCCATATTGACTATTATTTTTTGCCGCGGCATGCGGAAATTATTGGTCTGCAAGGCAGCTTCCACCCGCTGCATCGATTCGCGCACGGCATTGTCAGGCAAGCCCACAATCAGGTAAAATGGTTTGCTTCCGCCGCTTATATTTACCTCAATTGTTATGGTGATAGCTTCGATACCATAAACCGCACTCCCAAATGTTTTAACTAACACTATGATAAAGTTATTTACAGCGTAAGTTATAGAATTTAATTGAGCCGGGAAACGTTAAGATGAATATTGTTGCAAAGGCTTATATTCTCCGCTTCAGCGTAATGATCACGTTATCGTATTTTTTATCGTGAAAGATCACCAGCAGCAGGCTGCGGTCGTCCTGCGATTTAAATATGGCGTCAATCTCCTCGAGGCTCAGCTTGGCAACCGGCTTAAAATTTATCGACATGATCTCGTCGTCTTTTTCCAGGCCGACCTCATCTGCCGGCGAGCCGGGTTCAACCCTGCTGATGATCACATGGTCATAATCGTCGCCGGTACGGTAGTATTCCAGTCCGCTCATATCGTGCTCAAAGGGCATGTTGAGGTTTGGCCCCGGCTTAAGGTACAGTGCGCTGTCGGGATAATCAATTATCAGGGTGAACCGTTTGAGTATGGCAATGCCCAGGTTACCGTCGCGCGTCTCCGTTTGGCGATATTTATTTGAATCTACAGGGAAAGAAGTCACAACGTTTTTTATTTTAAACTTGCCGATATCCACTTCGCTCACCCTGCTTATAAACCCATAAATAGGTCCCGTTAGCCCGACACCCAGGTTGGCGGCGATAAATTTTTTGGGCAGGCCCTGCTTGTCTATAATATTTTCAAGCGACAGCGGATGTCCCGCCCCAAGGTCGAGTATCAACTTTTCATTTGCTTTTACGCCGTTCGGAAAAGTTACCTTCGAATAGATATAAGGCTTGCGGTTCTCGATGACCAACGGCACTTTGTTACCTCTTTTAAAAAACCTGACATCCTTGGGTTTGGAAACGGTAAGCGTGCTGTCGGAAAAATCGACTTTGACGGCAAGGTTATTAAAAAACTCGTAACCCAGCAGTCCATGGATAGGAATGCCCGCAAAATTTGAAAGGCCAAAGTGATCCGTTTTCAAAATGGCAGCCGCTACATCGTAGCTAACCAGCCCCGGTATGTCAACATTCAATGGTGATGTAATGTAAGCCTCAAAAGCTTCACCCTGGCCAAAACCGGCGATTTTTATAGTACGTTTGTTAGAAACATTGATAGAATCGACTAATTTAGGATCGGTTATAAGCATAAGGCCTACGCCCGTGTCCACAATAAAATTAAAAGGGCCCTTGCCGTTTATATTCAGCTTTATAATGATCATGTCCCGGATGACGCGAAACGGGATGGTCACTCGTTTTCTGCTGCCTTGCAGGTCAAAATACTGGGCATCGGCAAATAGCGTGCAGCTGCAAAGGAATACCAGGATAGCTGCCACGCGAAAGCGTTTAAGGGAATGAAAGAAGCTTGTCAATTAGCGTTTATTTTTTGGTTTTGAATATTAAATATACATTATTAATCCTTAAATACTGATGCAACGAAAAGTATTCGTACTAATAACGATTTTATGCTTTCTTTTGATACAAATAAAGCACGCTGATGCAGGGCACATCAAAAAACGAAAGGTAAAAAAACTTTTTAAACATTCGGCAATTTTAAATAATCATTTTACAGGCTTTGCCTTGTACGACCTGGACGAAAAGAAAATGATCTATGAACGAAACGCCGACAAGTACTTTATCCCGGCTTCGAATACCAAACTATTCACTTATTATACCTGCCTGAGAATGCTGGGCGACTCGATCCCTGCTTTAAAATATGTGGTCCGTAACGATTCGCTGATATTTTGGGCCACCGGCGACCCTACCTTCCTTCACAGTGAATTGAAGGGGGTAAAAGCATTTAATTTTTTAAAAAAAAGCGGCAAAAAACTATTTTTTGCCGCCGGCAATTATACCAGCGACTTTTATGGCGACGGATGGGCGTGGGACGACTATAACGACTATTACCAGGCTGAAATAAGCGAGCTGCCGATAGAAGATAATGTGGCTGTTATTTATGCTGATAATAACGATTCGTTACAAATAAAGCCCGCGTATTTAAAAAAATATTTAAAGTGCGATACAAGCTACCGGCCCCGGAATTTCAGGGTGAGACGTGATTTTTTGAGCAACACATTTTTTTATCCTTTTATGCCGCTCCCCAAAAATTTCAGGCAGGAAGTGCCCTGGAAAACAAGTACGGCGTTGACCATAGCCTTACTGGCCGACACGCTAAAACAACCGGTAACTAAAATACGCATGCCCCTGGCTGCCGATGCCCGCACATTATACGACGCGCCGGCCGACACGGTTTACAAACACATGCTGCAGCCCAGCGACAACTTTATAGCCGAGCAATTGCTGCTGGTTTGCTCATCGGCAAAGTTCGGGATATTAAACACCGATTCGGTGATCAATTACTCAACAACTCATTTTTTGAACGATCTGCCCGATACCCCGCAATGGGTTGACGGCTCCGGCCTTTCGCGTCAAAACCTGTTCAGCCCCCGCAGCATAGTGGCTTTATTGGGTAAGATATTGGATGAAGTAAAAAACGACGACCTTGTTCACAGCCTGATGCCGGCCGGGGGAGTGGTTGGCACCATAAGGTCGGCCTACAAAACAGATAAAGGCCGGCCCTTTGTTTGGGCCAAAACGGGCTCGTTGAATAATAACTATAACCAAAGCGGCTACATCGTCACACGCAAGGGCAAGCGGCTGGCCTTCTCGTTCATGAACAATAACTTCATAAGCTCCAGCCGCCAGCTGCGCGACGAAATGGTAAGGATCATGACGTATATACACGAGCAGTGGTGAGGGCAGTTGGCAGTTTTGCAACGTGCAATGAAGCTGCTATGAACCATGAACCATCAACTATGAACTTTTTTAATCTGCACATCCGCACATCCGCACATTTGCACATTCGTACGTCAGCTTTATCACATAATCCGGTTAAACTGTAGTTCCGCCTTTTTTTATTCCTTAACTTTGCGCTCCAATAATTTATACGCTTATGCAATACGATGTTATCGTTATCGGTTCGGGCCCCGGCGGCTATGTAGCGGCAATACGCTGCGCGCAGCTGGGTTTAAAAACCGCGATCATTGAAAAATACAGTACTTTGGGCGGCACCTGTTTAAATGTAGGCTGCATCCCGTCAAAAGCCCTGCTCGACTCATCTGAGCATTATCATAATGCTGCGCATGCATTTGCGGCGCACGGGATAAAACTCGATAACCTTCAGGTTGATTTCGGGCAAATGATAAAACGGAAACAGGAAGTAGTTAATGCAAATACCGCCGGTATTGCCTACCTGATGAAAAAAAATAAGATCGATACCTTTTATGGCGTAGGCTCATTCAAAGATAAAAACACCATTGTGATAAAAAACGCGGATGGGGCAGGGCAGGAGATCACCGGTAAAAATATCATTATTGCTACCGGCTCAAAGCCATCAAGCCTGCCGTTTATAAAAATAGATAAAAAACGCATTATTACCTCAACCGAAGCATTGACGCTTGCCGAAATACCAAAACATTTAATTTTGATCGGCGGCGGCGTTATCGGCCTTGAGCTGGGTTCGGTTTATGCCCGTTTGGGCGCTAAGGTGTCTGTGATAGAATTTATGGATTCCATCATCCCAACTATGGATAAAAGTCTCGGCAAAGAACTGCAAAAAGTGCTGCAAAAACTCGGAATGGAGTTTTTCCTGGGTCACAAGGTTACCGGCGCCACGGTTAAAGGGAACGAGGTAACCGTAAATTTTGACGATCCAAAAGGCGATAAGAAACAACTTAAAGGCGATTACTGCCTGGTAGCCGTGGGCCGGATAGCGTATACCGATGGTTTGGGCCTCGACAAGATAGGCCTGACGGTTGAAGAACGCGGGCGCAAGATCACGGTTGACGATCACCTGGAAACTAAAGTAAAAGGCGTTTATGCCATAGGCGATGTGATCAGGGGCGCGATGCTCGCGCACAAGGCGGAAGATGAAGGTACATTGGTAGCCGAAATTTTAGCGGGGCAAAAGCCGCATATCGATTATAACCTTATCCCCGGCGTGGTTTATACCTGGCCCGAAGTCGCTGCCGTAGGGCAAACCGAAGAGCAGTTAAAGGAAAAGGGCGTAAAGTATAAAACAGGCTCATTCCCATTCAAAGCGAGCGGCCGTGCGCGCGCGAGCGGGGATTTAGACGGCTTCGTAAAGGTTTTGGCGGATGCAGAAACGGACGAAATATTAGGTGTACATATGATTGGCCCTCGTGCCGCCGACATGATTGCCGAAGCCGTAGCGGCAATGGAATACCGGGCCTCAGCCGAAGACATTTCGCGCATGAGCCATGCCCACCCGACCTATACCGAGGCCATGCGCGAAGCATGCCTCGCCGCTACCGGGAACCGTGCCATCCATATCTGAGTTTGGTTGGGAATGCTGCATCCTTAGTTCACCAGCACCAGCGTATTCAGGAAATCTTTAAGCTCGGTTTTCTGCGCAATAAATGCTTTTGGTGATAAGGCCGTAAAAGATTTAAAATCATTGATAAAATGCGCCTGGTCGAAATACCCGGCTTGCAGGCCGATAGCGGTTAGATTTAAATCCGGCGGTTGCTCGTTGAGCAAGTGCACCGCCTTTTGAAACCGCACCTTGCGCATAAATGTGCCCATTGAAAGCCCTGTGGCGTTTATAAAACGCTGCTCAATTCTTCTTCTTGATAAACCCGCATTGTCCATACTGCGCGCCAGGCCTTCGCGGGTCGGGTTGCAGATAACCTGTTGTGCAATGCTGCAAACCAGCGGATCATTTTGTTTCCCATGTAAACGGCTAAGCAGATAGCTTTCAAAACAATTAAATAAGGCGTTTTTATCGGCGCACAGCTTTAGCCGCCCGTAAAAACTGTTGTCGTTTTCAATATCTTCCAGCGGCACAAGGGTATTGGTGAATTCATTGGATGGGATGCCATATAAATGATTGCCCGCCCAGGGATAAAGGCTAGCCCCAATACACTCGCAGGGTTTATCAAATGACATTACGAATGGCCTGGTAAGCTGCCCGGCATAAAAGATCGGTGGCTCTGTAAATATATTTTGGTCGCCCACCCACTGCATGGTATTGGGATTATTCAGGTAGCAGATGAGCTCAAAAGCGCCATAGGGATAGCTTGGCTGCGAAAATGGCAACTCGTCCTCATTAATTTCAAAATACCAATAATATCTTACAAAAGAAGACAGCGCGGCAACCGGGTATTTTTTAAAGAATTTCATTGATTAAAGATGGGCATTAAATTATTGATACTGATATTTCGCTTTTATACAATTTTAAATTATACGGATAGCCGATTTTTAGCGCATTACAAAAGCAACATGAAAAAAACAATCCTACTTCCAGGGCTAATGACTGTCCTTAACCTCTTATCGTTACAAGCGGGCGCCCAATCAAAATTACTTGCAATGAAAAAAGCTGATTCGTTTTATTTTGCACAGGATTGGGCCAATGCAAAAAAAATGTACGATGCTATTTTGACGGATACCTCAAGCAACGGCATTGCGTGGAACCGCCTGGGCTTTTCGAATTATAATACAGGCAACTACCCGGATGCATTAAAAGATTATAAAAAGGCGTTATCATATAAGCCCGTCCCTCCGCTTAAAGCATCGGCATATTCGCGCATGGCAAGGGTAAATGCCCTGCAAAACCATGCTGAAGAAGCCATAAGAAATATAGATAGTGCAGCGGCTTACGGTTACCTTAGCTTTGGTGAGCTTGATTCATTAAAAGACTTTTCCGGCGTGCGAAATATTGCAGGATTTAAAGAGGCACGGGAAAAGGTTTACCTTGCTGCCAACCCATGTATGGCCAATCCGAAAGCCCGCGTTTTTGATTTTTGGACCGGCCATTGGAACGTTTATGCAACAGGCACTTCCACATTGGTTGGCCATAGCCTTGTGCAGATTGTGTCCGGCGGATGCGCTTTGCTCGAAAACTGGGAATCGCTGGGCAATGCCAGCAGCGGCAAAAGTTTAAATTTTATCGATCCCGGTACAAACATGTGGCGGCAATGCTGGATAGGCTCGTACCCAAACGGCCAGCAGGATTTTGTAAACGGCGAATATAAAGATGGCGCTATGCGTTTTACCTTCACAACGACCAATCCGCAAGGGCAAAAAATTACCGGCCGTTTTATTTTCTTTAACGAAGGCCCCGATAAAGTGAGGCAATTTAACGAAACATCTTCTGACGAAGGAAAAACCTGGGTTACCAGCTATGATCTTACATATTTGAGGGCGGGGAAGTAAAAAAAACTGGTATTTGGTGATCTATCCGGTCCGTCTTTTCCTACGAGAAGTCGGCTTCGTACAGTTCCCGGCCCAGTTGTTTTACGCCCTCCAATACTTTTTTAGTTTGTTTTTCCGAGGGCGTCTTGGCACCCGTTATGTATTGGGATAACAAAGTATAATTCATTTTCATGCGGGCAGCCAATGCCCTCACATTTATTACATTGTAATAATCAAAAAATTGTCCCAGGTTAAAAACCAGTTGTATATTGTCTTCGGTAATTGGTTTTTTGCCGGTGTCGGATATCAACAAGTTATAAGATTCAACCGCGTTCGATTTTAATTCGGCAATAGTGTCGCCCATCGTCGCGGCCAGGCCGTTGCTTAAATCTTCGTGCCAGGCCGAATATCCATCCTTTGATTTTTCTACTATAAATTTCACCTTTTTCATTTTCCCAGGTTTAAAAGCCGGTTATTTAAACCGGCCTGTTTTAAAATTGAATTTTGTAATCCGGCGACACTTCTTTACTACCATGATACGGGAATATAATCGGGTCCTTAAAATCCTCATGTCTCAGCTTGATATGACTGCCCGCCTGACTAACCTCAAACCAACCGGCTTTCTTAAGCTTTTTAAATAACTCGCTTGATTTCATTTTAAGGATCGGTCAGTAAGTATAAAGGTATAATTAAATATACGATTATTAAAATAAAAGGTGAATTATATTATACCTCACGCCACAAAAATTAACGGCAGAAAATTATGCTGTTTCTGGCTTAACTTGCAGTACATTTTGTATAGCAAAAATGCCCGGCACTAATTCCTACAACAAAACGCGCCTCGCGCCAACCCCCAGCGGTTTTTTGCATCTCGGCAATATATTGTCATTTGCCATTACAGCGTCGCTTGCCCGGGAAAACGGCGCCAAAATACTGCTTCGGATTGATGACCTTGACCAGGCGCGTGTAAACAAACAATACATCAGCGATATTTTTGACACGCTTAACTTTTTGGAGATACCCTGGGACGAAGGTCCCCGGGATGCCAAAGAATTTGAAGAAAGCTTTTCACAAATACACCGCCTGGGTATTTATAACGCGGCGCTGCAGCAATTGGCTGATGAAAGAAGAGTGTTTGCCTGCACCTGCTCCCGCAGTAAATTACAGGATGCACCATGTGATTGTGTCAACAAAAAAATATCCTTAGCAACCGAAAATGCAAGCTGGCGGCTGATTACGGATATGGATGCAGTGTTCAGGATAAAAAGCTGCAACGGCGAAACGATCCTTGCTGCTTTGCCTGCGGATATGCATGACTTTATTGTAAGAAAAAAGGATGGTTTCCCAGCATACCAGCTTACTTCGGTGATTGATGACCTTTTTTATGGCATCAGCCTGGTGGTTCGCGGTAATGACCTTTGGCCCTCGACGCTGGCGCAGCGTGCACTGGCATTGGCGCTCGAAAAAAATGATTTTGGGGATATCGCTTTCTGTCACCACCAGCTGCTGACAGAAACATCCGGCAAAAAGCTTTCTAAGTCGGCGGGGGCGACTTCGGTAAAATACCTTCGTGAAAATGGTAAAAGCGCGGGCGAGATCTATCAGCTTACCGCAGCAATGGCAGGCGTAACAAAGCCGATCCAAAACTGGCAGGAGTTAGCAAATACATGTAACTTAAAAAAAAATCAATTATAAACAAAATCCTGCCGCTAACCGGGCACTTTTCCGTATGTTTAAAATATGAAGCGCTGGCAAAATTGTGGACTTATTATTTTATTGATTGCCGGCTGCAAAAAGCCTTTTACCTTGCCGGCGCTTATCTCGGATAATAACAAGTATCTTGTTATCGAAGGGGTGATAAGCAGCAGCGATTCTACCTTTATTAAACTTAGCAGGACAAAAAAGGTAGACACGCTTAAAACCATTATCCCAGAGGACGGCGCCCATGTAAGCGTTGAAAGCGACGCAAACGGCAGCTACGCTTTAACGGAGATCAACGCAGGAACTTATGCGGCCGCCCCGTTAAATCTTGACGGTGCGCATAAATACCGGCTAAGGGTTAAAACTGCTGACGGCAAAGAATACGCGTCGGATTTTGTGGCTGTGAAGAATGCGCCACCTATTGACAGTGTCGGTTTCGCTGCAAAAGCTAACGGCGTGCAGATTTACGTGAACACGCATGACGATGCTAACGCGACGCGCTATTACCGCTGGGATTACACGGAAACCTGGCAATTTCATTCGAAATATGTTTCCGCGTATTATAGCAACGGCGATAGTATTTTGGGCCGGCAGGCGAGCCAGCAGGTACACAATTGCTTTGGAAACGATGTGTCGGAGACAGTGGCGGTCGCCTCCTCGGCCAAGTTGACACATGATGTTATTTACCAGTCGCCCATAGCCCTGATCCCGGCAAACTCGGAAAAAATAGAAACCAAGTACAGTATCCTGGTTAAACAGTATGCTTTAACAAGCGATGCCTATACCTTCTGGGATAATTTGCAAAAGAATACCGAAAGGCTCGGCAGTATATTTGACGTGCTTCCCTCCGAAACCGAAAGTAATTTTCATTGCATAAGCAATCCGGCTGAACTGGTTGTGGGTTACCTGAGTGTTGGCAATGTAACATCCAAACGCATTTTTATCAGCGCCAGCCAGCTTTTGCCATCCTACAGCGCCCAGTACCCCTGTGCCTGTGAATTGGATACGGCCTATGAATCCCCTGACCCTAAAATACCGGGTGAGCGGTCGATCGGTGTCCTGATCCCTAAGAGTTCGCCTTATATGCCGGTATCAGGCTTATTTATACCTCCCGATAACCCTTTCGGGGGACCGAACGCTTTTACATTTTCAACCATTCTTTGTGCCGACTGCACGGTAAGGGGAACGACCAGTACGCCATCATTTTGGAAATGATCTTTGTTTGCGTTACATCCTAAAGAATCTGCGAAAGGCCGCTGTCGACGCAAACCGGGAGTGCAGGCTTTAAATTTAAAATATATCTCCTCCTAAACACGAATGAAACTGCAGATATTTCCGTATGTTTAAAACATGAAGCGCTGGCAAAAATATATTTGGGTAGTTTTATTTTTAGCGGCCTGCAAAAAGCCATTCAATCTGCCCGCACAGCTTTCGGACAACAGCAAATTCCTGGTTATTGAAGGCGTAATCAGCAGCAATGATTCTACTTTTATCCGGCTTAGCAGAACAAAAAAAGTAGACACGCTAAAAACTATTATTCCTGAAAGCGGCGCGCACGTGAGTGTTGAAAGTGATGCGAACGGCAGCTATGCGTTAACTGAGCTCAAAACCGGGACTTATGCAGTGGGCCCATTAAATCTTGATGCCTCGCGCAAGTACAGGCTAAGGGTAAAAACCGCCGACGGCAAAGAATACGCCTCGGATTTTGTGGCTGTGAAAAACGCGCCGCCTATTGATACCATCGGTTTTACAGCGAAAGCTGCTGGTGTGCAAATTTATGTAAATGCGCATGACGATGCCAACGCAACCCGTTATTACAGGTGGGATTATACCGAAGACTGGCAATTTCATACAAAATATCGCTCTGCTTATAAAACGAACGGGATCGACAGTATCAAGCCGCGCAGGCTTGACCAGCAAGTTTATGATTGCTTTGGACACGACGAGTCGAATAATGTAACCATTGCATCCACGGCCAAATTATCGAAAGACTTGGTCTACCAGGCGCCAATAACCGTTGTTCCGGCAAACTCCGAAAAAATAGAAACAAAATACTGCATATCGGTTAAACAATACGCGTTAACAGCCGATGCCTATAACTTTTGGGAGAATTTGCAAAAGAACACCGAAAAGCTGGGAAGTATATTTGACGTGCTGCCATCGGAAACGGAAAGCAATTTTCATTGCATCTCTAACCCGGCGGAGCTTGTGGTAGGTTATTTGAGCGTTGGCAACGTAGCTTTTAAGCGAGTATTCATTACTCCTTCACAGCTCTTAGCCAGTTACAGCCCGCAATACCCCTGTTACTGCGAAATCGACACGGCTTTCTTCTCGCCTGGGCCCACACAAAAATCAGCCCTCATCCTGGTACCTGATAATTCGCCATACATACCGCTGATTGCCCTATACCCCGTTCCTGATGTGCTCGGGGTGCCTTATGCATTTACCTATTCAACCATACTTTGTGTTGATTGCACGATTAGGGGTACCAAAAGGCAGCCCCCGTTTTGGAAATAGGTTACCGTTGGGATTATTTTTTAACCTCGAAATAAAAGCGCGCGCTGCCTGTTTCGCCGCCGGGCGCAATGCCCTCAATTACACCTATGTACCGGCCGGTTTTATCGCCGGTGTAAAACGACAGGTCGATTTTTCCGTCATTTGGTGTACTTACATCAGGGTTCCAGTATAAAGCGCTTCTGAAATCCGGTTTGGGGCTGTTCAACTGCACATCGGAATCATAGGCCGGTGTGTAAAATTTGCGTTCGAGCTGCAGGCCATCATAGTCTAAAACAACAGCCCTCGGGTCGATTTGAAGACTTGTGCCATCGCCCTTATAAGTGGTAAAGTTCATGATGCCATTAAACAGTGCGGGGCCATATAGATAGTTGGTAGAAACCACCTCCAATTTTTTGACCTTTAGGGGGTCGATTTTAAAAATTTTATCTGCGTCAAAAACAGGTGCGCCGTCCAGCAGGATGAGGGGGCTGCCTAATAATTTATCAACATTAAAAGCCTTTATGCCGAATTTCCCCTGGTGTTTAACCACCGCAATTGAGCCAACGTATTCGCGCAATACTTCTTCCATAGTCGGGAAACGGGTATAATCATCCAGCAGGTACGATTTGGTCGGCGCGCCATAAAAAATTGTGCTATCGGTGTTGGTGGCTTTAAACTGTTTCAGCTGGTCGGCAGCAAATATATTCTGCACCTGCATATTCAAGCTATTATCGGCAAGCGCATTGGTTATATTGTCACTTAGCGCAAATGGCGCTATAACCGTATTGCTGCGCTGTGTGCTATATGGATTTTCTATTTCGATATGATAGGTGCTGTCCTGCTGCGAATTCGTCTGAACGATGATCTCTTTCGGCCCGTAAAACCGGCGCGTGTTAAATAACAGCTGTCCGGCTGAGTCGCTTTTAGCTGCATATAGCTGGGCGGGTGTCCCGGGTATGGTAAGATAGGCCGTAACGCCGGCGCCGGCCGAATTGTTAACAGTATTTGTAACATGCCCGGTAATAATGGGGCCGGTATATTCCGGAATGAATTTAAGCGGCTCGTTTTTGCCTTGCAATACCTTACTCCAATCGAATTGCGTCCAGCCCTGCGACAGCATCAGGTTGTCTAGTGCCTCGGTGGCTTCGGCATCATTATTTTCGAGGTAGTAACCGGCGGATTCGATATAGCCTTTCAAACCTGCGCGAAGCAACAGATAGCTATCGATATCATCCGGTTCAGCTTCCTGCAGTTCATCCGCCCGGTAAACTGACAGTGATAAATTTGCCGGCACGCTTTTTCCATCCCGGGCGCTGGTTGAAATGGCTATGCTTGCTTTCTTCCTTGTACCATAAACTTTTTCGCCGGCTGCTGCATTAACAACCAGCCTGGTTGCCGGCCGTTTGAAAACCATGCGCTCGCATACAGCCCTTGACTGGCTGTCGAACAAAGTGAAATAACTTATGCCATCTGCCAGTATATTTTTATTTATGCTAAAATTGGCGCTTCCGCTGCTAAGCCTTGCGCTTTGTACCATTTCAACGGTATGATTTGTATGTGCGACCAGGAAAACCTCATCAGCCGATGTGTTGTCAGCGTTTTTCACTGATATGTTCCACCCCTGGCCGCCATCGGTTGCCTGCATTGCATATCCTGATTCGCTTATCACCGGCAAGTCAGTAATAATCACGCCGCCGTTAACTTTTGTAATGGCCCGGTATACCTGGTTAGAGGCTGGTTTAAAAATAAAGCTGCCCATCCCGAATTTAAGCGTTTTGAACCGGGCAACAGTATCATTTTGCTGATCGATCACCGCCCCCGTCGCGGGCAGGCCCCGTCCGCCAGGCCCGGTTACTTTACAAGCTATCCGGCTGTCAAGCCCGCGTACCAGCTGGCCCCCTTCCGGAAAAAATTGTACATCAACATGCGGGTTTTGAACATCAGCAATAGTAGCCGCCGATTTCAGGGGGTTTACAACACTCACCTGTCTTTCAAAAAAATGCGCAGCATCAAAATTCTTCATCCGGTTTGTGTAAACCCTCAACAGGTAATTGCCGCTGTTTAATGAAAAAGGAATAACCAACGAGCCGTTGCCTGTGCCGTTAACCAACGCTATTTTGGCTTGCATCACGGCTGCGCTATGGTTATCCAATAACTCAACATAGGCAACTTTACTTATATCAAGCAGTTTATTGTCCGCGCCATTGGTACAATAAACCTTAAACCATAACAGCTCGCCTGCCAGGTAAAAGTTTTTATTGATGTGGACGTATATTTTTTCCTGTAAATTATCTTTTTGGAAAGCATTGAACTTTTTTTGCAGATCGGGCAATACCTGGGCGTTGCCTGCTTTTATATCAAAACAGGCAATACATAGGGTTAAGGCTGCATACAGCCAACCATACCGGTATATGTTTTTTATTGGCTTCAAAATCTTATATTGTAATTAATAAAAGGTATGGGATTAGCAAAAATGGTTAGCTTATAACCCTGTATCCCGCCCCCCTGCTCTGTAAAAAAGGTCGAATATGCATTATTGCGGCCGGTCAGATTGTAAACCCCTATTGTCCACGAGTTATGAAAAAACTGGTGCACTTTATGGTTCCCGTCGATATTGATGGATATATCGGTCCTGAAATAATCAGGGATGCGGTACTGGTTCCTGTTTGAATAAAGCACCCGCTCCGAGCCGTCGTAATAATACTCGCCGATAGGATAAGTGATCGGCCGCCCTGTGCTGTAAACCGTATTTATCGAAAAACTATAGCGATGTGTAAAGCGATAATTTCCGACCAGGTTAAAACTATTAGGCTTATCATAGTTGGCCGGGTAATATGCGCCCCCGTTTATCGGTATGCCGCCGGTCAGGTCGTTTTGCCTTAACAGGATGCGCGAATAGGTATAGCTGATCCAGCCGTTAAGCTGTCCGGCGGCCTTTTTAACCAGGAATTCTATCCCATACGCCTTTCCCTGAGTTGCCACAACATCGGTTTCGATATGCTTGTTTAAAACCAGCGTTGCGCCGCTGCGGTAATCAAGATAATTGTTCAAGTGTTTGTAGTATGCCTCCACGGACGTCTCGATAGTGTTCGAGCTGAAGTTTTTATAAAGCCCCAATGAAATTTGGTCGCCAAACTGCGGCTTTATGTTCGGATCGCTCAGTTTCCATATATCGGTAGGCGAAATTGCGGTTGTATTCGATAATAAATGTATATACTGCCTTAAGGTATTGTAACTCGCTTTCACCGAAAAGTCGGCCGTGATAAGGTAGCGCGCCGAAACCCGTACCTCGGGGCCGCCGTAGGTATTGATTACTTTGTTGCTGCCGTATTTAACACTGTCGGTAAGGTTGGTAGTTGTCCTCGGCAAGCCCGGCGCATAATAATTTACCGAGTGCGGGCCTAAATAATTATACAGCGAGTAACGCAGGCCGGCGCTCAGTGACAGCGCCGAAGTTATATCGTACTTATCGCCGGCATAGAGCGCGCTTTCCAGCGCTTGTTCCGAAGGCACTATTACCGGCGCTACCTGCGAGGCCGAGCCTAATGGCTGATTGCTGCCGGGATCAATTTGATACCTTGTTGAATTAAGGCCGAACGATATGGTGTGTTTAGAATTCAGATAATAACTGAAATCTGTTTTAAAATTCGCCTGGTTAATATCAAAATGAAAACGGTAAGCGTCAACCGGGTTGGCGCTGCTGCTTATGCCATATTGGTAATGATCGTATCCCGCCGTAACAACGCTGAAAAGCTTGTTGCTGAAATTATGCTTCCATTTTATGGCAGCGTTGGCGTTACCGTAGCTGTAAGCGGTATCACTGTTTAATTTAAAGCCATCGTTACTTAAATAGGTGGATAAAAAAATAGTGTTTTTGTTATCCATGTGGTGGCTGATATTAAGGTTCAGGTCGTAAAACGAAGCGCTGCTTTTACGATATTGCGAGGGTAAGGCATTAAGCAGCCAGTCGGCATAGGTGGTACGCGCGCCAAAAATAAATGATGTTTTGTTGCGAACGATCGGCCCCTCAATATTGAGCCTGCTGGTTAAAAGGCCAATGCCTGCCGACCCGGTAAACTTTTTATTATTCCCCTCGCGTTCGGTAATATCCAAAACAGAAGACAGGCGGCCGCCGAATTTTTCGGGTATGCTGCTTTTGTATAGTTCGATATCCTGGATAATATCCGGATCGAAAGCCGAGAAAAAGCCGAAGAAATGGGAGGGGTTATATATCGTCGATCCGTTTAAAAGGATCAGGTTTTGATCTGCCGAACCCCCGCGCACATTCAAGCCGGTGCTTGCTTCGCCTACGGTTTGCACGCCCGGTAATGTTAATACAACCCGCAATACATCGGTCTCACCGAACACGGTAGGGATCTGTTTGATACTCTTAATGTCAAGCCTTGATATGCCCATTTCCACGCCCCGTACATTGGCAACTTTTTCCGTCGATATTTTAACTTCTTTTAAAGAGATCACCTGTTCCTGCATATCGATGTTTAATTCGCCGTTGCTATAAATTGCGATTTGCCGGCGCGTATCCTTCATGGAAGCAGCCCTGATCAGCAGCGTATGGCGCCCTTTTGAAAGGCTGATGGAATAGTAGCCGAATTGATTGGTGCTTATACCGGTGTGGGTAAGGGATTCGTAAATGCTGGCGTCCCTGATCGGCTCGCCCGAGTTCACATTTCTTATGTAGCCTGCCAGCGTAACATTTCCCCGGCCGGCCTGGCTGCCCGGCGTACCGATGGTATAAAGTTTATTTTCCGAGGTAGCAGCCGGTTCCTTTTTTTGTTCATCCTTATTCGCATAATCGCCGATACCGGCCCCATTCGGCTGCTGGTCGGGCTTCTTGCCCTGGACGAGGTTTGCCGGTTCAATGTTTATCTGAAAATTTTTGGTCAGGATTACCTCATTCTGTTCTGTGATGAAGTAATGATAGCGTGAGTTTTCGAAAGCTTTGTTCAAAACATAGGCCAGCGATTTTTGAGTAGCCTTAACCGTTACTTTCAAACTGTCAAACTGGGCCGGATCGTAATAAAAATGGTACCCTGTTTTTGATTGAAGCTCGCTGACAATATTTGAAATACCGGCCTGGTTAAAATCAACATCAATTAATTTACCGGGGCCTTCCTGGGCGTAGGCAAAAGAAAATGAATAAACGATAAAAAGAGCCAGGTAAATTTTCTTCATGCTAATTGGCTAACTGGTCATAATATATGGCTAATTTGACTATCGCTGCCTCTTTATCATTTTTGTAGCGTATGCCTTTATCGCTGAGAAACCGGCTAAGCTGCCGTTTTTTATCTTTAAAAACATTCAGAACAGAACCTTTGCCGTCGACCTTGTAATAGTGATTATCTTTTTTTATGTAAATAACGTCCTCGTTTTCATAAATGGTTTCAATGGTTTGCACCGATGTAATATTGTTCACCTGCCGGGCACGTTTAACCAGTACCTGCGTTTGCCCATCGTACAATTCATCATAAAAGCCGGGGGTTAATGGCTGTTCCTTTTGAAAGATTAACTTAACAAAATGATGTCCCTGCAGGTACACATCAGACAGCCTGTCGGCCCGCAGCACAAATAATATGTTCCGTTGCGCTGCCACGAAAACATCTGCATACATATCATAAAGTAAAGGAACGTTTTTATACATGATGCCGTCGTAGCGTATGGCGCCGGGCGCCGTAAAAACGGCATCATTGAAGTATGCCGAGCCTTTGCTGGCAGCAGGATACAAGGTATAACCGGCCCCATTGTATATTTCGGACTGGTCGGCTATTGCGGTGTTATAATCATCAATGGCCTGTTGGGCATCCGGGGTATAGCGCGGCGTGTCGGTTAGTAAGCTTTGTGCACTGGCGTTAACAATGGTCATCGTAAAAACAAAAAATATTAACCAATATGTTTTACCGCGCATACTATCGTAAAAAGGAAAAGTAAAAAAAGTATTAATTGGAATTTAAAGGTAGTCAAATTTTTTTAGATGCAGCAGAGAGCTAAGCAATAATAAATTATTACAAATAACTTATGTGTTATAAACAGTAATTATTGGATGTGATTGCAGAATCAAATGATCTGCCTACCTTATTATCGTGACATATCCCGACAATACCTGGCCGTTAACATGGGTGTTGATCACGTAATAGTATACCCCTACCGGCAAAGGCTTGCCGTTGAAGTTGCCATCCCAGGGTTTAGGGTAGCTTAATGAATGAAATACTTTTTGCCCGTAACGGTCAAATATGTCCACAGTTGCGTCGGTATAAGCAATAAGGCCGGTTATATCCCAATAATCATTGATACCATCGGCATTTGGCGTAAAGGTATTATTGATCTTTATCTCGGGCGATACTATTATTCGTGCCGTATCCTGGTTTATGCACCCGCGGCTGTCGGTTATTGTTAATTTATAAGTGCGGTCGACGTCGCCGGTTATAATGGGGTTTTTAGCCGTAACATCGTTAATATCTATATTGGGCGACCATAAATATTGAACATTGCTATCGCCAACGCTCGGATACAAAGTAATGGTATGGCCCTTTAACACATACCGTGTGCCGCCTGCGCTTACCTTTGGCGGCGGTATAAACCTTACCACCATGGTATCCGCCGGAATGTAACAGGGCCCGGCGCCTGAAATGGTGAGCGCCAAATTGATCGCCCCGAATTGCACATCTGATGGGCTTGGAATATAGGTGGTGTTTAATTGGTTGTCGGAGGTAAAGCTGCCGCTGCCGGTCGTAGTCCACTTTAAAGTACCCGGAATGCTGGCGGTACCTTTCAGTTGAACAGCCGTTGCCTGCGAGCATACGTCCTGGTCGGGGCCGGCGTCTACTGCCGGCAACGGCCCGAATTTGACCGTCATGGTATCGGTGGCGATAGTACAGTCGTCCTTGCTTGTTGAGGCCAGGATAAGCACTACCGAGCCGGCAGTCCTATCTGCCGCTGATGGAATATATTGGGCGTTCAGCGTATTGGCCGACGGGGAGAATGTACCGGTTCCCTGGGTGGTCCATATCCCGGTCGATGTACCCCCGCCTATGCTTCCCGTTAAAAATATCGAGGGGTTTAAAATACATACTACCTGGTCGGGCCCGGCGTCAGCGGTGGGCGGCTCATCAACCACTACCTCCGTGGTCACTGGCAGCGTTGAGCATCCGTTAACCGTAACAACCAATGTATAGGTCCCGCTGTTAGCGGCTGTAACATTGTCTATATCCGGACTTTGCAAAGCGGATGAATACCCGTTTGGCCCTGTCCATAAATACGTTGCTTTGGGGATGGGGTTTGTACGCAAATGTATAATGCTGCCAACGCAAACCGGCGAATTACTGTTAGCCACAGGCACGGTGATCGGCGGATTTACGGCTACGGTGTATTTAAACGGCGTACCCGCACAGCCATTGGTTATAGGCGTGATGTTATAAACAACCTGGACCGGGGCAGCCGTCGTATTGTTTAATGCCTCAGAGATCACATCGGATGTTTGGTTTGCCACTGCCGGGTTGCTGATGCCCGGTACCGCATCGCGGCTCCAGTTATATGTAGCGTTCGGGATATTCGATGTGATGGCATAATTCTGCGCCTGCCCGCTGCAAGCGATGCCGCTGGATGCACTGGTAACCAGTGGCTGCGGATTAACCGTAATAACTAAATTGAAGGGTACGCCCGGACAGGAACTCGTTTTGTAATTAAATACGTAAGTGACGTCAACCGGCGCATTCGACGTATTGAATAAAACTTCTTTAATAACGCTTGCCGCCTGGCCGGTGACCGGCGCATTGCTTATACCGGCAACCGCATCACGGCTCCATGAAAAAATAACGCCGGGCGAGCTAAACGTCACCGCATAATTGTCTGTCGTCATATTGCAGATGGTAGCGTTTTTTCCGCTCGTAACGGTTGGCGTTGGATAAACCGTTACCACGTAGTTAAACGGAGGCCCCGAGCAATTGCCTATTACCGGCGTGATAACATAGGTAACATCTATCGGCTTTATTGTTGTGTTGATCAGCGTTTCGGTGATTGTGGGTGATGTTTGGCCGTTTACCCCCGGATTGCTTATGCCGGCCACTTTTGCGCGGCTCCATGAAAAAGTCGCCGCTGCCACATCGGCTGTAATCGTATAATTTAATGCATCCCCGCTGCATATATTATCAGTAGAACGGCTTGTGATATTGGGTATGGGCGTAACGGTAACGTCCACCTGCGTACGGGAGCTTATGCAGCCGCCTACCGTTGTCTGTACATAATAGCTCGTATTGTTGGTTAAGCCCGGCGTGGTGTAGCTGGCGTTTGCCGATAAAAGGTTGCCCCCGGCTGCGGCATCATACCATTGATACGTACCCGGCGACCCGCTTGCTTTAAGCGTTACCGGGCTTCCCTCGCAAATTTGCGCGCCCGAGGCTGTAGGAGGGGCGGGTGTTGCATTAACCGTTGCAGTTACCGCGGTACGGCTGCTGGTAAGGCCGTTAACGGTTGTTTGCACATAATAAGTGGTATTTGCATTCAGCGCCGGCGTTGTAAACGTTGGGCCAGTGTTCAGCAGGTTTCCGCCGGCCGCGGCGTCAAACCATTCGTAAGTGCCCCCGGGTGCGGTAGCCGATAAAACGACGCTGCTTCCGGCGCATGTGGCCGCTCCCTTCGCTGTTGGCGGGGGTGGCTGGGTGCTGAACGTTATGGTTACTTTATCCGATTTGGCCCCGCAAGGCCCCGGCGGGTTGCTCGATGTTAACGTAAGTGTTGCGGAGGTTTCCCCCGGCCCGGGCGTATAAACGGCATTTGGAAGCGTCGGGTTTGAAAAAGAACCCGTCCCGCCCGACCATTTCCCGGTGGTTGTCCCGCCGCTGATGCTCCCTGCCAGTTGCACCTTGGTGCCTTTGGGTACGGTTTGCGGCGGCCCGGCGCTCACGGTGACCATCTGGTTGATGGTAACGGTTGAAGTAGCAACGCTGGCCGGGCAGCCTCCCGAAGCATTAATGGTATTTGTTATGGTATAAGTGCCAAAGTTGCTGTTGCTCAGATCGATCTCGCCTGTGCTGCTGTTAACAAACACAAGGCCTGCCGGCGATGCGCTGAAACTCCCCGCCGACGCGCCTGCCGGGAAAGTAGGCAAAGGGTTTGGCCCGCCCTGGCAATACGGCCCGTTGTACGAGAAGCTGGCGTTGGTTGTAGTAGCGATAGTGACTTTAGCGGTGGTTACGCCCGCGCAGGCGCCATTGCCTGCAAATGATATGGTATAAGCGCCCGGCGTACTTGCAGCAATGTTTATCTGGCCGGTAGTGGTGCTCACAAAAACGAGGCCCGCAGGTGCTGCGCTGAAAGTGCCGCCCGCCGGATTGTTAATGACCGGCGTTGGGTTGGAGCCTGTAGAGCAAAATGTCCCGAAAGGATATTGAAACTGCGGATCATAAGTTTGGCCCATGGTAACGGTTACCGCTGTGCGCGTACTGGTACATGTGCCGTTTGTAGCCTCTGCATAATAAGTGGTATTGCTTGAAAGTACGGGGGTTTGGTAGGTAGTGCCGATTCTTAAGAGCGTTCCCCCGGTCGGAGCATCATACCACCTGATACTGCCCGTCGGTGTGCTGGCCGTTAAGGTTGCCCTGGTATTTGGACAAACGGTTGTTCCGCTTGCCGTCGGTGGCGCCGGGCTTGGGCTTACCGTTACCTTAACCGCAACACGTGCGCTTGAACAGCCTTTGCTTGTAGCTTCGACATAATAAGTTGTAGTGGCTGCCAGCGCCGGGGTAACATATACCTGTGCCGATGATAATAGATTTCCGCCTGCGGCGCTGTCATACCAGGCATAATTGCCCGTCGAACCGGTAGCTGTTAATGTGGCAGAACTGCCCGAGCAAACAGACGTGCCCGACGCGGTCGGCGCTGCTATCGGCGCAAGTACCGAAACGGTAACCGCTGCCCTCCCGCTGGTACAGGTGCCTATAGTTGTTTGTACATAATATGTGGTATTTGCTTTTAATATCGGAGTTGTATAACTGGGGCCCGTGGCCAGCAATTTGCCGCCGGCCGCGGCGCTGTACCAGCGATACGTGCCTCCGGGGCCTGTCGCAGTTAAGGTGGCCGCCGATGCGTAACAAATAATCGCCCCAGAAACGGATGGCACAGGCAATTGCGGCCGCACGGCAACATTTACCTGGGCCCGCTGGCTTATGCACCCGCCGTTATTGGCCTGCACATAATATGTTGCGGCATTTTTTAACACCGGGGTGTTATAAACATTGCCGGTAGCCAACAGGTTTCCCCCGGTAGGCGCATCATACCATTGGTAAGTGCCTGACGGGTTTGCGCTTGCCGTTAAAGCAACGCTGGTTCCATAACATGCGGTATCGTTTTGCGCCGCCGGGGTCACCGGCTGTGGATTTACCGTAACGGTTACCCTGGTACGCGGGCTTTCGCATTGGTTTAATGATGTCTCAACGTAATAAACTGTTGTTGAATTTAAAGGCGGGGTGGTATAGTCGGGGCTCGAAATCAGGGGAGTTCCTCCAAATGGGACAGAGTACCAGTTAAATATGCCCGCTGGCGCATCTGCATGCAGGTTTGCCGACGAGCCGGAACAAATAGTTACATTGGCGGCAGTAGGCGCCTGCGGCGGCGGCGATACCTTTGCTTCAACGGGTGTGCGCTGCCCGGTACAACCATTTGTGGTGATCACTACATAATAAGTTCTGCTTTGAACCAGCACAGGCGTAGTATACGACGGACCGGTACCTACAAGGTTTCCGGCACTGTCGTACCAGGCATAGGTATCACCGCCGCTGGCAGTAAGCGTTGCCGAATTACCGGCACATATTGATGCGCCTGTAACCACGGGTTTGGCGGTCAGGCTGACCAATACAGCAGTCCTGGGGCTGGTACAACCGGATATTGTCGTTTCTACATAAAAAAAAGTCTGGTTGGTAATCGGGGGTGTGGTGTATGTATCGCCGCTCCCTAAAAAGTTACCCCCGTTTGCCGCATCATACCATTGGTATAAGCCGCCCGGTGCGGTGGCTGTTAACGTTGCTGAAGTATTCGGGCAAACAACAACGCCTTTTGCCGTGGGGGCATTAGGGGTTGGCGATGAACTAACTGTTATATTTTGCTTAACCGCAGGGCAGCCCGGCGTTTTGTCGGCTACGGTAACGGTGTAAGTGCCTGATTTGTTTACGTTTATCGAAGGCGTAGTCTCCCCTGTACTCCAAATGTAGTTATATGGGGCGGTGCCGCCGGATGGTGTGGCCGTCAGTTTTATGCTATTTCCCGAACATATCGTGGGCGCCGATTGCGATATTGCAACACTCAGCGTACACTGGCAGTATCCACCTAATGAAAAAAGCACGAACAGGCATATCAGTATACGGGCTTTCATGAACCTTGGTAACTCTTTTTTATGCACTAATATTTTATGCCAGGGTGCTCCCCGGGCTGTTATTTAATCAATTGTGGGCTATTCCCTTCGGCGAATAATTGCCGGGAAGCAAATAGGTTGCCCTCCTTTTAACGCAGAACGTAACAAAATTGTTCATTAATATAAAGAGACACAGTCTTTTTATTTGCGAAAAATGATGAGTCCGCTTTTAAAGCGGCTTAGGGCGATATAACGGGCTAAATTTTTTCGGGGGCGGTTACGTAAAGTTATGGCTATAAATGATCATTTTAGCCCGAAAATTTTTTAATTTGGCGTAAATTATTACCGCGGTTTGCTTGCTATCCGGTATAAAACGCGGCAAGTGACGACCCAAATATAACCGATATGAGAATTTCAGTAATAACCTTTCTGCTTGTGTGCCTGTTTTTTAAAGCCGAAGCGCAACTTACATCAGCTAAACTATTTGCCAGCCACATGGTATTGCAGCGGAACCAGGCCTTGCCGGTTTGGGGCTGGGCGGCAAAAAGGGCTAAAGTTACCGTTAGCATAGCCGGCCAGTCGGTGAGTGCCAGGGCGGATGATGCCGGTAACTGGAAGGTGATGCTGAAACCTATGATGGAAGGCGGCCCCTACACCATGAACATCACATCGAGCAACCAGCATCTTGATTATGATGATGTGATGCTTGGCGAAGTATGGATATGCTCGGGCCAGTCGAATATGGAATTCCAACTCAGAAATGCCCTGGGGTATAAGGCTGAACTTAAGAATGCGCAGCAACAACCTATCCGCCAGTTCAGGGTGCCCGACAAGATGAGCCTGGAGCCTGAAAAAGACCTGGCAGGCGGTGAATGGACGAAAGCCGACACCAATACGGTTGGCGATTTTACGGCTGTCGGCTACTTTTTTGCAAAGCAATTATCCCGGCAATTACACGTTACCGTAGGCTTAATTTACAGCAACTGGGGCGGCACGCTTGCCGAAGACTGGATAAGCAAGGAAGCCATGCTGAATTCGCCCGAGTTGGGCGCCGTCGCGAAAACACTGCCGGATACCTGGGACGGCATCAGGCTGAGGGTAGATAAACAGTTAAAAGCCTACGCTTATCAGAAAAAGGAGCCGGTTAATTACACAGGCGGCGAGCTTGCCGCACAACCCGCCTCGTTTTTTAACGCCTGGCAAAAGGGAAACGCACCGGGCAGCTGGGAATGGATGGGACTCTATTCGTACCGCGGCGAAGGTTTTATGCAGCGGACGGTTAAGTTAGATAGCTCATACATGGCGCGTCCATCAACCCTGCGTTTAGGGCAAACCGATGCCGATCTGGACATGTACGTCAATGGAAAATTGGTACAAAAAGGAGCCTTGAGCGGCAACTACGAGCTTGCGCTGCCGCCGGGAACATGGAAGGCCGGGGACAACAGCCTGCTGATAGATCTTCGGTCGCGGCAAAAAAATCCGTCGTGGTTTGGCTTAGGGCTAAACAGCGGGGTGAATGATCTTTATGTCCGGTTTCCTGATACAACGGTAAACCTTGCCGACAATAACTGGCGGGTAATGCCTGATTTCAGCAAGCCTTATCATTTCGACTTTTTACCAAATAATACGGCATTTACACTTTACAATGCCATGATAAATCCCCTGGTGCCGTACGCCATTGCCGGCGTGATATGGTACCAGGGTGAATCAAACGCGGATAAGGCTTTTCAGTACCGCAGCACCTTTCCGCTGATGATCACCGACTGGCGGAGCAAATGGAAGCGGGATTTTCCCTTCCTGTTTGTACAGCTGGCATCGTTTGGCGGTTTCCAGGACAGTAATGCCGGCAGCACGTGGGCTGAATTGAGGGAGGCGCAAACGATGGCGCTTCAATTGCCGAACACCGGCATGGCGGTGACAACCGACATAGGCGAAGCGCTGAATATCCATCCAAGGGATAAGGCCGATGTGGGTTTAAGGCTTGCCGATAAGGCGCTGACCATGGTATATCACCAGCCGGGGTTCACCGAAAGCCCTTTGTTCAGCTCGGCGGATTTTTCGCAGGGGTATGCGGTGGTAAACTTCAAATATGCCGATAAAGGCCTGATGGTAAAAGATAAATACGGCTATATCAAAGGATTCGAAATTGCAGGCGCCGACCATAAATTCTATTATGCCCAAGCCGCGATCATAGACCACAATAAAGTTAAGGTATGGTGCAGCCAGGTTCCGCAGCCCGTCGCTGTGCGCTACGCGTGGACGGATGCACCCCTTGAGGCGAATCTTTATAATGTTGAAGGCTTCCCGGTAAGCCCCTTTAGGTCTGATAATTGGAAAGGGCTTACTGAAGGGAAGAAATTTGAGTGAGGCAGGCCCCCTGATGGGCCTAATGATCTTACAAATCTCGATCTTACATTTTTTCGTAAATTACAGCATGAATTCCTGCCTGTATAAAGCAAAGGTAATGCATCACCGCCTGGCCCCAAAAGACCACCGGTTCCATTACAACGTTTTCATGTTTTACCTTGACCTTGATGAGATCGGAGGCCTGGCAAAACGGTTAAGGTTTATGGGCCATAATCGCTTTAATCTTTTCAACTTCAGGGACAAGGACCATTTACAGTTGCCGAGGGAAAATCCCGATACTTCAAAAACTATACGCCAGCATATTGTGGCATATTTGCGTGCGAACGGCATAGAGATCGGCAACGGCCGCATCATGCTGCTTACTAACTTGTGTACCTTCGGCTACCAGTTTAACCCGGTCTCTTTTTATTTTTGCTATGACAGGCAAGACCAGCCGGTTTGCTCGATAGTGGAGGTTTGCAATACTTTTTTGGAGATGAAACCATACCTATTAGGCGCCGCTGCCTGGCAGGGAGATAGATTCAAGCTAAATACCCAAAAATATTTCTATGTGTCGCCGTTTATCGACATGGATACAAACTTTGATTTTGATTTGAATATTCCTGGAGAAAAGCTCCAGATCAAAATTGACGACTATGACAAAAATGGCGACCGGTTTTTCATCAGCACCCTCAGCGGGAGCAGGAAACCGCTAAAAGACGCTACATTATTGCTTTACTTTTTCAGCTTTCCGCTAATTACGTTAAAGGTGATCGGGCTGATACACTGGCAAGCTTTGAAACTATGGCTGAAAAAGTTGCCGTACCACAAAAAGGCGGATGATATGCAGCTTCAAAAAGAAGTTTTCCGGCCGTACAATTAATTCATTTTTTGTACCTTAACAAAACTTTTACCTCAACTATTTACGTACATATTTCAAGTATCACAATTTACAGCAATTTGAACTATGGCTACCACGACTACCATTGCCGGGAAAAGCAGCCTTTACCGGGATATCGTTTTAAAATTCATATCAAAAATGGATAAGGGCCGCCTCTACCTGACACTGCCCGGCGGTGAGCGGCTCACGTTTGGCACGGGCGAAGGAAATATTTCGGCGGGTATAACGATAAATACGGATGAATTCTATAAACGTATTATCCTGTTCGGCGACATTGGTTTCGGCGAGGCTTACGTTGACGGCTTGTGGGATACCGATAATATCACCAATGTGATCAAATGGACACTGCTTAATATTGATAATGCGCCGGGCGTATCGGGAAGCAGTATTCAAACCTTGTCGCTTAACCTGCTTAAAATTTACAACAGGTTTTCTCATTTTAAACGCGCCAATACTGTAGAAGGCTCACGCAAAAATATTTCGGCGCATTACGACTTAAATAATGATTTTTTCGCCAGCTTTCTTGATCCGACCATGACCTACTCCAGCGCTTATTTTTACCGGGATGGCCTGAGCTTGCAGGAAGCGCAGCTGGCCAAATATGAGCGCTTGTGCAGTCAGCTCCACTTAAAAGCCAGTGACCACGTACTGGAGATAGGCAGCGGCTGGGGCGGGAACGCCATTTATATGGCTAAAACCTATGGATGTAAAGTAACTTCCTTAACTATTTCGGAAGAGCAGCATAAGCTGGCCGCCGAGCGCGTTGAGGCTGAAGGGTTAAGCGAAAGGGTAAACATACTGCTAAAAGATTACCGGCTTATGGACGGCGTGTTTGATAAGATCGTATCGGTGGAAATGCTGGAGGCAGTTGGCTTTAAATTCCTGGACGGTTATTTTAAAAAGTGCCATGATCTGTTAAAGAAAAACGGCATCCTGGCTATCCAGGTAATTACCTCGCCCGATTCGAGGTATGAAAGTTTTAAAAAGGGTGTGGACTGGATACAAAAGCATATTTTTCCGGGCTCATTGCTGCCGTCTGTAGCCGCCATAAACGGCGCCATTAACCGGACAGGCGATATGACCATGGTCGATCTTAAAGATATTGGCCTTGATTACGCCAAAACACTGAAACTTTGGTGCGAGTCCTTTAATGCAAACCTTGCAAAGGTGAAATCCCTGGGCTTTGACGAAGCTTTCATCCGCAAATGGAACTACTACCTATGCTATTGTGAAGCCGCTTTTGCCATGAGGAATATCAATGTAATGCAAATGGTTTACGCCAGGCCTAACAACATCTCCAGGTAGAAAGTTTGCAATGCGCAGTTGACGGTTAGCCTCCCGGATTTACTTCAACAATCGCAATTCAACACAATTCTGACTGTTTTATTGTTGTTTTTGAGTAGTTTTGTGGTTACGTATGCCGACCGAAGTACAGGAAGAGACCCTTACCCTTGAGGAAATTTTGACAGGGCTTAAGGAAATGCACCGCCTTATTTTATGGAACGATGACGTGAATACTTTCGATCATGTGATCTTTTGCATGATGAAGTACCTCGACTATTCCGAACACCAGGCCGAAAAGATCGCCTGGAAAGTGCATAACGAAGGAAAATGCGCCATATTGGAAGGCTCGTTTACCGAGGTGGAAGTCTATCGCAAAATTTTACAGCAGGAAGGGCTGACGGTGAGCGTGGAGTAGTCCATGGACTATGGTCGATAGTCCATAGCAAAAAGGCATTTGCAAGTTTTCTTATTATAAGAAGCATCGTCCAAAAAAACCTTACCATCGACTAACTACGAAACTCTCCTACTATGGACTATGGACCATCGACTATGGACTATAGACTACCGACCATTGACTAAACGCCTCCTGCCATGGACTATGGACCATCGACCATGGACTACAAGCCTCCCACTATATAATTCCACCCGTGCGTGTCAGGAATGTTCCCGTACCTGATTGCATCGAGGGTTTTCAGAACTTTTTGCGAGAACTCACGCTCTTTGGGATCACACAGGAAATATTCTTCACCGTTATGGCTTATGGAGCCAACCGGGGCGATGGTGGCGGCAGTGCCGGCGCCGAAGGCATCGGTCAGCTTACCTGTTTTGGCCCCTTCAAGTATTTCGGCAACCGAAACGCGGCGTTCTTCAACCGGAACGCCCCATTCACGGGCCAGGGTCAGCACGGTGTCGCGGGTAACACCATCGAGGATCGTATCGCGGGTTGAGGGGGTGATCAGTTTGCCATCCAGCATAAACATTACATTAGCGGCGCCCATTTCTTCAACATATTGATGGTCTTTGGCATCGGTCCATATCATTTGGTCAAAGCCTTCTTCAGCCGCCCGGCGCGAGGCCAGCATAGCGCCCCCATAATTGCCCGCTGCTTTTGCATAGCCCATGCCGCCTTCGGCAGCCCGGGTAAAATGGGTCTCTACCTTCACTCTTAACACCTTGGCAAAATACGGCCCGACAGGTCCTACCAAAACAAAAAATTTATACGTTTTTGAAGGCTGTACACCTAAAAAAGGGTCGGTGGCAAACATAACCGGGCGGATATACATGGCATGGTGTGCTTGCGCAGGCACCCAATCACGGTCCAGGTCAACCAGTGCGGCAATGCTTTGAACAAATATTTCCTCGGGCAATTCGGGCATGCACAACCGCTCGGCCGATTTATTAAACCTGCGCGCGTTTTTATCCGGGCGGAAAACAGATACCTGTCCATCGGCATGTTTGTAGGCTTTTAACCCTTCAAAAAATGCCTGGCCATAATGCAATCCCGAAATCGCCGGACTAAACCCAATTTCGCCATAAGGGACTATCTGGAAATTTTTCCATTCGTCGCCGTCATAATCGGCCACGAACATATGGTCGGAGAAGGTTTTGCCAAATTGCAAATTGTTAAAATCCGTTTCGTGCAAACGGGAATGATTGGTTTTAGTGATCCTGATGTCCAGCGTCTCGGTCATGGCCTTTAGCATTTAGTTCGAAAAATGGCAATTTAGGAATTTTTTTTAGTTCATGGTTCATGGTTCATAGTTCATAGCTGGATTTTGACATAAATAATATACTTCTGGGCTCGTCTGTGAGAGGTGTTTATACAAAATAATGGTTAAATTTGTACGACAACTAATTAGGCAAGGCACGATGGGCAAAAAAAATATAGAAATATCAAAAGATAATGATCGGTTATTTCCAAACGTGAAATCTTACTCTATAAACGAGATAATGGCGGCGGGCGGTCCTGATGCTTTCGCTGAGAAGATGGGTAAAAGTTGGGAGAACCTCATTGCTAATTTGGAAAAATTACCCAAAGAAGCATTCCTCACGGATGAAGAATTTGAAGAAGCTATGAAAACGCTGAATCAAAGCAAATGAGCTTACTGTATGACACTAATATCCTGGTCTATCTTGTTAGGGACTTAAACCATCGGCAAATAGCAAAAACTATAAATCCCGACAATCAGAAGGTTTTTATATCAGTTGCTACTGTTGGTGAAATAAAGTCTATCGCATTGCAAAATAATTGGGGATCGAAAAGATTGCAATCGCTGGCTGAGATATTGGATAAACTATTTACTATTGAAATCAACGAAAATTTGGTCAACATCTACTCTGAGATTGATGCCTTTTCACAACGACGTAACCCATCATATGCCGATTATCCATTTAGTACACCACGCAATATGGGCAAAAACGACTTGTGGATAGCCTCGACGGCTGCATTACTTGGCTTGAAACTGGTAACTACCGACGCTGACTTTAACCATTTGCACCAGGTGTTTATAGACGTGCAGATGATAAACCCCAGCCAGTTTGGTTGGTGACTATCGGCTAGGAGGCTGCCGTGATCGCCTTCTCCACCCAACCCTTGCCCCACTCTTCAACTTCTTGCCGGCTCCATAATGAAGGATAAAATATGCGTTTCTGAAACCTCGGGGGCAAATATTTTTGCCAGTTGGTGCCGCCGGTAGCTTTTATATCCTCGGGGTCGCGGTTAAGGTAACGTACTGCCGATTTATAATGAACCAGCGGCCAGTTAACATTCACATTTACGTCCAGCTGCTTTAGTTCATTTTCAAGCTCGGGCGTAGATTGCGAAGCTGACTTTAGCTGCCGGTACAACGCGTTAAAATTGTTGCTGACACTCGCCTTGCCAAGCTCGATAAATGATTTGGCATATTTCTTTTCGAACTGCTTTAGCGTGAGCGTCTTTTTGCCTGTAGACAGTTCCGTCGCGCCGAATTTCCAGTAGAGGTATTCGAATTGTTCATCAATGGCAGCTGTTTTTAGTTCTTCGCGTTTATCGCCGGCAACCAGGTTTATAAAATCGGTAGCATATATCTCTATCATCCGGTACTGACCCGACTGAAAACCGCTTGCCGGCAGTAACGACATCCGGAACTTTAAAAACTGGTCCTTCTCCATTCCATCGACCATAATGCCAAAGGATTGTATAAGCGCCTCAAAATAATTATTGATGCGTTTTAACCGCGCGGTAAAAAATTCAGCGGTTAAAGGGTTTGCACCGGTTATTTGCCTGCATTCGTGCAAAACCAGCTTAAAATACAGCTCGGTGATCTGGTGATACATGATAAATATCTCCTCGTCAGGGAACGGCGTTTTTGGGCTTTGCAGGCTTAAAAGAGTATCCAGGTGTATATAATCCCAGTAAGTTAAAAAATCGGCGTGCAGCAAACCGTCAAGATAGGAAATCATATCCTGGCCCATGGCCTCATATTTATCCTGGAGGCGGGCAAGCCGCTCTTCAATTTCGGGCGAGAAATGCATGGGGTAAAGGTAGGAAAGAAAAGTCTTTAGTCTAAGCTTTAAGTAAGAAGTGAAAAATTCGTGGTCAATAAAACATATTAAAGTTAACTTGTTACTATCTTTATGCTCAAATCCTTTAAGCCATGATGATCCACAAAATACTTATTGCTATTGACGACAGCGCCCATGCCGAACATGCCGCTGAATACGGGTTTGATATTGCGCGAAAGTTCGGTGCGGAGGTAGGATTGGTGAATATTGTTGAGCCTGCTATGATGCCGCAGATGACCACGAATACCGACCCGATTATGGGCATGCCCTCATTAGGCGTCGGCATAAACGAGATGGAGCTGCTGGATCTTCAAAAAACAAACTCCGAGAATATTGTCGACCGTACGATTAACAAGTTCGCGGGAGACATGCGGGTAACCCATTTTACCGAGTATGGCTCAACCGCCGACGGAATTGTGAGCTGCTGCAAAGAGTTTAATGCCGACCTGATAGTAATTGGCACACACAGCCGTACCGGCATCGACCGGCTGCTCATGGGCAGCGTTGCCGAACACGTGGTGCGCCACTCGCCCGTGCCCGTGTTGGTGGTGCCGTTGAAGGAAGGATAGTCCATGGACCATAGTCGATAGTCCATAGCCATAATCGATAACTTTTTGGATAGCCCATGGACCACAGTCCATAACTATAATCCATAACTTTTTTGCCATGGTCTATGGACTATCGACCATGGACTTCTTCCTCAATACAACAGCCTGAATTTTATCGTTTGCTCAATTGCTTTAAGTTCATTTAGCACGTCTGCTTCATAACCCTTGTTCACATCCGTAATAACATAGCCGATTTGGGCGTTGGTAACCAAAAATTCGCCAACTATATTGATATTGTGGCGGGCGAATACATCATTTATTTTGGCCAGTATGCCAGGCACGTTTTTGTGGATATGGATTAGCCGGTGTGCATTGTTTATGCGGGGCGGCTGCAGGTCGGGGAAATTGCAACTGGTATGGGTCTTCCCCTCGTTCATAAAAGCCATTACCCTTTTTGGGATAAAGTCATCATTGCGGGGGTTGTTTTTGGGGTCGTCAAAAATGATGATGCCATTCTCGCAGGCAATCTCACCCAGTTTCCGGCTGTTTATCCTGCCAAAAATACCGATTACTTTTAGCCGTCCTGCATTTTGCAATTGCTCAGGCGTAGGTTGTTTTTCCTCGTTGCAGAAAAGAATGCCAGCCGACTGTAAATCTTTTTCCTCTATATTTTCACACAGTGTAATGTTGTAGCCTTCTTTCTTCATCTGTGCCAACGCATCTTCTTCCACATCACCAACCACCAGGCATTTAATGCGGTTTTTAGGGTACGATATGGCACGCGGCAGGTTATTTATAAACAAAAATTCATCAAAGCTGGGTGTAATATGGTCGGCTTTTTCAGCGACTGATTTCCGTTCGATATTCTCTGTAAAGGCGTAAAACTTTTTGATCATCCCCGATTCCTTCAGCTGGAAATCCGAATAACCATCGCCTATACCATAAATTTCGCCCTGGAGGTTAAGTTCTTTCAATAATTTAACCTTGCCGCCCTCCTGCGAAAGCGGGTTGCTGCGGTCATAGCCGATAATATTTCCCTGATCGTCAAACTCAAAGGTATTGGCGTAAATATTTTCCTTTTTTATAAAATATTCGGTTACGACCGGGATGATAAAATCTTTAAAGCCGCCGGAAACGATGAGCACTTCATCAGCATGGTTTTTAAAGAAGACGGTGTTGCGGGAAAACGACGTAGACACCTTCTTTTTAAGATGGGTAACCAATTGCTTTAGATGCTCGCGGTTGGCCTGTAACAGCTTAACCCGTTTCTCCAGGCTTTGCGTAAAGGATAATTTGCCCTCCATGGCGGCATTGGTCAGGTCCTCTATCTGCTTGTATATATTTTCCCTGTCGGGATGATTTTTTAGCGAGATGCGGGCCAGTTCGTCCAGCGCCTCCACCTGCGTAAATGTACTGTCGAAATCTATGATGAAATATTGATCCATTATTTTGATGTGGTCTCGAAACTTACCGGGATGCGGATGTGCAAATGTGCGGATTTTTTATAATTGATTTTAAAGATGTTTATAATGTTGATAGAATGAGTAGGGTATTTACATAAATTTTCGTTTTTACTGTTCAGCATACAAAGTTCTTCCTTTTGGCTTGTCGGGTTATCACGTTGTTAACATTTGTTAGGCCTTTTGCAATAAAACAACAGAATATCACCAACTATACCTGCTATAAGCGCGTAAAAGGCACATGAAAAAAACACTAAAACTGCTTGTTGCGGTACTTTGTATCGCACTTGCATTCAGCGCATGTAAAAAGAATAAGGACAATTCACCAACCGGGGGCGCTACTTCAATGAAATTTACCGTTAACGGTACCGCAGTAAGTTATAATACTTGTTTGGAGTTGACCGCCACAATAAACGACATTGACCACCTGGTGATAACCGGCGACAACATTAACGGCGCAAAACACAGCGACGACAACTTCGAATTGGAAATAATTCATGACCTGGCAACTTTAAAAGCAGGTCAAACTTTCCAGGTATCAGCCGACTTTTCTTCAGCCAATAGTGTAAATATTTGGTATAGCCCCAATGCGACCGATAGTTTCGTTAGCCAGGCGGGCAATCCTAATGGTTCTGTTACTATTACCGCGGTTACCTCTACCACGATAACAGGCACATTCCAGGGCAAACTTTACGGCGAAAGCGATTATAGCGGAACCGATCTTAAATACACCGTAACGAACGGCGCATTTACGGCCAGGATCGTTAAATAGACACAGCATTCTGAGCCCCCTGAAACGGGGGCTTTTTTAAGGATTTTGGCCGGATTAATGAATGATGTCTTCCGGCGATTTGCTAAAGCGCCTTTATTTGCGCTATCAACTGCTGCAAAACCTCCTTGGCATCTCCGAATAGCATGGAGGTATTCGGCATAAAAAACAGGCCGTTTTCAATACCGGCATAGCCGGGCCTCATGCTTCGTTTGTTCACGATAACCAGTTTAGCTTTGGTAACCTGCAGGATAGGCATGCCATAGATCGGGCTCGAAGGATCATTCTCTGCCGCCGGGTTTACCACGTCGTTTGCGCCGAGTACCAGCACAACGTCGGTAGATGCAAATTCATCGTTGGCGGGCTCCAGTTCAAGCAGGTCGTCATATGATACGTCTGCTTCGGCTAACAGTACATTCATGTGCCCCGGCATACGGCCGGCCACAGGGTGTATTGCATATTTTACCTCAACGCCATTGCTCTTCAATGCTTTTTCAAGTTCATGACAGGTGTGCTGTGCCTGGGCCACCGCTAAGCCATAACCCGGAACGATCATTACCTTGTGCGCATAACCCATCACCATTGCGGCATCGCTTGCGCTGATCTCTTTATAGCTTCCATGCTCGCTCAGTGCTATTTCGGAAGAGGCGCTTGTACCTCCGAACGATCCGATAAGCACGTTCTTTAACGAGCGGTTCATGGCCTTGCACATCAGGATGGTAAGGATTGCCCCGGCCGAACCCACAAGGATACCTCCTGTAAGCATAACAGGGTTATCATATAAAAAGCCGGCACACGCGGTGGCGATACCCGTAAAGGAGTTCAATAATGAAATAACAACCGGCATGTCCGCACCTCCGATAGGAAGCACAAATAATACGCCATAGCAAAGCGACAAACCAAGAATACTGCAGAAAATAAAAACCGGGGCGCCGCCTGCGCCAAAAATAACGAAAGCGCTGTTCACCACGATAATAAGTAAAATTACCAGGTTAAAGATATGCTGGCCGGTGAAAGCGTGGTCCTTTATTTTTCCGCTTAGCTTTCCGTAGGCGATCATACTGCCCGAGAAAGAAACACTGCCGATGATCATCCCGGCTACTATCGAGAGCACATGCATTTCTGAACGGTCGGCCCCTAAACGCCCGAATTCTACGATTGAAATAAGCGCGGCGCATAAGCCGCCCATGCCGTTAAATATACTCACCAGCTCGGGCATCGCGGTCATTTTTACCTTACGTGCTGCTGTGGCGCCTATGGCTGTTCCGATAATTAGCGCGCCTATGATCCAGCCGTAATTATGAAATTGCCCGCCGGCGGGCTGGTAAAGAAAAAGCGTACCTAAAATAGAAATGGCCATCCCTGCCATAGCTACAAGGTTCCCCTTGCGCGCCGTTGCCGGGTGCGATAGCATTTTTAAACCTAAAATGAATGAAACAGAGCCGAGGAGATAGCAGATAGATAATATATTTGTTTGCATATTAATTGTCTTTTATTTTTTTAGAAGAGGCCTGTTTCCCGGTCTTAAACATTTCAAGCATCCGGTCGGTCACAACAAAGCCGCCTACCACATTTAAGGTACCCACAATTACGGCGATAAAGCCTAATGTTATGGCCAGGTAATTGTCGGCGGCAGCTTCCCCCATTACGATAATTGAGCCAATGATAATTACGCCGTGGATAGCATTGGCGCCGCTCATTAAGGGCGTATGTAACACGGAGGGAACGCGCGAGATCACTTCGATCCCTAAAAAGACCGACAGGATCACCACATAAAATAATTCGAGATTATTTTGGATGAAATCAAGAAATGTTTGCATGACTATAATTTTTGGTTACGATTGGGGAGATAATTTTCCCGCTATTGGTGATACAGGTGCTGTTGATAATATCGTCTTCTAAATTAAGGTTGATGGCGCCTTCCTTATCAAGCAGGAGCTTAAGAAAGTTTAAAACGTTTTTGCCGTATAGTTTGCTGGCATCGGAAGGCAAAGTTGACGCCAGGTTTGAATTGCCGATCACTTTTACATTTTCAAACTGCACGGTTTCGTTGTCTTTGGTCACTTCGGTATTGCCGCCGGTAGCGGCAGCCAGGTCGATGATGACCGAGCCAGCCCGCATAGTGGCCATCATTTCCTTAGTTACCAGCACGGGGGCCTTTTTGCCGAATATCTGGGCGGTAGTGATAACGACATCCGCTTTTTTTATGCTGTCGGCGATTTTTTGTTTTTGCCGCTGCTGAAAATCCTCTGTCTGGTCAACCGCGTAGCCCCCGGCTTTCGAAGCATCGGCGGCGCCTTCAACTTCAACGAATTTCGCACCCAGGCTCAATACTTCTTCTTTGGCTGCGGCACGGGTATCAAATACTTCGACTACCGACCCTAACCTACGGCAGGTTGCAACCGCCTGCAAACCAGCCACGCCGGCCCCAAGCACCAGTATTTTAGCCGGCGAACAACTGCCCGCTGCCGTCATCATCATCGGGAAATAGCGGGGATACAGTGATGCTGCAAGTACCGCTGCCTTATAGCCGGCAATATTGGCCTGCGAGCTCAATACATCCATCGTTTGCGCCCTTGTGCTGCGCGGCAGCATATCCAAACTAAAAACCGTGTTATTTTGCTGCACCCATTCGTCCACCGTATCGAAATTGTAGAGCGGCTGGTAAATGCCAATGAATGCCTTTTCTTTAACCGACGGTGGAATATCCTGGTAATGTATCCCCAGTATAATGTCCGCTCCTTTTAAAATATCGGCCCTTGATTTTATTTCGGCGCCGGCCGTTTTATAATCCTCATCCAAACAAAAAGACCGCATCCCCGCTTCGTGTTCTACCCAAATACTGTGGCCGCTTTTAGTTAAAGTAGCCGCCTCCACAGCCAGCAGGGAGACTCTCGATTCAAACGATGGTTCTTTTAAAATGCCTATAGTCATAAAATATTAAATAATTTAACAGCGCTTTAATATATGGAAATTCTTCTGCGCCAGCAACATGTAAACATAGCAATTTACGCGATTTGTCACACAACTGTTTTTACATTCTAATCTTTTTGTTACATAATAGTCCGAAAGTCGGTAAAGTCCGAAAGTCCGAAAGAAGCTGCACTAACGTTTCTGCAAAAACGCAAATAGAAAAACTAAAAGCGGCCCGCCATACGCCTAAACATTTACACATCCGCACATCCGCATATCCGTTCATCTCACATCCGCTCATTTGCACATCTGCATATCTGCATATCTCATTCTCGCATTTGCACATCTGCACATCCGCACATCTGCACATTCATTTTGCGCCCGCAATTATGCTACCGGCGTAAACGCTTCTGCTTTCCAGCTTGCCATATCCTCGTAGGTTTTCCAGCGCAGGTTAACCAGTTCCTGGGCTATCCCTTGCAGGCGTTGGGCCTCAACGGGGTTTGCGGCTGCGAGGGCCTTATAGCGTAATTCATTATTTGCATAATCTCCAAATGGAATGTTCGGCCGGGGCGAATCCAGTACGAAAGGATTTTTCCCTGCCGCCCGCAAAGCAGGATTATACCTGATGAGCGGCCAGTAACCGCTTGCTACCGCCAGGCTTTGCTGATCGAGCCCTTTTTCCATATTTATGCCATGGGCGATACAATGGCTGTAAGCCAGTATCAGCGACGGGCCATTGTAGGCCTGGGCTTCACGCATGGCCAGTAATGTTTGCTGCGGATTTGCGCCCATCGCCACCTGTGCAACGTACACATTTCCGTAGGAGATTGCCTGCAGCGCCAAATCTTTCTTGCCAACTTTTTTACCTGCCGCAGCAAATTTTGCAGTTGCCGCCGTAGGCGTTGCTTTTGACATCTGCCCGCCGGTGTTGGAGTATACTTCGGTATCGAGCACCAGTACGTTCACGTTGCGCCCTGTAGATAATACGTGATCAAGACCAGACGAGCCGATGTCATAAGCCCAGCCATCGCCACCGATCAGCCATACGGTCCGCTGCACCAATTGGTCGGCTAACGATAGTAGTTTGGCTGCTGCCGGATCGGATATTTGCGTTAATTTTCTTTTGAGTTCAGCTACACGCTCACGTTGCTTTGCAATTTCCGACTCGAGCTGTTGGGGAGCATTAAGCAGGGCATCAACCATTTCGTCACCCAGCTCGGGCCGTAAATGCTCTGTCAAAGCTTTTGCTATCGAGACTTGCTTATCAGTAGAGATCCGCATGCCTAAACCAAATTCCGCGTTGTCTTCGAACAGGGAGTTTGACCAGGCCGGGCCTTTATTGTCTTTATTTACCGTCCATGGGGTAGTGGGTAGGTTGCCGCCGTAGATGGAGGAGCAGCCTGTCGCATTCGCCACAAGCAGGCGGTCGCCAAATAACTGGGTAAGCACTTTGATATAGGGTGTTTCCCCGCAGCCTGCGCAGGCGCCCGAAAACTCGAACAAAGGTTCAAGGAACTGCGCACCCCTTACCGATGAAAAATCTACCGTTGCGCGGTCGTTTACCGGGATAGTTTCAAAGTAGCTGATGTTTTCCCTGTCTTTTTCAGGATCAGGTTTAGGACCGAGGTTTATTGCTTTGCGGGTAATGTCCACAGGGTCGGTAACCGGGCACACCTGCACGCAGAGGTTGCAGCCTGTACAATCTTCAAAATATACCTGCAGTGAATACCGGGTTTCAGGAAAGCCACGTGCATTGATAGGCGCCGAATCAAATTGTTCCGGTGCGGCATCGGCATAATCCTTATGATAAAATTTCGACCTGATAACACTGTGCGGGCATACAAAACTGCAATTACCGCACTGGATACAGGTATCGGGTTCCCATACCGCTACTTCTTCCGAGATATTCCGCTTTTCCCATTTGGTTGTGCCGCTCGGGTAGGTGCCGTCTACCGGCAGCATGCTCACAGGCAGCGAATCGCCATGACCCGCTAAAAGAACCGAGGTTACGTTTTGCACGAACTCCGGCGCCTGCGCCGATATGGCGGCTGACAGCGCCAATATGCTGCTGGCGCTGGCCGGAACTTTCACTTCGAATAAATGCGCCAGGCTATCGTCGACCACTTTAAAGTTTTTAAGGACTACCGCTTCTCCCTTGGATTTATATGATTTCCTGATCGATTTTTTGATCTGGTTTATCGCTTCTTCGAAAGGCAAAACGCCCGAAAGCGCAAAGAAACAGGTTTGCATAATGGTATTGATACGCTGGGCCATCCCTGCTGCCTCGGCAACTTTCGATGCATCGATAACATGAAACTTCAGTTTCTTTTCAATAATTTGGTCCTGCACGTCGCGGGGCAGTTCGTCCCATACTTCTCCCGGGCCATAAGGGCTGTTAAGCAGAAAAACGGCGCCCGGTTTGGCATAGTTGAGCATTTCAACCTTGGCGACAAAATTGTACTTGTGGCAGGCAATAAAATCAGCCCGGGTAATAAGATAAGGCGCGTGTATGGGATCTTTCCCAAACCGCAGGTGCGACACCGTTTGCGACCCGGATTTTCTTGAATCGTAAACGAAATATCCCTGTGCGTACATGTCCGTTTCTTCGCCGATGATTTTTATACTGTTTTTATTTGCACCGACCGTACCATCTGCACCGAGGCCGAAGAAAAGCGCGCAAACCCTGTCGGCCGGCTCAATATCAAAAGAAGGGTCATAAGTTAGGCTTGTGTGTGAAACGTCGTCATTAATACCAATTGTAAAGCCATTTTTGGGCGTGGAAAATTTTAATTCATCAAAAATTGCCTTTACCATGGCAGGCGTAAATTCTTTGGAAGATAAGCCGTACCTGCCGCCGGTAATTTTTGGCATACAGGGTATATATCCATCAGTGAACGCATCGAACAAACCGGTAACAATATCCTGGTATAGCGGTTCGCCGGCGGAACCGGGCTCTTTGCAGCGGTCGAGCACAGCAATCTTCTTTACCGTGGCAGGAAGCGCCTGCAGTAAGTGCGCTAAAGAGAAGGGACGGTAAAGCCGCACCTGTATCACACCCACTTTCTCACCACCCTCCAGGAGCTTTTTTACCGTTTCCTTCACTGTTTCTGTCCCGGATCCCATAATAATGATCACCCTTTCCGCCTCCTCATCCCCCAGGTATTCAAAAGTCCGGTACGAACGGCCGGTTAGTGTACTAAACTTATCCATCGTTTCCTGTACGATGCCCGGTACTGCTTTATAGTAAGGATTAACAGTTTCCCGCGCCTGGAAATAAACATCCGGGTTTTGAGCGGTTCCCCTGATAAAGGGGTTATCGGGGCTGAGGCTGCGCAGCCTGTGCGCATGAATCAAATCCTCATCTATCATCGCGCTGATCTGGCTGTCCGAAAGCAGGCTGATCTTATTGATCTCGTGCGAGGTACGGAAACCATCAAAAAAATGGATAAACGGTATCCTTGATCTTAACGTCGCTGCCTGGCTGATAAGGGCCATATCGTGCGCTTCCTGCACTGAGGCAGAAGAAAGCATAGCAAAACCTGTAGAGCGGGAAGCCATCACATCGCTATGATCGCCAAATATTGATAATGCCTGTGCGGCAAGCGACCTTGCCGCAACGTGGAAAACCGTTGAGGTAAGCTCGCCGGCTATCTTAAACATGTTCGGCAGCATAAGCAACAGGCCCTGCGACGCCGTAAAAGTGGTGGTAAGCGCCCCGGTTTGTAAGGAACCGTGCACTACGCCCGCCGCGCCGCCTTCGCTTTGCATTTCAATTACTTCGGGGATATTGCCCCATATATTCATTTTGCCCCCGGCGCTCCATTCATCGGCAAACTCGGCCATGGCGGATGCCGGCGTAATAGGATAAATGGCACAGACTTCATTCACGCGGTAGGCTATGTAAGCAACTGCTTCGTTCCCGTCAAGGGTGGCAATTACAGGTGAGTTATTCTTCATCTTGATTTAGTATTTAAGGGCCAGGCACCATTTCAATGGCATGGCAGGGGCATTGTTCGTAACAAACGGCACAGCCGGTGCATTCATCATAATTGAAAGCATAACGTTTGCCGGCGCCAAGTTTGACGATGGCAGTTTGAGGACAGGAACCAAAGCAGCCGTCGCACTCAAAACAGTTGCCGCATGACATACATCTTTGCGCTTCAAAAAGAACTTCTTCCAGCGTTAAGCCTGCCTTTACTTCATCAAAGTTGCCTGTCCTTAGTTCCAGGGCCAGTTCGCCCTGCTCTTTTTGCGGGGCTTGCGTGGTGTACCAGCGGTGCAGTCGCTCATAACCTACAACAGGGTGCTTTTCGGACGGTTGCCAGGGCCGTTCCTGCAGGTAGCCGTCGATATAACGGGCGGCCTTTTTCCCATGACCAATGGCTACGGTTACGCTCCGTTCACCGGGCACCATGTCGCCACCGGCAAATATCCCGGCATTACCGGTCATCATATCGGGGCCAACCACTACAGTTCCATCGGGCTTAAATGTAATCCCGGGTATATCTTTTAGGAACCCTGTATCGGCATCCTGGCCCAACGCCAGTATCAGGTTATCGGCCTCAAGCGTTTCAAACTGCCCGGTGGGGACTGGTTTGCCATCCTCCAGCCGCATAATTTCTACAGTAAAGCTGCCGCCGTCCATCTCTTTTATGGTACGCAGCCAGTTTATTTTTACACCTTCGTCCAGCGCTTCCTGTGCTTCAAAATCGTGCGCGGGCATATTTTCCCTGTCGCGGCGGTATATGATCATCGCTTCGGGCACGCCGAGGCGTTTTGCTGTGCGGGCGGCATCCATGGCCGTGTTGCCGCCGCCGTAAATGGCCACCCTGCGGCCAAGCTTTGGCGCATTGCCTTCTTCCACCTGTTTCAGGAAGCTTACGGCATCCAGTATTTTTCCGGCATCCCTGCCGGGGATATCGATCTTCCTGGAAAGCTGCGTGCCTATCGCAACAAAAACAGCATCAAAATTGCCTTCTTCCTTCTCTTTTAAAACATCGGCAACCTTGTGGTTAAAAACAATGGAAACGCCCATGTCTTTTATCCGCTCCACTTCCTGCTCCAGCTCCTTTCGCGGAAGCCGGTACGCAGGTATGCCGAAATGCATCATGCCGCCTGCCATCGGGCCGGCCTCGCGTATTTCGGCATAGTGGCCCATGCGGGCAAGGTGATAGGCAGCTGATAACCCGCTCGGGCCTGCTCCGATGATGAGCACTCGTTTACCCGTAAGGGCCATCAGCTGTTCTATCTTCCATTTTCTTTTTAACGCTTCATCCCCCAAAAACCGCTCGATAGCGTGTATGCTTACCGTACTGTCGATATGCGCCCGGTTACAGCCATCTTCGCAGGTATGGTAACAAACCCTGCCGCAAACTGCAGGCATGGGGTTGTCAGCCATCAATACCTGCCAGGCGGCTTCAAACTCGCCGCATTGCGCCAGCGCCACCCATGCCTGTATGTTTTCGCCGGCCGGGCAAGCATTGTTGCAGGGCGGCAGCATGTCTAAATAAACGGGATGCTGTTTTCTTATTGCACCCGTCCCTTCACTATGGCTTTTGAGATCAGGGGGGGAAGTGATGTCATTCATGCGATAAAAGTAGAGAGGCTTTTACAGATGCGTTATGCGCGCGGTCATGAATATAAGTGACGTTCGTCACGATGTTTGAGGAGCGATTGCGGATCACGGTATGCGCGTTAACTTTTGAAAAGTAATATCGAACACCGAATATCGAATATCGAATAATGAAGTGAGAAACTTCGGAGTTCGACATTCGATATTTATTATTCGATATTAATTCCTTCTCTTAGTCCGAAAGTCGGTAAAGTCCGAAAGTCCGAAAGCAGCTGCAGCCAACGGGATGGTATTTTTAATGCGTTTTTTCTTCGCAGCCAACTGAAAAACTGCAACTGCAAACTGCAAACTGCTACTGCTACTGCTACTGCCACTGCCACTGCCACTGCTACTGCTGCTGCTCCTGCCACTGCTACTACCACTGCAAACTGCCCACTGCAAACTGCCAACCCCTTGCACATCTCCCCAATTAACCTTTACTTTATCAGGCCATCATAACCCCCGCCAATGAGCCCACCTTTTAAGCTGCTGCCAGTGTCGTACCGTTACCGCGTACTGGTATTGCTGTGCGCGCTCACCACGCTCACCTATATGGACCGCATCTGCATCTCCATCGTAGGTGTGCGCATCAAGGCTGCGCTGCACCTTAGCAACGAACAGTTCGGCTGGGTACTGGCTGCCTTCGCACTGGCTTATGCCATCTTCGAAATCCCCTCAGGCATGCTGGGCGACCGTATCGGCCCTAAAAAAGTATTTATACGCATTGTGATCGCATGGTCGGTGTTTACGGCGCTTACGGGACTGGCCACCGGGCTGCTGAGCCTGCTCATCATCCGCTTTTTGTTTGGCGCCGGCGAATCGGGCACTTATCCGAACAGCATTTTGACAGTATCGCGGTGGTTCCCTGTGAGCGAAACAGGCAGGGCGTTGTCGTGGGTGGGCATAGGCTCGCAAATTGGGGCGGCGCTAGCCCCGCTCATCATAGTGCCTATCGCCATGGCTTATGGCTGGCGGGCGCCGTTTTTTGCGGTGGGCGCAATCGGCCTGGTATGGGTGGCGTTTTGCTATGCATGGTTCCGCGATTTCCCTGCACAAGTGAAAGCTATGCCCGATGCCGAAAAAGAGTTCATCAAATCCGAGTGCCGCCACCAGGAAGGGCAGCACCTGGTGCCCTGGAAGCTCATTATACACAACAGCACCCTGTGGCCGCTTTTGCTGATGTATTTTTGCTGCCAGTGGGCCAATTATTTTTTTATCGCCTGGATGCCCGTTTACCTGCAGGAAGGCCGCGGTTTTACCGAAAATGGCATGAAACAGGTTACCTCGATGCTTTTTGTGGTGGGCATAGGCGGTTTCCTGGCCGGCGGCGCAGCCGGCGACCGGTTGCTAAAATGTAAGGGACTTAAACTGGGCCGCCGCCTTACCGGCATGCTGGGCCTCGGCGGCTGCGGACTGTTATTGTTGGCAGCCGCGCTCTCGGCCAATAATACGCTCACGGCCTGCTGCCTCATCGGCGCGAATTTCTCTTTTTCATTCGGGGTGATGGTCTCGTATGCCGTATGTGCCGATATTGGCCGCAATAACGCCGGCACGGTAACCGGCGCCATGAATTTTTTCGGGCAGATGGGCGCCTTTTTCCTCGCCCTCATCTTCGGGCAAATCGTACAGGCCACCCACCGTTTCGATTACCCGGTGTACGTGGTAGGCGCGGTACTGCTATTGGGCTGCCTGCTGTGGCTGGCTATCGATGCGGAGAAGCAGTTGCCGGAGCAGCGAAGTGACATGCACCAACGCATTTGAAAGTATCCGGACGCAAAAACAAAAATCCGGAAGCAGCGCGCTAGTTTTATCAGTTTGAAATCGCAATTTGCGATTTCAAACCATTACAAAACGCACATGCCGGAAAAGCCGATCGTGCCCGATGAGATCATCATGAATAAGATATTCTACATCAGGGATCAAAAAGTGATGCTGGATAGCGATCTCGCCGAATTGTATGGTGTAGAAACCAGGCGGCTGAATGAGCAGGTCGCAAGAAATATCGACCGGTTTCCTGAAGACTTCATGTTTAGGTTGACTGAAAAGGAGTTTGAAAGTTTGTTATCGCAAATTGCGACATCAAAGCGGGGAGGCCGAAGAACACTGCCCTATGTTTTTACCGAACACGGCGTGTTAATGCTTTCGAGCGTATTAAACAGCAAACAAGCTATACAGGTAAACATCCAGGTTATGCGGATATTCATCCGCATTCGCCAAATGTTTATTGATAACACGCAACTGCACCTGGAGATTGAAAAGATAAAAACCAAACTCGATAATCACAGTAAAAACATGGAGGTAGTTTTCAGATGCCTGGATGAGCTGCTCGAAAAAAAGGAAGAAACCAAGCCCCGTAAAAGAATTGGTTTTAAATCCGACGATCTGTAATAATTATCGCATGCGCCGATCTTGGCCGCAATAATGCCGGTACGGTGACAGGCGCCATGAACTTTTTCGGGCAGATGGGCGCCTTCTTCCTCGCCCTCATCTTCGGGCAAATCGTACAGGGCACACACCATTTCGATTACCCGGTGTACGTGGTAGGAGCGGTATTGCTGCTAGGCTGCCTGCAGTGGCTGGCGATTGATGCAGAGATGCAGCTGCCGGAGAGGGGGATGGGACGAGGCTGGTAAAATAATGGGTTAAGGGTTGATCCTGTAAAAAGTTCATTGGCCACCATTTTCGGATCATTTTATCGGATTCTATTCTGTCGCTTCAATTTTCAGCTTCACGAATTCAAATTCATTCATAACAGAAGCTAAGTTCAACTTATTGTGCCTTATTTTCATCGTTACTTCGCCGCTAAATATTTTTGAAGCAAAAAATACTACTTTTTTCACATTTTTTTCAACCCCTAAACGCTCGAAATTTGCAACTCATCGAGAGGCTTTGCTTCGCGTTCATTACGAGCATAGGAGGGCAGGCAAAGCGAAAGGATTATTGAAAAATAGGTTTTGAACAACTTTTCAGACCATGAAAAGCAAGATAATCATATTGTTTTTATGCCTCGCAAGCGTTGTTTTTAGTGCATATGCAGCTACCGGGCGGGATAGCCGCGCCCAAATAGGTTCGGATAGCGCAGCGAACACCTCAAAGCTAATCACCAAGCCGCAGTTCAATGCCGACCCGGGTGAACCTGAGCCTGTTTCTTTTTTTGAAAAGGGTTACTTTAGTTATAACTCGCCCATATTTATTCAATCAGGCAATTTTTACAAAAACAGCCTTGTTCACATTCGGATTGCAACCGAGAGAAAACCAAATTTATACGGAAATATAAGCAATGAAAAAAATCGCGACCATCATTTTTCTGTGCATAGCTGCCCCGACCGGGTTATATGCACAAACAGCCTTTAAGGACAACAGCGGCAAATATGGACTTGAAGACAATCAGGGCAAAGTCATCATTCCGGGCAAATACGATCATATAGATACTTTTTCGACGGAAGGTTTAGCGCTTGTAAGGCTAAGTATCAAATATGGCTTTATTGATAAGACGGGAAAAGAGGTAGTTGCGCCGGAATATTATTCGGCCCGGGGGTTTTCAGAAGGGCTTGCAGCTGTTGCATACTATGATGATAACCTGAATGCAATTCGATGGGCCTATGTTGACGTAACCGGAAAGAAAGTGATCTATTGCGAAAAAGACAGGATTGCGGGGCCTTTTTATTACGGATTTGCAAAAGTAATGATGAAAGATACCAGGAAATGGGGAGTAATTGATAAAACGGGAAAGGAAATAGTTGCGCCGAAATACGATGAGATGGATTTCTTTTCGGAAGGGATGATGGCCGTTAAACTGGATGATAAGTGGGGATATATCGACAGTACAGGAAAAGAAGTAATTCCCTGTAAATACGGTTTTGCCGGGCGCTTCGCCATGGGACGGGCGCTGGTATTGTCAGACGGCGAAACAGCGCACATAGACAAAAAAGGAGCAAAATTGTAAAGAATACACAATAAAGATCAATTTGTATGAAAACCAGGTTCGCGGCTATTGCAATTTCAGTCGTAATGCTTTGCTGCCATCAAACGCAGGCGCAGTACACGGGCACTCATGGCGAAAGGTATACCGATTATGAGCAATACAGGTTTTTCAAGGACGAAGAAGCCATTTGGAATAATGTGAATACGCCTGTCAGCATGATCGGTGTGCCAAGATATAACTATCCGGCCGGCGCTTCCGCAAAAAGTTATAGCCAGTACCGAAGCAAACTAACGCCTGAGGAACAGGATGAATATTTGAACAATATGAAAAGGCAGTCGGCTGCGTACGACGAGCAGTACCGCAGGCAGCGTGTGCTGGCGCTGCAGCGAAACTGTTACCTGTTTTTATACCGGGGTAACGGGTTTACTGAACTAAGGAACGCAGCCGGCAAAGCCATCATACGCGGAAATTTTGAGGACGTGCAGGAGGTGAGATATTCAAACGGGGCCCCATCCTCGTGGATCGTGTCAAATGGCGGCAAATATTCGCTTATCGGCCAGAGCGATACGCTTATGGTTTTGAAAGCGAGCGGCTTTGATCAAATAAGCAGGGCCGGGCCTGCCGACCAGGATTGTTTTTTAATGACAGGCTCTGATGGCAAGACAGGCGTTTTCGATGGTCATTTTGGCCGTTTGGTAATGCCCGTGAAGTTTGATGCCGTGGATTTAACCAACGGCGCCTATAGCAGCGACAGCAGGGTGCCTGTAAAAAATGACGGCAAATGGGGCCTTTGGAATTGGAGGGACAGTTCGCTGGTAGTTCCCTATGATTACGACGGCTTCAGTTATGCGCTAGACTTAAATGAAAATTATATCGACGGCGCCCAGCCTGTCTTCGTAAATCGTGCCGGTAAATGGGGCGTATATGATGCAGCTAAACGAAAAGAAATTGTTCCGGCCATTTATGATAAGATAGCATCCTGCGAATATGACGGCTACAACGGCGGGAGGTTCACTACCGGCGGAGGGCGTGATCCGATGATGATGTATCCCTCGGATATGGATACCAATAGTCCTGTTTTTGTTTGCGTTGCAAACGGGCAAAAATTCTATTATAACCGGTACCTTGCTTTACATAAGCCTGATAAGGCGCCGCTGTTCGGCCTGGGTTTTAAAGGTTTTATTCTGCCCGATCTGAGGTTTATAGATATGCCCGAAAGTTTAGCGCCGCATAGCAAGAAAGAAGCAAAGTCCCCCGCAGTTATAGATGCGTTTTTTTCATTTGATAAAATGTAGCTTTAACTTATACTGAAAAAAGCACCGGTTTATATGAAAGGAATAAAAATATAATGATGAAATGTATCATAGTCAACTTCCTGTTTTGCGGATTAGCCGCCTGTCTGTATGCGCAAAAACCATTTGAAGACAGCAATGGCAAATGGGGAATTAAAGCCGCTGATGATAAAATAATTGTCCCTGGCAAGTACGATGGCATCCATTTTTTTACAAATGGCTTTGCCCCGGTTGAATTAAATGAAAAATGGGGTTTCATAAACACGAAGGGAAAGGAAATAACACCGCTTAAATACGATAAGGCTAATGACTTTTCCGGATCGTATGCACAAGTTGCATTGAACGGAAAATGGGGATTAATAGACACAACCGGCAAAGAGTTAATTCCCTTGAAATATGATGACGCTATATTCTTTTCCGAAAAAGAGAGGCTCGCCGAAGTTGGAATTAATGGTAAATGGGGTTATATAGATACAACCGGCAAAATAGTAATTCCATTACAATATGATTATGCAGGCGCCTTTTCCGGAGGGCTTGCAAGGGTTACATCAAACGGTAAAACGGGATTCATAAACAGCGCGGGGAAAATGGCAGTACCACTGCAATATGATAAGGGTTCCGATTTTTCAGACGGATTGGCTAATGTAGAATTGAATGGTAAATGGGGCTATATAGATACCGCTGGGAAAACGGTGATACCAATACAATATGATGATGCAGGCAGCTTTTACAATGGCCGGGCAACTGTAAAATTGAAGGGCAGATCATTTAAAATAGACAAGTCTGGTAAAGAAATAAAATAGCTGAACCGCTGAAAAACTTTGATTTTCCATAGGCACAATGTATCCCAGATCAGAAAAGAACCGCAAGGAATGACTTATGCGAAGTGCATAAGGGAATAAGGAAAATCGGTTAAATTTCATTTGTAAATCTTCGGGTTATCATGAAAACATTACGAATTATAACAATCCTTTATCTTTTAACGATTGTTTTAGCGACCAGCGCTCACGCGCAAACTGACTATGTGATCACCGCAAAGGGTGATTCCATTCCTTGCAAAATTAGTATGCCATTTTTCGGGGGTATTAAATATAAGGATGATGCGATGAGCGAGCCGAAAAAAATAAAACCGGAAGAAATTAAACAGTATTTTATAGCAAGGAAGAATTTATTGGAGCGTTCGGTACAAACTGATAGCACATTGAAACCTGTATTTATGACGGTGATTGAAAAAGGTAAAATTAACATTTATGAATCAATTATATACAGTGGTGACACCCAAATAGCAATATGGTATATAAGTAAAGATTCCGATGACGTTATCGCTTTAAAAACCAGCGGCTTGTCTTTGTCAAAACCCAGGCGAACCCGAAAGGATATTTTAGCAAAAATGCTGATGGATAACAAGGCGGTTTATAACAAATACAAGGCAGACGATAAATTCACCTTTAAACAGATTCGAAAATTGGTGCATTGGTACGACACCGGACATCCGTTGACGAGTCATTGAATGATTAGTCAGGGTCTATAATCTTGAATAGCAAATGTAAAGTTCAATTATATTCATTTCAAGGTGTTTAGCGACTAAGTCAATCGTTTTAAATCGCTAAACACGTTATCTGGATTTATTTTATTCGATCCATGATTCGGGTCCACATGTAAGTGTTTCGGGATTTTTCAACAACTACAATCCCCGCTTCACCGGGAAGACCCCTTAACACGCCTGATAGAGGCTTTTTTGCGGCAACGTATCCTGGGTGGATCCGTCATATTGGTTTATTTAGAGCACATAAGAATTAGCAAACTCCCCGATAGTTATCGCGACAAAAATAAAAAATATCATGAAAACTCAAATCATAACCATACTCACCGCACTTGTTTTAGCGCTCAACGCTCACGCGCAAACTGACTATGTGATTACCGCAATGGGCGATTCCATTCCTTGCAAAATTAGTACGCCATTTTTGGCGAATATTAAATATAAGGGTGATGCGATGAGCGAGCCGAAAAAAATAAAACCGGAAGAAATTAAACAGTATTTTATAGCAAGGAAGAATTTACTGGAGCGTTCGGTACTTATCGATAGCACATCGAAACCTGTATTTATGACGGTGATCGAAAGAGGGAAAATTAAGCTTTATCAAATGATCATATACTTTGATGATAGTCAGACAACAATATGGTATATAAGTAAAGATTCCGATGACGTTATCGCTTTAAAAACCAGCGGCTTGTCTTTGTCAAAACCCAGGCGAACCCGAAAGGATATTTTAGCAAAAATGCTGATGGATAACAAGGCGGTTTATGACAAATACAAGGCAGACGATAAATTCACCTTTAAACAGATTCGAAAATTGGTGCATTGGTACGACACCGGACATCCGTTGATGAGTCATTGAATGATTAGTCAGGGTCTATAGTCTTGAATAGCAAATGTAAAGTTCAATTATCTTCATTTCCCGTCGGTCGGGATTTGCAGTCCACGACCTAAACTAAAGTGGATTTAATCCACGAAACAGCAAGCTATATGGATATGGGTTTTAAATACACAATTACCACCAGGGAGAAGTACTTTTTAACAATAACTGTTGTCGACTGGATTGATGTATTTACACGAAAGGAATTGAGTGAAGTAATAATTAATGCTTTAAAGTATTGTCAGCAGCATAAAAAACTACAAATTTATGCATGGTGCTTAATGCCAAGCCATTTGCATTTGGTTGCATCGGTTGATGATGACGAAGTCACATTGTCGGATGTGATGCGTGATTTTAAAAAATTTACTTCAAAAGAAGTAGTTAAAACAATTAAGGAAATTGCCGAAAGCAGGCGGGATTGGCTTTTAAGACATTTTGAATATGCGGGAAAATATCATCCAAAAATAAAAGACTATAAATTCTGGCAGGATGGTTTGCATCCCATAGAGCTTACCAGCGGTAAGTTTATTGAGCAGAAGATCAATTATATCCATCAAAATCCCGTTGAGGCAGGAATCGTTTACCGGGCCGAAGATTATGTTTTAAGTTCCGCGGCAGCATATGCCGGTGAACATACCGGTATATTGGATGTGATTGTTTTGAACGATTGGTTGGAATAATTTGAAGGACCGGCGTACGGGGATTACAAATCCCCGGTAATTTAGTCCGGGATTATAAATTACGAGTGTTCGAAAGATTCTTAAAAGCAGCGGCCAAGTGCGATTCCTTCCCAGGGGAAGGGAAGGTAGGGGTTTAACGGACTATCCTGTTCGCCTCGTTGGTTATCAAATATCCTTAGGATGGCTGCTAAACCCCTCCCTGCCATTGCGCTCAGTCCAGCAGCACCCCTCCCCAAGAGAGGGAGTTCAGCGGCAATTACATCTTTCGAACACTCGGGATTTTAAATCCGGACTAACGGGGCAGCGAGACGGATAAGCAACAAACTATGCTGAACCTTCCACCCACGTGCCGCCGCGCGCCGCGCATCTCTTCCAATATACCCCAAAGATGTTATTGACGTGCATTTCGTAAACTTCTATCTTCATACTATTACTGCGGCTGGCAAAAGCAGCTGCTTTAACGCACCCGGCTAAACACTAGTTATGGCGTATTGATACATTAAAAAATTAACCAACCTTATAACACCGTAAAAGCATGAAAAACGAAGACAACAATGAAGATGGCCTGATTGATATAATTGGACAGATTGCCGAATTATATGACATTGGCAAAACACTGGAAGATTTTTTTGATCCGCCGGGGTCCCTGGACGACATGTTTGCATTGCTTTTAGTTGATATAAGCAATATCTTCCTCCAGGACATTGCGAATGAGGATTTAAAGACGGCAACAGCCACGCTGCAAAGCGTACAAAACTTTTTTGCTATTGACTATGCCGACGCGGTTAATAACAAGCAAAGCAACCAACAGTTATACACATTGCTAACACAGGACAACGCCGCCCCATCGGTGTCAAATTTCGACACGATAATAAGTCTGATAGCATCATGGGCGCAGGAATTTTCTCCTGATCCCTCCCAGATACGCCAGAATATTGCCTGCCAGGCCATAACTTTCAGCCTGACAAGTTACCTTTATTTGGTGCTGCTTTATAAAGAGCGGGCCAGGGTTTATTATACCGCCAGCACTAATCCCGGCGACAGGCAGGCCGGGATAGCAACCGAATGGGCAAACATGCAAAAATATGCCTTGAACGGGATAGCCACTTTGCAGCCCATATTTAATGCAATAACCAGTTTCAGGTTTAATTCGGTCTCAAACACACCGGGGCAGCAGTCGTATGAGGGTGGAGGCGTCGGGGATATCGTGTCTTTCATCACTTTCGCCGACAATTATCTTGGTACATCGATAAGGATTCAAACTGATGATCTGTCAGTGGGTTATGGCGGGCAATACGATACCAACTACCAGGATACCGGCACCATTGGCGATTTTTTACATGCCTATATGAATGTTTTGAAAAATGGCACGGTTAATAATGGGCAACCAGCGGCCGACCTGAACGCAGCCTATAACTACCCGCTTTTTTTCAATCATATCGATCCGGACAATACATCAAATGTTGATTTTACCACGCTGCCATTTTTTGGCGACTTTTATACCAATAGCCAGGTGATATTTAACACGTTAACATCCATCAGCACTGAAGTTTGTACGTATAGTTAAGTAAATCATCCCGTTGGCATAGCAGGGCTTGCAATTTATATAAAGATTTTCCGTGCAGACGCAGACTCGCCCCCCCGCTGTCCATAGTTTCGCAACTACGGACAACTATGCCCGGAGACATGGTCACCGTTGGCAAGCTGACGCGTTAAAACAATCAGCATTTTGCAGGAATAGTTTACCGTGCCGAAGATTATGTTTTAAGTTCCGCGGCAGCATATGCCGGTGAACATACCGGTATATTGGATGTGATTGTTTTGAACGATTGGTTGGAATAATTTGAAGGGCCGGCGTAGGGGATTACAAATCCCCGGTAATTTAAGTCCGGGCTTATAAATCCGGACTAACGGAGGGGACCTTGGGAAGGCTCAAGAAAAATATAAACCTTAATTTGAGGCTTGTCTAATTGAAAAATAATTTAATTTAGTGGAAGTTGCTTTGGTTCATTTTTTTATAAAAAGTAGTTGCACAAGAGTTACTTGATCTCGCTATTTCCCTTTGTCAAAGGCCTAAAATTTATTATATAAAACAAGAAAATGAAAAATCAAAATATGCTGAGCGCTAATTATATTTTGTTGTTTTTATGTCTTTTTTTCATGAATTGTAAACAAGCGAATGAAAAAAACAAACTAAAAATGACAAAAGTTACCCTAAATGCGGGCATGAATCAGGATTTAGTCGTCGATTTAGTTAAACTTAACAATAACAAAGGAATAAAAGGGGGAATTGTCCATGTGGCCTATGACCCCAATTTCAAAAAAACGAAAACTTTTCAGGGCTTTGGTTTAAACCAATTGATAGATTCTGTGGTTAAAGCTAACAAATTTGACACAACAAACTGTTTAATGATCTTTAAATGTGCCGATGGCTATGAACCAATGATGGATTTTAAATTGTTGCGAAAATCCCCCAAGGCATTTTTAGTATATAAAGATAACGATGCCGGAGATAAAGTAAATTGGTCAGATTCTTTAGGCTCTAAATATTCTCCTTATTATTTAGTTTGGGACAATATAAAAAAAACAGATCACGTTTATCCATGGCCTTATGGCATAGTTTCGATTAGCATAGTATCTATCAATAAGGCCTATTCGGGGATATTTCCTTACAATGATGCTAAGCTTTTAAAAGGTTTTTATCTATTTCGGGACAATTGCATGAAATGCCATTCTTTGAACAAAATTGGCGGCACGATCGGTCCTGAATTTAATGTACCGAAAAACATTACCGACTATTGGACTAAAGCAAATATGCTTGCTTATGTACAAAACCCACAATCATTTAGATATAACAGCCGTATGCCTGCACTCACTAACCTAACAGATGCCGAGATAAGATCGATTATCGAATATGTAAGTGTTATGAAATTTAAAAAAATACCGAAATAGTATGCAAAAACAGAAATTATGATTATTGATTTTTTTATTCTGCGAATACTCGCGCCATTTCATCACTGATTTTTTGCGATCTTATTGATTGCCGAGTTAATTAAAATATTTCTTCCAAAAAAGCCGCTTGCTTGTTCCTGAGACCCGTGAGGACAAAAAAAGAAATCTGCTCAGTTTTGTCGTTTTTTAATCCAACCGCGAAAGCTTCGTAAGTTTTTCCCACGAACATGTCGATGTAGCTATGGCTCATAATTAATCGACGATTTTTGCTTACATAGTTTCCTTCTATTGTGTTTAACAACCCTGTCTTAGCCCATTTTTTCTTCCACCATTCGACAGAATGTACATGGTACCAATATTTTGTATAGTCTTTTTTGAGGAATTCTGGAACTTCACCGATGTCATCGATTTCATTTTTGAAACAAATGTCCGAAATTCCAATTTGGCCGCCTTCTGTTAAAAAGCGGACAATATATGGAAGATACTTATCGTCTGTCCCAAAATACGTATAAGAATTAATCGAAACAATACAATCAAAAAACTCATCGGGAAATGGTAAATTTCGAGCGTCGCAATTGAGAGGGTGTATTAAGTGATTTAATTTATTTTGTGTCACAAATTCGTAGTTCTTCGTTGCAGGAAAAAAGTTGTCGACGGCCCAAACATTCACGCCAAATTCTTTAGCTAAAAATACGGAACTTAGCGCATTCCCACATCCAAGGTCTAGGATATTCATTCCCGGTTTTAGTGCCAACTTGTCGGTTAAAGCTTCCGTACTGAAAAGGACATTGCCTCCGACCGACTTCTCGCGAATTAATTCCGGATTATAGCTTAAGGACTTTTGAAATTGATTCATACATATTGGGACAAATCATTAATTATAATAGCCACTGTCGAGATTTTCATAAAGTTAATAGTAGGTCTTTTGCATAGCTGGTTTAAGAATAAGTCTTTTAGATTGATTTAAAAGAGAGTGGTAAGTAAAATAAATCTTGTTTCATAAATAAAATTGGGGGGCAAAAAAGAGTAATGTCCCATTTGGATATCCGTAACCGGTCACCAATATTAAGGTCATTTGCAATGGAAATCGTTAAATGCTGAGCAATACCAGTAAATTTTTAAATTAGTCGTGATCTTAATAAACACAATTGCAAGTTTAATTATCTTTTTCTATATTTAAACCTTAAACCTTAACAAAATGATACCTATACCTGAAGCATTAAAAGACGCGTACAACAAGATTATCGCAAGTTTAATTAAGCCAATCGTAAAATGGATTCTTAAGCTATCCTATGTAAAGCGATTATTGGCCGTAATAACGATAATGATATTCGTGGCTAGTATTTATTACTACAAGTCAATTTATGGTGTCGTACAGTATTCCGCATTATATTATCGGATTCTAACAACTAATGGTTCGGCAATTCCTCTTTCAGAAAAAAATCAGCATCTATTAAAAGGATTGATTTCTAACACAACCAATACCTTACTACAATCCGAATTTCCCAAATATAAAATGGAGCCAGGGATTTACAACGCTTGGACTATGGCGGATATTGTTGTTTCGACTGAATGTCAAGATTCAACTCATTGCGTCCAATTTCAAAATTACGTTTATTCGTCAACGTCATTTTCTCCTCGTTGTCAATGTTGGTTCCAATTTCAAAACAGTGGTTTTGCTAATTATGTCGCGACATCTTGGGTGATGATTGGGCTTGATAATTCAAAAAAAAGGGTGAAAGATTCATTAATTAATTATATAGTAAAAACTCAAAATCCAGATGGATGGTGGTCGGTTTACCCAAGTGCGTCACTAAAAGACGCGTCCACCTTGAGCACTGCAATTGTCTTACTCGCGCTTAAGAAATGTAAATCAGAAATTAAAGATAAAAACTTACGCATCTCTGTAGATGAATCTATGAATAGGGGACTAAAATGGCTTGAGGGCACTTTTGAAAATAACAAAAAAGTAATTTATGATTTCCCGAATGCAGAAGACAAAAATTCATCGTCCGTGGCAATTTTCGGAATCGTTTTACACGCAATCGTGTCTTTGGAAAGTTCCGCCAACGAAGTGGACAGCGTTAAATCCGCTTGGCTGGACAACTGGGATAAGAATATGAAATTAGTTTCTATAAATGAAGGCGAAAAGTTCGATATTAAGTCCACCTATAAATCAGGTCATGCAGTTGATATCGGCAATAACAATGCATTACAAGACGACATTAATAACTATGCTTTACCATGGTTTATAATTGCAAGTATCGACAGTTATGACGGTGCAAGTTTAGTTCGTAAAGCCAAAATACTCTCCCTTTGTAACAAAATAATTGATCAGGGAGATACTTTATTAAACGATGCGGCAGGTCAGCCTTGGTTAATTTCTGAATTTTTGGTTGGATTAAGAAGAATGAACAGAGAGACAGTTTTTTAATAAACCTCTCCCAATCTGGCACGAGGTCGAGCCTCCTCCTGCATGAGACTAGGAAAAATAATTACCTTTAACATCGGACAAAATCTTGCGCCGAAGCATGCGTTTCTCTACATTTATCCTACCAACCACGCACAATGATCAAAATATTCGCTTTCATTTTTTTCCTGCCAGTTTTTGCCGCGGCGCAGATTCATCTTGTTCATGTGCCTTCGTTTCCGGTCGATCGGGGAACCGGGCTTATTACTTTTAGAGATACCGAAAAAATAGACGGCGTAAAAAAGGACGCGCTTTTCGCAGCGCTAAAAAAATGGCGCACCTCTGACGCGAAGCCGCAGGATGCCTTAAATACAAACCAGGAAGACGGCTGGATACACCTTGAGTATACAGCCTCGCTCGATGAAAGCTATACCATGCACGATAGCTATAACCGGAATCACATAGCCAACGCTCCGTTTACTATTTATTTCGAACTCCAATTGGCAGTGGCTGATGGCGTGTATATTATCACTACGCCGCGACTTTAAAATACAGGCTTTTAATAATAAATGGCCCTTGGAGGAATTGTGCAGACGGGTTGCCCTTAGGGTCTCGTCGGACTACATGTCCTTTATAGATGATGCTGGCAACATGCAGGGCTACGTGCTCAATGAGGTAAAGAACGATGCAGTTGGGATGCCAAAGGATGCGAAAAAATATTTGCTGAAAGAACAGAAAAAAGGGCGGCTTTAATTTCGGCTCCTGCTAACGTCCTGGAATAGGTTTACACACGCCTTTTTACAAAACACGAAACAATTGATTACCAGTAATTTGCAAGGAATGTTGCCAAAAGCGAACATGCCATCCTCGTTGATTATCAGCTCCTTAGCGAATTGCAATGATTTGATAAAACACGAAAGGGTTGATAATGAGCGTGTTTCATAGTGTTCCACTCTGTTCCACTCTGTTCCGCGTGTAAAAATGGAACGCCGGAACGCTGAAGTTTCCAAACGACAGACCACTATGGCAGGAGCCTTTATCTCCGCTCATTGGCGTACATACTTGATTTATCCTCCGGAAAGCCTAAGAGATTTTTTTTCATTCATCCCAAAAGCCGTCGAACCTGAGGGTAAAAGCAGGAAAATATTTACGCAGCAGTTTCCAGCTCATATGCAGTATCCAGATGAGCAGGCCGATGATGGCTGCAATGATAAGTGTAATTACAACGCCGGCCTTAAATGCGTCTTCCATCAGCCCGCAGCCGGATAGCGAGCAGCACAGGCCAAGTACGGCCATTGGTATTATTAACTTTTTCATAGTTGGAGTTTTTGGGAATAACACCGTTTTTTAAAAATGGTTGGCATGATCAGTGCCCAAAAGGAAAGGCATAATTTAATTCATGGAAATTTAAAAAAATCCGGCTATTTTGGTTGAACCGTTGCTGCCTGAATGGGGGAGTCATACTACGGGCATAGCGTATCCGTAGACGGAGTCGAGGGACAGCAAGGCGAGTGGAGGTGCAGATTATTCATGGTTATTTTCCATGGTATCAATTTTTATCCGCTATTAATTATGAAAGGACGAATATTTTATTTAATGTCCGGGCTTTATTTTCTATTCACCTGCACGACTTTAAAAGCTCAGATGTCACAGGGTAGCGCAACCCTTTTTTCTATTGACACAGGTCGTATCTCGCGGGGAATTCCGATATCTGAAGACGACTTTAACTCTCAAATAACCAAATTTATGTCCATTATGAAAAGGGGAGGTACCTTGGAGACGGTTAACGACTATATTACCCTGGTAAAATTATCTAACACAGTGGCCCACGAGTTACTCATTTTTAAAAATGATTGGTATATGCAATTCCGCCTCTTATTTCTTACAACATATCTCAAGCCAACAGTAACTAAATTAGAGGCACAGCTTTCCAGGGGAGAGGGATTCTATTCGCATAAATATTCTTTAGCGATTGGCGGACCAGCCCTAAATGATAATGATTTTTATTATATTCCCGTCTCCGAAGGGTCTGTCGCAGACGACCCTGCGCAACACAAGCACCTGCAAAAAATATGGTGACCCTGTTTATCCGGAATTGTAAAAAATACGCATTTAGGGGTGTAGCGTCCAGGCTAAAAAAGTAGCCAAAATGGTGACACGATCATGTCACTGTCAGAATTTTGTCAGTATTAACTCATTCACTATCAATGGTGTAGCAGGTGTAGCATGGTATTTCGTGTGTAGCATGCTACACCTGCCGGCCGCGATAAAAACTATTCCCGGCAGGGCAAGTTTCCATTTCTATTTTCTGCAAAATTCAAACTGCCTGATGCCCCTGGGCCATGGCCGGGAGCGCTACCTTGAGCGGCATGGCATGGCCTGAAGCAATAAAAGCCGCAAAATTTAACCGCGATTTTTTTATTGCGGAATTCGAAATGCCGATTGCGGAACGAGGAATTTTATTAAGATATGAAGAATGTCTGTTTCAAAACGCTTTAATTCCGCATTCAACATTCCGCAATCCGCATTCAAAACTTCCGCCAATTTCCCCAAAAAATACCTTTGGTTAACATTTTTATCCTAAATAGAAACTTCTGTTCCATCGGGCAAAAAGCCAAAGCTTTAGTTTTACGCTACAAGCGGTGAAACCCAATTATAATTTATCACCATCTAAATTTATGCTATACCAAAACTTTAAGTCGGCGAGGCAAAGGGCCTGCATTTTTTTTATTGTTGTTGTTTATGCAGCCGTAACCTGCACCGCAAAAGGGGCTGTAAAATCGTACAAGAAAGAAGCTGACGGGGTAATTTTCAAGCTTGATAAAGGCTTGATGAAAATAAAGATCTGCGCCGGCGACATCATTGAAGTCAAATACACCATTTTCGATGCTTTCCCGGCCGGGGCCTCGCTGGTTATCAATAATCCGTGGACAAAAAGCGCGCCTTTTACCGTAGCCGGGCAAAACGGCGCGGTAGTTATCACTACAGGGAGCTTAAAGATAATTGTAGACAAGGCGACCAATGCCATTACTTACCAGGACAGCAAGGGAAACCTAATAACCGCCGAGGCCGCCAACAACAACAAGGTGATCAGCCCTGCCACCATAGCGGGGATCAGCACCTATAATTGCAGTACCGAGTTTAATTCTCCTGCCGATGAGGCGCTGTTCGGTTTGGGCTGTCACCCCGAAGATACGCTGTCGATCAACTACAAAGGGCGCAATCAGCAAATGCTGATCAAGTATATGACGGGCGCAATACCCGTAATGCTGTCTACCAAAGGCTATGGCTTGTTATGGGATAATTATTCGGCCTCGAACTTTTACGGCGCTGAGGCTGGCAACACCAAATTCAAATATGTATCGGAAAGCGGGAAACAAGTGGACTATTATTTTTTCTACGGCCCCGGGTTCGATCATATCATCGACCTGTACCGAACTGCTACCGGCAGGGCGCCGATGTTCCCGAAATGGTCCTTCGGGTTGTTCCAGTCGCAGGACAGGTACAAAACCCAGGCCGAGATATTAACCGTGGCGGATGAGTACCGCAAAAACCATATCCCCGTCGACGCCATAGTGCAGGACTGGTACTGGTGGTCGCCGCTGCCTATTGGCTCACATATCATGAACCACGAGCGGTACCCCGACCCCAAAGCCATGATGGATGAGCTGCACAGGGAAAATATCCACGGTATGATCTCCATTTGGCCCGTATTTGGCAGCGGGACCAAAGACTTCGATGCGCTTAAAAGCAAGGGCTATCTTACCAGCATTACCTGGGATAATTTTGTCACCCATACTTTTGATACCTACTACGATGCCCATAACCCGAAGGCAAGGGATCTGTACTGGGCGCAGGCACGGGACAGCGTTGTGAAGCGCTACGGATGGGATGCCTGGTGGGTTGACCAATGCGAACCCGATAACGGATCGTTGCTTGATGAGCGCCGCAAGGCCGAGTTTTCAGTCGGCCGGGGCATTGATTACTTTAACACCTATGCGCTGGAACATGCCAAGGGCCTTTATAAGGGCTGGAGAAGCGATATGGCAGGCAAACGTGCATTCTTCCTGGTGCGGCAGGCTTTTGCCGGATCACAGCGAACTGCTACAACCTTATGGTCGTCGGATGTTAGCTGCACCTTCCGGGCCCTTAAAAGCCAGGTGCCGCAGGGGATCAATGCCTGTGCGTCGGGCATTCCTTACTGGACGTCAGATATTGGCGGCTATATGTCGAGGGTAGTGGAAGGGGGAGCGCCGGATTGGGCAGAGCCGCAATTCCGCGAGCTGTTTACCCGCTGGTTTCAGTTCGGTACCTTTTGCCCTATATTCCGCATACATGGCAAAGGCGAACGGGCGCTGTTCTCAAATAACTGGGACCAGCCAACAAGAGAAGTCCTTTTAAAATTCGACAATCTGCGATACAGGCTGCTGCCGTATACCTATTCGCTTGCGGCAAAGGTCACCCGCGATAACTATACCATTATGCGGTCGCTGGCATTTGATTTCCGGAACGATCCGAATGTGTACGGCATTCCCGATCAGTACATGTTTGGGCCTGCATTTATGGTAAATCCGGTCACCGAGCAGCTTTACAATACTAAAGGCACGCAAAGGCCGAAAACGAGGCAGGTGTATCTGCCAAAGGCCGAATGGTTTGATTTCTGGACCGGGCAAAGCATAGCGGGCGGGAAAACTATAGAAGCCGAATCGCCCATTGATATACTGCCGCTTTATATAAAGGCCGGCTCCATCGTCGCGATGGGGCCCGAAGAGGAGTACGCCACCCAAAAAACGTCTGGCCCAATGGAACTACGGATTTATCCCGGCGCCGATGGCAAGTTCACCATGTACGAGGATGAGAACGATAATTATAACTACGAGAAAGGCAAGCATGCATTATTTACCATTACATGGAATGATAAGCTGCATCAGTTGAATATCGGCGAAACGAAGGGAACCTATGCGGGAATGCCGAAACACCGTACCATTAATATTGTGCTGGTTGGTTCGGGGCATGGCATAGGTGGTACGGTTACGGAGAAAGCAGATAAAACAATTACCTATAAAGGACAGTCGGTAACGGTGAAGATATAGAGGAAAAGAGGTTAGAGATTGGAGATCAGCGGTTAGAAGCAAGAAACAGGAGCTGGAATCAAGATAAATGTTCAAATGATTTGGTCTTAACTCTTAATCAGGATGGTTAAATAGATATTGTAAATATGTACAGCTCAACAACCCGGAATGTAGTACGTGAAATAACACCCTTAAACATGGGTGATTGTTTTACTATATCTTCAAGAATAAAGAAGGATTTCGATTTCCCGCTGCACTATCATGATGAATATGAGTTAAACCTGATACTAAATGCCAGGGGGGCCAAACGTGTGGTCGGCGACAGTATCGGGGTTATCGACGATATCGAGCTGGTGTTTATAGGCCCCAATATTTATCATGCCTGGTTTACCCATCAATGCACCAACCAGGCCATTAAGGAAGTTACCATTCAATTTCACAACGACCTGTTTGATGAGACTTTTTTGGCGAGGAACCAGGTAAGCTTTCTTAAAAACATGTTCAACAATGCGCAGCGCGGCATACTGTTTTCACAGGAAACCGCCGCCGGCATAGCCGACCGGATTTTAAACCTGAACCAAAAAAGCAGGTTTGATGCCGTGCTGGAATTGCTCTCGATACTGCACACGCTGTCATTATCGCAAAATATCAAGCTGCTGTCTGACCCTGGCTTCTGCGGTCAAAATTTCTATTTCAAAAGCAGGAGAATTGAAAAGGTATTTGAGTACATGTACAGCAACTACGATAAGCAAATTACACTTGCCGAGGTTGCCCGCATCGCAAATATGCCGCAGGTTTCCTTCAGCAGGTTTATTAAAAAGCGTACCGGCAAAACATTCGTCGAAAGCCTTAATGAAATAAGATTAGGCCATGCATCCAGGCTGCTGATTGAAACCAGCAGTACCGTGGCCGAAATAGCTTACAAATGCGGCTTTAATAACATATCCAATTTTAACAGAACATTTAAACGTAAAAAGCTGTGCATCCCCAGGGAGTTTAGGGAAACATACAGTTTTGGGAAGAGCTTTTTTATATAGATAATATTATGAAGTAACCGGCACATTTTAAAATATTTTAACATGTCGGCTTGCTGCCTGGCATAGCAGACATTCGCTGCTGGGGTATGAAGATAGCTGAAAAAAATTTCGATTTTTTGCGGGCTATTTGTATATGGACGCTGTTTGTTCGAGCCTGCTGAACCAAATGAAGGCGATAATAAGCGGGCTACGGCGGTTTGAAATAGAAGGTGTGAGCAATATTGGGTCATTGGTGAAGCCAGATAGCGTTGTTCTTTTCACATTTTATAAAAAAAAATAAAATAAATGTTGGCAATCGATTGCATATTTAAAAAAAAAGTTTAATTTCGTTGCGATAAAATAGTGTAAGATCGGGAGCCAGGCACTGGAAAACCCGCCTCTGGCACCGGGAAAACGACCTCTACGCCTAAGACAGGAGGTGTTTTTCTAGGGTGTAATGTGAGGATAACCAATTGATAACCGGCAATCGATTGCCGGCTATAAGCCGAAAAACGTCAAAATATTGTGCATATAGATTTAGATGAGGGGGTAGAACTGATAAAAGAATAGCCGGTTAACCACGGCCCGGTAGCGATTGCATCGTTTTTACAATGATTGCAGCCCCGGGTTATAAAAGCAGGCATTTTAAATCGTGATAACAATTAATTAATAATACCGATCAATAAACGCATGAATTCCCAAATCAATTAATCAATTTAAATTAACAAAAATGAAGAAAGATGTACTGTTTAACAAATTAAAAAGTTGTAAGAGGCCGGTGCTGGTCATTTTGCTAACTTTATTTACCTACTGCACGGTATTTGCGCAAAACCGGCAAATTACAGGTAAGGTAACATCTGCAGATGACGGCTTAGGCATGCCGGGTGTTAGCGTCAAAATTAAGGGCTCCTCACTCGGAACTCAAACTGACGTAACAGGCGTCTTTAAGTTGTCGGTACCGGCAAACGCAACGCTGGTTTTTAGCTATCTCGGCTATAACACGCAGGAAATCCCTGTTGGCGACAACAATGTAATTAATGTAAAACTAACTCAAAACACCAGTACCTTAGCTGAGGTAGCTGTAGTAGCAATAGGTTACGGCACCTCAAAGCGTACGGACCTAACCGGGGCCATCAGCTCGGTAAGCGCGAAACAAATTGAGGAAGTGCCGGTTACTTCGCTTGACCAGGCTTTGCAAGGCCGTGCGGCAGGTGTACAGGTTACCAACAATGACGGAACCCCCGGCGGTAATGTTTCGGTGCTGATACGCGGTACAGGCAGTCTGACAGCCGCCAACGGCCCGTTATATGTTGTTGACGGTTTCCCATTAACCGGCGGCCTTAATAACTTCAATACCGATGACATCGCGACCATCGACGTACTCAAAGACGCCTCCGCAACCGCCATCTATGGTATCCGCGCGGCCAACGGCGTAGTGCTGATCACCACCAAAAGGGGCAAAGCAAATAGCATGCACGTTACAGTGGACGGCTATGACGCTTTTCAGGGTAAGCCTAAAATGTACAAGGTATTAAACGCTACTCAATTTGCTACCATGGCGAATGCAGTAGCGGCTGATCCTTCACAGCATTTCACAACAAATCCGGCATGGTCCGATCCGGCAAGCCTGCATACTATCGACTGGCAAAATACCCTTTATGGAACCGGCTTAACACAACAATACACACTTGGCCTTAACGGCGGCTCCGACAAAGTGCAACAGGCTACTTCGTTTGGATACTATGATCAGAAAGGTATTGTTTATGGCTCGTATTTTAAGCGGGCTACCTTTTCCACAAACGTAGATTATCATCCATTTTCATGGCTCAGATCGGCTTCCGACGTTAAATATACCTACCAGGATTCGAGAAACCCATACGGCACGGGCAGCCTTTTAAACCTGGCGGCATTGGTGCCGACCATGGACGGCGGTAACAAATTTACCAACCTGCCTAAAGAATCTGACGGCCATGGCGGTTACAACTATGGTTTTTATAATCCGACCTATGCCCGTCAAAACGGCGCCGGCGGCAACCCGCTTTTCGGTATAGATAACAACCATCAGTATAACTTAAACTATATGCTTTTAGCGAACACTTCGCTGGAGGCGACTATTCTGCCCGGGCTTAAATTTAAAACCCATTTAGGCATCAATACTTTTAACTTCGCGGGCCAGTTTTATATACCGGCAGACACCCGCCTTTCTGACCAATACCCGGGCCAAACTGCAGGCATCGCTAATTACAGCCAAAATATGGCCCAGGATCTGACATGGCTGATCGATAACACCCTGTCTTATGAAAGGACCTTTGGTAAGCATAGCATCACCTTTCTTGCGGGCAATTCCGGTCAGAAGGAAATTTGGGAAGGCATGGGCGGCTCCGGCATTCCTTCAAATAGCGTGATCAGGGATTTATCGTCGGTGGCGTCGCTAAACCTGAATGCAAACGACCCCAACAATCCAAATAGCGGCAACGGTACAACGATTCAAACCCTGGCATCCTACTTCGGCAGGTTAACCTACCAGTTTGATAACAGGTACCTCGTTACAGCCACTGTCAGAAGGGACGGATCATCTAAATTTGACTACAATGCCAACGCCCAATGGGGCACATTCCCGGCAGCAGCAGTGGCCTGGAAGGCAAAAAACGAATCGTTTTTAAAGAATGTGGACTGGCTGTCTGACTTGAAATTCAGAGGCAGCTGGGGCCGTGTAGGCAACGAGGTATCGATAGCGCCGTTCCGGTTCCTTAATCTATACCAGGGAAACTTTCCGTCGTCGCTTAACGGCGGGGGCAACGATAACCTCGGCTATCCCTTTGGTACGGATAAGACCTATCAAAATGGTATAGCATCCATACAGGCAGCCAATCCCCACCTGAGATGGGAAACTGATACCGAGACCGATATCGGCGCAGACATTTCGTTCTTACGCGGAGACCTTACCTTTACTTTCGATTGGTATGACCGGAAATCAAAAGACTTTTTGCTGACCCTTGCGGCGCCTGCGCAAAGCGGTTATAACTTTGAAACGGTAAATATCGGCAGTATGGACAATAAGGGTGTTGAGTTTGCACTGAATTATCAGCACCAGGCAAGCCGCGACTTTAGGTTTGGCGCTAACTTAACGGTTTCTGCGAATAAAAACGTTCTTACCAGCCTCTTTTCGGGCGCAACCAATGTGGCAAACTTCGGCGGCCTGGGATTACCTACCCTGCAGGGCTGGACTCCCTTTACCCAAACCAGTATCGGGCAGCCTGTGGGAGAGTTTTTTGGCTTTAAGTCATTAGGTATTTTCCAGTCACAAGCGCAAATCGACGCCTTAAATGCAGCTGCGGTAGCTAAACATGGCGCGGGCTCTTACTATCAGCACAGCGTTACCCAGCCGGGCGACCGTTATTTTGCCGATACCAACGGCGACGGAATAGTAGATGATAATGACCGGGTTAGCCTGGGCAGCCCGCAGCCGAAATTTTTCGGAGGCCTGAACCTTGAAGCGAATTACAAAGCATGGGACATCGCTATGTTTTTTTACGGCTCGTACGGAAATAAAATATTTAGCTTTGCTGAAAGCAACATAGAAGACTTTGAAAGCCGTCAAAACGTATCCATCGAAAACGTAAGCCAGGCGTATTATGCCGGGGCGTGGACACCGGAAAACCACTCAAACGTTTATTCGAGGATCGTTGCGAACGATGATGCCGAAGGCAGTTATGCTGCATCAAGTGCATGGGTGGAAAATGGCAGCTTTTTGAAACTGAAGACCCTTACTATTGGTTATACTTTACCTGCAGCGATTGCACGGAAAGTGGCTATGACAAAATTGAGGGTATATGTTTCGTCGCAAAACCTCTTCACCATCACCAGCTACAAAGGTTTGGATCCGGAAATCGGGATACAGGGCGGTAACCCTACGCAAAATGGCATTGATAACGGCGCGTATCCATCCTCCAGGTTTTTTACTGTTGGTTTAAACGTGACACTTTAATTTTATACTTAGGAAACACAAAATATTTAATAACATGAAAATTAGAAAGAAGTACATTGCTATGGTGGTGCTGTTAACGGCACTGCTTAGCCCGCTCGCTTGCAAGAGGAGCTTTTTGAATCAGACCGACACGTTTGGAGCAAGCCAGGATGCCACTTTTCAAACATCCCAATCTGTTATTTCGGCGGTAAATGCTATTTATGACACCTATCAAAACAGCGATTTCCTAAAAAAGTCTATTTGGTATTACGCTAATTTCATTACGCACGACTGGTATAACAACGGTAACGACGTGGCCTGGAATAACTACACTATTCCGTCAACCTTTTACGCGATCCCTACTTTTTGGAACTATGCTTTTATTGGCATAAACCGGGCGAACCAGGCGCTGGCCGTTATTGCGAATGCCAGGACAAAGGGTATAGTTACCGCCGCGCTTGCCGACCGTTTAACCGGTGAAGCTTATTTTTTACGCGGCAGCTTGTATTATTACCTTGCGGGCACCTTCGGCGGCGTTCCGTTGGAAGTATCCGCCATCCCCGATCCTTTAAGCCCAAGGGCAAGCCAGGACGCAGTTTTTGCGCAAGTAGTTGCGGATATGAAGCAGGCAGAAACATTATTGCTGTCAAAAACCACGCTTCCTGCCGCTGATTTGGGCAGGGCGACCAAGGGCGCGGCGTACGCCTATGAGGGTTCGGCGCAAATGTGGTTGGGAAAATACGCCGAAGCTTTAACTGCTTTTAACAATCCCGAGCTTACAAACAACTACCATTTGCTGCCTAATTATTGGGATGTTCAGGAATTCGATAAACAAAATAATGATGAAGTTATTTTTAATGTTCAGTTTGATCTTGTTCCCGGCGGTTCACAAAGCTGGGGTGGCAGCTGGCAGGTACCGGGCGGCGAAATAGGCTGGATAGACAGCTTTAGCTGGCCAAATGAAATTACCGGCGAGGGTTATGATTATGGAAGCCCATCGTTATATTACTCGTACCAGGCAGGCGACACACGCAAGCTGGCAACTATAATAGGCCCCGGCGATCAGAATTTAAGCCCCGGTATTATTGCGAAATGGGGCGGCATTAAAGGTTATCCTTTTGTAACAGGCGGTTATGCAGCTTTCCAGGCAGATCCTAACTCTAAAGCCGGCGGTTTACTCAATAAGGACGTGTACACCGATGGAAACGGCAATATTATCAACACCAACGGTACTGCCGCGCACCCCTGGTATGGCTTAGATGCTACGCCGCGTTCGGGTTTTGTGAACGAAAAGCACTGGAGAGACCCCACATTAACTGGTAATTCAGGCCCGTCGAATATTTTCGGCAGCCAAAACCAGGTGATGATGCGCTATGCGGAAGTTTTGCTTTCAAGGGCCGAGTGTAAAATACGTACCGGTGATATTTCAGGAGGCTTAGCCGACCTTAATATTGTTAGGACAAGGGCGTTCGGCGGGCCGCCGCCAGCGGTTTGGGTTGACGGTATTGATCCTGCAGGTAACCCCCGTCCACCGCAGACTGATCCAATGCAAATGGTATTAAGCGAATACAGGCACGAGCTTACCGCCGATTATTCGTTGATGTACCTGTTGCGCAGGGCAGGTAAGGATGCGGCTACCGGGCAGAACTACGACGCTGAATTTATTCACAATGTGAACCACGTACCCGGCGCCGGCCCGGATAATAATTCGAACCCGTCATTCTATACGTATGGTCCTACATCTAATCCGGCATTCCCTGCAGGGAAAGGCGTTACGTATAATGACTTGCCTCCGGGACATGATTTATTGCCGATTCCGACCGCTGCTATAGCGCTGAATCCAAACTTGAAACAAAACCCTGGTTTCTAAATCGTAATTAGATAAAAAAAGCCGTCCCGACATCTGCCGGGACGGCTTTTTTATTTAATTTTTCTGATATTACACCAAAATCAAAACTTATCATGAAAAGATATTATCTCATCGCTTTATTACTTGCACCGTTACTGTCAATAGCCCAATCCAATTACAAAGTTGGATACGCGGTTAATTTCACAGGAGATACACTGCGCGGCTACATTAACCTTAAAGAATGGGGCCGTAATCCAACTGATATTAGCTTCAAAACAACCCTCGCAGACAAACCACGGCAGCTTGGATTGCCGGACATTAACCATTTTGAAATTTTTGGTTATGCAAGCTACCGGCGGTACACGGTTTCAGTAAGTTTAAACCCGGTTGATATATCTTCGCCGGCGTCCCCTGCCGACACGGTCACAGAAACCCGCAATGTTTTTTTAAAGGTTATGCAAACAGGAAAGAATGTGACGCTCTACGCCTATCGCGACAACCTCAAGGAGCGGTTTTATATAAAGGATAATAGCATTGCGGCGCCTTCCGAGCTGGTATTTGGAATTTATCAGAGCGAGATTTCCGGCAATGTAGTTAATAAAACGACCTACAGGTCACAGCTGGGCGAGCTGGTTGCAAAATATAAGCCAGGATCGGATGAACTCATCAAAAAAGTGCAGCAAGCGGATTACAGTGAAAGCGATTTGATGAAAATTGCCAGCGAAATTAATGGCGGCGCCCTGGCAGAAGCTGACAAAGGCGGCCAGGCAGGCACAACAGCCGTAAGGCTTTTCGCTGGTTTATCCCTTTTTTCAAATACTGTAAAAGATGGGCAGTATTATGGTTCGCCGAGCTCAGCATCGGTCGCTCCAAAAATAACTACAGGCGCCGACCTGATTTTAAATCCCGCCGTCGGACATTTAATTTTCCGGGTACAATTGGCCTACTCCTCGAGCAATTTCAGCTTCAACAATATTTCGAATCCTATTTACAATATAAATAACCCGCAAAATTCTGTAGTAAAAGTTACACAGCATACGCTCTCAGCGACGCCGCAGGTGATATTTAACATTTATAATGCTGAAGCGTTAAAAGTTTTTGTGGATTTGGGATACTGTATTAATTTCCTTTCCTATCCTGGAAATGACGCTCCAGCGCTGCGAGGCCGCACCAGCGATGGAAATCCAATAGCGTTCGATTCAATATCTGAATATTCTACCGTTCAACTAAAAGCCGGAGTGGTAGTAGCTAAAAGGCTGGAAATTTACACAGCTTATTTTCCCGGCGGGGATATTTCAGCTTCTCAAAAATATTCTATTGATATGTCTTCATACGAGGTTGGTTTAAATTATTACTTTGGTAAGAGGCCGCACTGACAACGCTTTTGACGTTTGCAGGGCCTATTAAAGGTTATTAGGTTTTTAAAAGTTAAAATCCCCGCCGGCCTGGTAATCCCAGTTGCCCTGCTTGTTTATTTTATAAAACTTTACGACCCTGTTTGTCAAGACCCCTATTGCGCCGGTGTTAAGATAGAATATCTCATCAGCGTCAACCGGGCTGATAAAATCCTTTCCTGGTGAATGAACCCACCCGGCCGGGCCACTGTAGGTATAAAATTTTACAGTCCGTCCCTCCTGTACACCAATGAAGTGGGTAAACAGATAAAACGCGCCGTCGATGCGATTTGGGTCGGCAAAATCGCTAACCGGGCTTTGCGCCCATGTACCTTGGGGGTTTGTATCATAAAACCGTATAGCATTGCGTTTCCAGACCCCCACGGAACTGCCATTGTCGGCAGCAAAAATGCCTTCGAAGCTTTCGGGGCAGGTAAAATCGGTACCACTGTTATATTTCCATGTCCCCTGGTTATTTGTTTTATAGAATTTGACAAGTTTATCTTCGCTTGCGCCGATAAAGTCTCCCCCAAGATAAAATACCCTCGCAAAGTCATCGTCACATTTAAAATCCCGCTTCGGCAAGTATGTCCATTGCTTTCCTTCTTTCAGTGCATAAAATTTTACCTGGTTTGCCTGCTGCACACCGAGAATGTTGGTATTGACATAAAAAACGTGGATGCCTTGCCGTTTTTTACAGGTAGACAATAGCAGCGTTAAAATAACCAGTGAAAAAATAATAATTCCCTTTTTCATGTAAGTTAATGGTTTAATAATGGTGTTAAAACTAAAAAGCTTTGCGTGCAAAAAATCTTATCAATCGTGATGCTTAGTTCAAGCCTTAAGCTAATAACAAAGGTACGGCGCGGGGCTTGATTTTTTGGCAATATTTTAAATAAAAACCGTTAAATAAGCGCCTAAAATACTATATTAGAGCTTCAATTAGGCCAAAAATTAATTATGAAGAATTTTTACAAACTAGTTTTCGTATACACTGCTTTCTGTTTTTTTTCGTGTAAAAAACAAACCCTTTTTCAGCAAATCCCATCCTCGCATTCGGGCATTCATTTTAATAATAAAATAACCGAAACCGATGCCATAAACCCGCTCGATATAGTTAATATCTATAACGGCGGTGGCATAGGTATAGGCGATTTCAATAATGATGGTTTGCAGGATATATACTTTTCGGGGAATATGGTACCGAACCGTCTTTATATAAACAAAGGGGATTTTAAGTTCGAAGACGTAACCGATAAAGCAGGCGTCGGCGGCATGGGCCGCTGGGGCCGCGGGGTTTCGGTTATCGACATCAATAACGACGGGCTGATGGATATCTATGTCTGTAATACAATATACCCGGATTCAAATCGCCGGCGAAACTTACTGTATATTAACCAGGGGATCGACAAGGATGGTATTCCGCATTTCAAAGAGATGGCGCATGAATATGGCCTGGATATAAATGTACAGTCGACCATGGCTTCTTTTTTTGATTATGACAATGACGGCAACCTGGATATGTACCTGACAGTTAATGAGGCCAACGAAAGTTATAACCCCAATATTTTTGGCGCAAAAGGGGCGAAGACCCCAAACTCCAGCCGGGGACGATTATATCATAACGACTGGGACGCCCGTTTAAAGCATCCGGTTTTCCATGACGTTTCTGCCAAAGCCGGTATTAACCTTGAGGGCTACGGGCATGCGGCTACTATTGTGGATATAAACCGCGATGGCTGGAAGGACATTTATGTGACCAATGATTTTGTATCGTCCAATATTCTTTATATAAACAATCATGACGGCACTTTTACCGACCGGTCAAAAGAATATTTCAAGCATACCTCGTTAAACGCCATGGGGCAGGATATTGTAGATATTAACAACGATGGGCTTGCTGACGTTTTCGAGCTGGATATGAACCCTGAAGACAACTACCGCAAAAAAATGATGCTGGGCAGCAACAGTTATCAAAATATTCAAAGCTTTGCCCGTTTTGGGTACCAGCTGCAATATGTGAGGAATACGCTGCAGTTAAACCAGGGTAACCGCTTACTGCAAAACGATAGCATTGGTGCGCCGGCATTCAGCGAAATTGCATTTATGAGCGGTATTGCACAAACCGACTGGAGCTGGACGCCACTGATCGCCGACTTTAACAACGACAGCTACCGCGATGCCGTAGTAACTAACGGCTTCCCCAAAGACCTTACCGACCATGATTTTATAACATTCAGGCAGAGCGCCTATGCGGTAGCTTCAAAAGAAAAGGTATTAAGCCAGATACCACAGGTAAAGATACAAAACTACGGCTATAAGAATAACGGCGACCTAACGTTCACCGACGCCACTGCCGACTGGGGCCTTACATTGCCAACCTTCTCTAATGCAGCCGTTTACGCCGATCTGAATAATGACGGCGCAATGGACATGATCATTAATAATATTAATGACGAACCTTTGATTTACAAAAATACCTCGCGCGAAAAAGATACATTGAATACCAACTATATCCAGGTAAAATTTAAAGGCGACAGCCATAATCTGAATGGTTTAGGCGCCTGGGCCGATATTTATTATGATCACAATAAACACCAGGTTGTTGAAAATAACCCATACAGGGGCTATTTATCCTCCAATCAAAACATTGCCCATTTTGGCCTTGGCAAAATACGCCGGCTTGATTCGCTGGTGGTGCGTTGGCCAAACGGAAAAAAGCAGGTGCTGCAAAATGTTAACGCAAACCAATTGCTTACGGTTAATATTGCCAATGCAAAGGAGTCATATACCTGGCCGCAGCCAAAAACCGCGGATAAAGCATTGTTTAGCGAAGTAACTAAAAGTAAAGGCATTGACTATACACATGCCGAGCCGGACTTTGTGGATTTTAATATACAAAAACTTTTACCGCATAAACTTTCGGGCTACACGCCGGCTTTGGCCATAGGCGATGTTGACGGGAATGGGCTTGATGATATTGTTATTGGCGGTAACACCTATAACCCTGCACAGGTATTTTTGCAGCAGCCAAACGGTAGGTTTATCGCGCGCAACCTGCTTCCTGCGCAAAATAGCTACAAACAGGTTAAAGACGAAGGCATATTGCTTTTTGATGCTAATGGCGACGGTAAACCCGACCTTTATGTTTCGAGCGGCGGCTATATATACGCGCCCGGCGATACAACTTACCAGGATCATTTGTACATAAACGACGGGAAAGGCAATTTTAAGCTGGCGCCCGGCGCGCTTCCTATAAATCACACCAGTAAACAATGCGTAAGGGCAATTGATTATAACAGGGACGGCAAGCCGGATCTTTTTGTATCGGGAAGGGTTGAGCCATGGGAATACCCAAAACCCGTATCGAGTTTTATATTACGCAATGACAGCAAAAATGGCGTTGTGAAATTTACGGATGTTACTGCCGAAGTGGCGCCCGCCTTAAAGAATATCGGCATGGTGTGCGATGCCCTTTTTACCGACTATGATAACGACGGCTGGCCCGATCTTATACTGGCCGGCGAATGGATGCCGGTAACCTTCCTGAAAAATGATCACGGGACATTTAAAAACGCGACGAGCACAACCGGCCTGGCGAGCAGGACCGGCTGGTGGAATAGCATTGTGGCAGGAGATTTCAGGCATACCGGCCGGATGGACTATATTGTGGGCAATGTTGGCTTAAATACCCTGTATAAAGCAAGTGTGCAATACCCAGTATATATTACCGCGAAAGATTTTGATAAAAATGGCAGCTATAATGCAATCCCCTCTATTTTTCTGCCCGACCAGGACGGTAACAAAAAAGAATTTCCAGCCGTTGGCAGGGAGGATATGATAAAAGAGCTGATTACCATGAGAAAAAGGTTTACCAATTACAAGTCCTTCGCCACCGCTACTATGAACGATGTTTTAACCCCTGAACAACGAAAAGGTGCATTGCGATTAATGTCAAATACCTCGGAATCATGCTATTTGCGGAATGACGGCAACGGCAAATTCACCATGATACCTTTGCCTGAACAGGCGCAGATATCCGCGCTGAACGGAATGGTGGTCGACGATTTTGACGGCGACGGCAACCTTGACGTGGTAATAAATGGAAACGATTTTGGTACCGAGGTTAGCGTAGGCCGGTACGACGCCTTAAACGGACTGATGCTTAAAGGCGATGGCAAGGGGAATTTTTACCCGGAAAGTATACTTCAAAGTGGGATTTACATACCGGGCGATGGAAAGGCCCTGGTCAAACTGCAAAGCAATACCGGCAGTTACTTGCTTGCAGCCAGCCAAAACCGCGGCCCCTTAAAGGTTTTCGAACTGAAAAAGATGGTGAAGAACATTAAGCTGCAGCCGGATGATGAGAGCGCTATTATCATCTACAAAAATGGACTGAGACTAAAACAGGAATTTTATTACGGATCCTCATTCCTGTCTCAATCCGCAAGATTTTTGACACTAAATGGAAATGTTAAGGCCGTTCAGATAACGAACAACCACGGACAGGTAAGAAGCATCAGCGTTGAGTAGGCAGATTTAAAATCGATATAACCGTTTCGTAACATTGCATCCCCCAATAAATAGGGCCGCCGTTTTTTACCGGCGGCTTTTTTTGGTCCTATGGCTGATCCATCTGCTATGCTTCATCGGTATGCGTGTGTTTCAGATGAAAAAAAGAGCTGCCGTCCCGGCACATGCCTGTGTACCTGAAATTGAAGAAATGGGCGGTTGCAATAAGCAAGCCTCCTATGGGCACAATTATTGCTTCTTTCCAACTAGTGATAAACAAATGTCCGGCAATGATAATTAAAAACCCCATAATTAGCAGCGCCATAGGTAATGCCTTATGATGAATGCGAAAGTAAGACAAGCCTATAGCATAAACGCCTATACACAGTGCAAAAATTATCATGCTCCATTCTATAAACGGATTGGCTAAAAATCCAAGGCCGAGCAATGGCAGGCTGGTAATAAGCAAGGGAACTATGGCACAGTGTACGGCGCATAATATAGAGGCGGTCATGCCTATGTTATCAAGTTTTGAAGAGTGTTTACTCGGTCGCATTTGCAAATATACGCGAATGCAACTCGATTGCATTTGTTTATTGCTATTATTTTACTTATTTTACACGCTGATTATTTAATACAGAATTAAAGATTTATTAATAAGCAATCAATTGTTACTTTTGCGGCGGTAAAATTAATGTTGTGCAAGATATGGCTATAAAGGAGATTTGGAAGAAAACCTGGAGTGTTCCTGCGAAACGCAAGCAGCTGATTACCATTGCTGTGCTGATTCCTATATTTTTCTCAGCGCTTCCGGTCTTTTTCAATTATGTTGAGAAAAGGAGAGGCGTAATGTTAAATGACCTAATTTTGGCTCAAATTCCGCCGCACAATGTGTCTGTATTAATTTTCGCATTCATCTGGGGAATGATATTACTGGTGCTCTACCGGGCGCTATTTAATCCTTCCATTTTTATCACTTATTGCGTCGCGCTGGCCTTTGTAACTACCGCCCGCGTCATCTGCATCGCCCTTGTGCCCCTGGCGCCGCCGGCCGGATTGATCCCGCTGAGCGATCCGCTCACCGGCATTTTTTATGGGGAGGCGTCTATTACTAAGGATTTGTTCTTTTCGGGCCATACGGCTTTGCTCACATTGATATATTTATGCCTCGAAAGAAAGACCGATAAACTGTTGGCCCTTGTTTCTGTTATTTCAGTCGCTATTTTACTTGCGGTACAACATATCCATTATTCTATCGACATTCTTGCCGCGCCGGTAATAGTTTTTGTGCTGCACCGTTTCACTGTTTACCTGCTCGATGGCAAAAAACGGAGGAGAAGTATAAATGCGCTGATCGGCATTAAAAGGCGCGTATACAGGCTGAAGCAAGTAGACAACAACGGTCAAACCGATAAAAAAAAGCGGCGCCACATAGAAAAGAGCCTTACCGTTATTGAGTAAAATCACTTCTTACACTTAGTTTTGAACCGGAGCTTCCTATTAACCCGTTCCCATCAATCGGATATAATAGCCAATGCCGTACGCAATCGCGTAAAAAATTGCAGTGAAAAGTGTTTTGCGATTATTCCGTCATTTTATCTTCACATACACGTGTTTGATATTCCCCCTGCCCGATTCCCTTTCATCAAACTCGAATTTGTTTAAGCTTTTAATAAGCGGGAGCATTTTGGGATAGCCATAATTCCTGGTATCGAAATCCGGCTTCTTTTTCAGTATCTGGGTGCCAAGATTGCCGAGGTATGCCCATCCGTTTTCATCAGCAAGGTCGGTAATGCTGTCGCGCAGCAGCTTAACCAGCTCCTGGTCGATCTTGTTTATTGGGACAGTTTTTGGTGTGCCCCGTTTTTTTGAATGCCTTACCTTTTTTTCTTCTTCCGAAACAGGTTCAACAACTTTTAAAATCTCGATGTAAATAAATTTGTCGCAGGCAGTAATGAACGGCGTGAGCGTTTTCTTTTCGCCTATGCCAATCACTTTCATGCCGGCCTCGCGCAGCCTGATGGCCAGGCGTGTAAAATCGCTGTCGCTGGATACGATGCAAAACCCGTCCACCTTGCCCGAATATAAAATATCCATCGCATCAATGATCATGGCGCTGTCGCTCGAGTTTTTGCCTGTTGAATAGCTGTACTGCTGTATCGGGGTAATGGCATTTTCAAGCAAAACGGTTTTCCAGCCCGAAACTGTCTGCTTTGTCCAGTCGGCATATATTCGTTTAAAAGTGGGAGTGCCGTACTTCGCAATTTCTTCGAACATTTGCTTCACATTGGCATATGGAACATTGTCGGCGTCGATTAAAACGGCAAGTCTTAAGTCTTTAATATCGTCCATGTTTTTTGCGGTTTAATAATAGTGTGGCATTTATCGACAAGCCGGAAAAACGGCAGCGGCGCTTCATAAGTAAAGGTATTAAATTTAATGTTGCCCGCGAGGTTTTGATTTACGTTACCGTAAACAAAAAAATCAACGTAATCACACCAATCATTAAAATCAGCGGTCGAATTTAATCCGCAAAGTCACCTTCTCGGGCATACCGTTTGAATTGCCGACCCAGGCCGGGCCATTTTTTACAAGGTCGGCTGCCGCTTTGTCGGTTGAAGCGCTTAGCCCTTTGTTTATTTTGATATCCGTAATGACACCATCGCGGCCCACATTGAATGATAGCTTAACAACCCCCTTTTTTCCATCCGGCGAAAGGGCATTTTTCTTTAAATATTTTTTAAAACTGTGCCAACCGTTTGTTGGATGGGCTGATATATCCGCTTGTTCGCGGGCGCCTCGCTGTGCAGATTCAGTAACGACTACTTCGTTTAAAGAGCTGTTTGCCGGTTCGAGTGAAATAGTTTTTAGGGAATCGCGGCCCCGCGCGTTTACTTCCCGGGTTTTATAACCAAGGTAGCCAACCACCAGCTTTGCTTTATCGCCGCTGTCGGCACGCAGGCTAAAACGGCCGTTTGCATCGGTCACCGCGTTGAAATTCGTTCCGGCCATTTTTACCGAGGCTCCTGGTATTGGCAATCCGTCATCCCCGCCTACAACCCGTCCGCTTATTATATCCCGCGGAGTTGCATCTTTTTTGGTGATTGCAATTTCTTTCAAAGCTAACGTTGATAACCGGCCGGGGAGCACCATACCAGGCCTGGGCTTCGGCGCATTGACGTTATTGGCAGCTACTCCGGCTGCCTGCGACTGCAGCAGCTGTTGCGCGGCGGGCGATGTGTTTTTTTTGACGGCGGCCATCTCAGTATTTGCCGGCGACTTTGTGGTATCTTTCTTCGCTTTTCCGGTATAACCCATTACCACCATTTCGTTTAACGGGGTGGTATCTTTTTGCGCAGGATTCTTGTCAACCGTTACCGCCATATCCGCGGCTCCGATTGGCGCCGAATTGGCTGAAGTTGTTGTCAAAACATTTTTTTGACTTTTTTTAATCGGAACCGCCGCCTCGGCCGGCCGGCTTGCAAGCTTTTCACCGGGTTTATCCACAGCAGCGTATTCCTTCCGGGGGGGCAATGCGTTGGTTTTTTCTTTCGCTTTATTTGTGGCCACTTTATTCTCAACCGCGCCCTCACGATGCGTTAACCAAAGGCCTCCAATCGTAAATATTATTAATACCGATGCGGCTATAGCCAAAAAATTCAATGGGATAATACGTTTTTGCGTCGGTTCGACGCGGCGCCTGAGCCTGCCGGCCAATTCGTCAAGCTGTTGATGCTGGTTATTGCCGGCATGTTCGTACCCCTCAAGTGCGTCCATTAAAAAAGGGTCGTCCTGTGCGCGGCGCTCCAGTTGGTGCATAGCGCGGGCATCAAGCTCTCCGTCAAGATACTTTCTTATCAGCGATATGTCGGTCTCTCTTTTATTCAATGTTTCTTTCGAGGCAAATTTTAAGGTTGCGTTTGCCGTTTTGTATATAACTCTTCACTTCGTTAAGGCTAAAACCTGTAAGCTCAACTATTTCTTTATAACATTTCTCGCCCAAATAAAACAGGTCGATGCTTTGCTTTTGGGCTGGGTTTAGCTTATCTAAACAGCGCTCCAGGGCCGCCAATGCAAATTCACGGTTATTATCGTCAGGATGCAAAACGGGTGAAAATTCCATAAATTCATCCAGGCTAATTATCTCCATCTTTCTTCCCGACCGCAATTGCATTAAACAATAATTGCGGCTAACCACGTAAACCCAACTCCTGAACTGCTTAATATCATGCTGACGGGCCTTGCCGACCAGTTCCTCAAATATACCCATTACCGCATCCTTCGCCTGTTCTTCGTCTTTAAGGTATTTAAGGCAAACGCCATAAATCAACGGCATCTGCTTTTCATACAATCGCCCTAAAACCGCCAAGTCGCCGGTTTCGCGGTAGCTGGTCAGCAGTACGTGATCATCTGCATCATCAGGGTTTTTTGGCCGGGTAAAAAAATTCATCTGGGGCTACTAAAATAATTTTTTTTAATGGTTTACCGAAATAGACCTTGAATGGCAAATGCGGCAACAACATACCCTAAAACAAAAAGTATGTTTTTTTACCCAGGGATGCCCAAAATTTCCCCATTTCCCCACTTTGAAATATAGCAAATAACGAACATTTATTAACCCATGCTGAAATTAATATCATCAAACAATAATAATAAGGTTTGTGTCTTCAAAATGATACAATGGCATGCATATTGATGCTTTTTTACCGGGTAAATGATCTACAAAATGGATCGCGACGTTTTTTTAATGCTGAAAGAAGATACGCAATCATTAATGTACCTGTTGTTTACATTAAGGCAGTATTATTCTAAACATAGTCACCAAAAGGCATTAAAAAATATCGACGATTGTATAATAGCTAGCAGTAATTCGCTGATAATGATCAATATTCAGCTCGGTCAGCAAAAAAATGCTGCTTAACAAAATATAACAACAATTATTATAATAATTATTATATTCGCCTCAAGTTAACAAGTTAATTTTAAGCGATTTATATACCTGACTAATTTAAATCCTGATTCGCTATGTGCAAACTCGTAGTAATTGATGATAACCCGACAGATCACTACATTATGCAGCGCTTACTGCATAATAACTACAATTGTGAGCAAGCCACCTACACTTATGATGGCCGGTTAGTTTTAGATTATCTTGAACAAAACAAAGGAGCCGATACGCTGCTGCCCGATGTGATATTCCTTGACCTGGATATGCCGGAACTGACGGGTTGGGAGTTTTTGGACGAACTGGAAACTTTCAACGCAATGTCGAAAAAGACGGTGCAGGTCCATATCATGAGCTCGTCGATACGTTCGGCAGATGTTTTTCATTCAAAAAAGTATGCTTGTGTTAATTCGTTTATGACCAAACCGTTGTCAAAGGAGCTTATAAACAAGGTTTGCGCTGAAGCGACGCCCTTGCGTAACCGGCACCTCGATATCGCCTGATTTTTCTATTCACTCACACATACCGGCGCCCCGATTTCGGGGCGTTGTTGTTTGTATACCAACCGGTATTTGCACATCTGTATATTATTAGCTTATTTTACAGTCAGCATGGCTATCCGCAACAAGTTATATTTTGCTTCTGATTTTCATTTAGGTACCGGCACCTTTTCCCAATACCGCGAACGCGAGGCCCGTTTGGTGCGCTGGCTGGATACGATAAAGACCGATGCTGCCGAGGTTTTTTTGATGGGCGATGTATTTGATTTCTGGTTCGAATACAAAACAGTGGTGCCCAAAGGTTATATTCGTTTTTTAGGAAAACTTGCCGAACTGGCTGATGCAGGCATAAAGCTTTATTTGTTTAAAGGAAACCACGACATGTGGATGTTTGATTACTTTGAACGCGAGCTGGGGGCAACCATCGTGAGCAACGAGCTGGTGATTGAGCGCAGCGGGAAAAAGTTCTACCTGCACCATGGCGACGGCCTGGGCCCCGGTGACAGGTTTTATAAAATTTTAAAGAAAATTTTTCGCAGCGGACTGTGCCAATGGCTTTTTGAACGCATACACCCAAATCTTGGCGTGGGCATAGCAAATTACTGGTCGCGGCATAGCCGTTTAGCCAGCGAGAAAAAAGAGGACCATAAGCCGGGCCAGCAGGAATGGCTGGTAACCTATAGCCGGGAGCTATTGAAAACCAATTTTTACGACTACCTTATTTTCGGACATCGCCACCTGCCGCTTGATATACAATTAAATGAGAAAACCCGCTACATTAACCTGGGCGAGTGGGTGCATAAGAACAGTTATGCTGTTTTCGACGGCGAAAAATTAGAACTGTTTTATTTTGAACCCCCAGCGGCCGGTTAATTCAGTCACCTGTTCAAACTGATCTTGTTAGTTAAGCCGACGAAATCATCCACGCTTAAGCGCTCGGCCCGTAGATCGAGCATGGGCTCATCGCTCATTTTTTCTTTGTTGATAAGGGCCGACAGGGCATTCCTTAAGGTTTTGCGCCGTTGGTTAAAGCCCGCTTTTACTACCCGCCAAAAAAGTTTTTCATCGCAATTTAACTGGCTTGTCGCGTTCCTTGTTAGGCGTATTACTGCCGACAATACTTTTGGCGGCGGGTTAAAAACGCCGGCTTTTACCGTAAACAGGTATTCAACTTTATAGTAGGCTTGCAAAAAAACGCTGACTATGCCATATTCCTTACTTCCCGGTATGGCCGTGCATCGTTCGGCAACCTCCTTTTGAAACATGCCGACTACCTCGACAACCTGCCGGCGATTGTCCAGCACCTTAAAAAGTATTTGCGAGGATATATTATAAGGGAAGTTTCCGATAATGGCCATGGGGCCGTCGAAAAAAGCGGCAAAATCCATCGTTAAAAAATCGGCATTAATGAGACGGTTGCCTAACGAGGGATATTTTTTCAGCAGATATTGATAGGATTCGGTATCGATATCAATCAAAAAAACCTCCAGCTCATTTTTTTGAAGCAAAAAGTCGGAAAGGATACCCATACCGGGGCCCACCTCCAGCACCTGGCGGTATTTATCGTCCGGCCTAAGGCTTTCCACAATTTTGCCCGCGATGTTTTTATCAGTAAGGAAATGCTGCCCCAGGTACTTTTTTGCTCTTACCGATGTCATTATTAGTCAAATATTGAGGCAAATTATACATATTTGTCCTTTAATCATTAACGAATGTTGAAATGTTGTAAAGTTGAAGGTCGAAATGTTGCATCATACCAAAATAATCAATGATTAATCGATGTCGCTTATTTGGGACTGCCGCCTCCGGGAGCAAACACCAGTGGAAGAATTTCAAGAAACAAAGCCGCGCTGCACATGCAGGACATGGCGCCGGTTGCGTACCTAACGGCACGCATTGTTCTTTTAACTAATTTTCTACCGACATTTTGCTCCTAACGGAGCATTTTAGATGGCTTCATTTCTCTAACTAAACGACATCGAATGAACAATGAACAATCAATGCCGTTTAGTTAAGACTTGACCTGGCAGTTTGGCCTCACCTAAACGGCGAAGCGCTCACTCTCATCCTCTCCAAAGGAGAGGACTTTGGCTGTGATCTTCGCTATGCCTTTTCAGAACCCTCTTCTTTGGAGAGGGCAGGGTGAGGCTACCAGCGCGTTTGAGAGCACCTGGCGCTTAGCTAAACGACATTGAATGACCAATGACTAATGACCAATGACAAACCATGAGTGAAAAAATTAAGATCGGTATCAGCATCGGAGATGTAAATGGAATAGGATTAGAAATCATCATAAAAACCCTGGCCGACAGCCGTATTTATGATTATTGCGTTCCAATTGTGTACGGACATACCAAAGTGGCCTCGTTTTACCGCCGAACTACCCACCTGGAGGATCTGAATTTTTTTGTGATCAATCATCCCTCCGAAAGCAAAAGAGATCATAAAAAACCTAACATGATCAACTGCTGGGAAGATGATATAAAGATAGAGCCGGGCATCCCTAACGCCGAGGTAGGCAAATATTCGTTTATTTCGCTGGAAAAGGCTACCGCAGACTTGTTAAACGGCGACATTGACGCCCTGGTAACGGCACCCATCAATAAGGATACCATCCAGAGCGACCAGTTTAACTTCCCGGGCCATACCGAATACTTGCAGGAAAAGGGCGGCGCTGATGAATCCCTGATGTTTTTGATTAGCGACACCTTAAAGGTAGGTGTGGTGACAGGCCATATACCGCTGGCCAAAGTAGCTGAAACGATTACAGCCGAAAAAATATTGACTAAGCTAAAACTAATGAATAACAGCTTGATTAATGATTTTTGGATACGCAAGCCCAAGATAGCCGTACTTGGCTTAAACCCTCACGCAAGCGATAATGGCCTAATTGGCCACGAAGAACAAAACTTTATTATACCGGCAATTGACGAGGCAAGAAACAGCAATATCCTCGCTTTCGGGCCTTATCCGGCTGATGGCTTTTTTGCCAATGGTACCTATCTGCAATTTGATGCGGTGCTTGCCATGTACCACGACCAGGGCCTGATCCCCTTTAAACACATTGCATTTGAATCGGGTGTAAATTTTACGGCAGGGTTGAACTTTGTCCGTACCTCGCCCGATCATGGTACAGCTTATGATATTGCCGGGAAAAACGAGGCATCTGAGATGTCGTTCAGGGAAGCTTTGTTTGCAGCCATCCACATTGTTAAGCGCCGCCGCGAAATGCTTGAGCTTAACGAGAACCCCTTAACTATAGCCAAACTTAGCCGCGACAGGGATTAGCCGGAATCCGAAAGTCGGAACAGTCCGAAAAGACGGAAAGATAAAAAAGTCCATAGTCCATGGTCCATAGCGATTGGTAGCCATGGACCATGAACCAGACATCAGTATTTCAATATGATGAATCCTGTTTTGTGTTTGGCTACTCCTTTAACATTATAGTCTAACGAGTAAAAATAAGTGCCCGGCAATTGCTTCGCGCCTGTCTTGCTGGAGTGGCCGTCAAATACCCTTTGGCTGTTATCGTAGCCTTTTGCCTCGTATATCAATTGGCCGTTGCGGTTGACAATCATCAATTTATTGTCGGGATAATTGGTTATGCCATCGATCACGAGGAAATCATTGGCGCCATCGCTATTGGGCGAAATGGCCTGATGCACAACGATGTCGCCGTCCAAAAGCTGCGGACTTTCTGTTGGCTTCGCCAGCCTCATCGCTGTGAAAGGATTGCTTATCGGCCCCGAACCCGCTCTATTTAGGGTGACGACATAAGTTTTGGTCGTCACTCCATCCTGGGCCTTTACTACTATGGTAAAGGTATTATTGCCGACGCCAAGCGCGGTAGGGGTGGAGGCTGCGCCCGACGTTGTCGCAGCGCCGTTGACCGTTATGCTGGCATTGGGGTCGGCCGTTGTGGCAATTACACCTCCCGAGCTTACGTTATTGGCCACCGAAGCCTTATAATCACGAAAGTCCGGCCCTGCCACCTGGGTGAGGGATGCATAAGGTTTTGTCTTCAGGGAGCTTAAGGTTGCATTAGATGACAGCGCCCTTGTAAGCGTAATGATAAAGGTTTTGGTACTTCCATCCTGCGCCGTTACAACAATGGTGAAGGTATTAGGCCCGGGGTTCAGCGCAATGGGTGTTGATGCCGTTCCTGATGTTGCCGGATCGCCATTAACTGTAAAAGTTGCAAGCGGATCGCTTGTGGTTGCGAATACACCGGCTGAAGTTGTTGCATAATTCACTGATGCGGTATAATTTTTGAAGCCGGGGCCTGCCACTGCTGTTAGCAGCGCATAGGGCCTTAAATTCAGGAAACTTAGCAATGCATCGCTTGGATGCGGCCTCGTTATGTTTACGACGTAGGTATTGGTGGTTGTACCATTGGATGCCTTTACAACGATTGTTATGATATTACTGCCGACATTCAGCCCAATGGGGCTTGTCGGTGTCCCTGATGCTTGTGGGCTTCCGTTGATGGTCATCGTTGCATCGGGGTCCATGGTCACTGCGGTTAGCACTATGGAGCTCGCTCCGTGATTTACGGTTGCAGTATAATCCTTGTAGTCCGGCCCTGCTACCTGGGTAAGCGGCGCGAAAGGGCTATTAAGGTTTATCCTGCTTAATGTTGCATTTGCTGATACTGCCCTTGCGGCGTTGATCGTATACGTCCGGGTAGCCACCCCGTCCTGTGCGGTTACTATGGCGGTGATGGTGTTGGCTCCGGTACTCAATGCAATTGGGGCCGATGGTGAACCTGATACTACCGTTGTGCCGTTAACGGTTACCATCGCGAGCGGATCGGTCACCGTCGGCGTAACCGTTATTGTCCGGATGCGGTTTCTTAAGTTCATTGAATAAGTGATGGTCGACGCAACGAATACCGGCGAAAGCGCACCGTCGCTGGTGGCAAGGTTTGCGAGCGTTGCAACCGGGCTTAAAAATTCTATATCATCGCCGGCGATAACGTCACTGGAACCAGGCCCTGCGTTGCCCGCCGGATCGCTGAAGGCCAGTGTAAAGCTAATCCTTCCGGGAGTATCGCCGGTGGTCATCGTATAGTTTCCAATCCATTCGTTGCCGCTGGGGTTGGTGGCAGTTACCGGGTGCCCGGCAATAGTTATCGCTGGACTTTGGATAGCTTCACTTGCCGTAAAATCAAGCGTTACCACATCGCCTGTTATGGCAATTTGTGAGTTGCCGCTGTGGTTTGAGTTATAAGTAAGGGTTAATGCAGTTGGCGCGGTGCCGTCAACCAGCACCCCTGTTGTACTTCCCACGCTGTTTAAGGTTAATAAAGCATCATTGCCTGCAGCGTCCCGCAGGGTGCCGCCGTTAAGCGAAATGGCGCTCCCGGCGGCAATGCCGTCACTATCGTTATCACCGGATACTACTGTGTATTCAAAAGTAAGCGTACTACTGCCGTTACCTGATAAAAAGCTCGCATTAACAGTGTTGCCGCCAATAGTTACCGGGATGAACGGTGTGCCGGTTACCGTCGTATTTTCACTCATGTGCACCACAAAATCAAGGGTTCGCCCTATACCGTAGGAGCCATCTGCCGGTATGTCAACGCTGGCTACGGCAGGCGGTGTCTGGTCAACGGTGAATATGTCGCCCCCCGTAAAACCGTTTGGCGCATTGCCGGCAACATCGGTTATACCCGTGCCGCTGCTGTTCAAATCTACTCTCAATGTGCCGCTGCCGCTTACATTGTTTACTGTTATATTATAAACAGTGCTGCTTATTGGCGTAAGGCCTATGCCTGTATTGGTTAAGCCGGTCGCGGTAACCGTAAAGTCGCTCGCATCAACGCCGGTTATAGGCTCGCTGAAGGTTACCGTATAGTCTAGGCTCGTTTCGTTAGTCGGGCTGGGCTCCTGCGCGGCGATCGTGAGCACCGCCGGCGCCGTTTTATCAACAGTATAAGTATCGCCGGCAAAAGGAAGCGTGTTGGATATTCCCGGCAATATACCGCTGGCATTTGCCAAAACCAACTGGATGGTCCCATCGCCCGTGCCCGTGTTTACCGGCACTGTCCACGTTATGCCGCCGTCGCCGGTGGCCGGGGCGCCCACGCTGGCGCCGGTCGTTCCCGAAGCGGTTATCGAAAAATTACTGGCGGCTAAACCGCTTATTGCACCGCCGAAGGTAGCTGTGTAATTGACCGAAGCAGCGTTCGTCGGGCTGCTGCCGGTCATGCTAAGCGAACTGATAACTACAGGCGTTAGCGTAGTTACTCCAGCCGGGTTGCCCGTACCGGCAGCAGTTAAATATGCCACATTGCTGCCTGTTCCATTATATTCAACTGCCATTACCTGGTAGGTAGTTGCGGCTGTTAATGCTGTGATATTTACCGTACTGCCTGTGCCGTTATAGACACAGTACCAGCCTGTAGAGCCTATTTGATCGCCGGCGCCAAATGCCGCATTGGCATTATAGGCGGTTAGATCGACAGGGGCCGGGCTACCGCTTCCCCCGGCAAACATAAACACTGCCCTTGAGGCGCCGTCGCCGTTTGTCCAGCTTATAGTTGTAGAGGCATTGGCAGTGCCCGTAAAAGTTACGTTTGTGGCTTGCGTGGCGGGGGCGCCAATTACCGTCATTGTGATACCGTTACTTGTGGCAGTCGGCGTTGTAAGACAGGTAATACTGCTGGTCATGACACAGGTAATCACATCATTATTGGCCAGGGCGGCATCCACATAAGTAGCGCTGTTGGTACCGGCATTGCTGCCATTTTTTTGCCATTGGTAAGCCGGGGTAACACCGCCATTGGTTGGTGTAGCCGTAAAGGTTACCGAAGTGCCTGTTGATATAGTTGTAGCCGAAGCCCCAATGCTAACCGATTGCACAACATTGCTGTTCACCGTCATATTTAACGTATTGCTATTCACTACCAGCGTAAACGAACAGGGTGTGGGGAAAGCAGAAATAACACAATAGACAGCCGCGCCATCGGTAAGGCTGCTGGTGGTATAGGTATTTAATGAAGAGTTTTGCACCGATACGCCGTTTACAAACCATTGAAAAGTTTGTGATAAACCACCATTGGTAAAAGCTGCGGTAAAGGTTACCGCCGTGCCCGAACAGGTGGTTGTACCTGTATTGGCTGTAATGGTAACCGTTGGGTTAGGTACACCCGAAATAAATGTCCAGCCGGTGGTATTGCTAACATTTTGGCTGCTGGGGCCGGCGGTAAAGAAGGCGCCACCCGTGGCCTTGATGTCTGTTGTACGGATATAATCGGTACATACCGAACCACTTGCCATGAAAAGCGTAGCCTGTGTACCCGGGCTGCTTGAATTCAAGAAATCAGGCGAACCGCCGGCGCCGCCTGTAATATTCAATGCTGTAGTAATTGTTTGTGTGGTGCCGGACGTGAAAGTATAGGTAGCACCCACCCCCGTTAAATTGAGCGTTCCAAAACTGCAGCTTCCGTTTAATACAGCACCACCGGATATGGTGGCGGTTCCTCCAACACTCAGGTTATCTGATTCGGTAAGCGATCCGGCACAACTAAAATTGTTGCTAATGGCGATGGTGCCACCCCTGAACCTCCCCGTAGTTCCCGAAAATGTCACATTATGATAGGTGTCCGCGTTAATAATATCGTTATCGCCTGAAGTCCCCGTAAAATTTAAATCATAATACGCCAAACCCCCTCCTCCAAAATGACACCCCGTGGGATTGGTTAAATTGATGGTTGAAGTACCCGCCGAAAAGGTTATCCCGGTAATATTTCTAAATTCCCAGGGGACATTGTTATTGGAAAGGTTGATAATGGACGATCCGAGTGTCAGCACTTTGGTGCCTGAACCGCTGTAGGTGAACTCGGAGGCCGATATGGTTTGGTTATTGGTATCAAATGTTCCGTTATTGATCGAAACATTGCCGCTTATGGCCAGGGCGTCCTGCAAAGTCCAGCCCCCGCCAATACCATTCAGGGTGAGGTTTGTCATTGATATGCCCGCCGTGGTAATTGTTTTACCGGTAGTGGTTGCTTCAAAACTTATATTCAATGTACTGGCCGTCATCCCGGTCAGCAAAGTTAAAGAGCCATAAACTTTTAGCGTATGGCTGTTACCGTTAATAGTGGGGGCATTCGTTACTCCCGTCCAGTCCATATTATTACAGGCGGGCGCGGTAATATCCAGTGTTACCGCCTGGCCTGATGTGCTAAACGAGTTCGCGTCGAAAAATACATTGTCCAGAGAAGTAGGTGCACAACCCGCTGCTGTGCCGCCGCTTGTCAGCGACCAATGGCTGCCATCGCTCCAGTTGCCGGTACCACTTATCCAGTGCAAGTTCCTGGAAGCAAGGGCGGTGATCGTCCACCCGGTATTATCGCCCTGGTCAATGGCGTTGGTAGCATTAAAACTTGCCCCGCCCTGTACTTTTATATCCTTTAAATTCACATAGTTAACCGTAACACTGCCCGATGCCATGCTGATGGTTGCCTGTGAGCCCGTAGAACTGGAATTGAAATTGGTAAATGTACTGCAATTGCCGCTTGCTACGCTCATAGCCGTTGTAATGGTTTGGGTGGTACCAGCTCCAAATGTGTAGGTAGAACCTGCCGGGCCATTGAGGTTGAGCGTTCCAAAACTGCAGCTTCCGTTTAATACAGCACCACCGGATATGGTGGCGGTTCCTCCAACACTCAGGTTATCTGATTCGGTAAGCGATCCGGCACAACTAAAATTGTTGCTAATGGCGATGGTGCCACCCCTGAACCTCCCCGTAGTTCCCGAAAATGTCACATTATGATAGGTGTCCGCGTTAATAATATCGTTATCGCCTGAAGTCCCCGTAAAATTTAAATCATAATACGCCAAACCCCCTCCTCCAAAATGACACCCCGTGGGATTGGTTAAATTGATGGTTGAAGTACCCGCCGAAAAGGTTATCCCGGTAATATTTCTAAATTCCCAGGGGACATTGTTATTGGAAAGGTTGATAATGGACGATCCGAGTGTCAGCACTTTGGTGCCTGAACCGCTGTAGGTGAACTCGGAGGCCGATATGGTTTGGTTATTGGTATCAAATGTTCCGTTATTGATCGAAACATTGCCGCTTATGGCCAGGGCGTCCTGCAAAGTCCAGCCCCCGCCAATACCATTCAGGGTGAGGTTTGTCATTGATATGCCCGCCGTGGTAATTGTTTTACCGGTAGTGGTTGCTTCAAAACTTATATTCAATGTACTGGCTGTCATCCCGGTCACCAAAGTTAAAGAGCCATAAACTTTTAGCGTATGGCTGTTACCGTTAATAGTGGGGGCATTCGTTACTCCCGTCCAGTCCATATTATTACAGGTGGGTGTGATAATATCCAGTGTTATCGTCTGGCTGCCTGAAGAAAACGAATTCGCGTCGAAAAATACATTGTCGATTGATTGGGGTACCTGGGTATTAAAGGTGCTCCCGCCGGAGGAGGTGGCCCAATGTGTTGCAAATTCGCTCCAGTTGCCTGTGCCCCCAACCCAATAATAATTGCTGGCTTTTGCCGCGAACGACGAAACCAGGAAGATTGTAAACAATAAATAAACTTTTTTTGGAAAAAGGGTGTTGAATGTTTTGTTGCCGGAAAGGCCGGCCACGTTAAACAAGTTAGCTGGACGGGGTAAAATCAGGTTCATAATTTTTGGGGTTAAGTTTTTATCAAATCGGGGACTGCAAACAGGACGGTAAAGCCCGGCCTGTTTTGGTTATTCCAAAACAAGTTATCAGCATTAAAAATTGACGCACTAAAAACGCGCGTCAGAACAATTACAATAAATATTCAGGTTAATTATTGCCGTATAAAGGTTTCCGTTGGCAATACAGTAAGAGGAATAAAATAACCTGCGGCAAGCGCAGGATTTTGCATTTTTTTTAAACCGGTCAAATAGCTGGCCAGCAATGAACTAAGGTAGAATATAATTCGTGCAAATGGTTTTTTTTATTAGAAAAATATTAAATTTCAAACATTAACCTGGAGGAAATATCTGCCAAGCTAAGTACGGTTAATAAATTACACTTTAAGGTTGCGTGATATTGCCTTTCGGGCAATATTTACAAAAGGTATACTGTTTGTAAAATATAAATCAGCAAAGAAACGACCTGGTAAATGTTTGATATCCGCAATTAATAGAGGTTTTCCGTTGGGGAAAATGAAAAATCCCGTTCGTTTATGATACTTAAATATCAAACCCGCAACATCCCAATACGTTGCGGGTTTGATGGACAAAAAAACATTACCAAGTTATATAGTCACTAATACTTCAGCACAATAAACCCTGCTTTTCGTTTGCGCACTCCTTTTACCGTATACTCCAGCGAATAAAAATAGGTGCCCGGCAATTGTTTCACCCCGCTTTTACTGGAATGCCCGTCAAACACTTTTGAGCTGTTGTTATAGCCCTTGGCCTCATATACCAGCGTGCCATTGCGGTCAAGTATCGTCAGTTTGTTATCGGGGTACTTAGCTATCCCATCGATAACCAGGAAGTCGTTCTGCCCATCTCCATTTGGCGAAAGGGCCTGGTGTACCAATATGGCATCGCTTCCGGGCCGAGGGCTGCTCAACGGCTTTTCGACGCTTACCCGCTCATAAAGGTTGTTAAGCGGCGTCACTGCCCTTTTTACGGTTATGGTATAAGTTTTCTCCGTAACGCCGTCCTGGGCGGTTACTCCAACCTGGATAGTGTTCGCGCCCATCATTAGCGGAATATCCCCGGAGGCGGCACCGGACGCAACCGTTGTTCCATTAACCTTTACCGTAGCATGGACATCGCTTGTTACCGGGATTATTTTAACTGATGTTATGCCGCCGCCGACCGAAACCTGATAATTGAGCGCCCCGCTTGCAAATGCCGGGCTTAGGGTTCCTGTACTCAAGGCCAGCTTTGAAAGGTTGGCATTTGCCGATGGCGCCCGGGTTACGACGACGGTATAGGCATTTTTGCTTACCCCATCGGCAGCAAGCACCACGGTCCTGATAGTATTTGTGCCCACAGCCAGTGCGATTGGCCCGGATGCAGTTCCTGAACCTACCGCCATGCCATTTACCTTTATGGTTGATCCCGCAACTGCAACCGTTGGCGTTACTTTTACCGAAGCAATACCATAAGGCACCGCGGCTGTATAATCGTTTACCGTATAGTAGAATGCCGGCGATAGGGTTTGGCCATTTAGCCTCAGGTTCGACAAATAGGCATTGCCAGGCTTCCGGGTCACCTTTATTACATACATTTTTTCGGTTGTTCCACCGTCGGCAGTTACTACCACTTTAATATTATTCGCGCCTACACGTAACGGAAGCTTGTCTGAAGCCGTTCCCGAGGCAACCTGGAAGCCGTTTACCGTAACCATGGCGGCCGTATCGCTGGTTGTTGGCGTTACCGAAATGGAGTCGGTGGCATTGGTTACGCTTGCCGTGTAAGTGGTGGTGGTATCTTTAAATGCCGGATCCAATTTGCCGCTGCTTAATTTTAAGCTTGCCAGGTTTGCGTTCGGCCTTACCTTGATATTGACGTTTGCCGAAGCAACGCCTGCAATATTATAGGTGGTAATTGTATAATTTGTCGGCGGGCTTAGCGCTTTGGGCGTACCGCTGATAGTGCCCGTTGTGTTTGAAAAGCTTAAACCGGGCGGCAATGCCCTGCTCAAAAAGTAGCCTCCCGCAGGTTCAATTTTGTCCACATTTCCGCCGTCGCTAATCAACAAATTGCTTTGCGGGTCTATAGCCATGCTGCTGAGGTAGCTAAATTTTGAAGGGATATTAATCACTTGTTTGCTGCCGGCCGGGAGCTCTTTGACTTGCCCGTTATCAACCACGAAAACATTGCCCTGCAGATCCGCGGCCATAAGGTAAACAGCAGTGAAGTACGCCAAAAGAACCTGGTTGCCTGCAGGTTTTATTTCGAACAGCCTATTTTTCAAATCGATCACATATACATTACCCTGGGAGTCGACAGCTACACCGTCGGGATTAAAAAACCCATGGCCAAGCATAGAAGTACCGCTGCCGTCGGCCGCGATCTTTTTTACGGCGTTATGGCCACGGTCGGCTACGTAGATATTACCTGAAGCATCGAGCGCCAAGCCCTGCGGATACAAAAGATCGCTGGACAAAGTAATAGTTGCGCCCCCGCCGGCCGGTATCTTTTTTATGGTATTGTCGCCTACGTCGCACACATAGATATTCCCCGCTGCATCGAGTTTTATGTCGACGGCATCTGAAAAGCCCGATCCTAACTTTTTGTGCGTACTGCTGCCGGCAGGTACCTTTACCACACCGTCATAAAAATCGGCCACATACAAATTGCCTGCCCTGTCAGCAGCCATCGCCTGCACGTACTGGAATCCGGATGCCACCTGACTGCTATTGCGGCTATAGCCGTAGCCGGCCACATCGGTGCTGGCCGGCATCAGCGGCGAAATGGCTATCCCTTTGGTATAAACTGCGGGGCTTTCATAACTCAATGTGGGCGGCGGCGGGAAAATTACGCCAATGTTTAGTGTGACCGAGCCCTTGCCGGCAAAGTTATAGGCGGTAACTGTATAATCCGTGGCAGGGCTGCCGACAGTGGCATTACCGCTGATTATACCGGTACCGTTATCCATCGCTAAGCCCTTTGGCAATATAGGGCTTATAAAAACGCCTCCCGACGGTACAATTTTTTTAACTGTATTATCCCCTGTGTCTGCGACGTAGACATTGAAAGAAGCATCGGCCGCAATTCCGAACGGGACGTTATACCCGGTATCAACCACAATTTGTTTACCGGTGCCAACCTGTATCTCGCTTACCTGGTTATTTTCCGCATCCGTTACATAAACATTGCCGGCGGCATCGAGGGCCACACCCGTCGGCGCAATAAAGCCCGAGCCTAAAATAATCCCCTGGCTGCCGTCTGCCGGGTACTCCAACAGCCATTGGTCATCCGTATCGGCAATAAAAATATTCCCGGCCGCATCCACAGCCACTCCGTTTGGATTATTGAATCCGGAGATAAGCGTAACAAGCGGGCCGCCCCCCGCGGGGATCTCATATAAGCCGCCGCTTGCATCGGTCACATAAACGTTGCCTTGGGCATCAACCGCAACGCCCGATGGATTGTTAAAACCCGCTTTTATCAGCACCGGGGCGCCGCCGCCTACAGCGATCTTTTTTATGGCATTGTGGCCTGCATCGGCTATATACAAGTTTCCTGCAGCATCCACCGCGACAGCCGACGGGGCTTTAAAACCAGCGGCCAGGCTAACCGGTGCGCCGCCGCCCGATGGTATTTTTTTAACTGCATTATTGCCTGCATCGGCTATAAACACGTTCCCTGCTGCATCAACAGCTACGCCTTTAGGGTTTTTAAAACCTGCGCCGACATATACCGGCTTTTTATAAGCCTGTGGACCTGTGGGCCCGCCGCTATTTGACGGGGCAAGCGGGGCAATAGCATTACCGGCGGTATACATCTGCGGGCTGCTATAGCTTAATGCAGGTGGTTGCGTTACCTTTACGGTGATATTTAGCTGTGCAGTGCTTTTGCCAGTGGGATTATAAGCAGTAATGGTATAATTTGTTGCAGGGCTGCCCACGAGCGGCAAACCACTAATGATGCCGGCATTGCTGTCGAAACTTAAACCTGCCGGCAAGGCAGGGCTGATAAAGTACCCGCCTTCCGGAACAATTTTCTTCACCGCATTGTTGCCGGCATCAGCAATATACAAATTCCCGGCCCCGTTCGCGGCAATACCGTACGGGTTATTTAATCCCGCTATGCCGATAGCTACAGGGGCTGCCTGCCCGCCTGCGGCTATAAAATACACATCATTTTTTACCCCATCGGTTACATAAATATTCCCCGCGTTGTCTGATGCAAGGCCTTGCGGCGATGTAAAACCGCCGCCAAATGTAATTTCGGGGCTGCTATCCGATGGAAACTCTTTTATCGTTTTATTGCCCGTATCGGCCACATAAATATTGCCTGCCGGGTCTACCGCCACGCCACCCGGGTTATTTAACCCGGTAGCCAAAACAACCGGGCTGCCCCCGCCGGCGGCCAGCTTGTACAAACTGTTACTTGCATCAACAACATAAACATTGCCCGCAACGTCAACCGCCAGGCCCGACGGGCTATTGAAACCGGCACTTAAAACCACCGCAGCGCTGCCGCCGGCAGGGATCTTTTTTACAGCGTTGTTTCCCTTGTCGGCAACGTAAACATTGCCCGCGGGGTCCACGGCGATGCCTGTGGGTTTGTTAAAACCAGCGCCCAGCTTAATAGCGGCGCCGCCTGCAGCGGGAATCTTCTTTACGGCATTATGGTCCCGGTCGGCAACATAAATATTGCCCGCTGCATCCGCAGCCACCCCCTGCGGATCTGCAAAACCAGATGCCGCGGTTAGGGCGCTGCTATTATAGCCGAAGGCTGTTACACCGCTGACAATAGGGGCCAGGGGGCTGATGGCATAACCTGTGAAATAACTTTGCGGCCCGCTGTAGCTGATGGCCGGAAGCGGGTTAGCGTTATACAAATTACTTTCCCAGTTCGACCTGCCATAGGTGGCCGCCCTGATCTTGCCGGTAGGATAATATATTTCAAGCTGCCTGATTGCGCTGTGAGGCAGGTTTGTCATAAAAGGGACCCAGGAAGATAGCGTGTTGTCGAAATAATATATCCCTATGTCAGCCCCGAGGTAAACGGCATCATTTACACTGCCGCGCTGCGAAATAAGTGTGTTTACAGGCAAGTTAGGCAGCCCCGCCGATATATTAGTCCAGGTAGCGCCCCCGTCGACAGACCTGTAAACCTTATGGTCCTGGCTGTAGCCGGAGTAAGTTACCCATATTTTGTTCGGATCGGTATCCGAAACCTCGATATTGGAAAGCGCGGCGTCGGAGGGCAGCGTCCCGGTTATATTTGTGAAGGTTACACCGCCATCTGTCGATTTTGAAACCAGGTCCCGCTTAACGGCATACATAATAGCAGGATTACTTGGGGCAATGACGAAATTTACAATAGAGCCGCTGCCCGGCGGCGTCCCCAAAGCCGACCAATTATTTCCCTTGTCGTTCGAGACATATAACCTTGGGTTGCCGGCAACGTATAATTTGGATGGGGTGACCGGGTCCTGGTGCCACTCGCTGTAAAAATCGAAATCTGCATTAAGCCCGTTAGTGATAGTTGTAGTAGTTGCGCCGCCATCGTCTGAGCGGTTAAAGTCGCCTTGAACATATTGCACGTAAATGGTGTTATTGTTATTGTAATCAATAAAGCATACGCCGCCATCTCCGCCAAAAATGTTATGCCAGGCCGTTCCGGTCCTTAAATTGGTGCCATTATCCTGTTCGCCTTCAACTATGCTGCTCTCCACGTTTGCTGATGAACCGAATCCTACAACCTGGCCAATGGTTAAATTGTGGCTCAGGTCGGTCCAGTTGGTCCCATTGTCGTCCGATCTGAATATCCCGCCGTCATTGCACGAGAACATGGTAATACTGCTGCCCGGCAGATATTCAAGGCCATGTACGTCCGCATGAATTTGCCCGGCGTCCCAAACCGATTTATTTGTCCAGGTCTTCCCCCCATCGGCCGACTGCCAGTGGTTTACCCCACCGGTGGTAACAATTTCAGGGTCGGTTGGGGATACTAAAATCGACAGGTCGTAAAATGCCTGGCCGCCGCGGTCTGACCCATCGGGTGCGTAGGCCAATAAATTGGGGCTGGATGACCGTTTTGAAAAAGTATTCCCGCTATCAGCCGACCTGAACATACCCAGGAAGGACTCGTCGGAGGCTTTGCCGATAAGTGCATAGACATAAGCCGGATTTGCCGCGGTTACACCGATGGCAATGCGCTCCACATTTGTCGCCGGCAAGCCCGTTTTTATTTGGGCCCAGGTGATCCCATTGTCGGTAGATTTCCAAAACGAGCTGCCCGCCGCGTACACGGTGTTCGGGTCGCCCGGCTTAAATTTCATGTCTTTATATGCTACGCAGCATTGCGTTTGCGTATAGGTGGCCCAGCCATCGGTAGTCCGGTATATGCCGTCGTTTGTGGCGATGATCATATTAAGCGGGTCGGAGGGGTTCATCAATAACTTGGATATCTCTTTCTGGTCCGAAGCGGGCCAGGTCACCGCAGTATTGTTCCAGGTAAGGCCGCCGTCTGTTGATTTTAGCACGCCTATAGAAACCTTGTTGCCTTCGATGTCGCCGGTGGCGAGGTACATGTTATTGGTATTTCCGGGATCTATCGCCAGGTCGGAACAGCCGATGACGGGCAAAAAATCAGTATTGGTTGTCCAACTGCCGCCGGCGTCTGTCGACTTCCACAAGCCGCCGTCAGGCGTGCCGATATAGTACGTGCCGGGGTTTTTAGGATCAAACTTTATAAAATTTACTCTGCCGGCCCCCGTGCGGCTATAAGGCGACGGCCCCGATGGGGAACCCACGGGCCCAAGTATAGTCCAATTGCTGGCGTTTGAAATGCTATTGACATCGGCGGCCGCGGAGTTGCTTTTTAAAGGCAGCCCATACGCTTTTTTCCATGTCATAAAATTAGCATAGTTGGTGCCTGGCAAACCCATGTCTCCCGATGGATAGACCCTGGGCGCCATATAACTTTCCCACCTTTTGTACACTTCAAGGCCGCCGGCTTCTTCCTGCTCTTCCCCGGTTTCTTTTCCTTTCGCCTTTGCTTTTTCTTTTTCGCCCCGGCGCTTTTCCCGCGCCATTTCTTTCAGTTTGCCCTTCCATTTGCCGTTAAAGTCCTTTTGCACGTCGTAAAACGTTGCGCCGCGGTTTTTGCTCAATTTGGTCCAGCTTACCTTTTGGGGCGTTTGGGCGGCAGCAAAAATTGCGTTCAGCAGCAAAATGATAACAATTGCACATTTTCTCATGCGCGGCAAGGCTTTGTTTGCGGGGTCGTCGGTTTTCATAAAGAATTTATAATTGTAATAAAGGTTGTATAAATGCTGGCGCACCTTACGCGGCCTTTGGCAAATACATCAAATTTATTTGCAAGCCGGGCGAATCGTCACTGGCGGCTCCCAAAAAAGACGTACTAAATATATAGCGTTTTTTTGAAATATTTTACGAAGCTGTTTAAAAATGATTTTTGTGCTCTTTTTCATTGCCGTTGACTTCAGTCAACGGTAATGAATTAAATGCAGAATATGGCTTTAGCCGAAAATCGGCGTAATTCCTTTTGGCTAAAGCCGCCAAATTCCCTTGCCATTGGCCCGTTGGCTTCAGCCAACGGCAATGAACCGTACCGGTAGCAAATTTCTTAAATCATTTTTTAAACAGTTTCTACCTGGAATAAATTTTTTTAATCCAGCTGCCAGCTTTTTTTGGGAGATATTCCAGGGAAAAAAGACCCGCGTTACTTCGGCCTTGGCGCGTTTTTAGGAGGCAGTGGGCCGCGATAAGATATACATGGCTGATTGTACGGGCATCCCCGGTGGAAAATAATCCTGAGGCCGCTAATGTTTTTATGGGTGATATGCAGTTCGTAATCACAGGTATTGTATAAATTCCTGAAACAGGCCGAATCCACGGTTTGGTTTTCGTTATTCGCCGGAAGTTTAAATGGCCTGGATTTCCACTCTTCGACCAAACAATAATTGCCCGCAGGAAGCCTGACGGAAAAGTTCCCATTCTCATCAGCTTTTATGGTTTCGATGACGGGTTTCCCTTCAGCGTTTATCTTTCCCGATCTCACGAAAAGTTTTCCGTACGGGACCGGCTTTGGCGTATTGCTGCTATCCAAAATTTGCTGCGGCGGCGCAGCCCCGCCGCAATAACTTACCGTTTGCATAATTGTGCCGTTAACCACAAATTTTTGCTTCCGGTGCTGGTTTGCGGTACCAATCCAGGAAGAACTGATAAATACGGCGCCGGCCAGGATAATCGCACACAATAATTTTTGCATGGCATAAAGCTAACAAAAAATCTAAAAGGCATGGTCATCGAAATAATGCTTTCAATACCAACCATGCGCCGGCATAAAAAAGGCGGTCTGCAAAGCAAAACCGCCGTATTCTAAGACACGTCACACAAATCAATATTTCAGCACAATAAACCCTGTTTTATGCTTACTCACGCCTTTAACCATATAATCAAGCGAATAAAAATAAGTGCCCGGCAATTGTTTGGCGCCTGTTTTATTTGAATGCCCGTCGAATACTTTTGAGCTGTTGTCATAACCTTTCACTTCGTAGATAAGCTGCCCGCTGCGGTTCATGATCATCAGCCTGTTGTCGGGATAATTGCTTATGCCGTCAACTAACAGCACATCGTTCATGCCATCCCCGTTTGGCGATACGCCCGGATGCACTGTTATGCCATCGGCTTCCAGCTGGAGGTTTTCGATTGGTTTTTCCACTGCAATAGGTTGGTAAACGCTGTTGTCGGCGTGCATTGGCGCTCCCCTGGTGATGGTTACCGTGTAGGTTTTCGTTGTTGTCCCGTCCTGTGCGGTTACTACCGTATTAACAATATTGGAGCCAACGCTTAAAGCAATGTCAGGCGATGCAGTTCCCGAAGCTACGGTGCTGCCGTTAACCTTTATCGTCGCATTGGGGTCGGCTGCGCCGGGAAGCATTTTTACTGATGACGTGGAGTTCGGTACACTGGCCGTATAGCTGGTGGTGGTATAAATAA